>Ga0315903_10000383_pt1 | contig 66431 bp, 94 predicted proteins | sample LakEriMetagenome_7_FD_203524 | JGI IMG/M metagenome (GOLD analysis project Ga0315903, IMG submission 203524) | Freshwater fungal communities from buoy surface, Lake Erie, Ohio, United States - Buoy 2 MA119 | ecosystem: Environmental > Aquatic > Freshwater > Lake | place: USA: Lake Erie, Ohio... | reverse complement strand
ACCTACAGATGATGGACTTTTATATTAACTTTCATTTGGATGAAGAGTTTAACGAAACGGTAAAATCACCCATTCACGAAGACTTTTCATATAGTTCCTTCAGTGAGGGTGAGAAAATGAGAATCGACCTTGCCCTTCTCTTCACTTGGAGAGAAGTCGCCCGAGTCAAAAACTCCGTCAATACCAATCTGCTGATTATGGATGAGGTGTTTGATTCCTCACTTGATGGATTCGGCACCGATGAGTTCCTTAAGATCATTCGTTACGTCATTAAGGATGCTAATATCTTTGTGATCTCTCATAAGGCAGACCTCCATGACAAATTTGAAAGTGTCCTACGCTTTGAGAAAGTCAAGGGTTTCTCCCGTATGATATCCCAAGAATCACCAGGAAAATGACCACTCCAAACTGGCAACATCACAGTAAGAAGGAACAGAAGCGAAAACTAAAACCGCAAGCACTCCGACAAGCAAAGGCACGCCGCCAAGCACTCAAGAACCGCCTTTCACGAGGCGGTTCTTCGTTTTTATAAATACCTAAAAAGTCTTTGTAAAAATGGAAGCAAAAGAAGTTAGAGAGATAATGGAAGCCTATGCTTCTATGTACTCACAAGTTATTGCCGAAGCTGAGTGTGGAGATGAGGAGGAGTCTGAAGAGGAAGAAACTCCTAAAATGAACGGTAAAAAGAAAGAAAAAAAGGAGAAAGAAGAAAAAGAAGATGAGATGAAAGAAGGGGTTGACCTCTTTGATTATCTGCTAGAATACCTAGTCGCTGAAGGTTATGCCAACACCAACAAGGCAGCTCTTGCTATTATGGCAAATATGAGTGAAGAGTGGAGAGAGAGTATTGTTGAGGAAGTTTTTGATGAAGCACTAACTGGTGAGCGTTACAAGAAAGTAATGAATAAACCAGGTGGAACTGCATATAGTCGTAGGGTAAGTGCAGACCCAGCAAAGAGGGCTACAAGAGGTGGTAGAGGTGGTGAAAGTGATTTTGGTGCAGGTGATAGGGGAAGTGGAAACAGAGCAGCAAGAAGAGCAGGAACTTATAAAGAAGACTAAACCACTTTCCAAACTGGCACACAAGAGGGTCTCACCACCCTCTTTTTTTGTATAAACTTGTATAAATAATAGTGTATAGTGCGTGTCCCTAATGAAAAATACTTATTATACCTATGCCTGGTTGAGAGAAGATATGACCCCTTATTATGTTGGTAAGGGTATTAATAATAGGGCATATCGTTCTCATAGAAGAGGTGATACTTATATGTCTTCTCCACCAAGAGATAGGGTGCTTTTTTTAAAGAAAAATCTAAAAGAGTTTGACGCTTATAAACACGAAAACTATATTATCACTATTTTAGGTTTGAAAAGTGAAGGTGGTATATTAATCAATATGTCTTATGGTGGAGAAGGAACTTCAGGTAGAAAAACAAGTGAATACTGTATTCAAAGGACAAAAGAAGTTAATACAGGAAAAACTCTTACGGAAGAACATAAGAAAAAAGTTTCGCAACAAGTATCACAAAGGAGGTGGTGGAATAATGGTGAGGTAGATAAACACACTATTGAATGTCCTGGTGATGGTTGGGTATTGGGTAGATTATTTACCAAAGAATGTAAAAAATATAAAACAAAAGAGTTTGCTGAAAAATCAAGAAAAAACAACTTGGGTAAAGTTGTTAGTGATGAAACCAGGAAAAAACAAAGTGAAATAAGAAAAGGTAGAAAATGGTGGAATAATGGTATTAAAACAAAACTTTCGTATGAGTGTCCTGGTGATGGGTGGGTCGTTGGGAGACCAGGACACTTGTTGAAGTGTCCCACTACCTGACTTAACTGATATTGGAGTGGGTATAATACTCACATATCGCACAACTCCTAATGACTGTTAATTACGAAATCAAGGGAATGCTCGCCAAACTTTTGGCGGAAGAAGACATTGTTGTTGAACATAAAAAAGTAGATACTGCTTGCTTTAATGTCCATACTCGTGTATTGACTCTTCCTATGTGGAAGGCGAGTAGCACTGTTGTAGATCTCCTTGTAGCACACGAAGTTGGGCACTCAAGAGAAACCCCTAATATTGACTGGTTGAAGGAGCATAAGATTCCTCCACAGTTTGTTAATGTGGTTGAGGATGCTCGCATTGAGAAACTGATGAAGCGTCGTTATGCTGGTCTTTCCAAGACATTCTACAAAGGTTATGGAGAACTTGCCGAGCAAGACTTCTTTCAAATTGAAGATGAAGATATCAGCACCTATAATCTTGCTGATAAAGTTAATCTCTATTATAAGATTGGTAATTTTGTAGACATTCCTTTTGAGGATGATGAGAAAGAACTTGTCTCCCTGATTGGAGAGACTGAAACCTTTGCTGATGTACTTGCTGCTGCTTGGAAACTCTATAGGTTCTGTAAGGAAAAGCAGCAAGAAGAAGTGAAGACCCCGATTGATTCACTTGAGTCCCAACAGAGTGGTGGTAACCAACCTGCTTCTGACTTCTCTGACCAGATGGAAGGTGAGAATGATCAGCAGGAGCAACCTGGTGAGACTGATTCTTATGGTGGCACTGCCGAACAAGAGCAGCAAACTACTTCTATGGGTGGTGAGCAAAATGAAGAACCCGAAGTGAAAACTATGGATTCACTTGAGGAAGCACTTAAAGACCTCGTTGAACAAAACGGGCAGGAGAATGTTTACCTTGAGTTGCCCAAACTTGACCTGGATAAAGTCATTGTTCCTAATACCGAAATCCATGATAAGTGTAAGCAATACTGGAATGCTTGGGTTGAGGAACGGGAAGTTTCCACCGAAGAAATTTTTGGTGAAGTTGATAAAAACTTTGTAGAGTTCAAGCGTTCGGCACAGAAAGAAGTCAATTATCTGGTGAAAGAGTTTGAGTGCCGCAAGGCAGCAGACTCCTATGCCCGTGCCACCACTGCTCGCACTGGTGTGCTGGACTGTACCAAACTTCACACTTATAAGTACAATGAAGACCTGTTTCGTAAGGTAACCACTCTTGCCGATGGTAAGAATCACGGTCTGGTTTTCATCCTTGACTGGTCTGGTTCAATGAGTGATGTGATGCTGGATACCGTCAAGCAACTTTTTAACCTGGTTTGGTTCTGTAAGAAAGTTGCGATTCCGTTTGAGGTTTATGCCTTTACCAGTGACTATCCTCTTGTAAAGTATGATGAGGACAACAAGGCAAATATCCGTGAACTTGCCTATACCAAGAAAGATGGTTTGGTTCAGGTTGGTGAATGGTTCTCGCTGATGAATATGCTCACCAGCAAAACCAATGCTAAAACTTTGGAGGAGCAGATGAAAAATATCTTCCGTCTTGCTTCTGCTTTCCGTTACAACTCTTTTGTCCGTTATAACATTCCTTATGGTTTGAGTCTTTCTGGCACTCCGCTGAATGAGACCTTGATTGCTCTTCACCAGATTCTTCCCAAGTTCCAGCAAGAAAACAAACTTCAAAAGGTTCAATGTGTGATTTTGACTGATGGTGAAGCAGCAATGCCAAAGTATCACCGTGAAGTCCAACGCCGCTGGGAGGAAGATCCTTTTCTGGGCACTGGATATATTGGTCCTAATGCCTTCCTGCGGGATCGTAAGACTGGAATCACTTATTCGCTTGATTGTGAGTGGTATGAATTTACTGATGTTCTTCTTCAAAATCTGCGGGATAAGTTTAAGGACATGAATTTCATTGGTATTCGTGTGCTTGCTTCCCGTGATGCTGGTTCTTTTATCCGCCGTTATTGTGGATATTATGGCCCAGAGTTTGAGAAGACCATGAGTATTTGGAAGAAAGAAAAAGCATTTACTATTAAGAAGTCTGGGTATAATGCTTACTTTGGACTTTCGGCAAATGCTCTGGCACAAGATGCTGAATTTGAAGTTGCCGAAGATGCTACCAAAACTCAAATCAAATCTGCATTTGTGAAGAGTCTTAAAACTAAAAAAATGAACAAGCGTATCCTTGGGGAGTTTGTGGAACTCGTTGCCTGATAAATATTTGAAAGAATTCTAATAAGTCTAATGAGTAGATTTACCGACTTGTTTCAGCAACCAGAACCAGTTGCCGAATCAGCACCAGCACCAGAACCTGTAAAGGAAGTTGTTGAAGAAAAGGTAGTTCCTATTACCAAGGCTTCAAAGAAGAAAAAATTCACTATGGAGTGATAGACCACTTTCCAAACTGTCCACTGGGGGTCCTTGTGACCCCTTTTTTCGTATATAATAACTTCAGTTAAACAAAACCACTCAATGACCATTTCCGCTGACTACATCCGCACTTCTCTCCAAGCAGTGTATGGGGAGTCCGTGACTGCTGCTGATATTCGTGCCTGGTGTGCTATGAACGGTGCTAACTACCAGACCGTCACTAATAAACTCAACGATTACAAGACTAGTCGTGGTAAGTGGAACCTGACTATCCAAGAAGCACGAGAGCAGTTTGAACAAGTTGTAAAGGCACCTGCCGCTATTCCTGCTATTGAACAAAATCTTATCCCTGAAAAAGATGATACCTTCGTCAAGTTTGGTAACTTTGGTGATGTTCGCAAGATTATTGAGTCCCGTCTTTTCTATCCTACTTTCATTACGGGACTCTCTGGTAATGGTAAAACTTTCTCTGTTGAGCAAGCGTGTGCCCAACTCAAGCGTGAACTGATTCGTGTAAATATTACGATTGAAACTGATGAGGATGACCTGATTGGTGGTTTTCGTCTTGTTGATGGTAACACTGCCTGGCACAATGGTCCTGTGATTGAGGCACTTGAGCGTGGTGCCATTCTTCTGCTGGATGAGATTGATCTTGCTTCTAACAAGATTCTGTGTCTCCAGTCCATCCTTGAAGGTAAGGGTGTATTCCTTAAGAAGATCGGTCGCTGGGTCAAACCTGCTGCTGGTTTCAATGTGATTGCCACTGCCAATACCAAAGGCAAGGGTAGTGATGATGGTCGCTTCATCGGCACCAATGTTCTTAACGAAGCATTCCTTGAGCGTTTCCCTGTGACCTTTGAGCAGTCTTATCCTGCTCCTGCGACTGAACAGAAGATCCTTGAAGGTATTGCTTTGGATCTGGGTATGGAAGATCGTCAGTTCTGTAAGCGTCTGGTGGACTGGGCAGATATCATCCGTAAGACCTTCTACGATGGTGGTATTGAGGAAATCATCAGTACCCGCCGCCTGGTTCACATCATCCGTGCCTACAGCATCTTCCAAGATAAGGCAAAGGCAATCCAAGTTTGCGTGAATCGTTTTGATGACGAAACCAAGCAAGCATTCCTTGAACTCTATGATAAAGTGGATGCTGATTTCCAAATGCCCGTTGACCACGAAGCACCTTTCTGATATAATTGGGGAAGGTAAAAAAGTGCCTTCCCTTATTATGGACGAATATCCTTACAGTGAGTTCACTATGACTATGAACTCTGATAACATGATTGAAATTGAAAAAAAATCTATGATTCCCAATTCCCCCGCTACTCCTTGGAAGTATAACGAAGAAGAAATCGTAAAAGAACTCCTTGAGTATATCCGTGGAACTTATACTCAACACTATTCTGCTGGAGATCAAAAGATTCAAACGCTTGACCTAATTGAAGCATGTGGTGATGGTGAAGCATTCTGCCGTAGTAACATCCTTAAGTATGCTTCCCGTTATGACAAGAAGGGCAGTGCCCGCCGTGACATTATGAAGATCCTTCATTATGCTGTTCTTCTTTTGAACTTTAATGATAAGAATGCCGTCCGTGAAACCTACAATCAATGAACAACATGAAACTCTCTGACAACACCCTGACTATTCTTAAGAACTTCGCAGGTATTAACAACTCTATTCTTGTGAAGCAGGGCACTCGTCTTCGCACCATCTCTGTTGCCAAGAATATTCTTGCCGAAGCAGATATCACAGAAGAGTTCCCCCGTGACTTTGCCATCTATGATCTCAATCAGTTTCTTAATGGTTTGAGTCTTCACCAGGACCCTGACCTTGATTTCAAAGAGGATTCTTATCTTTCCATCAAAGAAGGTAAGCGTCGTGTGAAGTATTTCTTTGCCGATCCTAATGTGATTATCTCTCCCCCCGAGAAAGATATTCAACTCCCTTCACAGGATGTTTGTTTCCAACTTGACAGTGCTTCTTTGGAGAAACTGGTGAAGGCAGCAGCAGTTTATCAACTCCCAGACCTTTCTGCGATTGGTGAAGCAGGTGTAATCAAACTGGTTGTGCGTGACAAGAAGAACGATACTTCTAACGAATATGCCATTGTTGTTGGTGAAACCGACCAAGAGTTTACTTTCAACTTCAAAGTGGAAAACATCAAAATCATTCCTGGTGCCTATGATGTAGTTGTGTCTTCTAAACTTTTGTCACAGTTCACTAATACTCGCTACAACCTTAAGTACTACATCGCGTTGGAACCAGACAGCACCTTTGGGTGATATGATATTATTGAGTTGAGGAACCTACAATCAACATCTTTGCAACTTCCCCATTTCCCGCCGAGAGTGCCATCGTACTTCCTGACCGTCATATAACGAAGATGGCCCTTGAATGTTGCCAAATGCTTTCTATTGTTGCTTCTCCTTGGTATCATAACTATGGGGAACTTCACAAAAAAGATGGAATGCCTTATGCAACATCAAAAGGTGCATTTAGAAATCATCCCTGCACACAGTGGGCAGCAAAAACTATTGACAATGCCTACTGGTTGATTAAGCACGGCATGAATATCTGTGACGAATTTCAACTTCGTTATGGAAAACCACATTCGTGTTATAATACACTTTTGGAAGCATACTATTTGTTTCCAAGAGGGAAGATTACAGAAGTAACTCCATTCGCTCGTGCCATGCCTGAAGAATGGAAATATGACGACAGCATTGATACATTCACTGCTTACAAAATGTATATCGCATCCAAACCTTGGGTTGCTGATAACTATTTGCGTATGCCAGAGCGTAAACCTGAATGGGTATGACATATAACAAAGGTGATGTTTTCCTTGACAAAGATACACACAAGTTGTATATTTTTGATGGAAAGGAATGGTGGGAGATTGTCCCTAGTTCTTATTTGAAAAAACCCGATTGGACTTAATTATGAATAGTGATTTTATTTGGGTTGAAAAGTATCGACCCAAAACGATTGAAGATTGTATTCTCCCAGAGTCTACCAAGACTATGTTTAGGGAGTTTCTAAATAAAGGCGAAATTCCTAATATGCTTCTTGCTGGTCCTCCTGGTATCGGCAAGACCACTGTTGCTAAAGCACTTTGTAACGAACTGGGGGTAGATGTTTATGTCATCAATGGATCCGACGAGGGTAGATTCCTCGATACTGTCAGAAACAATGCGAAGAACTTCGCTTCGACCGTATCGCTTTCGTCAGATGCTAAACACAAAGTCGTCATCATTGATGAGGCAGATAACACGGGGAACGATGTACAACTCCTGCTACGGGCGTTTATTGAGGAGTTTGCTGGTAACTGCCGCTTCATCTTCACCTGTAACTACAAGAACAAGATCATCGAGCCCCTTCATAGCAGATGTGCCGTTGTTGACTTCTCAATCAAAGGGAAAGAAAAAACCGCACTGGCAGGATCCTTCTTCAAGCGTCTACAAGACATCCTGGATGCGGAAGGCGTCCGATTCGATCAAAGAGTACTTGCGGAGCTTATCAATAAACACTTCCCCGACTGGCGACGAGTCCTCAACGAATGCCAAAGGTACTCTGTGGGGGGAGAAATCGACTCTGGCATTCTTGCTTCTTTCTCTGACATCTCTGTAAATGACCTCATTAAACATCTCAAGGAAAAGAATTTCACCGAAGTCCGCAAGTGGGTGGTCTCCAACCTGGACAACGATGCTTCTAGTCTACTTCGCAGGATTTATGACTCCTGTTATAGTTGCCTTTCTCCCGCAACTATCCCTGCTGCCGTTCTTGTTATTGCTAAGTATCAATACCAATGTGCGTTCGTGGCTGACCAAGAAATTAACCTCCTAGCAGCACTAACTGAAATTATGTGTGAGTGTGAGTTCAAATGAAAAATCAACATCAAGTAAAGTCCAAGTGGTATTATATTTTCTGGGGTGCTATGGCAGTTGCCGTAGTTGGTGGTCAGATTTATGTTGGGTCTGGTTACCGTGAAATGGCAGAAGCAACCAAAAGCACGGATATTCGTGTGACTTGTGAAGTAATTCCTCCTTATACACCACCCGCAAAAAAGTTTAATGCTTCTAGGGAGTTTGAGTGATGGGACTCCTTAAAATTGATAAGAGTAAGTTGGTAGAAGAAAGAGTGAAGACTACACCCGAAAATGTCCAAGAAGCAAACGAAGCATTGTTTCGTGCTAAAATGACTCTACCTGCTGCCGCAAAACATTGTGGTATGACCCAGAAGGAAATGAAACTCACCTTCTTTGAATATTTGAAGTATCACCCAAAAGATTATGACCAGTCAAAAGAGTCTTAAAACTGCCTTAAGGTATCCTGGCGGTAAGTCCCGTGCTTGCGTCAAGATGGATCCTTACTTTCCAGACCTTCGCAACTATGATGAGTTTCGTGAACCCTTTCTTGGAGGAGGAAGTGTTGCGATTTATATCACCAAGAAATATCCTAACCTAGATATTTGGGTGAATGATTTATACGAACCCCTTGTAAACTTCTGGCAGCAACTGCAGATGTTTGGGGTTGATATGAAAGATAAGTTGGTAGAGTTAAAGACGGCAAATAATACTCCAGAGTTGGCAAAAGATTTATTCCTTTCCTCCAAGGAGAAAGTCAATGACCAAGATGTGCCAAGCATTGATCGTGCTGTGGCTTTCTATGTTGTTAATAAGTGCTCTTTCAGTGGTCTCACAGAGAGTTCATCATTTTCACAACAGGCAAGCGTCTCCAACTTCTCTATGCGAGGGATTGAAAAGTTGCCTGCGTATTCTAAACTGATTGAAAAATGGCGTATAACTAACTATTCCTACGACTATTTGTTGGATGGAGAGACTAGTGCTTTTGTGTATCTCGATCCTCCTTATGATATTAAGGATAACCTCTATGGGCGTAAGGGATCAATGCACAAAGGATTTGATCACGATAAGTTTGCTGCTGACTGCGATGCTAACAATATGGATCAGTTGGTAAGTTATAATTCTGACCAACTTGTCAAAGATCGGTTTAAGAACTGGAACGCTGCCGAGTTTGACCTTACTTACACAATGCGTTCTGTTGGCGAATATATGCGTGAGCAAAAAAATCGTAAAGAACTACTACTTTTTAATTATGGAATTGAAGGATTGGTTGAACAGTATCAATCAGACGAAAGAGAACCTGATTGACGAAGATCCTTCACTTGAGAAGGAATATCCTCCTTATATTATTAATCGTTGTTTCTCTGGACATTTAGATTCGGTGCTATTTGCAAATGAAATGAACCAGTATCATTTCCTCGCCAAGAAACTACAATATGACTTTATGCTAAATAGTCTGAGGAAAAAGAAGAGATTTTCTCCCTGGCTCCGCAAAGATACAATCAAAGATCTTGATTATGTTAAGCGTTACTATGGTTATAGTAATGAAAAGGCAAAACAAGCTTTGAGGATTCTTACAGAAGAACAACTTACTTTTATTAAATCGAAATTTGAAACTGGAGGAAAGAAATGAGTGTCGTTCAAGAACCTGAAGTGAAGTGGACGCCCGATCAAATGGTGGAAGTGGTTCTTAACGAACCTGATGACTTTTTGAAAGTGCGTGAAACTTTGACCCGTATTGGAGTCGCATCACGGAAGGAAAAGAAAATCTATCAGTCTTGCCATATTCTTCATAAGCAAGGCAGATATTATCTGGTTCACTTTAAGGAATTGTTTGCCCTTGATGGTAAGCACGCTAATCTGACAGTGAATGATGTTCAGCGTCGTAATCGTATTGCCCAACTTCTTGCTGATTGGGGTCTGATTACGATTGTAGATGTAACTAAAATACAGGACATCGCTCCCCTGAATCAAATCAAAGTTCTTGCTTATAAGGACAAAGGTGATTGGATTCTGGAAACCAAATACAATATTGGTTCTAAAAAGAAAAAAGTGGAAGAAACCGAATGATTTTGTAGGGAGTTCAACACTCCCTTTTTTATGCTTTCTTGTATAATTAGTAATGGATGCCGTAAGGGTCCACAAAACACAAACTCGCTTTTAAAGGAGCTACCATAATGACTAACCTTACAAGGTATACTGCTGCAGATCTTCCTGCTTTGATGGAAAAGATTACTCGCAATAGTATTAACATGGACGAGTATTTTGATCGCCTATTCCATCTTCACGAAACTACATCAAATTATCCTCCTTATAATCTAGTTCAGGTAAATAATGTTGAATCTAAACTAGAATTAGCACTTGCTGGATTTAAGAAAAAGGAGGTTTATGTCTACACGCAAGATGGTAAACTTTTTATTGAAGGTCAGAAAGAGGATAAAGAAACGGAAACCAATTATCTCCACAAGGGTCTGGCTCAACGGTCATTTACACGAGCATGGACGCTCTCTGACGACACGGAAGTACGATCAGTTGATTTTGAGGATGGGCTTTTAACAGTTACTTTGGGTAGAATTGTCCCAGAGCATCACAAGCGTAAGGACTATCTCTAAATAGAATTGAATATCGTCGGCGCGAGGAGCACCTGGCAAAATCCAGGTTGACTCCTCCTTTTTTTCTTGCTATAATGATCGGAGGGACCGATTAAAAATGTCAATCAAAGTAATTTTATTAAAGTCTGGAGATCAGGTAATTACAGATGTTAAAGAGGTAATTTCTGACAATAAACCAGTAGCCTATCTTTTCACAAATCCTCAAAAAGTAACAATCAACAAACCATTTCTTCTTTCAGAGGAGGACAATGAAAGATCTTATGAGATTACTTTTTCACAATGGATGATGCTTTCGGCAGATAAAGAAATCGCAGTTCCAACAAGTTATGTTGTAACACTTGTTGAACCCCTAGATAGTGTTAAGGAAATGTATTTGGAGAAAGTTAATGGATCAAACGATCAAGTGTCTTCTGTTGAAGAATGATGTTGTATTAATATCTGAAATTATAGAAGTTGGTTCTGAACTTGGTGAACCAGATTGTAAACTTATCAGACCTTTTAAACTTATTGAACAGGTGGACAGCTTTACTTTAGAACCATGGATTACATTTAGTTCACAGGAAGAATTTATGATTCATTCTGATAGTATACTTACATTGGTTGATCCAACAGCAGAGTTACTCTCCAAATATTTTGAAATGATTGCCTGATGAAATTCTATACAAACGTCCAAATGGTCGGGGACCACTTCTTGGTCCGTGGTTACGAAAATGGTCGCCATTTCGCAACCCGTGAGAAGTTTAACCCGACTCTTTTTGTCAATGCAAATAAAAAGACTAATTACAAAACTTTGAATGGGGACTATGTAGAAGCAGTTAAACCTGGATCAGTTCGTGACTGTCGTGAGTTTATTAAAAAATATGATGGAGTAGAGGGATTTAAAATCTACGGAAATGAAAGGTTCATCTATCAGTATATTTCAGAAACTTATCCTGAAGAAGAGATGAAGTTTGATATTAACAAAATCAAACTGACAACTCTTGATATTGAGGTTGCGTCAGAGAATGGATTTCCTGATGTTGAATCCGCTGCCGAAGAAATTCTTTTGATTACAATTCAGGATTATTCTACGAAAGAAATTATTACTTGGGGAAAGGGTCCCTTTAAACTCAATCAAGGAAATGTTTATTATAAACAATTTAATAATGAGTATGATCTTCTTAATGACTTCATCAATTGGTGGATGATTGAAGAAAACACTCCAGAAGTCATTACTGGTTGGAATAGTAAACTGTACGATATCCCTTACATCGTTCGTCGCCTAGATCGTGTTCTGGGAGAAAAATTGATGAAGCGTATGTCTCCTTGGGGTCTTGTCACCGAAGAGGAAACATATATTTCTGGTCGTAAGTATATTTCATATGATATTGGTGGTATCTCACAGTTAGACTATCTTGATCTTTATAAGAAATTTACTTATACGAACCAAGAATCTTATCGTCTGGATCATATTGCGAATGTTGAACTCGGGCAGAAAAAACTTGATCACTCCGAGTTTGATACTTTCAAGGACTTCTATACTAAAGGTTGGCAGAAGTTTGTAGAGTACAACATCAAAGACGTAGAACTTGTTGACCGACTGGAAGACAAGATGAAACTGATTGAACTTGCTCTTACGATGGCATATGATGCAAAGGTAAACTTTGAAGATGTATTCTATCAGGTTCGGATGTGGGATACAATTATCTACAACTACCTAAAGAGAAGGAATATCGTGATTCCTCCCAAAGAGAAATCCGATAAAGATTCCAAGTATGCGGGTGCCTATGTTAAGGAACCAATTCCTGGAATGTACGATTGGGTTGTGTCTTTTGACCTTAATTCTCTATATCCTCACCTGATCATGCAGTATAATATCTCACCAGAAACTCTTCTGGATGAGAAGCACCCAACTGTAACTGTGGATAAGATTCTCAATCAGGATCTTACCTTTGAGTTGTATAAGGACAAAGCAGTCTGTGCTAATGGAGCAATGTTTCGTAAAGATGTGCGTGGATTTCTCCCAGAACTGATGGAAAAGATTTATGAAGATCGCACCATCTATAAGAAGAAAATGCTTGCTGCCAAACAGGAGTATGAAAAAACAAAGAACAAAGAATTGGTTAAAGAGATTGCCAGATGTAATAATATTCAGATGGCACGAAAGATTCAACTTAACTCTGCTTATGGTGCCATTGGTAATCAGTATTTCCGCTATTACAAACTAGCAAACGCAGAAGCAATCACCTTGTCTGGTCAGGTTTCCATTCGTTGGATTGAGAACAAGATGAATGCTTATCTAAACAAGATTCTTAAAACTGATGGAGTTGATTATGTTATTGCTTCAGATACTGATTCCATTTATCTTAATATGGGTCCTCTGGTTGAAACTGTATACAAAGGAAGAGAGAAAACTACTGAAAGCATTGTTTCGTTCCTTGATAAGGTCTGTAAGGTGGAATTTGAAAAGTATATTGAAAATTGCTATGAAGAACTGGCGACCTATGTAAATGCTTATGACCAAAAGATGCAGATGAAGCGTGAGAATATTGCCGAGCGTGGAATCTGGACTGCCAAGAAGCGTTACATTTTGAATGTCTGGGATAGTGAGGGTGTTCGCTATGAAGAACCCAAACTCAAGATCATGGGCATTGAAGCAATTAAATCTTCAACTCCTGCTCCTTGTCGTCAGATGATTAAGGATGGACTTAAGTTAATGATGAACGGAACTGAAGAAGATGTGATTAACTTCATTGATAAATGTCGTCAGCAATTTAAAGCACTTCCTCCAGAATCTATTGCCTTTCCAAGAACTGCTTCTGATGTTCGTAAATATGCGTCATCGTCTAGCATCTATGCCCAGAAAACTCCCATTCATATTCGTGGAGCACTTCTGTTCAATCATTATATAAAGGAGAATAAACTTACCAATAAATATTCTCTTATTAGTAATGGTGAAAAAGTCAAATTTATTTTCTTAAAAAAACCAAATATAATTCAGGAAAATGTGATCTCCTTTATTCAGGATTTTCCAAAGGAACTTAACCTTGACAAATACATTGACTATGAACTACAATTTGAAAAGAGTTTTATTGATCCACTCAAATCAATCCTTGATGTGATTGGGTGGAATGTAGAAAAAACTGTAAACCTTGAATTATTTTTTGCCTAATGGATCTTCCTATTAACGATAATGAGCTTTCAACTATTATCAACGCCATGTCTCTTGGTGGTGATACTGCTCTTTATCAAAAACTTAAACTGGTGAAGGAACTTCGTGAACAGGGACTTCCATATAAAAAAATTCTTCGTGAACAATACGGGATGGTAGCTTGATGGACTTTCTAAAAGAAATTGTAAAAGAAGTTGGTGGCGAGTATACACAACTTGCTGCTGATATTGATGAGACTGAAAAGTATGTGGATACAGGTTCGTACATTTTTAATGCACTGGTTTCAGGTAGCATATTTGGCGGTGTATCTGGCAATAAGATTACTGCTATTGCTGGAGAGTCTAGTACTGGAAAGACTTTCTTCTCACTCGCCGTTGTTAAGAATTTTCTTGATACCAATCCCGATGGTTATTGTCTCTATTTTGATACTGAAGCCGCTATTAATAAGTCACTCCTAGAATCTAGAGGAATTGATCTATCAAGACTTGTTGTGGTTAATGTTGTTACTATTGAAGAGTTTCGTAGTAAGGCACTCAAGGCAGTAGATATTTACTTAAAAAAACCAGTAGATGAACGCAAACCCTGTATGTTTGTGCTAGACTCTCTGGGTATGCTTTCCACAGAGAAAGAGATCACTGACGCACTTAACGACAAACAAGTTCGTGACATGACTAAATCACAACTTGTTAAAGGTGCTTTCCGTATGCTCACTCTCAAGTTGGGACAGGCAAACATTCCAATGATCGTGACCAACCACACTTATGATGTTATCGGTGCTTATGTCCCTACAAAAGAAATGGGCGGTGGTTCTGGTCTTAAGTATGCCGCTTCTACTATCATCTATCTCTCAAAGAAAAAAGAGAAAGATGGAACTGAAGTCATCGGAAACATTATCAAGGCTAAGACTGCTAAATCGCGTTTAAGTAAGGAGAACCAAGAAGTCAATGTCCGTCTATTTTATGATGAGCGTGGTCTTGATCGCTATTATGGTCTTCTGGAACTCGGGGAACTCGCTGGACTCTGGAAGAATACTGCGGGGCGTTATGAGATCAATGGTAAGAAAATTTACGGGAAGGAAATCTTAAAAAATCCTGATCAGTATTTTACCGAAGAAGTAATGCAGCAACTTGATGCTGCCGCGAAACAAGAATTCTCTTATGGAACGAATTGAGACAACTATTTTAAGAAACCTTGTATTTAATGAAGAATATTCTAGAAAGGTAATTCCTTTCATTCAACCAGATTATTTTGATCAAAGGTCGGAAAAAGTTGTTTTCCAGGAGATCGTTCACTTTATTGTAAAGTATGGTTCGGCAATTACAACCGAAGCACTTCAGATTGAACTAGAGAATAGGACCGATCTAACTGAAAGTGAAGTCAAGGAAGTGAGAGAGATTAGTTCTTCTCTCACTGATTTTCCAGTTGAGAAGCAGTGGTTACTTGACACTACAGAAAAGTGGTGTCGTGACCGTGCCATTTATTTGGCACTTATGGAGTCTATCAATATTGCTGACGGCAATAATGAAAAAAAGAATAGGGATGCCATTCCTTCTATTCTTTCTGACGCACTGGCAGTGTCCTTTGATAATCATATTGGACACGATTACCTGAATGATTATGAGGCACGCTATGAGTCCTATCACAGAAAAGAGGATCGTATCCCGTTTGACCTTGAGTATTTCAACAAGATTACGAAAGGTGGTCTTCCTAATAAGACTCTTAACATCGCTCTTGCTGGGACAGGTGTCGGTAAGTCTCTTTTCATGTGTCATATGGCTAGCGCCTGTCTCCTTAACGGACACAATGTGCTTTATGTTACAATGGAGATGGCAGAGGAGAAAATTGCTGAACGTATTGATGCAAACCTTCTCAATGTCAACATCCAAGATTTGACAGATCTGCCAAAGACAACCTTTGAAAACAAGGTTACAAAACTCTCCAAAAAGACACAAGGAACTCTAATTATTAAAGAATATCCTACTGCTTCGGCACACAGTGGACACTTCAAGGCACTTCTCAATGAGTTGTCACTTAAGAAGTCCTTCCGCCCAGATATTATCTTTATTGATTATTTGAATATCTGTGCTTCTTCCCGTTATAAGACAAACCTTTCTGTCAACTCATATTCTTATATTAAGGCAATTGCCGAAGAACTTCGTGGATTGGCAGTGGAAGCAAATGTTCCTATCGTTTCTGCCACCCAGACCACTCGCTCTGGTTATGGTAATAGCGATGTTGAACTGACTGATACGAGTGAATCATTTGGTCTTCCTGCTACTGCTGATCTTATGTTTGCCCTTATTTCCACCGAAGAGTTGGAAGGTCTTGGACAACTCATGGTGAAGCAATTGAAGAATCGCTACAATGATCCAACTATCTACAAGCGTTTTATTGTGGGTATTGACAGAGCAAAGATGAGACTGTATGATTGTGAACAGTCCGCTCAAAAGGACATACTTGACTCTGGACAAGAAGACGAGTATAATGATTACGAAGACAAGAAACCTAAAAAGTCGTTTGAAGGATTTAAATTTTAATGGAAACCGCAAAGCATGTTGATTTTGATAAGTACGCAGAGTTTGTGGACGCTGTGACTTCTGATGCGTCCAAAGACTTTCTTTCTCTTTCTGATCGTCTTGTCGCACTTGATGAGAAGGGTGCTAATATTGAGCGTCTTCTGACTGCTGCCGTTGGTATCAATGCCGAAGGTGGTGAATTTATGGAGATTGTTAAGAAGATGATCTTTCAAGGTAAACCATTCAATGAAGATAATCGTGAACACATGATTATTGAACTGGGTGATATTATGTGGTATGTTGCCCAGGCATGTATGGCACTTGATGTCACTCTTGATGATGTGGTTGCTAAAAATGTACAAAAACTTCTAAAGCGTTATCCTGAAGGTGCTTTTGATGTTTACTTCTCCGAAAACCGTGCTGCTGATGACCGATGACCAAAGATAAAAAAGTAACAGTTAAAATGGATGTTCGTGCCGCAGCAGCAGTTCGTCAAGTTCTGTTTGAGGCACAAAAGGGATATGGTCTTGAATATACTCCTGAACGAATCATTGATATTCGTTCAGTCATTCAAGATCTTGATGATAATATTGGTGCCGTTCTTGGTGCTTAACCCTTTCGGGTTTTTTGGGGAATTAGCTCAGTTGGTAGAGCGCCTGCTTTGCAAGCAGGATGTCAGCGGTTCGAGTCCGCTATTCTCCATATGCTCATGTGGCGGAATTGGTAGACGCGCTGGGTTTAGGTTCCAGTAGATTTATCTGTGGAGGTTCAAGTCCTCTCATGAGCACTAAATAAAAATAAAAATGCCTGCTAATACAAATAAGTTATTAGATTTAAATATGGCACTTCAGGATGTTCTTGGGAGTGTTAAAGGTATTGATATAAAAGTCAAAACAGCAACGGCAAATTCTGTAAAGTATATTGTTAAATCTCAAGATAGAGTATCTACTAGGGATATAATAGAGCAACAACTTAAGATAAGAAAAGTTGGAACTGTAAGTAGAGAATTAAAAAGTGAATCCTCAATGGAGGTTACTACATGTGTTATAAGAGTTGGTGGGAAGACAGAAACTCATACTTTTGTTTATAAACCAATTCGTGGTGGAATGTCTCAAACCACATTGAATGCTTCTATTACAGAATTATTTCCATGTATTGCTTTCATCACTGGAATAAAATCTAGATCAATTACAAGTACTAAAGATTTTTATGAAAAAATAATAGCAAATAATAAACCAAATTTGAGATGCTATGTAAATCCTAGAGATGCGAAAGCTGGAAAGGAATTTATTGAAAAAGCGGAAACTGGAAAGTTTGATGAAAAAGTTAGAAATGCGATTAATGTTCTTAGGTGGATTGAAACAGTAAATAAGAAGCATCCAATAGCAAATGTTATTTGGGGATATCGTGCTAAACCACCAGGAGTAATGTCAAATCATCCAGGTGATATATTTTTACAATTTAAAAATGGAAAGTTATTGGGTGTAAGTTTAAAAGCTGGTGGAGAAAATACTGCTGAACCAAAATTAAATACTTATGTTAGACCAATATATGAATACTATGGTAGACTAAGTGAATATGCTCAACTCAAAGATAAACTTTGGCCTCAATATTTACAGATACCAGGAATAACAGAGGATGATAAAAAATTTTGGGGTAAAACAGTTTTGGCGAAGAAAACTTATGCTTTTGAAACTCAAAATAAAAGTAAATATGATGAGTTATATGACACTAATTTGGCAATAATAAAACAAGAATTGATTAATTTATTAAACAGTGATATGAATAAAACTAAATCATGGATATTGGAAAAAGTAGCACAACAGCAGCAGGATGTTCCTCTTGTGGTTGTTAAAGCAACGCAAGCAACTGCAAGACGCGATAAATCTAGTGATGTTTTAGTGGAGGCATTGGCATCTGTAACTAGTATAGTGGCAAAACCAGCAACAGGAACATCAAAACAGTCGTGGAATATTGTGTTAAAGGATGGATCTACTTTAGAAATGGATTTTACTACTAGAACAAATAAAGTTGGTGCGGGACATAAACTAGGTCAATTTGAAAATCTTGCCGTTAAATTTAACAAAGTGAGCAAAAAGTGAATCAACAAATACAAGATATTATTAATTCTTTTGAGTCTATTTCAAAATCTAGATCTTCTAGGTATAATGATCTTCTAGCACATGTCTACATGACCTTTGATAAAAAGATCTCATTATGTAAGACGGATAGGGAAATGAATAAATATAAGAAAATGAGGACTAGTGTTCTCCGATACATTGTTGCAAATGAACGGGCAATAACTACTGAAATCTGTAAGTAATGAAAAGTTTTTTCCAATTTTTGTCTGAAGCATCTGGATCAACTGCGGTTCAGCAGGCAGAACGCATGGGTCTAGTTGGTGATGGTCATGGTGGATGGTATGATCCAAAGACCAAAGAGTTTGTTGCCAAGACGGAAAAGGGTCAATTAAAGTTTTATAATAAGCGTCAAAGAGTTGGGCAGCAAGATCCAGCACAAACTGATAAAGAAAAGAATTTATCACAACCAACACAAAAACCAGCACCTCAACAACAGGAACCAGCATCAGAAAAATCAGATATGGTTCCACCAGAAGTTGAAAAAACAAAGGGAACTTTGACTGTTGCTTTTGGTCGCTTTAATCCTCCAACCACTGGGCATGAGAAACTTTTAGATACAGTTGCTAAATCGTCTGATGATGGTGACTATATTATTGTCCCATCTAGGAGTCAGGATAAGAAAAAGAATCCACTGGATGCAGATATTAAAGTCTCTATTATGAGACAGATGTTCCCCGGTCATAGTGAAAAGATTGTTAATGATCCAGCAAATCGTACTATCTTTGATGTACTTAAGAAGGCACACATGGATGGATACACGAATGTAAGAATCGTCGGTGGTGGTGATAGAGTTAAAGAATTTGAAAATCTCTCTGGCAACTATAACGGAAAACTCTATGCTTTTGATAATATAGAAGTTCGTTCTGCTGGTGAAAGAGACCCAGATGCCAAAGATGACATATCTGGAATGTCAGCATCAAAGCAAAGAAAGGCAGCAGCAGAAGGAGATTTTAAATCTTTCCGCAAAGGTGTTCCTGCTTCAATGAATGATAAGCAGGCAAGAGAACTTTATAATACTCTTCGTTCTGCCATGCAAATTAAGGAAGGATGGAGCCTTTGGGAGATTGCTCCAAAATTTGACTGGTTGAATCTCCGCGAAAATTACATACAAGAAAAAATCTTTAAGATTGGTCAACTGGTAGAAAATCTTAATACGGGTCTTGTTGGTAAAATTATTCGTAGAGGAACTAACTATTTGATTTGTGTAACTGAAGACAATATTATGTTTAAGTCTTGGATCAAGGATGTTGTAGAGACCAAAAATTATCAAGAAGTTCCAATGAAGAATCTAAAAAATCTTGTTCATAAAGCAGTGAATAGAACTGATGATAATATTGATGGGTTTGTAGATAAAGATGATAAAAAGGTTGGACCATATGGTGCCTTTATACCAACAGCTAAAAATCAGGGTAAGATTTTCAGATCTTTACAAAAGGAACAAAAGTTGACAAATGTTTCTGGAGTGCCTGCTGATCAAAGAGAAGTTGGAACAGATTCTTTAAGAAAATATGCTATGAGAATGACTAATACCACCCATATACAGAATTTCATAAATAGATACAGGAAAAAGTAAGTAATTAAATTTTTTCAATGGAAAAACCTACAGGATCTCCTGCTGCCGGAGCAAAAGAGAAGATTGAAAAGCAGGCAAGGCAACTTGCTTATGATACTCGCTATAAGGTAAGACAGGCAATGAATAAGGGTACAAAAATGAACCCTGCTCAAGTCTCTAAAGCATATATGTCCCAACTTGCCAAGTCAAGTGCTGCTCCTGCTGTAAAGGCAAGAGCAAAGCAAATGCTTCTTGGAGAAGATCTTGTTGACACAAAGAGACTTGCGACAGATACAATCGTATCTGCCATGTATAAAGTTTTTGTTGAGGGTGTTGAAGAGGAAGTTGTTGTAGAAAATACCGACTATATTCAACAACTCAATGAGATGGAAGAGAAGACATATAAAATTAGAGTTACCGATAAGAAGACTGGCAATACTTATGTAAGAATGGCAACTCGTGCAAAGATTGCCGAACTTCGTGCGAATCCAAATATCTCATCTGTTGAGATGACTCAATATGGTGAACCAACCAAGTCAGAAAAGCATAAAGGTTCATCAACGGCAAAAACAAAGTCTGGTAAAGGTTTAGATCCTGTCGGACAAGAAGATGGTGATGTGGATAATGATGGTGATCGTGATAAGTCTGATAAGTATCTTCTGAATCGTAGAAAGGTTCGTGGTAAGGCAATTGCAACTCGCAAAGAAGATTACAACTGGCAAGATGGATTTGCCGAACTGATTGAAAAGAAAAAAGAAGAAGATGGTGAAAAGAAGATCACTGGTGAAGGAGTTAATAACTCTAAATTGATCACTGTATTTCCAGATGAAAACAGCGGAATTAAGGAAGAAGCAGAAGATCAAAAGCAGTCACAACAGCAACAGGCACAAAAGTCTTCTGATAGTAAGACAGAACAAAGAAAGAAACAAACAGTCGCTAATCAAAAGAAAATTTTGATGGCAAAACTTCAACAACTTCAAAAAGGTATTCCTCTTTCACAAGAGGAAGTTGAAGTAGAAGGTGAGCAGATTGATGAGAAAATCACTGCCAAGACTGATATGGGTGATGCAATCAAAGACTTTTATGCTTCCAAGTCCTCACAGTTAGCGGGTAGAACTAAAGAAGAAAGAAGAAAGGCTGCGATTGCTGCTGTTTTAACTGCCCGTCGCGGTGGTAAGAAACTTGGCGAAGAAGTCAAAAATGAAAAAGATCCAAGAGAAATTCCAACCGAAATTGATCTAGTTAAAGCTAGATTAAGAGCAAAGGGAATTAAAGTTTCTGGAATCACTCCTTCACCAAGAAATACAGAGACCGTAGAACTCCCTCCTATTGGGGAGCAGATGACAACTCAAACCCAATTTAAACCACTCCCATCTTCAGGAAGCACAGGTACAAATACTCCACCTCCTGCTCCACAACTTCCTCCCCCAAGTGCTGCTAAAAAACCAGTAAAAAAACCTCTCATGGTAAACTCTTACGAAGCAGAGGGTGAGGTAATTGATGAAAGAACCAGAGATCGTAAAGGTCAACCAAGACCTGAAAGAAATCGTGCTATGGAAATGGTGAGAAAGATGCCAGAAGTTAAGAAAGGTCTTATGACTCGTAGTGGCAGAACTGTTTCCCAACATGAAAAAGAAAGAGGTGTAAAAAAGGAACCAGGAGCACCTACCCCCAAAGGAGAAACAACTGCTGATAGACTTGAAGCAAAGAAGAGAAAAGCAGCAGTAGCAAAAGCAGCAGCACAAAGAGCACAAGACAATATGAGTTCAAGGTTTGACTGATACTAAATAGCCCATGATACTCTCACACGGAGGACATCATGGGCGCAGTAGTAGCGGTTGTAAAACCAATTCTTCTACAGATTGCTACACATCCAGCAGTTAAAAACCTTGTTATTGATCTTTTGACCAAGTATGTAAAATCCACCGACAATAGCATTGACGATATGGTCCTTGCTACTGTTAAGGAACTTCTCTTCAAACCACAATCTGAAGGATGATTACTTGCTTTGTAACTAACTGGGGAGTAACCATTGCTTTAGGTCTGTTGTTAACTGCGTCAGAGTGGTTGGCAAAAACAAAAAGATTTGAAGAGAATGGATTACTTGACCTTATTACTCACTTTCTAAAAGTAGTATTGCGTAAGGAGACCAAAAAGTAAAGGTCTCCTTTTTTTATAAATATCTGTATACAAAGAATTATAGGTAGGGAAACATGGCTCTTTGGGGCAAGCAAGATTCTTTAGCAAATCTGACTGGAACTATAACAGTCGATCTTGGTGCTGAAACTATTACTGGTAGTGGAACAACTTTTGTAACTGCTGGGATTTCTACCGGTGACATTATAGTTATCGGTGCTGGTGCAACATATGGTCAAGCCGTTGTAACTGGCATAACTTCAGCAACTTTACTTTCAATTGGATCAACTCAATTTTTGATTCCACATCCAACACTTAATACAATTGCGGGCGCTGGTTATACCGTAACACAGAAACCAAAATATACTGTTGAAGACGGTCAATATAACGCCCCTGATGTAAAATCAAATAGATTCTCTTCTGTCTTTGGTGTGGATACAACTGAAGCAGGTGTTGCTGCCGGTACAACTGTCGGTGGTAAGAATGCTGCTTATGCGGTAGCACATGCTGGTTGGGTAGGTGTTACGACTTATGTTGATACTCACGGAAACTTTAGAGTTAAGTCCGAGACTCTAGTTGCATTTAGTGGTATTAGTAGCGACGCACAAGACGACGCAAGATTCCCAGATAGCTGATAATATGGTATGAGATTTGATGAGTTGAATGAAAATAACTATTTGTTATTTGCTATAAAATTCTATGACAATCCTCATGCTTTGACTAGAGAAGATTTTGAGGATGATTTAAAGCGAATTAAGTATGTTAAGAGACTTCTTAAAAGGTATAAAAATACTGGAGTCTTAAAAACACATTTAATTTTAAATCATCTGACAGTCTTGTTTAATGTTTTCAATGATGCTGCTGTTCCTTTATTATTTTATAATTTGGAGCAGGATCTTTGGCCATCTATTAAAAGTTTTTTGATTTTTTTAAATAGAATTCCAGAGTTTCCAAAAACTCTCATTCATGAAATACAAGAAGATAATTATTGTATAAAAGAACTTAATTCAATCTAATGGACATAGATAAGATTATTGATATTATTCGCTCTCTTAAAGAGGATGCAGCACCAACCATGTCTGTTGGAACTGGTGAGAAATCACTTGGGTATAATATAGAAACTGGAACTCCACCAGTTTATAAAAAGAAGAAAAAATACATTTATGGTGGAAAAGGATCCCGCAAAAACTGGATGACCTAAAATGTTCAGCAATGACTCAAAGATTCAACTAGCCGTATTACAAGAACGCTTCAAGGCACACGAACAAATCATTGATAAGGTTGATACTGCCATTCAAACTTTGAGTGAGACAAATCAAAATATTTGTAAAATGCTTGCCGTACATGATGAAAGAATAGGTGTTCAAGCAAAGGTAGATGATGATATTTGTAAGAAGGTAGAAGATATTGAAAGTAGAATAGATAATCTTTTTAAGTTTAGATGGCAAGTTGGTGGAGTTTTAGCAGTTACTGTTGTATTGATCGGTGTTTTCAATGCCTTTGGACCAAAGTTATTGACTCCTTCTCCTGCCTCTGCTACAATAGAACGCACGAAGTAATAACTCCTTCATAATGGATTTGGTTGATTCCAAGTATATTGGATTAGTTTCATCACGCCTACAAAAATTTAAGAGGGTCAAGTCGGATCTCTACAACTTCCGCTGCCCTATCTGTGGGGACTCCCAGAAGAATAAAACAAAGGCACGAGGGTATATTTACTCTGTGAAGAACAACACCAACTTCAAGTGCCATAATTGTGGTGCTAGTTTGTCCTTCAACAACTTTCTAAAAGAGTTAGACTCAACGCTTCACAAGCAATACACGCTGGAAAAGTTCAAGGAAGGACATACTGGAAAGAACTTCGTTGTAGAAGCACCAAAACTAGAATTCAAGAAACCAGTATTCAAAAAGAGTTTAGATCTTCCAAAAGCATCAGAGGTTCCTGTTGCCAAAGAATACTTGGAGAAAAGAAAACTTAATCCAGAAAAGTTTTATTTTGCTCACAAATTCAAAGAGTGGACTAACACTCAAAAACAGACTTTTGACACTATCGGTAGGGATGAAAGTCGCATTATTATACCAATGTATGATAAGGATAATAACCTTATCGGTTTTCAGGGAAGAAGTCTAGTTCCCAACTCTGTTAAATATATCACTGTGATGCTTGATGAGGAGGCACCGAAGATTTATGGACTTAATGAGGTCAATGACCAATTACCAATCTATGTGGTTGAAGGACCCTTTGACAGCACTTTCGTCAACAATAGTGTGGCTTTGTGTGGCAGTGACGGTGATGTTCGTTGTCTTAAAGGAAGCAGTATTGTTTTTGTTTATGATAATGAGCCCCGTAATAGAGAAATCGTCAATCGCATTGACAAATGTATTTCAAGAGGTGAAAAAGTCGTCATCTGGCCAAGCGGAATCGTAGACAAGGACATCAATGATATGGTCCTCTCTGGACTTAATGTTATGGATGTGTTAAAATCAAATACATATTCAGGTTTAGAAGCAAAAGTTAAGTTTAACATCTGGAAGAAAATATGAGCAACGGCACCAAAGTTATTAAGAGAAACGGCAAGACCGAACCACTTGATTTGAACAAACTTCATGTCATGGTAGAAGAGGCATGTAAAGACCTCGCAAATGTATCTGCATCACAGGTTGAAATGCAGTCTGGGATTCAATTTTATGATGGTATTACTACCGCAGAGATTCAGGAGATTCTGATTCGTTCTGCTTCTGACCTGATTGATCTGGATCATCCTAACTATCAGTTTGTTGCTGCTCGTCTGCTGTTGTTTGCTACTCGCAAGCAACTTTATGGACGCATGCACGAGTTCCCAACCTTAAAGCAACATGTTGAGAATTGTGTTGGAAAAGGGGTTTATGATGCCGAAATTTTGGACAATTACTCTGAAGAAGAGTTTGATAAACTTCAGTCGTATATTGATCATAGTCGTGACTATTTGTTCACTTATGCGGGTCTACGTCAGGTCGTTGATAAGTACCTCGTGCAGGATAGAAGCACTGGGGCACTTTACGAAACGCCACAGTTTATGTACCTTTTGATTGCGGCAACTATTTTTTCTAAATATCCAAAAGAAACCAGGCTTGATTATGTCAGACGATACTACGACGCAATCAGCAAGCACAAGATCAACATTCCAACCCCTATCATGGCGGGAGTGCGAACGCCACTTCGACAATACGCTAGCTGTGTCCTTGTTGATGTTGATGACACCCTCGATAGTATCTTTACTAGCGATATGGCTATTGGCCGATATGTTGCACAAAGGGCGGGTATCGGTATCAACGCAGGTCGCATCCGTGGCATCAACAGTAAAATTAGAGGCGGTGAAGTCCAGCACACTGGCGTTGTACCGTTTCTCAAAAAGTTTGAAGCGACTGTCCGTTGCTGTACGCAAAATGGCATACGAGGCGGAAGCGCAACAGTCCACTTCCCCATTTGGCACCAAGAGATAGAAGACATTCTAGTATTGAAAAATAATAAAGGAACCGAAGATAACCGTGTTCGTAAGTTAGACTACAGTATTCAAATCTCCAAACTCTTCTATGAACGATTCATCCGCAACGAAGAGATTTCTCTCTTCTCTCCTCACGCCGTTCCTGGTCTGTATGATGCTTTTGGTACTGATGGATTTGACGAGTTATATGTTCGTTATGAACGAGATGAATCTATTCCAAGAAAAACTATCGCAGCTCAAGAACTCTTTCTGGACCTCCTAAAAGAGAGAGCAGAAACTGGTAGACTCTACATCATGAATATTGACCATTGTAATTCTCACTCTTCCTTTGTGGATAAAGTTGAGATGAGCAATCTATGTCAAGAGATTACTCTGCCTACTAAACCACTTCAACACATTGATGATACTGATGGTGAAATTGCTCTTTGTATCCTTTCTGCTATTAATGTTGGTAAAATCAGGGATCTTGAAGATCTTCAAGTTCTTTGCGATCTTGCTGTTAGGGGTCTTGATGAACTCATTGATTTTCAAGGATACCCCGTCAGAGCAGCAGAAATCGCCACCAGAGCACGCCGTTCTCTTGGAATCGGTTATATTGGTCTAGCACACTATCTTGCCAAGCACGGGGAGCATTACGACGATCCTGGTGCCTGGAAACTTGTACATGATCTGACAGAGGCATTCCAATATTATCTCATTCAGGCAACCGTTAACCTTGCGAAAGAAAAGGGTGCTTGTGAATACTCACATCGTACCAAGTATGGACAAGGCATTCTCCCAATTGATACATACAAGAAGGATGTGGATGAAATCGTTCCAAATGAACTGAAGTATGATTGGGAAGGTCTTAGAGCACAAGTTAAGCAATATGGCGTCAGGAACAGCACTTTGTCCGCACAGATGCCATCGGAGAGCAGTTCCGTTGTGTCAAACGCAACGAACGGTATCGAACCACCTCGCGGATACTTGTCCATTAAGAAGTCGAAGAAAGGACCACTCAAGCAGATTGTTCCCCAATATCAATCACTTAAGAACAATTATACGCTTCTGTGGGATATGCCTAGCAATCGCGGTTATATTCATATTGTTGCTGTTATGCAAAAGTTCTTTGATCAAGCGATTTCTGGAAACTGGTCCTATAATCCAGAAAATTACCCAGACAATGAAGTTCCTACTTCAGTAATGGCACAGGACCTTTTGACTACATATAAGTACGGCTGGAAAACCAGCTATTACCAAAATACACATGACATGAAGAATGATGAGGTTGAAGAAACCCGACATTCTCTTGAGAATTTAATTTCCGATATTCTAGAATCAGAGGAGGAAGATTGTGAGTCTTGTAAGATTTAAGACAGGGTTGGAGGGAAAACCAATGGTTGATTCCATGACAGTTTTCAACTCCAACGAGGTTGATACAAAGAAACAACCAATGTTCTTTGGTCAACCTCTGGGAATTCAGAGATACGATTCTTACAAATATCCAATCTTTGATAAACTAACAACGCAGCAACTGGGTTATTTCTGGAGACCCGAAGAGGTATCTCTTCAAAAAGATCGTAGCGATTATCATATGCTACGCCCAGAGCAAAAGCATATCTTCACCAGCAACCTAAAGTATCAGGTTATGCTGGATTCCGTTCAGGGTCGTGGACCTGGTATGGCATTTGCACCATACTGTTCACTTCCTGAACTGGAAGCATGTATGAAGGTATGGGAGTTTATGGAGATGATCCATTCTCGTTCATACACATACATTATCAAAAATGTATATTCCGATCCTTCGGAAGTCTTTGATACCATTCTCAAAGAAGATCGCATTATGGAGCGTGCGGTGAGCGTTACTCAAGCGTATAACGACTTCATTAACGCAGCACATCGCTATGATAATTCTAACGAGTGGCAGCACGCACTAGAGCAAGTTCCCTACGCACAAGAGGCAAGGTATGAACTCAAGCGTAAACTATTCAGAGCAGTTGCAAACGTTAATATTCTTGAAGGCATTCGCTTTTACGTGTCATTTGCTTGCAGTTTTGCTTTTGGCGAACTCAAACTTATGGAAGGAAGTGCGAAAATCATCTCACTGATTGCCCGTGATGAGAACCAGCACTTGGTAATTACTCAAAACATCATGAATAAGTGGAAGGAAGGTGATGACCCAGAAATGGCACGCATTGCCAAAGAGGAAGAACAGTGGGTCTACAAGACCTTTGAGAATGCTGTGAATCAAGAAAAGCTCTGGGCAGAGTATCTGTTCAAGAATGGATCCATGATTGGTCTCAATGACAAACTGTTACAGCAGTATGTTGAATGGATTGCGAATCGTAGAATGAAGGCAATTGGACTTAAACCACTTTATGATATTCCAGCAAAGAATAATCCACTTCCTTGGACGGAGCACTGGATTTCTTCAAAGGGTCTTCAAGTGGCACCACAAGAAACCGAAGTTGAATCATACATTGTTGGAGGAATCAAGCAGGATGTTACCGAAAATACTTTCTCTGGATTCCAACTATGATGAATGGGTGGAACAAGAAATTCTAAATGCTTTTCAAGAAGCGGCAGAGTGTGATGAATACCTGTTTGGGGATTATGATTATTGTAAAGAATGGATGAAAGATTCAGAGGGTCAATAAGACCCTCTTTTTTTATAAATACTCACAGGAATTCCTTAAGTATTAAAAATGTTTGCGTCAGATTTAAAGGCATTACAAGAATCCTATGAAGGCATTTATGAAGAAGGAGATGGAATCTCCTGCGAAATGCTTGAAGAGATCGTAGAAGAACTTATTGAAGAATGTGTAGAGTTTGGATATAGTCTAAATGAAGCATCTACTGCTGTAGAGAATGCGGCAATTTTATACATTGATGAGGCAAAGGTCACCTATGGTAGTGATACCGAAAGTCCAGAGCAGCGTCGTGAGCGTGCCAAGTCAAAGGTTGGTGAAAAGAAAGCAGCAGCACGAAAAGCAGCGGTAAAGACTGCTGTAGGGCGTGCCAAAGCAAAGGCAGCAGGTGCCGTAGCAGGAGCAGGAATTGCTGCCTCAATCGCAAAAGACACTGCTAGAAGAGCAGGAAGAACCGCTGTCCATAAGGTCACCTATGGTGCTCAAAAGAAGAAGGAAGAGGTCAAGAGTGGCGTTAAGAGTCTGATTGGAAGAGGTCTCCGTAAGGCAGCAGGAGCAGTCGGAAAGGTTGCTCAAAAGGCAGCAGGTGCCGCTTCAAGACTTGGAGAGGGAAAAGAGCAACTAATTGATGAGAGTGGCATGGTTGGAACACCAGGACCATCTATTCCTGGAGCCAAACCCAAACCTAACAAACCTCAAAATTCTAATCGTCCGAATTCATTTGTTTCTTCTCCCGGATCCGACACCAGAAGAATTGGTGGTTATGACTTGACAAGACTTTCAAATTCTTATGAACCAGACGCAAAATTGGTTGATGAACAGAATGCTGGTCCAAGCACTCCAGTAAAATATGATGCTCAAATGGGACAACTTGTTCCTAATCAAGGTGCTACAAGAGTTGGTGCTGTCCGTCTCAAGCCAGCAATGGGACTTAAGAAAGGTGGAACAGTTAGAGAAGATGTTTATGATATTGTTTTAGATTATTTGATGTCTGATGGTCATGCAGACACCGTAGAGGAAGCACATTATGTTATGTCACAGATGGACGCAGATCACATTCAGAGCATTGTTGAGAATGTAATGGCTGGTCCAGTAATGAAGCCTGGTAGTGGACTTGGTGGTGCTAAACCAGTTTATCCATCTGGAACAAAGAAACCAGCACCAACTGGAGCAAAACTTCCACCTGTCTGATATAAAAATCATATAATACTTAAGGGGCTTGACAAGTCCCCTTTTTTTGTCTAGACTAGGTTTGTCCCGGTTGAAGATAAATAATAGCTCATAAGATACTTTAATATGAGTTATGAGAATCCCTGGCGGTATAATGGGGAAGTTTTTGATACTGACGATATTGGAGAATACTTTGGGTTTGTTTACTGTATAACCAATAAGTATAACCAACGGCAGTACATTGGTAGAAAATACTTTTGGTCTTTTAGAACACCACCAGGAAAGAAGAGAAGAGTAAAACAAGAATCAGACTGGAAAAAGTATTATGGTTCTTGTCCAGAGTTAAAGGAAGATATCAAAAAGTATAACAAAGAGAATTTCAATAGAGAAATATTGAGTCTTCATAAGGCAAAAGGTGACTGTAATTATGAAGAAACGAAACAACTTTTTCTAAATAATGTGTTGAGTGAGTCTCTTGACGATGGAACGCCAGCGTACTACAATAGCAATATTCTAGGACGCTACATGCGAAAAGATTATGGTAACTTTGGAGCAAACTCTTCAAACAACACATGACTGGGCAGTTGACCGCATTCATACTCTTTGTGAGGAAAATATTGAGAATGCCCATGCGATTCAATCAGAATTCAGTGAGTGGTTGGATCCGGATATTTTAGACCATGATATTTTCTCATTAGAGTTTATAGGAGACGAAAATGACACTTGACCTTCATAACTTTTTCAAATTTTACGACGAAAACAATTCAAATCATGTAGCAGCAGTTCAGTGGTTAGAAGATAACCTCCCTGCTAACTTCATGGATGATTCAGAAACAGACTGGATTGGGATCTTTAGAACTAAACCCCCTACACCAGAAGTTCTAGCAGTTCCTTACTATAATCAAGTAGACAATTACAGAGATGCACATAGAACTTGCAACTCTTCATCGTGCGCTATGTGCTTATCTTTCCTCAAGCCAGGAAGCATTAAAGGCGACGATGAGTATGTTAAGAAAGTCTTTGAGATTGGTGATACAACAGACCATGCCGTTCAGACGAAAGTTTTGGCGGCTTATGGAGTTAAGTCACACTTTAGTTACAATTTATCTTTTGCTGATATTGATAAAAGTCTGGACGCTGGGAAGCCCGTTGTTATTGGCATACTCCATAGGGGTTCTCTTTCTGCACCTACTGGTGGGCATATGTGTGTCGTCATTGGTAAAACCCCAGATGGAAAGGGATATTATGTAAACGATCCATATGGTTCTCTCAACGACAACTACACTGGACCTGTGACGAATGGTAAGAAGACCATTTACACCAAAGCAGTTCTCAAGCACCGCTGGTGTCCAGGAGGGAATGATGGATGGGGCAGAATCTTCGATTAATTTCAAACGCAAGATGCTTAAGGTGATTAAAGACCTCACAAATAGTGGGAGACATGTAGAAGCAAGTCAACTGTATCAAAAGTATTTCGGAGACAACAATGGCACGAATCGACCTTCATAACTTTTTTAAGTTCTACGACGAAAGAAATCCTAACCATGTGAAAGCAGTTCAATGGTTAGAAGACAATCTTCCTGTCAAATATTTGGAAGATAATATTGACTGGGCAGAAATTTATAGAGGAAAAAAGTCTAGTGCTGCACCAGCCCCTGCTGCTGCAGCTCCTGTAACGAGCGGTGATGATGTTCCAATGATGGGCATCAAGTTAATCAAAGAGTTTGAGGGATGCCATCTTAATGCGTATCCCGACCCTCTTTCTGGTGGACTTCCAATCACAATCGGTTGGGGTTCAACTCGTAAGAAAGATGGTTCTCCTTTCAAACTTGGTGAATCAATCACTCAACAGGAAGCAGATGAGTTACTGATTAGTCAGTGTAAGAATCAATTCCTTCCAGCACTTCGTAAAATTCCACATTGGAATGAAATGACTGATGGTAAGCGTGGAGCACTTCTTTCCTTTGCTTATAATCTGGGAGCAGGTTTCTACGGTGGAGATAATTTCAACACCATTACCAAACGCCTGAAGAATAAGGAATGGGATTTAGTTCCTGATGCTCTTTATCTCTATCGTAATCCTGGTTCAAATGTAGAAGCAGGTCTTGCTCGTCGCCGTAAGGCAGAAGGCGAAGCGTGGAAGAAAGGATAAATAAGATACAGTTATCACTGATTTTGATCTTAATGGTCTGAATCTACATAGTCCGAGTCCTCTGTGATTCGGTGAATACTTTACTTTTCATACTTCGGTTTGTTTTGTTTAGTACACACTGAACTCACAGAGGATTTTTATGTCTTACGCTAAAAAGGCGCTTGCTGCTGCGTCTGCTTTATTAATGGGAACTAGTGTATCAGCAGCACCATTAGTTTTAGAAGGAAACTATGTAAAGATTGGTGTTAATGATGCTGGAACTGTTGGTTCTGGCGGTAACACTTCTCCTGGTATTCTCTACGATTCAACAGGAACCGCAACATTTAATCCTTCATACGATTATCTCACTCCTGGTTCTCCTTTTGAGGGATGGACTGTAAAAGGTATTGATACAGATGGAACCACAGTTCTGTTTAATTATGGTAACAACAATGCGAGTTACGCAAGTGTTAATGTAATCACAGGAACTCTTGTAGATTACTCTGGTGTTTCATATCGTGGTTTAACTTTTGACAATCGTGCTGTATGGTCTGGTTCGGTCACCGAGTTTGATATTGAGCACGACTATCGTTTCAATGATAACCAACAGTTTGTGGACATCAATACTCGTTTAGAGTTTAAGATGAATGTTCCTACATTATACTTTGGAAGATTCACTGACCCAGACGCAAGGGCAGCAGCAGGAGATAGTTCTTCAACACTCAATGTAAGAGGATATGCTGGTGGTGTTCCTGCGACCAATGTAGTTCTGTCAGAGGCACTTGCTTCCAAGTATGCTCTGGGACTATTCACTGCGGCAACTAACTCCAATACTGGTATTAGTGCTTCCTGGTCAACAGACCCATTAACATACTATGGTGGACAGGATGATGGTGATGGAGACTACACCATCGGTATGGCATTTATGTTCTCTGGTATTAATACTGGGGACATTATTGATATCCAGTATGCTTATATCTTTGGACCATCTTCTTATGACGCTGCTTCTGGTGCCGTTGCTGGTGGTGCTGGTGGAGCAACATCCTCATCCTTCACCGTTACTAATGTAGGTTCTGCTTCTGCTCCCACTGCTTCTGCCCCATCAACTCCAACACTGGTAAGTTCTTCCACTTCCCCATCAACCACACTTCCTGTTCTGACTGTTACGCTTACAGAGCACACAGAATCAGAAGATGGTGGAGTTCAGACTATTGATAGAGACTTCACCACAAATACTACCACTCCAATGGTGACGACTGATACCTATAGTGATGGTTCTACCACAACTGCTTTATCAAACTCTGTTTCTACAACACACTCATCTGATTCACTCACTGGTCGTGTAGATCAGCACGAAGTCCTTGATAATATTGGAAGTGGACTACAAGGACTCTTAAACCACGAACCAACTGAACCAACCACTGATAGAGTTAGAGTATTCAGTAAGAACTACTATGCGTGGTCTTCTGCCGACAATGGATACACTGGTAAATCAGTTATCTATGGTGGTGGTTTAGAGATTGATATTAAACCAACCTGGACAATTGGTGCTCAATATAATAATGTAAATGTGAACTTGGATGGCGTTGATAGCACATCCAAACTGAACAAAAGTCACATTGGCGTCTTTAATATGCTTCGTGGAAATACACTCTCACTCTTAACCAATGCTGCGATTGCTCAAAACAGATATAATGTTTCTCGTAATGTTCAGGGTGTCTTTAATAACGAGAGCACCGCAACAGGTCAAGAGTGGTGGGTAAACAACAGACTCTTCTGGCACGCTCATAAGAACATCACTCCATTCGTAGGATACACCGTAGGAAACTATCGCAGAGATGCGTTCACTGAAAGTGGTTCTATTCAGTCCGCAAGAAGTGTTGAAGTAGTAGATGAGACTTCACATACTGGTGAAATCGGACTTGCTCTTTCTCATCGTTTCGGTGGTAAGAAGAAAGACTTGTTTGGTGTAAGTATTGAAGGTTCTTATGCGACTGATAATGCGATTGAGGCATCGGCAACTGTTGACTACAAAGAAATGATCATCATTCAAGGAGTTCATCAAATTAATAATGGTGTAAGCAACACGGCAGTTTCCGCAAATGTTAAGTTTAGGTTCTAAAAACCTAAATAAGGAGAGACTTCATCACACGGAACTGATGGAAAACAAGAAAGAAAAAACTATGGGACAAATTATTCGTATTGCGATTTTGAGTTGGTCTGCCGCTCTTTTGACTGCTAGCTATGCTGGTATGCTATCCAAAATGGATCCTACTTTCATTGCTACTGTCTTTACTGCTTCTGCTGCTACTTTTGGTATCAACACTATGAAAAAGGGTGATGATGAGCATAAGGAAGAACCAAAGAGAGAGGAAACTTTTGTTGAGGCACCACCAGAACCACCAGCACCTGAAGCACCAGTAACTCTTGTTGAGAGAGTTGAAGCATTGGAAACAAAGGTTGAGGAAGGTGAAGGGTTCGTCACACCCCGCACAGGAGCATAATGTCCAAGTCACCCAACAAAGGTAAGAAAGGTTCTGCTGGTAATAAAAAGCAGAATCAAGGAAACGCAACTGCTAAAAAGGCGAAGAATGGTGGCAAAAAGAAGTAATGGAATTCATTGCTTTTATGATAGTTGGTTATGCCGAAATTAGTCCTGGTAGTTGCCAGTTGGAATATTTTAGATACAATGAAATACACTCGCTTGTAATCCCGTGCCACGAGAATGGAACACTCCAAAAAGGGAGTGTTGGAATGCTCCCATCCATAAAATACTCCAAGCAATAGATAATCACACCCGTCTTTATTTTGAGACGGGTGATGAGTGGCACCAAGAACAAGCACAGATATTAAGAAAATATATAAAAGACCTAAAAGTTTGGATACACAAAGAAGAAGGGTGGTGGAATGAGTGAATTTAACTGGGGAGTATTCATCATTCTATCCTGTGGACTCGTATTCACTGGATATATCATTTACTATATACTTCGGTTAGCTCATTTGGAGATGAGAGATGAAACACCTGAGCCTGATACTATCCCTGACGAGTCTAGGCATTAGTGCTGCGATCGGTGTAGGAGCATATATCACCTATCAAAAAGCACAGAAGATTTTAGATAACCCAGAAGAGTTTGTTGGTGCTGTTGTAGAAAAGCAAGTCACCAAAGCATTTGAGAAACTTCCACTGCCTAAACTAAATACGAAAGAGTTTAAACTTCCTTTCTGATAAATAACTAAAAAGTATTCGTAAGATGGACGCACAAGATTTTCGTAGTCTTCAAGAAGCATATATGGAAGTTGTTAGTAATGATTTAAATGAAATGTCTTATAAAAAACTTCCTGTTGGAAAAATGATGTGGAAGGTTTCCGACAGAGTAGAAAGAGAAGCAGATACAAGAGCAGAAAGAGAAAGACAGGCAGATGACCCACATAGCACATTAACTTACGACAGGGCAAGAGCAGAGCACGAAAAGGCAGAAAGGAATAAAGAAAGAAGTAATAAAATGATAAGAGTTGCTGATTCTCATAGCAAAAAAGCAGCAAAGGCAAAATCAAAACTAAAAAAAGAACAAGTAGATATTTACGATATTATCCTTTCACACTTACTTGATGAAGGATATGCTGAAACACCAGAAGCAGCAGAAGCAATTATGGTGAATATGAGTGAAGAGTGGAGACAAAGTATTCTTGGTTGATAAATATTAGTGCTTGTTTGTGGTTATTCAAGCAAAAGATTGGGAGCAGAAATGCTCCTTTTCTTGTATAAATAACTATAACCACAAACAAAGCAGATGGAATATTACACTTACGCATACTTGCGGGAAGACGGAACACCTTATTACATCGGTAAAGGTAAGGGGTTTAGATTGTATGTTAAAAAGAGAATTGTGCCTTTACCAAGTAAAGATAGAATAATATATCTAAAAAGAAATTTAACAGAACAAGAAGCAATCAAACACGAAATTTATATGATTGCTGTTTATGGTAGAAAAGATAATGGGACTGGTATTTTGAGAAATCTTACTGATGGTGGAGAAGGGACTTCTGGTAGAGTTGTTAGTGAAGAACAAAGAGAAATTCAAAGTTCAAAAATGAGTGGATCAAATCATCCTTTTTATGGTAAAACTGCCTCCAAAGAACATAAAAAAAATATCAGTAATGCTTTGTCTGGGAAGAAAAAATCAAAAGAGCATATACAAAGACAAAGAGAAGTTCAAAAAGGAATACCCCGTTCTCAAGAATTTAAAGAAAAAAGAAGAAGATATATGACTGGAAGAAAGTGGTGGAATAATGGTGAAGTTGAAAAATTATTCAATATTGATGAAACTCCAAGTTCAGAATGGACATTAGGAAGAATATATAGTAAGAGTATTTCAAACTAAAAAAATGGCGGATAGAGACCCATATATTTACAGGATTAAAAATATTTTAAGGGTAGTTGATGGGGATACGATTGATGCTGATATTGATTTGGGGTTTTCTATAAGTTTAGAAAAAAGAATTCGCCTTGCTGGGATTGATACTCCTGAAAGTAGAACAACGGATCTCAAAGAGAAAGCGTTAGGTCTTGAATCAAAAGAGTGGTTGAAGAAAAAAGTAGAAGGTGCTAAAAATATTTTAATTAAAACTGAACTCCCAGATTCTACAGAAAAGTATGGAAGAATTATTGGGCACTTGTTTATCAATAATGAATCAACATCACTCAACGACCAGATGATTGTTGAAGGGTATGCTTGGGAATATGATGGTGGAACTAAAAAGAAAAATTTTGCCGAACTTGATTCTAAAAGAAAAAAATGATTTACTTTCACATTGTTAGACTATTTTTAATTGTTTGGAGTGCCTTAATGATTTCGGCAGTGGAATCTGTGGGCATAGTTACTGAAGGGCAAGTAGAACTGGAAAGCACAAGTAAAGATGCTTATGCTAAAGTTCTTGTTCTTGCCGTAAGTTCTTTTCTTGGTGATGCTGCTTTTCAGTTGAGAAAGAAAAATGGAAATCCCAGAGATACAGATACAACAAGTTGAAGTTCCAGTTGTCCGTAGATTAGAACCACCTGTTGTCTTAACACCATCAATAAGATCTCTACAGAAACCAGTAGTCCAAGTTCCTACTGCTGAACTTCCTTATTATGAACCCATTGATGTTCCAACTACGGAACAATGGAAACAAATAGTAGAGGGGCAGAATTCACAAAAAGAAAAGGAAGAAACGCAAGAAGAAAAGTCTAGGCAACTACCACCCCCTACCCCTCAACTGCCCCCAGCAGTCCAAACCCCCCAGGATCAACAGGTAGTTACACCACCAACAACAACTTTAGGAGTACCTGTCATTGAAGTACCCCTCATCGGAGAAGTTCCAGTCCCACCTAAAGAGCAGGTTATTCTTGCTGGCACCACTGCTACTGCTTCTGTTGCTGCGGCTCTTGTTGGCAAGTCTTTGGTGGAATGGATGGTAGGTAAAATGAAACCTATCGTCCAGCAGATTTATGTCCAGGCAAAGAAACGGCTCCACCGAGACCTGACGCCTTATGAGTTACAGGTTGACTTCGCTGCCCAACTGGAACTGAAGAAGAAGGTCTTGAAGACGTTCCAGAAGGAACTAAAGCAGCAGAAGAAGGAACAATACCTCCATTGGTCACAACAACAACATCAGCACATATCTTCGCATAAGGAGACTGGGGATGAAAATGTATCCCAGCCTTCATTGCTTCGCCGCATTTTAAGAGGCGGACGAGCTCAAAGTCCAAACGAGCCTTATCAGTCTCCGCCTTCTGGCGATTAGTCCAAGTCTCTGCTGCTTCCTTACAGCGTGCTTGTAGACCACCATCTAAAGGAATAGAGATGGTGCCAGAGATGCCAAAGTTCTTTGCCCAGTTGTCTTTCTGTCCAGTTCTTTCTAATGGGGTTGTGGGGTCATTATCAATGTTGGCATAATCTTCAAATGGTTTCTGACCACTGTTGGTAGTTGTAAGGAATGGTGTTAGGTTAAAGGTTGGTCCTTGACAACTTACGCCACCACCGTATGAGTTGGTAACGTATGGACCTTGTAAAACCTGAACTGCCTGGTTTGTTACGCTTCCTGTTGAGGTTGCCTGTGGGTTGGCAACCGCAGTGATTGGAGTATCCCCTTCCGCATATACAGGGGTCGCAGAGACAGTGATAGCAAGGACGGATGCTATTGTGTGAAGACACCTTACTGGGTAAACACGGAGGTTGTGTCGGTAACAGACATTATGGATGTACTGCGAATCACAGTTGTGTCTTTTATCATTCCTGGACCCGAATAAGTTTCCGAGAACTGGAATGGAGCACCATTCTGATAAATGGTATAAGGTGTTCCTACTTGTGGTGTTGCGGGAATATTGATGTTTGTCCCTGTAACTGTGTAACTCCATCCTGTTTGATAGTCAATTTGGCGAATAGTTTCATTTACAGTTGTTGTGGACTCCGTGTGTGAAGTCATTGTGCCGCTGGTAAAGTTAGGCGTAACGGGCACTGCTAGAGCGGGAGATATAAGTCCCGCCGCTACTAGCAAAACGGGAGTTATAAGTCTCATTTAAATACGCTTAACTCGATAGATCTTTGACCAACTGCTTGAGTCCCAGCACCACCAGCAGTGACTGTAGGAACACCAGTGCCAGAAAGAGAACCAGCAAGGGAACCAGCAACACCACCAGAGGAAGTTGTTACATTTCCAAAAGCAGGAAGAGAACCAACAACACCAGATGTTACAGTTGTGCCACTTGAAACAGCATCACCAACAGTAAAGGATTCAGAGAAACTGAATGCTTGACCAGCGGTGTTTACATCATAAGCACCTTGAATTTGAGTCGCAGCAGCAGTGGCACTTGCGGGGGCAGTAAGACCACCGAAAGTTGTGGCGGAAATGTTGCTTCCAGTTACGGCATATGAAGAACCGATTCTGGTGGCGGCAGAAGCAGCACCGTCAACAGTCAGTTGTACCGAATCAACAATCTTATGGGTGATTTCCCCTGCAAAGACTGGACTTGTTAGGAATAACGAAAAGGCTAGAAATAGTCTTTTCATTTGAATTGTGATAAACACTAAAAGTATTTAGCGAGACCACTTTTAAAATTGAATCCTTGACAAAATCTAAATAGTAACTTATTATGTTTAGACCCAACCAAAAGTTGGGTTTTTTATTATGAGTCATTGAAGTGACATTTAGAGCCGAGGAAGGTGCCCCCAGAGATGGTTGTGGTATACCCCCCTTCTATTCGGATGTAGAGTTCAATCGGAGTTAATGCAAAATTTCTTTACAGTAGCCCTGCCTCTCCTGGCAACGGTTACAACCAATGCGGCAACACTGCCATTCGTCAACTACAAGATGCAGGGACCTCCCCCGCCTTTTACAACAGAACAATTGAATCTTGTAGATGAGAAGACAGCGACCAAAGAGGTTGCTCCCGAAAAACCTAAAGAGACAAGGTTAATTTGTAAAGGGTGTAATGAACAAGAGAATGCTACCCTGGCATACTTCCAGGATCGTGGTATTAAAGACAGAAACGCCCTTGCTACCATCATGGGCAATATTAGACAGGAATCAACTTTTGTTCCTAACATTTGTGAAGGTGGTAGTAGAACCAGTTGGAGTAACTGCGGCGGCGGTTACGGACTGATTCAATGGACATCTGCCAACCGTTATTATGGATTGGGTGCTTTTGCTAATAAGTATGGTGGGAAACCATCAGACTTACACACGCAACTTCGTTATCTGACGACTGAAGTTCAATGGCAACGAATTGAAGACAGGATGAAAACTCCTGGTAAGTCTATCAATCGTTACATGGACTATGCGTATAGTTGGATTGGTTGGGGGCATCATGGTGCTCGCACTTCGTATGCTCATGATTATGCCAACCGACTGATCAAGGTAGAGGTTTGATACAATAGAATAAATAGGGAGAGTGCTGCTTACTCTCCCTTATGATTAACTTTCAGTTTGGTAAGAAAAAACCAGATAAACGAGAGATAATAAAAGTCAGTATTATCGTTTCACTTCTTATCGCAGCACTTTCAACATTTACTGGAATCAGTGAAACAAAACTCTGGGATATGTTGGATGAGTTACAAAGAAAATATTTCCCACTTGGTATTCTCAACGAACTCATTATCCAAGACCCAGAGAAGACTGAAAGAAGAGTCATTAGAGATGTAACCAGAGCAATTGATGAGGTCACACCCGAGTATGATCGGATTATTTCCGATTATGATAGAAAATACAAACAAAAGTATGTTGAGAAACCACCAGACGGCAGTGAGGCACAGAGACTGCTTGGTGGAGAAATGAGAATCTGTGCCGTATGGGTTGACGACTGCCCAAAGGAGTAGTATAATAAGAAGGTCAACAGGGGCTCATAGTTAAATGGATATAACCCGTGCCTTCTAAGCACTTGTTCTAGGTTCGATTCCTAGTGAGCCTGTTGGAAACTTTATGTTTCCTTATTCCGAGTAGCCCGCAAGGTGCGGGAGCAAACTGTTAATTTGTTATAGGTCAGTTCGATTCTGACACTCGGAGCCACGCCCTTGTAGCTCAGTGGTAGAGCAATGGTTTTGTAAACCATTGGTCGCTGGTTCAAATCCAGTCGGGGGCTTGACGGAAATAAAACTCCGTCTTATAATCCCTTCCGTGTGGGTAGTGTTTGGGAGAGAAATCTCCCACCGCCTGCGAAAGTAACTCAACGGTAGAGTCCCTGCCTTCCAAGCAGGTTGTTGCGAGTTCGAATCTCGTCTTTCGCTTATAAAGTTCGGTTTTCCACCCCCTTGACAAAAATCTAAAGAGAATGTTAAAATACATACATTCAGGTGATAAGACCTCAAATACTCGTTGAGTCACTGAATCAAACGGAGAATGTCGGTTCTCCTTACATCCGCAGGTATAACTCTGCGAGAAAATATAGAGGTACTATTATGTTTAAATCCGCAATCGCAGCTGTTGCTGCTGCTCCTTTCCTTGCCACCGCTGCGTTCGCTGGCCCTTATGTTGAAAGCAAGACCACTGCTGCTGGTACTATCAGCGATGGTGGTGATTTCACCGGTGCTCAAACCGAACTTCGTGCTGGTTATGAGCAGAAGACTGGTGGTGTAACCGTATTCGGTGAAATCGGTCCTGGTTATGAGTGGAACAATGGTGGCACCAACGAAGCTGTTGGTGTTGGTGAAGTTGGTGTGAACTTCCCCATCGCTGGAAACCTGACTGGCAAAGCAAAAGTTGCTGGTGAGTATGGTTTTGATAGTGAAGTGTTCGCTCTCGGTGGTGAACTGAAGGTCCGTTATTCCTTCTGATAACTTAACTACATAATATAACAATGGGGGTTGACAAAACCCCCTTTTTTATTGTAGTATCATTAACGAGTTAGGAGTTTTATGTCTCTTATTTCGCAACGGGATAGGCAACTTGCGATCACTGCTATTAATCATTATATTGATTATCTTTCTAGTGAAATTGAGTTTTATGAAAAAGAGAATATGTTAACTGATACTGACTACCAAGATCATAAGTCAGAACTACCAGAAACTTATGCTCTTTTAAACTGGATCAAACTGGAATATTACAAGAATGAAAATTAATCTCTGGTATTGTGCTGATATGAACCAGTGGCGTTGGACTCTTGTTGATGACCGACGCCCTGTTTGTAGGCAAGAATCTGGACAAAGAGAAGACCTGCGGTTAGCAATGGAAGATGTTGCCAAAACCGTAGAGTATATGCTACAATGTGTACATAAGGGCGATTAACTCAGCGGTAGAGTGGCCTCCTTACAAGTGGTAAGTCACTGGTTCGATTCCAGTATCGCCCATTATAAATACTCAAAAAAGAGTATAATGGAAACTCTATATAAACTACTTTCTGATACACAAGCATCTCTTTTCTTGCTGTTCCAAAAAACTTGGGTTTATCACTGGCACATTGTTGGACCTGATTTTAAACAGATCCATGATTTGTTTGGTGAGCAATACCAGGAAATACAAGAAGAGGTTGATCGTGTATCAGAGCACATGAGATTCTTGTCAATTAAACCCATTAGTTCATTGTCAAGAGTTCTAGAAGTTTCTGGTGTCTCCGAAGCAAAATCCAATCTTTCCGAAATGGAAATGATTCGTGATCTCCTTGAGGATCATAAGAAGATTATTAGTATGCTTGATGCTGCTGCAGTAGAAGCAGATAATCAAAAGTCAAGAGGAACTGTTAATCTACTTGATGATTTAAACGAAGCACATGGAAAGTTTGTTTGGATGTTGAGATCATTTACTGAATAATTATTAATAGAAAATGGAAAACATTAAAATAAGATGCCGCTCCTGTGGTAAGGAGTTAGAAGGGCATCAGAATAAAACGGTGACATGTGGTTGTCCCAACATGGCAACAATTCGTGGTGATAAGGTTTCGGCAGTTGACTTATCACAGGTCGTTATGTTGAATTCTTATCAGTCTAAAAATAAAAAGAATATCCTATCACAAGAAGATATTATGTGGCAGGAAGAAAGACGCCAAAGAAAAGTTAGAAGACTTGATTTTGAAATTAGATAGGGTTTAGGTTAAGGTCCTTATCATAGACTGCATATTGATAGTTATATTGATCAACTTCACCAAATCCTAACTTTTTGTTTAGGGCAGATCTTTTTCTGGCATTATTTGGATGGTGAATGTTAGTAAATAAAGATCCATCCCAAGGAAGACCAATCAAAATATCATTTGGTTTTGGTGTAATTATTCCATCACCATTTCTAATAACATTATTAATACCATTTATGAAGTAAGACAAAACTTTTTTATTGTCTTCTGTCGTAAAGAATCTTGGGTCTGTTGAATGTTGAATCTGCCAATCAGGTCGTATTGCTCTTCCAGAAGTATTTAAGTTAAGTTTGTTTGCGATGTTTAAAACTCTTTCTGAATCACTATGAGTCTCAAAGTCTTTGTACAAAAAACTCATCTTATTTTTGTATATGACACAGACAACTCCCAAGAATAGGATGTGATCATAATCTGTTGGAATCCGAACAGTTATTTTGTCTGGTGATTCATATATTCTTTGAGATGATTCAATACCCAGTTCTGTTATTATAGATTTAAATTCTTTTTTCATATTGGTATGATGTTCAGGTTCTCATCATATTTACCATATTGAAATCCATCTTCATAAACATTTCCAAGACCGAATCGTTTTCCGACAAGTGCTCTTTGCCTTGTGCCAAGTTCAATTGATGAATCTGTAAAACCTTGATTGATCTTGACTCCTTGTGGTTTACCTACAAGTATGTCTCCTGGATTTGGTTTAATATTCAGTGAATCAAATCCATTGTGTAATGAGTATTGTGCTTCTTTAAGAAAACTAAAAAATACTTTCTTTCTATCTTCCAGAGAAAAGTCATAAGGTTGTTTTGTGTACTTTGCTTCCCAACCAATTTCCGCAAGTTTTGTTTTTTCATCATAATGAATTCTTTGGGCAAGAGATTCAATTCTTTCTTTTATGTCTGGTGAATTATGGTAATCTAAATATTCTAACCAAAGATAACTTTTTTTGGTATAATACGGAATGAAGAAAAGATAGATTGCCATCGCACCATCATTACACATATAATTGATTTGCTTCATTATCTTTTTTTCTTTTGGTAGAACTGGAGATCTATCTTTATATCCAAGTTCTTTTAGAAGTCTTTCAAATTCTGTTCTTTTCTTTGGAGGCAGAAGAATCACTTGACTTTCCTTTTATTCTATATTATGATTTATTATAACTCACTATTATTGTTAAGTAAATGATCACTAAAGTTGAGTTACAATCTCTTTATGAATGGGCAAAACAAACTGAATTTCCAACTAAAAAAGCACCAACGACAGAAGGATACTGTAATACTGATATTCACCACTATTGGTTGAAGGGTGTTGGTAAGGCAGTAACGATTAGAAAAAAATTGATGACGGATGAAGTTGTAAAGGTTCATCAAAATACTGATATTCTTTATTCGGGATATTCTTCTTTTGATTCGGGAACAATTTTAAAACCTCATAGAGACCCAAACATTTATCGGGAACCTTATAAGAGAATTCAGATTCCTTTGGAGATACCTGATAGAGAAAAGTGTTATATGATTTGGCAGGGTGAAAAGGTCTTTTGGGAAGAAGGAGTTCCAAAGGTCTATGAAGTGATGGACTATATACACGAAGGGGCAAATCTTTCTGATGCTCCGATGAAGTTTCTTTTTATAGATGTAAAAAAAGATTGTGTAGTTGACATTTGATTCATTTTGTATTATAATGTTCTTATTGGAGAGATGGCCGAGTGGTTTAAGGCAGCAGTCTTGAAAACTGCCGAAGTGAAAGCTTCCGTTGGTTCGAATCCTACTCTCTCCGTTTTATTTAAGATTTAACATTTCCTTAAACACTATCATCAAACCCTAACAAACTTGACAAGTTGAAACTACCGACTAGCATAACTAGTAGTATTCAACCGTAACCCTATGGATCAGCACACCTACGAGAACTGGGTGAAGATCAAGGAGACTTTTGAAGCCTCTGGGAACATGGATAATATGTTCTATAAGAGAGCAGTTGAAATCGTAAAGACCAGAAGAGACCCTCTGGCAAAGTTTCTTGGAGACGAGAAATGATGGAACCCTTTGATGACGATTATGTAACTCGCAGTGAAGTAAAGGAGATGATAGATGCAGCAATACGACGACACAACCGTAATGCTAGTATCATTAGTATGTGCGTCGGTTGGGTGGTTCTTGCTTTATTTGCTGAAGGACTTTTAAGACTCATAGGCGTCATTCCACCATTACTGCCATGGCTCAACATTACCCTGAAATAATAGGCATAGTCCTACTATTGGTTTTTGCTGCCACAATGTTTTATCAAGGCACAATGATATTCAGGGGGCAGCGTGGTTATCGCCATTGTGAGCGTGAGAATAAAAAAATGACTGATATGAGAAGGCGTATAGAGGAGTTAATGAAAGAAAATGACGACTGAAGAATGGTTTATCTTTATTGACTTCTTTTCACATATGCTCTATATGTTTGTGGCATTTATGTGTGGACTTATTATTGGTTACTTAATTGGATTTAAAAACGGAGGAGGAATGTAATGGCACATTTGCTTGGTAGATTTTTGATTGTATTAGCAATTCCATTCGTGGTTGCTACTCTTTATGTTGGGTCAAAGAAAGGAAGTTATTACGATAGTGACGACTATAAGGGAAATGGAACAGCACACTAGTCAGTGTTGGAATTTTGTTATGTCTTCCTTTGCCAGAAGTTATGGCATTGAGAGAGTGATGAGAGAAGAAAATTTTCATTGGATGGCACTACAATGGTGTGATGATAATAATTACACCTGTGATATTCATTTGGATGACCTAAAAAAGGTTGATTCATATTTTAGAAGATACTATGAGGAATGGAATTGATATGGGATCACAATTCTTAATTCTTGGGTTCTTTATAGCATTTGGGTTTTTCTTGTTCTTTATGTCTATAATCTAATGGGACACTTCGCAGCAGCAGCACTTAACAATCAAGTAGTATTAGGCATTATGTGTTATGCCTTGATTGTTGTGCCCATTATGGGTATGTGGGCAGTCCACAAATACAACTGGCAGCACTGGGCTCCATTTGACAAGGGGCACAAGAAGTAGTATAATTAGTTCTGTTGGGAGGCAAAACCACTCAACGCAACCGGATATCGCCTAACTTGGTCATGGCACCTGCTTTGGGAGCAGGAATAATTTCAGTTCAAATCTGAATATCCGGACTCGCCAGTTTCCTGACTGGCACACTTGACTACATAAAGTCAAACACTTATAATATTCAGGTATTCAAACACAACAATGTCTCTGATTCAAAAGTTCAAAAAGGATGTTAGCACTCTTCAACTTGCTGCTAACGGGGAAATCTACCTTGATGTAAAGAATCCGAAACTTTATAAAAAGGTCCGTCGCTTCTACGAAAATGAGGGCGTCGTATTTTCTGGTGACCCCCTTGACGACTACGAAATGCTTATGGAGTATATTGACCAAGATCTTCAGTCTGTTGAGGTTGGTTGATGAAAGTCGTTAGGAAACCTACTGTTCTGCTTGAGCGTTTTCCTTATCGGTATGTTCAAGTCGGCACTCTTGAAATCAACGGCAAACCTGATTGCCGTATTCAAAAAGTAGACGCATATACTGGGCGTTATCGTGATATGTACCTTTGCGATAATGAGATGCAACTCATTACTGCTATGGAAGACCACGACTATACCTGCTGGTTAGACCCCGATATGGTGCCTGCTTATGTGAAGGACGATGAAGAAGACACGGAGAGTCTTTAAAAGTACTGGTCGGGAGCAAACCCCTTATGTCAAAGTCTAATGTATTCCGATACATTGGTAATATCCTCCTCCTATCAGGTTACTTTTTCCTGTTATGGGGAGATATGAAAATCGGTTTATTTGTGAAGTGTATTGGGAATGTCTTTGTCGTTCCCTTTGCCATCAAATATAAGTTTTGGGACATTCTTTTCTTATGTGGTTTTTATGCCGCTATTGAGATACCAAAACTAGTTCAACTTTTCCTAGTTAAGGCAAACTAGGTGGTGGAGTCAATCCCCTTATGCCCGTGATGGAGACACGCTAACAACCCTGGTGCGGATGGGACTCTCTCCCGCCTGGTTTCCAATTTCCAGTCAAAGAATTGGTGGCGAGCCTGAGCTTAACGAGAGGGGTTTACAAGACCCCTCTTTTTTTGTATAATACATACTATAGAGTTTATGATTTTATGAGTCAGTATATGAAGAAAGCACTGGTGCTAGGTGCTGGTGGTTTCATTGGAAGTCATATGGTTCGCAGACTGCGTTCCGAAGGATATTGGGTTCGTGGTGTAGACCTTAAGTATCCAGAATATTCAGAACACGAAGCGAATGAATTTGTTCTTGGGGATCTTCGTGATGTAGATTTTGTTCGTCGTGTTCTTGAGTACAAAGGAGATAGAGGTAATTTTTATAATTCAGTTCCTTATCGTTATATTCAGGCATTTGATGAGATCTATCAATTTGCTGCTGACATGGGTGGTGCAGGATTTGTATTCACTGGTGATAATGATGCCGACATCATGCACAATTCGGCAACAATTAACTTGAATGTTTTGGAAATGCAACACCAGATGAATGAGCGTCTGGGTAAGAATAGCACCAAGATTTTCTATTCTGGATCGGCATGTATGTATCCAGAGCACAATCAACTCGATCCTGACAATCCTGACTGCCGTGAAGAATCCGCCTATCCTGCTAACCCAGATTCGGAATATGGTTGGGAGAAACTTTTTTCAGAGCGACTTTTTTTCGCTTATCATCGTAATTACGGGATCCCTGTTCGGGTTGCTAGGTATCATAATATCTTTGGACCAGAAGGAACTTGGGACGGTGGAAGAGAAAAAGCACCAGCAGCAATCTGCCGTAAAGTAGCATATCTTCCAGAAGACGGCGGCACCATTGATGTCTGGGGTGACGGAAAACAAACTCGTTCATTCCTTTATATTGATGAGTGTATTGAAGCAACTCGCCGTATGATGGATTCTAACTTTATTGGTCCTGTAAATATTGGGTCTGAAGAGATGGTGACGATTGATCAACTGGTTGATACTGCCGCTAAAGTTTCTGGTAAAACCGTTGAGAAGAATCATATTCCTGGTCCTCTAGGCGTTCGTGGTCGTAACTCAAATAACGATGTGATCCGTAGAGAACTTGGTTGGGATTACTCTCAATCTCTTGAAGAAGGTATTCGTAAGACTTATTCATGGATTAGTGAGCAAATCAATGCGAAGAAAGTTTAATTTAATCGGAGATACTTTTACTCATCTTACAAATGGAAACAAAGGATATTCCGTTCATGGTAAAGAGTCAAAGTATATTGAATGGGTCAAAGAGGGAGGAGAGTGCTCTTTTTATATTGACAGCACTCTCCCTTATGCCTGGATGGATGATGCTCCAAAAGGACCAAAATATGCCTGGTTATTGGAATCAAAATACATCACTCCACAAATTGTAGATCAAGTCAAAATGTTTCCAGAAAAATATTTGGAAACATTTGATGCCATCTTCACACATAATCAAGAACTTTTAAAAATTGATCCAAAGTTTAAGTGGTGTCCTGCTCAAGGATTCTGGATCAAGGAACCAAAGATCTATGAGAAATCAAAGATGATTTCTATGATTGCCTCAAACAAAAGAATGTGTGAAGGGCATAGACTTCGCCTTCAGTGGGTTGAAAGAATTGGAGATCAGGTTGATCTTTATGGTCGTGGATTTAATGAAATCGCCTTAAAGGAAGAAGGTCTTTGTGATTACATGTTCTCGGTTGCGATTGAGAATGGTCAATATGAGACTTACTTTACAGAAAAACTTTTAGATTGCTTTGCCACAGGAACCATTCCTGTTTATCTTGGAGCACCAGATATTGGAAAGTATTTCAATAAAGATGGTATAATTGATTTGACAGATGAATTCGATGTATCTGAAGACATTTACTATTCTAAAATGGATGCCATTCAAGAAAATCTGGAAAAAGCAAAAGAGATGGAAGTTTTAGAAGACTTTATTTACCTTAATTACTTTAATTAACATGGGACAAATTTATCAAGCAGTAAAACCGAAAGAAGTCATTGAGACTTTTGGTATTAAGAACTTTGTGGAGACTGGCACTGGAATTGCCGACAGTCTTTCTTATATTCTCAATGTGCGTCCAGATGATCTCAATGTTTATACTATTGAGTTAATGGATGAACTTCATACTAAATTGGTAGAGAAGTTTGAGGGAACACCTAATCTTCATCTAATCAAAGGGTATAGTCATGTTGAGATGAAAACTATTCTGGAAACTCTGTCACCAGAACCAACTCTGTTCTGGCACGATGCTCATTTTCCAGGTGCTGATTTTAATATCAATGGTGCCACCTATACAAGTGAAAAAGACCCTACAAAAAGAATTCCACTTGAATCTGAATTAAGAGTCATTAAAGAAAGTGGTAGAGATATTTCAAAAGATGTATTCATTCTGGATGATTTGAGAGTTTATAAGGATGGTCCCTATGAAGGTGGCAACTGGGACTTAAGGAAAGTTGCTGGGGCCGATGGTATTGATTTTGTCTATGAGTTGTTTGACGAAACTCATGTTATAATTGAATCGTATGTCGCACAAGGATTCTTGATTCTATTCCCTGTTGATGCTGACCTTGAAGTGTGTAAAGATCTTATTGAAGGAGTTGTAAATTAATGAAGTTTTTAATTACTGGAATCACTGGATTTGCTGGACCTCACCTAGCAAATCTTCTTCATGCTGAAGGTCATGAAATCTATGGATTGATTCGTCGTACCAATGGGATGGAGACTGACATTCATGATGTAGTTCCTGATGAAGTATACAACTCTATTACTTTTTTGTATGCTGATTTGTGTAACTATCGTTCTTTGAGAAATATCTTTGAGAAGTATCAGTTTGATGGTGTCTTTCATCTTGCTGCTCAATCACATCCTCCATCCAGCTTTACTGATCCCATTGGTACGATGGAAACCAATGTGATGGGCAGTGCTAATCTAATTCAAGTAATTGTGGATCATCAACCAGACTGTAAGTTGATGTTCTGCTCTACATCTGAAGTCTATGGTAATGTGGGACAAGACGGTCGTAAGATTCACTGGGAAGATACGATTCTTCCTGCCAATCCTTATGGAGCATCAAAGGCAGCAACTGATGTTTATCTTCAGGAGCGTATGCAGAATGGATTCATTAAGGGATTCATTACTCGTGCTTTCTCCCATACTGGTCCCCGCCGAGGTAAGATCTTCTCTATCTCATCTGATGCTTACCAGATTGCTAGAATGATGAAGGGTCTTCAGGATCCTGTTCTTCTTGTTGGCAACTTAAGCACAACTCGTGTTGTGATGGATGTTCGTGACACCGTAAGAGCTTATTATCTGGCAATGATTAACCCAGAAGTTACCAACCACATCTTTAATATTTGTGGAGATACTCCTCGTAAGATGCAGTTTTTTACAGATAAATTGATTGAACTGTCTGGTTTGGATCATGTGGAGCAAAGGATTCATGAACCCTTCTGGCGTCCTCATGAGATCTATTATCAGCACGGTGACTCTACTAATCTTGTAGAACTGACTGGATTCAAGGAAGAGTATGATATTGATACGACTCTGAATGATCTTCTCAAGTATTGGTACGACAAGATTAACTGATGAACATCATTATTGATCAGGCAGGAGGACTGGGAGACATCTTCTTTATTCAGAAGATCGCAACAGTTTTATCTCAAGAGCATACTGTTTATCATCCAGTCACTCCTTCTTGCTGGTCTGCTGGTGTGGATCAGATGATTACTAGTTCTCATATTGGTGCTCAAGGACAACTCCAACTTCCTTCTGGTGAGGTTGGAGTTCTTGATTTGTCTAATGTTCCCAAATCAAGAGGATCTTGGGATGTAATGGGTACAAAGTATGATGCCGTAGGAATCTCTTATGATGACTGGCAAGATTATTTCAAGTATGAGCGTAATCTTGAACGGGAAGAGAATCTTCGTAAAAGACTTGGATTAGAGAAAGGTGATCCGTTTATCTTTATCAATCCATATTATAGTGTCTACAAACCAATGAATGGAGTTTATCAGCAAATCCCAGAAGGATATGATGGGAAGGTTGTTGAGATGGATCCGAATATTCCTGGTGGTAAAGTCTTTGACTGGTGTTGGGTTTTTGAGAATGCTGAAGAAATGCACTCCGTTGACACATCACTTCATTATGTGATGGAGACACTGGACCTCAAAGCAACACGACTTACGATTCATCCCAGACACTATAAGTATTCTGAAAGAGTCTATGATGGGATTCTTAAGAAACCTTGGCAATGGATTGAGTATACAAGAGATGAATGGAGAGAGATGACTCCAATGGAGGTAGAATGAAACTAGGATTAATTTATCAACCCTGTGGTCTTGGAGATATTTTATTTCTTCAAAAACTAGCACATCATATTAAAAGTCTAGGATATGAAGTCTACTGGCCAGTTGTATCAGAGTTTGAATGGTTAAATGATTATATTCCAGACTTTAATTTTATTTCTTGGGGTGATAATGAAGTAAAACTGACTCGCCCACCTCTACCAGATTACATTCAGTTTCCTGGAATTGAACATTATCTTCCAGAGAAACAAACTGAAATTACAGATGACCTGTTTTATTTTCAAGGTTTTGGAAACTACCAACCGATTATGGCAGGTAAGTATGACAGTATTGGAATGGATTGGAAAGACTGGAGAGATTATATTAAGTTTGTCCGTAACAAAGAGAAAGAAGATAAACTGTTCTATGATGTTCTAGGACTCAAAGATGATGATGTATATGTTCTTGTAAATCGTTACTGGTGTACGAGACCACAAGTTGAAATCTGTGATAGAATATCTGTGAATCCTGCTGACTATGGTGGAGCACAAGTCGTTGAAGCAAAGCATATTGAAGGATACTCTTTGTTTGACTGGTGTAAAGTAATTGAAAAGGCAGCAGCATATAACTTTATTGAAACATCCTGGAACTATCTTTTTGAGACTTCTGAACTCTTTGACAAGGTAAAAGACAAACCAATGTTCCTTCATCACCGTTGGGGTGACTGGTCGCAAACAAGATACTTATTTAATCTTCCCTGGCAATATCAATGATTAAAACAATCAACTATCAAGAAACTACATATCCTCATTTCCAGACCATTGGTAATGCCTCTCAATTTGCGATTCCATTTGCCAAACATGTTTGTTCTGGATTTGGATATGATATTGGTTGTATGAAACCCGAATGGTCTTTTCCTGGATCTACCCCTATTGATTTGAGTTTTGATGATGACTGGGATGCCAATCATCTTCCAGAAAGAGATCCTGATTATATTTTCTCTAGCCATTGTCTTGAGCATGTTGACGATTGGGTTGAGACAATGAACTACTGGTATGAACGCCTTATAGATGGAGGAGTTCTCTTCCTCTATCTTCCAGATTATAGTCAGAAGTATTGGAGACCCTGGAACAACAGAAAGCATAAGCATGTATTTGTTCCAGAGATGATTCGTGATTATATGGTTGACCGTGGGTATAAGAATGTGTTTGTTTCTGGAGTTGATCTGAATAACTCATTTATGGTGATGGGGGAGAAATGAAAATCATTTTTGTGAATGGTTGCTTTGATGTTCTTCATCCAGGACATATTCAACTGTTTGAGTATGCCAGATCTCTAGGTGATTATTTGATTGTTGCGATTGACTCTGATGAAAAAGTCTCACAAATGAAAGGAGAAGGTAGACCAATCTTTTGTCAGGATGATCGTGCTAAAACTTTACAAGCAATTCGTTATATTGATGTTGTTCACATCTTTAATAGTAAAGAAGAACTTGAGGATTTGATAAAAACAATTAATCCTGATATAATGATTGTAGGATCTGATTGGAAAGGTAAAGAAGTCGTAGGTGAACAGTATGCCAAGGCAGTTCGGTTTTTTGACAGAGTTGGAGAATACTCAACAACAAGAACATTACAAGGTCTTACTTATCGGTGAGTCTTGTAAGGACATTTATCATTATGGTGTCTGCGACAGGTTATGTGCGGAGGCACCTGTTCCTGTGTTTGATTACAGAGCAGAAGAGACTCGTCCAGGAATGGCAGCAAATGTCAGAGAGAATCTGCTTTCCTATGGTTTGGATGTTGATTTTGTTACCAACGATCCAGACCAATTAATCAAAAGAAGATTTGTGGATACAAAATCAAATCAACTTCTTTTGAGAGAAGATCTTGGGCATCAAGTAGATCCTGTAGAAATACCTGATTGTAAAAAGTATGATGCCGTAGTCATATCTGATTATTGTAAGGGTATTCTTGATCTTGATTCTATCAGTGTCTTATGTGAAAAGTTTGGTGGTCCTGTCTTTGTTGACAGTAAGAATCCAGATCTCAAACATTTCAACAACGCGATCATCAAGATTAATAATGATGAGGAGAACAAGATGAAGAGTCTCCCAGAGAATTGTGAACTTGTGGTCACAATGGGTAAGTTGGGAGCAAAGTGGAAAGATTATGTTTATCGTTCTCCTCAAGTGGATGTGTTTGATGTGACTGGAGCAGGAGATGTTTTCCTGGCAACACTTTGCTACTTTTATCTACATACTAGAGATTTAAATGTTGCCATACCAAAGGCAGTTTATCTGGCTTCCAAATCAGTTCAGCATATGGGAGTTTATATTTTAACTCAAGAAGATATTAATGAGGTTCTATGAAAGTTTTAAATTTTGTGAGACCAGAGAACGGACTTACTGAAGATCCTTTATACTATTTGAATTTTGAAAAGTATGAGGATGTTGCCAGAGACTGCTACTTGTTTATGGCAGATTTTTATGGTGACTTATATTCTGGTCAGTATGAAGATAAGGAGAAGGTTGTTCTGACGCTAGAAGAACCAAACTTTTGTGTAGTTCAGGGACCGAAAGCAGTTCTTCACGAAAAGGCAGATAAAATCTTGACTCTGTGCCCATACACTGCCGAATTGTTTGAGAATAGAACCTTTGTGTTCTTCCCCTTTAGTGAAGATTGGATTCCAGAAGAGCGGGAAAAGACAATAGATGTATCTTATTTTGGAAGTCTACCAAACGCAGTGCCCTGGCAAGATTACATTCAGAATGTCTTTACCAAATACAATTTTAGATTTGGTCATTACAGTATGGGTAATGTTCCTAGATGCTCTTATGCTGATAAGATAAAGATGCTTTCTGAAACTAAAGTAGCAGTTGTTCATGGTCTTTGTAATATTAATCCAGCAACAGCAGAAAATTATTACAACTTTCCTAGAGGTAAAGAGAACAAAGCATTTACGCACATTGATCGTGGAACAATGCCTCAAATTAAATCAAGAATGTTTGAAGCAGCATTTGCCAAATGTGTGATTCTGTGTCAGAGAGATCCTTGGAATCCGATTGAGCACTTCTTTACTCCAGATCAAGACTTTATGTATTTTGATGATGAGGCAGATCTTGATAGGCAATTGAGATATGTGATTGATAATTATGATATGTTTGACTCTATGAGAGAAAACGCTTATAATAAGGCAGTGAATAACTACACGACAAAACACTTCGTTGAAAAGTATTTAATGTGAACAAGTATATTGTAACGACAACTATCAATCCCCCTACTCTTGCTACGATCAAGTATTCAAGAAAAGAGGATTGGACTCTGATTGTGGTGGGGGATACTAAAACCCCACACTATGAGTATGAAAATCTAAACTGCATTTATCTCTCTCCAGAATATCAAGAGAAAACCTATCCAGAGTTGAGTGAGACAATTGGTTGGAAATCTATTCAACGCCGTAACATTGGATTTGTTGAGGCATACAATCGTGGTGCTGATATTGTTGCGACCGTTGATGATGATAATATTCCTTATGATGGCTGGGGAACTAATGTTGTTGTGGGTGAAACTGTAGAGATTGACTTCTACAACACTGATCTTGGAGTCTTTGATCCACTGTCAGTCACAGAACACAATCAAGTCTGGCATCGTGGATATCCAATTGATCTGGTTCCTTACAGAGATAGGGTTTCTTATGGTGGCAAACTCAAGCGTAGAGTTTTGGTTCAGGCAGATCTGTGGGATGGTGATCCTGATATTGATGCGATGGCAAGACTGTCTATTCGTCCTATCGTAAAGTTTGATAAGATTCAAGGTCCTTATGGATCTCTTTCTATCTCACCATTTAATAGTCAGAATACTTTCTTGGCACGAGAAGTTATTCCTTACTATTCTGTGTTTCCTCATGTTGGTAGGATGGATGACATTTGGGGTGGATATGTTCTTCAGCATTATTTCCCCAAGAGTGTTGTTTATAATAAGGCATCTGTTTATCAGGACCGAAATGTTCAGGATCTGGTAACCAATTTGGAAAAGGAAATCATTGGATATAGGTATACGACTGATCTGATTCGCAGTTTGTCTGAATGGGAATCTATTGTTCCGAAAGAAACTGTTGCTTATTGGAATGCTTATCGGAGGTGTTTTGAATGAAGTATGTGGTTGATATTGACGGTACAATCTGTGATAAACCAGAGTGTAGAGATGATTGTGATTATGAAACCAGTATTCCAAAACCCGATAGGATTGCCAAAATAAATAAGTTGTATGATGAAGGAAACCAAATCATTTATCTTACCGCTAGAGGTATGGGTAGGTCGGGCGACAATGCTGACCTAGCGAAAAGAATGTTCTATGAACTTACAAAGCATCAACTAGACCGTTGGGGTTGTAAGTATCACAAGTTAGTTCTAGGCAAACCTTCTGGTGATTACTACATTGACGATAAAGGAATGAATGCTAATGAGTTCTTCGGAGATTAAGTTTGTTCCCAAAGGATGGGGATTTGAAAAGTGGATTGTGAATTGTGAAGAATACTGTGGGAAACTCCTTTATTTTGTAAAGGGAAAGAAGTGTTCTTGGCATTATCACAAACTTAAGGACGAAGTTTTTTATATTCAATCAGGAAAAATTAAACTTCTTTATGGTGATGAAGATGATATATGTAATGCCATTGAAATCATTTTAAATCCTGGAGATAAGTTTCATATTTACAGGGGATTGAGACATCAAATGACTGCTTTATTGGACACAGAACTTTTTGAATTTTCAACACAACACTTTGATGAAGACAGTATTCGTATTGAGAGGGGAGACTGATGGCAATTAGTTATAATCGTCTTGGATCAAATGGCAGACTTGGAAATCAAATGTTCCAATATGCTGGGCTTCGTGGTATTGCCGCAAAGCACAATTATTCCTGGTTAGTTCCTCCACCAAATTCTTATGGTGATGCGAACTATGGACTTTTTGAGTGCTTTGAAATGTCAACAGTGACAGAAGAGAACTTTGGTATTACACCATACCAAAGCATTGCCACAGGATGTTTTGAGTTTAATGAAAAGTTCTTTGAAGATTGCCCAGATAATGTGAATCTTCATGATTATTTTCAGACAGAAAAATATTTCAAAAACGCAGAAGATATTATTCGTAAAGATTTTGAATTCAAGACTGACATCAAAGAACCTTGTTTAGAAATCACCGAGCAATATAAGGATTTTATTTTCCTACATGTTCGTCGGGGTGATTATTTAAATCAACCACAATACCACCCTGTTTGTTCACTTGAATACTATCAGAAAGCATTGGCAGAGTTTCCTGACGATGTTCCTGTCTTTGTATTTTCCGATGACCTTGATTGGTGTAGAGAAAACTTTACTGATGATAGGTTCTTGATTCCTGATGAGAATCCTCTTTACAATCATCTATCAGATACCAATGATGGTAAAGTTAGATCTCCTATTCCTTACTATGACCTCTGTATGATGAGTATGTCTTCTGGTGGAATCATCGCAAACAGTTCTATGAGTTGGTGGGGTGCCTGGCTACAAAATGGTCGTGGAAAAGTCATCGCACCGAAGACCTGGTTTGGTTCTGCATATGCCAATTATAATATGTCAGATCTAATTCCAGAGGGATGGATTCAACTATGAAAGATTTGACTTATATTATTCCCACAAGGATTGAATCAGAAGATCGTTTAAAAAATATCATTACTTCTGTAACTTATCTTCTTAAGAACTTTCCAGAGGCAAAAGTAATTGTAAAGGAAGTCAGTGAGAGAGAAACATTTAAGTTTCGTGCGATCCCAGAGATTAAAAAATATGTGAGCACTGATAATCTTCAATATATTTTTGAACAAAGTGATGCTCACTTGTTTCATAAGACTCGGATTCTCAATGATCTGATTCTTCTGGCAGAAACAAAAGTAGTTTGTAGCCATGATGTTGATGTAATCTATCCTGTCAGTAGTCATCAACAGGCATATCAGACGATCCTAAATGGTGAAGCAGATGTAATCTATCCTTATGGTTGTGGAGTTTATCAGTATCAGGTAGACTATCCAATGGAAGTCTTTCAATCATTTCTTGAAAGTGGATTTGATATGAGGGTCATTGAGACCAGATGTAGAACAGAATCTTCTACGATTGGTTGGACACAGTTCTATTCCAGAGAAAAAGTCATTGCTGGTGGAATGTGGAATGAAAATTTTCTATCATGGGGTGCCGAAGACTGTGAGTTCTATTTCCGTTTTAATGCTCTTGGATATAGAGTCGGCAGAGTGAACGATTGGATCTGGCATTTTGAACACGGAAGAACTCATAACTCTCATTATCACAATCCAAAGTTTATGGATAATCATAATCTATGGCAATGGTTGAGAGAACAGAACAAAGAAACGATTGTACAATATATGAATCAACAGGAATACTTGGCACGGAGATTTAAAGATGCTGGCATTTAATCATCTAGGACATTTGGGTAGACTGGGCAATCAAATGTTCCAGTATGCTTCTCTGCGTGGTATTGCTGCCCGTAGAGGATATGACTTTGGGATTCCACCTTCTAAATTTGAGGATGAGTGGAGATCTCATCAGTTGTTTGAACTCTTTGATCTACCAAATCTACCCAGATCAAATGTCAAGTATTTGGATGGTGGCAATGCTCCTATTGCTCAAGAACGATTCTTTCATTTTGATCAACTCTTGTTTGATCAGTGTCCAAATGATATTTCATTGTTTGGATATTTTCAATCAGAAAAATACTTTAAACATATAGAAGATTCTATTAGAGAAGACTTTGTATTCAGAGATCATATTCTAGAACCTTGTAAAGAGATCGCAGAAGGTTTTGACAATCCAGTATCTCTTCATGTTCGTCGCACGGACTACTTGACAAATAATGCGAATCATCATAATCTGTCTCTTGAATACTATGAAGAAGCACTAAAGCATTTTGACGGAAGACAAGTCATTGTCTTCTCTGATGATCCTGAATGGTGTCAGGAGCAAGAACTGTTCTCGGACGATCGGTTCCTTGTATCAGAATCTGGAGACAATAAGATTGATTTGTGCCTGATGACTTTTTGTACATCACACATCATTGCCAATTCATCGTTCTCCTGGTGGGGTGCCTGGTTGGCAAAGAGTGAACAGGTCATCGCACCATCAAAGTGGTTTGGTCCTAATAACGCCGATAAAGAAACAAAAGATTTAATTCCTGAAACCTGGACTATTATCTAATGGATAGAAACAAATCAGCATATAAACTCAAAAACTTTGGACCTGTATATTATCTTAATCTGGACGGACAATCAGAGAGAAGACAATATATGGAGGATCAACTCAAGTATTGGGAGGTAGAAAACTATGAACGCATCTCTGCTTATGATGGTAGAGATGATGATTTAAGCGACATTATTAAAGGTAGATATCCAGAAGACATGACTTCTGGAGAGATTGGATGTACAACCTCTCATCTTAAGGCAATTAAACACTGGATGGATACTTCGGATAGTCCTTATGCTATTTTCATGGAGGATGATGTTGATTTAGATACTGTTCGTTTTTGGGATTTTACCTGGACACAATTTGCCTCTAAACTTCCTTATGATTGGGATGTGGTTCAGTTGGCAATTATCTGCACAGGAGATCTTCATGTAAAACTTCATCGTAGATTTATTAATGACTTCTCTACTGCTTGTTATATGATTACTCGGCATCACGCAGAGAAAATTATTAAACATCATATTAGAGATGGCAAATATAAACTTGATAATGGTGTGAAACCCAGAGCAGTTGCCGATGATTTGATTTATAATTCTGGAAACACTTATGCCATACCACTTTTATTGTATAAGATTCAGTTGGGATCTTCAATTCACCCAGAGCACATTGATATTTTCCACCGTGCTAGTCATGATGGATTGAGAAACTATTGGGAACAGCAGGGACCAAACATGAAGATAGATGATTTGATGGCATATGATCCTTATCTGGGAAGAGTTACAGAACCTTCTCAACCCAATCAGTAAGCATTTATACTTACCTTGTGTGAAAACCGTAACAAGAGGGGCTTGACCCCTCTTTATTTTTGCTATATAATTGTGTAACAATTCTTAATGAATGTAACAATGACTGTAACTAAAAATGAGTTCGGGCAAATGAATATGTTTGCTAAAGAACCTTCCATGTACATGACAAAGGAAGATCTTGAGCGTTATGGTATTGAACCATATGCCGAGAAAGCAGAGCGTCTCAATGGTCGCACTGCGATGATGGGTTTCGTAGCAGCCTTGATTTCTTACGCATTTACTGGTAAACTGTTCTTTGGTATTTTTTAAGTATTTTTACCTATGACCTATAATGTTACTCTCCGCTCTCCCGACGGTTCCGAGACTACCATTCAGTGTGCGAGCGATCAGTATATTCTTGAAGCGGCAGAAGAGGCGGGTATTGACCTTCCTGCGTCGTGCCGTGCTGGTGCTTGCTCCGCCTGTGCTGGTAAACTCGTAGAAGGAACCGTAGATAATGAAGAGCAGTCATTCCTTGATGATGATCAAGTAGCAGACGGTTGGATTCTTACATGTACCGCTTATCCCACTAGCGATTGTGTGATTCTTACCGAACAAGAAGAAAACCTTTAATTTTAGGAGAAAAACAATGAACGAAAGAGCAGAACGCATTAATGGTTGGGCAGCAATGATCGGTATCGTTGCCGCAATGGGATCTTATGCCCTGACGGGTCAAGTAATTCCCGGTGTATGGTGATGGAGGTTAAAATGCGTAAAGAACAATATCAAGTCCCACAAGTATCTTTTGTATTTCGTGAGAATGGTGAGTTTGTAACTCGCACCACTTCCGAACTGTTTGATAATAAGCGAGTAGTAATTTTCAGTCTGCCTGGTGCATTCACTCCTACTTGTAGTGCCTATCAACTTCCAGGATTCGAGGAGAACTACGATGAATTTGCTGCTCTTGGCATTGACGCTATTTACTGCCTTTCTGTTAATGACGGCTTTGTCATGAATGCCTGGGCACAAGATCAAAATATTGAAAAAGTAAAACTTATCCCCGATGGAAATGCCTATTTCACCAGAAGTATGGGTTATCTGGTCAACAAGTCTAACCTTGGTTTCGGTCAGCGTTCTTGGCGTTATGCTGCGGTTGTGGATAACGGAGTCATCGAGAAACTATTCCTTGAAGACGGTTTCCGTGACAACGCAGACACCGACCCATACGAAGTATCGACACCTGAAAATGTTCTAGAATATGTAAAGTCAACTGTGAGGGAAACCGCACCAGTTTGATAGAATAAGTAATAATACCCAACTCTGTCTCTAAATAAGAGGCAGAGTTTTTTTGTATATGCCCAGAGGACAACTGACTAAGGATATTATAAAGTGTGAGGTTATTAAATTAAAGGCAGACTTGGATAAGGAGTGGATGGATAAATCTGGACATGATCCAAAGTGGTTAGCACATCAATACCTGAACAAGGTGCTTGATAAAATAGAAGAATATAGGGTATAATAAATACTTGATAAGGAAAAAAACTATTCATAATTAATGGGAATTTTTAAGAAAACTATCAAGTATTCTAAACCCTCAAAAGATTTAGATAACAAGATAAAGGAACTTGATGAAGAACTTAAAAACACAGGAGTCCTTGAAGGTGAAAGTGACTCTGAAGTTTTTGTTGTTAAGGAATCTGTTGTAGAAAAGTTACCAAAAATATATGATGAAGTAGAAGTAGATGTTCAAGTAGAAGAAGAGAATTTATATCATTGGAGAAAATCTTTTGCTGCTGACTCTGATGTTAAAATTGAAGAGTTAGAAGAAGATGAAGAGCAATATCACAAGTCTTTAAACAATGTTGAGAGTTATATTTCTCAAAGTAATAAAGAACTAATTGAAGTACGAGATCAGGTCTTCCAAGAAATTTCTGAATCTACGTTACTAAATTTACCAGAAATTAAAGACAAGATTTCAAAGGTTCTAAAAATCTATGATCAGATACAAGAAGGTCTTTTAAACGAACCACCCGAAACAAAAAATAGTGATCCTTTAACACCACTTGTGAGTGTTGAAGATTTGAATAAACATTACACTTTATTCATTAATCGTATTCAGCAGCAACTATCTACACTTGGCGGCGGCGGAGAAACTCAGTTAAAGTATCTTGACGATATTGTTGGTATTGCTACGAATGCTTCTGTATATGACGGCAAATTTCTTAAGTACGATCATTCTGTAGGTAAGTTCATATTTGAAACGGTATCAGGTGGAGTTGTTGGATCTGCTGGTACTTGGTCAGTAGACTCTGTTGGAATTAATACCATTAAAAATGTTGGTATTGGTACAACTGCTAAAGATGGATATAAGTTATATGTTGAAGGTGATGTTAGAGTAACTGGTATTGTTACTATTGGATCTTCCTCTATTACTTTAGATGGAAATAGTAATCGTATTATTGTTGGTACTGGAGTTACAATTAATGGGAGTAGTGGCATTATTAGTGCTACTGCTTTCCATGTTAATGGATCTCCTATTGGAGCTACAGGTGCTCAAGGTACACAAGGAACTATTGGAATACAAGGGATTGTTGGTATACAAGGAGCAACTGGAACTCAAGGAACTACAGGTGTTCAAGGTGCTACAGGTGCTGGTACACAAGGAACTACGGGTTCTCAAGGTGTTACAGGTATACAAGGTACTACTGGTAGTCAAGGTGTTCAAGGAACACAAGGTACTCAAGGAACTCAAGGAACTCAAGGTTTACAGGGTCTTCAAGGTACTCAAGGAACTCAAGGTTTACAGGGTCTTCAAGGTACTCAAGGACTTCAAGGTTTACAGGGTCTTCAAGGTACTCAAGGACTTCAAGGTTTACAGGGTCTTCAAGGTACTCAAGGTACTCAAGGAACTCAAGGTTTACAGGGTCTTCAAGGTACTCAAGGTACAACAGGAGCACAAGGAACTACTGGTACTCAAGGTATTCAAGGTATAACTGGTGCTCAAGGAACTACTGGTACTCAAGGTATTCAAGGTATAACTGGTGCTCAAGGAACACAAGGTCTTCAGGGAACTCAAGGAACTCAAGGAACTCAAGGTCTTCAGGGACTACAAGGAACACAAGGTCTTCAGGGAACTCAAGGAACTCAAGGAACTCAAGGTCTTCAGGGACTACAAGGAACACAAGGAACACAAGGTCTTCAGGGAACTCAAGGAACTCAAGGAACACAAGGTCTTCAGGGAACTCAAGGAACTCAAGGAATTCAAGGTACTCAAGGAATTCAAGGCACTCAAGGTGTTTCTGGTCCAGTAGCAGGATTATCTTATGAAGTTGTTTACAAAAATGGTAGTAATGAACCAACTGGATCAAGTAATTTTACCTTTGATGGAACTCAATTAAGTGTTTATGATTTAAACGTTCAAAATAATATAACAATTGGTGGTACTTCTGTTTATATCAATGCTACAGAACTTAGAGTAGAAGATAGAGATATTGTTCTTGGATTTAGTACAACTACACTACCTAGTGATAGTAGTGCGAATCATGGTGGTATCGCTATTGCTTCAACAGAAGGTAACCCTTTAGTAGCATTAAATGCTGTAGGTATTAATACACTTCCCGATACCTACAAGCAGATTATGTGGGTTAAGCAAGGTACTTGGGGAGGTTTAGGTACTGATGCTTGGTTGTTTAATTATGGTGTTGGTATTGGATCAACTCAGTTTCCAGTAGGAACCAGATTGGCATCTGGTAATGTTCAATTTACTCAAAATGATTTAGCATTTGTTAGGAATATTAATGCTTCTGGAATTATAACCGCAACATCTTTTAGTGGTAATTCTTCTAGTTCAACAAACGCAGAATACATTAATATTTTACCACAAGCTAGTGATGACAATGTTTATTACATTCCATTTGAATCTGGAATTGGTTATACTTCTCTTTATATTGATACTGCTTTACTTTATAATCCAGGTCAAAATTTACTGACAATATCAAACCTTCAGGGAACTCAAATTAATCTGAGTCAAGGTATTAATGTTTCTGGCATCGCAACTATCGCAGGTGTTCTTGAACTAGATTCAAGTATTAAGGATATTAATAACACTGTTGGAGTTGCTGGTAGCATTCTTGTTTCTATTGGTACTGGTGTTTCTTGGACTGCTCCTTACGCTGCTGGAATTCAGGGAATTCAAGGTATATTGGGTGTTCAGGGAACTACTGGTACTCAAGGTACAACAGGGGCTCAAGGAACTACTGGTACTCAAGGTACAACAGGGGCTCAGGGAACTGTAGGATCGCAAGGAACTACTGGTACTCAAGGTATACAAGGGACCACTGGAACTCAAGGTACAACAGGAGCACAAGGAACTACTGGTACTCAAGGTATTCAAGGTACAACAGGGGCTCAAGGAACTACTGGTACTCAAGGTACAACAGGGGCTCAGGGAACTGTAGGATCGCAAGGAACTACTGGTACTCAAGGTATACAAGGGACCACTGGAACTCAAGGTATACAAGGGACCACTGGAACTCAAGGTACAACAGGAGCACAAGGAACTACTGGTACTCAAGGTATACAAGGGACCACTGGTACTCAAGGAACTACTGGTACTCAAGGTATTCAAGGTATAACTGGTGCTCAAGGAACTACTGGTACTCAAGGTATTCAAGGTATAACTGGTGCTCAAGGAGCCACAGGAACTCAGGGTACGACAGGAACACAAGGAACTACCGGTGCTCAAGGAACTACTGGTACTCAAGGTATTCAGGGGATTACTGGAACTCAGGGTACGACAGGAACACAAGGAACTACCGGTGCTCAGGGAACTACAGGATCTCAAGGTATTCAGGGGATTACTGGAACTCAGGGTACGACAGGAACACAGGGAATCCAAGGTTCAACAGGACCATCTACTACAATTAACGCAACAAATACTACTGATAATACTACTTTTTATCCTGTGTTTGTTGCTGCAGCAGGATCTAATCAAACCGCAAGTGTAAGGACAACAGCAACAGCATTTACATTTAATGCTAGTACGGGTGATTTAACTGCTACAGGAAATGTAATTGCTTATTCTGATGTTTCAATTAAAGATGATATTGAAGTTATTGAAAACGCAATAGAAAAATTAAATAAAATTAGAGGAGTAACATTTGTAAGAAAAGATTTAGCGGATAAGGAAAAGAGACATGCTGGTGTAATTGCTCAAGAAATAGAACAAGTGTTGCCAGAAGTTGTTGGGCAAAGTGAAGATGGAATTAAAACAGTATCATATGGAAACATAGTAGCACTTTTAATTGAAGCAATTAAAGAACAGCAAAAACAAATTGATGAATTAAAGAAAAAGGTGGTTTGAATTAATGACATTACCAATTTCTCCAAATTCAATTAGTTTAATGAATCTTCAATTGGAGTATGGTGGATCTACTCCTATTGGATTAAATGAATATTATGGTAGAGGAAATGCCCCATCTAGCGGTCCTATTGGATTAGCAAACTTTTTACAATCTGCAGGAGTTGCAAATCCAACATCAAGTGGTCTACTATTTGAATTAGATGCTAGAAATTCTAGTTCATATTCTGGAAGTGGTACAACATGGTTTGATACTACAGTTAATGATCGTGATTTTACACTAGTTAATAGTCCAACGTTTTCTGATCCAAATAAAGAATTTTTATTTGATGGGACAAATGATTATGTCTTTATAAATGATGCTGCGTGGATTCCAGAAGGAACAAGTGCTAAGACATTTGAATGTTATGTAAAAATGAATGCTTGGAGAACAGGTCAAATAGCATTTTTAACGAGTAAAACTTCACCAAATAACCAAAGTTGTAGTTTTGGATTTAAAGAAAGTAGTGGAGTTGTTACACTTGTTTTAGGAACTCAGGGTGGAGGTAATTTTTCAGAATCAACAGATGCTTATACATTACCAACTCCATCAAACTATCTTAATTCTTATCATCAATATGGTTTTACCTATGATGGTAGTGTTGCAAAAATGTATATTGATGGTTCTTTAGTTTTTACAAGTGCTTCGGGAAAAGCATTTCATAGTAATACTGCACCAATGCGTTTGATGGTTTTTGATCCTTCAAATGCTTCATTTACTTGGCCAGTGAATGCATATGTGAAAGGTATAAGAATGTATGATAGAGCACTCTCTGATGCCGAAATAAGCACCAATTATTCCTCTTGGACTGGTCCAATAACTCCTACAGATTCTGTTCTTACGTTATCTCCATCTGGTCATAGTGGTATTGCTTTTACTACAACTTTTACATTTAGTCAAAATGTTGCTGATTTTACCTCTTCAGATATTACTGTTACAAACGGGATAAAAGGAACTTTCACTGGTATAAGCACATCCCAATATACATTAGTAATTACTCCAAGTCCATCAAATTCTAATGTAACTATAGGTATATCAAGTACTGCATCATATAATGCTGGTAACAGAGGTAATAATGCACTCAATTCAACTATCACATATTCAACATTTATTTCTACAAATTTAGTTACATTACTTGATGCAACAAATTCTAGTTCTTACAGTGGATCTGGAACAACTTGGTTTGATGTAGCAGGAAATCCAACTACTTATAATGCTACTTTACTCAATGGTCCAACATTTAATAACACTGCACCAAAGTCTTTTTCATTTGATGGTAGCGATGATCGTGCTACTATGACCAGACCAATTGCTGATGACTTTACTATTGCTTGTTGGTTTAAAACTACTTGGTCAGGTGGAGATCCAAACAATCAATGGTGGGGTGCTGGTGCTTTAGTTGATGCTGAAGTTGGTGGGAGTACAACTGATTTTGGTTTGTCTGTTGGTGGTGGAAAAGTTCTTTTTGGAATAGGTAGTCCAGACACTACTATAAGATCAACGACTTTATGTAATACTGGAAGTTGGTTTTATATTACAGCAACAAGGCAAAAAAGCACAGGAAACATAAAACTTTATATTAATAGTTCTTTAGAAGATTCTACTACAGGAACAAACACTTCTTCATTAACCGCATCATCTATTTTGAGAATTGGTGATGCAAATCAAAATAACTTTACTGGAACAATATCTCAAGTACAAATTTGGAGTTCTGTATTGTCAGCGTCTGATATTACATCAAATTGGAATACTCATAAAGGGACTTACGGATATTGATTTGGACTAACCCCTTGACACCAGAAGCAGACCGTAGTATGATAAATAGGTAAACAAATGTTACGAAACCTAAACATTCCGTAACATTGTTAAACACCCGTTAACCGAGACCTATGGGTGTATAAATTACGTCTCTCATATCCCAGCTAAGGGTGCTGGGAGCATAGTATCTCCACCATTTCCCTGATGGTCTTACTACTTGCTAAAAAATGACTGCTACAATTTCACGTCAACAACAATCGAATACTTGGGAACAATTCTGCAACTGGGTTACATCAACCGATAATCGTCTTTATGTCGGTTGGTTTGGAGTTCTGATGATTCCTTGCCTGCTTGCTGCTACGACTTGTTTCATCATCGCCTTCATCGGTGCTCCTCCTGTGGACATTGATGGAATCCGTGAACCCGTTTCTGGTTCACTCATGTACGGAAACAACATCATCTCTGGTGCTGTGATTCCTTCGTCCAATGCTATTGGACTGCACTTTTACCCCATCTGGGAAGCTGCTTCCCTAGATGAGTGGCTTTACAACGGTGGACCTTTCCAACTGGTAGTCTTCCACTTCCTCATCGGCATCTATGCTTATATGGGTCGTGAATGGGAACTCTCCTACCGTCTTGGTATGCGTCCTTGGATTTGTGTTGCCTACAGCGCACCTGTTGCTGCTGCTTCTGCAGTGTTCCTGGTCTATCCTTTTGGTCAAGGTTCTTTCTCTGATGCGATGCCTCTGGGTAT
>Ga0315903_10000381_pt1 | contig 66612 bp, 79 predicted proteins | sample LakEriMetagenome_7_FD_203524 | JGI IMG/M metagenome (GOLD analysis project Ga0315903, IMG submission 203524) | Freshwater fungal communities from buoy surface, Lake Erie, Ohio, United States - Buoy 2 MA119 | ecosystem: Environmental > Aquatic > Freshwater > Lake | place: USA: Lake Erie, Ohio... | reverse complement strand
TCTGGTCCATTAAGCCAGAGAACTTATCTGACACAGCCCGGAAAAGACGGGCTTTTTTTATGCCATATAATATTTGGTGTTCCCTAAATCTTCAATTGAACATTTTGCATAAAAAGGTTGCCTCGTATTCTAAAAGGCCCTATATTTGTTATGTAATTAAAAATGATAACAATGACAATTAAAGAATCAATTCAAAAGTTAGGCCTCACGGAGATGGAGAGCCAGTGTTTACAATCATTAATCAACGGCTTGTATGCCGAAGCTGGTTTCAGTGATGTAGATGCAACAGACATTGCCCATGATACAGGCATTCCAATCAAATCAGTCAGGGGAGTATTAGCAAACCTGGTCAAGAAAGGACTCATTGACATTGAAGACAATGACGCCGGATATATGATTATTTATCTCAAGCCTGAATGGTATCATTTACATTCAGAAGGATGGGTAGAAGATCTCAAATGTTGGGTTCATGCCGGATGGGTTACCGGTGAACAAAAAACCTCAATCAATTAAATAAATAAAAAGTAATCGAACATGGAAACAAAAGTAAGAATAGTAATGAAGTCACTGATACATGATTTGAAAATCAATACATACAATCTGTCAGACAGTGATGTTGCAAGAGAGCAATTCAGACAGTTGGGAGCAATGATGGAATTAATAGACCGATATGTTCCCAATGACGCATGGATAGAAGATGCGGAGCTGCAAAAGATTTATGAACCGTATATAATCGAAAATCAATAATCATGAAAAAGCAAAGTTATTACATCGGATGGCAGCACAATCCTCAATTACCTAATGGTGGTTACTATAAAGCCTACGGTCAGTTATCACTGAGGGATGCTAAACGGAAAGAAAAGAATTGTCTGTCCGGTACAATTCAGTTAACTGCGTACAGCACAGAAGAGGCGTACCAATCAGCCCTTACAGAACACGCGATAGCCGGTTACAGTATATACGGTCAAACCTTTGCATGGACAACAGGTGCAACAACGGTGGAACGGTCCGATACTGAGGTCACCCATCAGCCATGACAGCCTAAGAGGGGTGGGTACCGGTCAAACGGCACTAACCCCCTTTACCTACAGTAGGCGTCAGCTAAGAGCGGTGACCTCCGGGATCCGTGTAGATAAGGTGGGTGACCCTACCAATACCCGGTCGATAGGGGGTAGGGTACGATATTTCGTGTATATATGGGTATTGGCCCTTTTTTGAGGGGTAGTAATACCGTTCCATCTTGCGCGGACGGTTTTTTCCACCATAGCGAATCTTTCCGGGCGGTATCGCTGCGCTTCCAACCGGAATCGATATATATTAGTAAAAAAAGGATATGCAATGCAAACAAAGAATGTACAACGACTGAAGGCGTTAATACGCGAAGAGATCCGTAGACAGACCGGCTTACTGCGTGAAGAGAAATGGACAGCAGAAGCGGGTTCCGGTGGACGAGAGGGTAACTTAGGTATCGTTAAGTTAGACGGTAAGCCGGTCATCGCCTACGAATTCGACTACGACATGGGTGGCTATTGGATCGACGGTGCCGACAAACCGTTACGTGGAACCAACCAAGAAATGGTCGACTATGTGAAAGCGATGTATGCAGCTGGTCGTATTGAAGGCGAAGGCAAAGACGCACGCATTGTTAAACGATAAACCGATACGGAACACAATGAGGAACACAATGAACGAGAAAGCATTATTACTGAAAAAATTAATCCGTGAAGAAGTCCAAAGACAACTCCGTGAAGAGAACATGAATCCGAAATTCATGGGGTATCAGATCGACGGTTCAGGCCAGTTCACCTATCTAACATATGAAGGTGACGATATCGGAATTCCGATCGAATTCGACGAACAGGAACCCGGTACCATGATGATCGATGACTGGGAGCGTGGACGTGGTATGCGTGGTTTCGGCAAACTCCGTGATCTTGTGATCTATGTTAAACGGGGAATCAAAGCCGGCAAATACGCCGATTTCGAAGATCCGAAAGTGCGACAGGGAATGCGAGGGCAGTACCGATTAGGCCGAAAGAAATAAAGGAATTTTTCATGAATAGAAGAACCCGCGATTTTTTTCAATCGAAACACGGCCAAGGCATATTAAATGCATTGAACGGGAAATGGTCCGATGCCGTCGTAACAAAATATTTCGATAGCTTACACCGTGACAACGATGTTAAATGGCAACGTGCAATGGGCTTTATTGCCGGTGCTGCCGGTGTCAATGCCAAAACCTTTAAAACATGGGATGAGGGTGAACGCCTATTGATAAGACAAATCGAAAAATTGTATAATGATTATAAATCGGTAACCGAAAGCATAAACCCCATGAATCTAAAGCAAATCATTGCGGAAGAAGTTAGGCGCGGACTCCTTGCGCATTCTAATAAAGGTAGGAAGGTGTCAAACTCTGTTTCCGCTGCGCGTGTTAATGAGGCATCTGAATGGGCAATTGGAAAGTCTGTACAATATAAAAACCTAAAAACCGCCAAACCTAAAATAAACAAAATTGTAAAAAAATTAGGTAATGGTAAATGGGAATTGGACGGGGGTAAAATTGCATATGAAAAAGATCCTGAATTTGTATTAATGAATGAGTCGTATGGTGCTGATTTTACGGGTCCTGGCCTGGTTGTGAAAGGTCGTACACCTATTGATAACAATACAATCAAAGACATCATTGAAGATCATCAACTCATTGCCTATTGGAATGCAAGAAAGGGTTATTGGTTTTTTCCTGAAGAGCCTGAAACACTTGATGAATTGGAAAAGGACTTGTCTGCAACATTTGATACATTGGGTGTAACTGCTAAATTTGAATCACAGGAATGAAACTCAATGAAACTAAAACAAACAGTCCGTGAAGAAATAAAAAGGCACACATGAATCTAAACCATTTAACACCGGAACAAGTCCGTCGGCAACTCCGTGAAGCAGCCGGTTGGGAAAGCGAAAACCTCCGACCACGGTTCGGTTTGTTCTATCAACAAATGTGGGAGTTTCTACGGGAACTCCGTGTATTCGTCGAAGAGAAAAACGCGGCGCCGTCGCAGCAGAACCTCCAACGTGCTAACCGTGCTTTAGAAGACGCATACCGCATTGTCAAAGACGGTGAATGGGCCCGTGAGTTTCCTAAAGTGATCGAAGCGATCGGTAAAGAAATCGAAGCGACGCGACGCGGTTAACGCCGTACCGAAGGTACCGAACGGTACACACGGTGAAACGATTGCGGTCGGACTCTGTTCGACTTCGTCGAACTAATTTGAAACTGAATAAAAAGAGATACCATGAAATTGCAACAAATCATTAAAGAAGAAGTCCGACGGGCTTTAACTGAATCTTCGGAGGTCATAGGTCACAAAGTAGATACCTCCGACCCGCAAATGCATAGAGTAACACTTGAATTCCCCGGCGGGCGAACACTCCTTATAACACAAGCAAAAGGAAGTTCAGGAAAGAAGGCCTTCGATTTAATTGTAAATCAACTTAAAAACTACGACACGAAATCTGATTCGAAAAAGTTCATCGATGATCTGGTCGATAAAAATAAAGTTCGAATCCGATAATCGATAAAAAAGGAACACCATGAAATTACGTGATTTATTTGAAGCGGTAGTTGTCGACCCGAAACGTGTAGAATCGGAAACCGATCGTTTACTGCGACGTGATATGTATAATGATGCCGTCGTGGCACTGGCTAAGGCGTTGGAAGATCGTTCTTTCTCGTCTTTACGCACACTTGCTCAAAGACTGAAATCGGAATCGGATCCGAAGAAGCGTCTCGTGTACACAAAGCAACGTGACGGTTTTCTCAAACAACTACTCGATCAGTACACAATACGATTCGGTGAGGATGCCGGTACTGCATTGCAGAAACGTTTCGATGAATACGAACCGCAATAAGGATACCGATGACACACTCAGATTTGCGCAGAATTATAAAGGAAACGGTCCGTCAGGAACTCGAAGAGGCACAGGTACTTGACCTTAAAAAAATGGCACGGGAAATCGTCGACCAATATTTTTCTTTTCAGAGCGGTATGGGCCCATCGGTACGTACAATGGATGACCGCCAGTTAAATCGTTTCCGTGATGAAATGGAAACTCAAATCGCTGCCGCTATGAAAGGTGTAATACGCCGCCACAATCGTGGACAGTACGTAACAAGTGACGGTAGCGCAGTTTGGAAATAATCTCTCTTTATGCAAAGACGTATACGACTCGAAACGCAACAGCAATTACGTGATATGATACATGGACCGGAAGCACCTGAGTTTTCCCGTTACATAATCGATGAAATTGCTGTTGCGATCGAACACCACAACGATCCGTCTTATGAACCGGGTTTTCAAATCGATGTCGAAGATATAGCGGCATCACTCGAAATTATAATCGACCCGAAAGAGTATCGTACCACAATCGAAAAAAATATCGCACATCTTGTCGCTGCAGAAAGGTACGAAGACTGCCATTATGCGATGCGTGTACTGAGTCGTTTAGATGAAATCGAATCAGAACTTGCAGTCAGTACACTACTCGATGAACTCGAAACTGAACTGCCTAAACCGAAGCGCCGAACACGACGTCGAGTCAAACAAGATGTATGGTCGAAGTATATCGACAGTGACAACCCCACAAAATAATATTTGGATTTCTCAGAATCTTCAATCGAACATTTTGTCGGAAAAGGTTGCATCGTAAGCCGTAACGCCCTATATTTGTTATGTAATCAAAAACAACAAATATGCAGTTATTAAAAAGAACGGAAGTCATCAATTGGGCGAAGTCGATGAGAAAATATCGCCTTGTTAAATCAATCGAATGGGTCGGTATTATCGAGTTTAACGGTCAAGAATATGTTACAGCAACCTCGTTGCAAAGAATCATGCAACCTAAAACATTCCGTCAATTAACCGCCGATGTTACAAGTTACAATTTTAAATAATCACTTAAATAATTAACATGAGACTTTATATTGAAAAATTAAAAGAGATCGAAAAAGTGTTCGGTGAATTCGATATCGATCTGACGTGGGGTACCGATCCTCACATGTATTTTAGATTCGGATACTGGCAACAAATCAGTATCGGAAAACTGAAACAGATACTTGGACACAATGCAAATGTAGAAGAGTATTCCGACTTCGATGATGATTGCGGATGGCAATATAGCTATCATATCAAAGACTAAACAGCCGATGTTACAAGTTATATTTTCAATTAATCACACTTAAATAATTAAAACATGAAATTTCCAAAGTACAAAATGAATCTTCAATTGGCCTACGGACTTGACGGCTTCGAATACGTTAAATCGTATGATACATTAGTTGCACGTGTCGAACCAGGTGTTGCATTACATCAATTAGGTTGGTGGTCGGTGACAACGCAAAAACATATAAATTACGCAGCTGCGCAATTAGGTTTACCTGTAAAACGATAATCATGAATAGAGAAACAGAAAACAGATTAGTAGAAATTATCGGATTCATTGAATCGATAGAGAAAACCGCACTGGAATCCTCTCGTGCATATTCTGACGATGTCCATTCACAAATCGCATACGAGGTCGGTTACTTGAATTCAAGTATACGTCAGGCCGCACATGAACTTAAATTATTAATCGAAAAATAATTAAAAAAAGATTCCAAATAATTTGGATATCTCAGAAAAGACTTCTATTTTTACAATATAATTAATTAACCATTTAAACATTGAATTATGGGACGTATGAAAGAGTTTTATTTAGACCATTTAACCGACGACGCATCGAACGATTTCGATGAACTGATTAACAACTATATCGGTGATGTTAAACTGCCTTCTGAGAAGGAATTGAAACGAGTCGCCAAAGTAGTAAGAACTGTAAATCCTGACGATTACGAAGAACTTACCGGAAGAACATTGCCGACAGTCGAATCCGAATCATCAAAATAAATCGATAATATATGGAACCGACACCTATAACACTAACCGAATTTATGATTCGTTGCGGTACTGTACGACACCGACCTAAAATCGTTTGCATGGACGGTTTTAAAATGTCGGTACAAGGCAACGAAATGGCATACTCGATACCAAGAAAAACCGGTCCACAATTTTCAGCGATGGAAATCGGGTTCCCTTCAGAACCAGAAGATCTGATAATCACGTATGCAGACAATCCTGCAGATCCTACAGGAACTGTATACGGTTATATACCAATGAAACTTATCGAACAAGTTGTTTTAAAACACGGAGGCATCAATGCGGATGTGACATTTGAAGATTTTTAATATGGCAATGCGCATAGGTTTTAAAGTTGTTGAAAAAAATACAAATCGTCACATCGGATACGTAACAGACCCTCTTATGAATCTGACATCCGATGTGACATGTGCGTATACCGAAAAGGTCTCTAATCCGTATGAATTCAAATCACGTGTGAGATTTTTCGAAAAGAATCTAAATACAATACTTGGAGGAAAGGCAGTTCAACTGCGTGTATTATGTGAACGTATACGCAATTCTAATTATAAAAATTTCAAGGAAGGTGAACTGGTAGTTGTTGCAGTTTATCCATCTGAATTATCTAAAAGTTAATATTTATGTATAAAGGATATCGAATGGAAAACAGTATGGATCCTGAAAGGCTTGAAGAAATTGCGGAACTGTCGATACCTTTTCCGATGTTTCTAAATGACGGTACTGAAGGTAATGAAGACGTGAAAAGCGCAATGTATATCGATGAGTTAGGACCTCAGAGCCCACTTATGGTTCCATCGTTTATAACTCTTGTAAAGGAAGGTATTGACGGGTGGGCAACAATTGCACAATACGAACTCGTATCGGCAATTAAAGAACATGACACAATCGAACCGGATAAATTAAATTAATTCCGATTTTATTTGGTAAATCGAGTTTTATTTTGTATATTCTAAAAAAAAGTTTATGAAGTTTACATCATCAAAATTATTCGATGGGTATTCAGCATGCTTCCGTCAATGGAGAGCTGAAGGTACTCATTGTAAATACCTGCATGGTTATGCGGTATCATTTAGAGTATGGTTCGAAGGGGATTTAGACGAACGTAATTGGGTTTGGGATTTTGGCGGTATGAAACGTGCCAAAAATAAAATCGATGGTAAAACACCGAAAGAGTATTTCGATTATCTTTTAGACCATACAACTATTGTAGCAGAGGATGACCCTTATTTAGATAAATTCCGTGAATTGGCTGATTTAGGTATAATTCAATTGCGAGTATTAGATGCAGTAGGATGTGAAAGATTTGCTGAGTTTTTGTTCAATCAAATAAACAATTTTGTAAAACTTGAAACCGACAACCGAGTCAGAGTTACAAAAGTTGAAGTTTATGAGCATGCGAAAAATTCAGCGAGTTACGGCGAGTAACTATACTTGTACAGTTATTTAAAATAAACTCAAATTTAACAGAAGGATCTTAGTGATAAGATCTTTCTCTGTCTATATATATTACTAAACAGGTAAGCGATGATTAGCATAAAAAGTTTACTACTCGAAACGGAGACTGCAATTTCAAAGGAACTTCGTTATCATATAGAAAACAATATACCGGTCTCAAAAAATATATTTCGTCATGGTAGCGCTAAATTTTTTGAAGTTATAAACGAAGCAAAAACTTTATGCCGATCTGGTAAATATTATAATGAAAACGACACCGATATGTTGCAGACCGATTTAGGTGAATTCGGATTATACAATGGTGAACGTGTTCCATTAGATTTACCATTTGTAAACGAGGCAGAATACCAAGGACGCGAAGTTGAATTAGGTAAACCTAAACGTGGCGGATCGAAAAAGTTTTATGTGTTTGTAAAAGATCCTTCAAGTGGTAACATACGAAAAGTAGCCTTCGGTGCAAAAGATGGTGGAGGTAGTTTAGCAGTTAAATTCAAAGATCCTGAGAGACGTAAAGCATTTGCAGACCGTCATAATTGTAAAGATAAAACAGACAGAACCAGCCCTGGTTATTGGTCTTGTAGATTACCGCGTTACGCTAAAACATTAGGTTTAGGCGATAACATGAACACTTATTGGTAATGGTATACACAGATACGCCGCACGAGTCGAATCGATTCACACGAATATTTAAGGTGGATAATCTAAACGAATCTGAATTGGTTTGGCACCGTGATTATAAAAATCGCACAGTCGAAATCGTTCAAAGCGGTAATTGGAAGTTTCAATTCGAAGACGAACTGCCTATAAGTTTAACCGATGGTCTAAAACTTGAAATCGGTAAAGAAGTATACCATCGTATACTTAAAGGCGATTCGGATCTCATAATACTAATAGAGGAAACAGATGATTGATGAACAGAAAAAAGAAAAGAGAGTCCCAAAAAATCCAATAACCTATAAAATATCATTGGATGAGGAACAGAAAGAAGCGAAGAAAATTGTTATTGAAAAGGCATACAGTTTTATTCATGGTGAAGCCGGTTGTGGTAAAACTTTATTGGCATGTCAAATCGCATTAGATTTAATTTTCAAACGTGAGAAGACGAAAATAATTATAACACGGCCGTCCGTATCAACTGAAGATAACGGATTCTTACCAGGTGATTTAAAGGAAAAAATGGAACCTTGGATGGTTCCGATTAAATCGAATTTGATGAAGATTTACGATGGTAAAAAAATCCAATCACTATACGAAGACGGTACAATTGAATTGATTGCGTTAACTCACTTTAGAGGACAAACATTCGATAATGCAGTGTGTATTGTTGACGAATACCAGAATCTTACACGGGCGCAATTGCAAATGGCATTAGGTAGATTAGGTCAAAATAGTATAATGATTTTTTGTGGTGACCCTGCACAAATCGACTTGAAAAACCGATTGACATCGGCAGTACACGATATTGAAAAAATTTCGAAATCTGAATATGTACATGTCGCTACACTTACGCAAAATCATCGTCATGAAGCAGTGAAAAACGTATTAAGACTGTTAAATTCGTAATACGCAGTAAAATCGATTTGGTAAGGATATTTATAATAAAAATACATCATGAAGAGTAACGGTTATATCGGTCTATTAGACAACGATACTATTATCATAAGACATCCTAAGGAAAATCGTGAAATCAAACTGCATCGCGTTATAGCAATGCGCACGTTTCAAATTTCACCTAAATCGATACAAGGAATTACAGATACTGAAACTGCACAGAAACACAAAAAACTGATGCAGCGTTATCTTGACACAATTCAGAAAGCATACGACAGTTTCGACGGTTTAATTTCCAACGCTATGGAAAAAAACGATGCGGAAAAAGTTAAAAAACTGGCTACCGAAAAGATTAAGTGCGAATACGAACTGAATCGTTATCGTTCAGAGTTTACAAAAAACGACAAACTACTCGATAATCCTGATTCGTTAATTATACCTAAAACTATAGAAATTTACACGATCGGTGGTTATGTGGAATCGCTTGACAATTTGGATCCTGATAATCCTGTTTGGGTTGACCATCGTGCAAGAGTTTTCGGTAATGCTAAAATACTTGACGGTTCATATGTCACAGAAAACTGCCTTGTTTACGATAATGCAGAAATCGTAAATAGTCGAATTGAAAACTACGCACGTATCCACGATAACTGCCGAATCGAATCGTCACACATAAAGGATCTTGTAGAAATTAAGCATAATGCAGTTGTAAAGAATTCGCTCTTAGAGAATGCAAGTATGGTATTCGAAGAATCACAAATCGATAACTGTATTCTGAACACTGGTGCATTATGCCGTGGAAAATCTTGGGTTACAAATTCGATAATTATCGATACTGCACAAATACAAGGCGATTCAAGAGTGACCGGTTGTGTTTTAGAAAATCGATCATGTATACTATCAGGCACACATACCGATTCGAATTATAACGAGAATCTTGAACTTGAAACTCGTATATCAGAAGGTGAAATTCCAAGGTATTGGTAAATGAGTTATTTCTTATTTAAAGCAGAATTATTAGCGAGTTTAGTTCCACCTCATCAGAGTAAAACAAAACAAGCACGTGTTATTGCAGATGCATATACCGATTTAGTATTACGTCATTTCGAAGTGATGACTGGCGGTGGTAGAGCAATATTAGCACCTACACGTACATCGGTTTTGCGTAACGGTTTACAGTCGGTATTCGATGCGAATCGTAAATACGGCGCACGGCCTGTAAATGTATTTACACAAATGGCACCGGCATTCTATTCATATTGGAATGGTCAGACCGTCGTCGGTCCATTAGGGTACGCGACAGTGACATTTCCTGGTATATTTAAAGGACCTACAATACCAGGCAATCTAAACTATGCTGCATGGTTAAATATTTTCTGTGCGGTATTAGCAGCACATATTATGACATTAGGTGGCACATACCGTAATTTATTTTTGAAAAGAGACTTCGAATGGTCAGGTTCGATGTTTTTAGCATGTCCAATAAAGAGTTAAAATTATGAGCGTAACTATTGATTCTAACAAAATCCGAATTGTTCAAACGTTATTAGGTATCACACCTTCAAATGGTGTATACGATGAACACACTAAAGCAGCTGTAAAAAACTATAATTTACGTTACGGTAATGGATCTTCCGATGTGTTAACCGATGCAGTTTACGAATCGATTACTCAAAGACTTGGCAGTGATAACGAAGCCTTATCTAAACTTGAAACTGAAATTTACAGTGACACATCGAAATCCGAAGACTCAGATTCGACTACCGATATATCGGAAACCGATGCTGCATTCGAGTTATTCATGTTGGACTCGGATGAATATGTAACCTCTAACGGCAAAGTTCCAAAAAAGGAATACTTGTTTTTACATCATACATCTGGTTGGTCGAATCCGTATAATACAATTACTGATTGGAACTCTGATAGTCGTGGACGTATAGGCACCCACTATGTTATAGGAGGGCACGATATAAAAACCGGCAAATCTGACCATGACGGCCGTATACTTAAATGTATACCTGATGACTATTTCGGTTGGCATTTAGGTAGTACGTCAAAAGACGGTATCAGTATGCATATGCATGTCCATTCGATCGGTATAGAGATTTGTAATATGGGGTATCTTACACAAAAAGGTAGTGCGTTTTATACGTACACTGGTGTACGCGTACCAGATGCAAATATAGTCGATTTAGGTTTTAAGTTTAGAGGTTATCAGTACTGGCATAAATACACCGAAAATCAAATCGAATCTTTATATGCGTTGATTAAAAGTATAGAGAAGAAAACCGGTATCAATACCGATTTAGGTTTAAAGGCTTGGATATCTAAAGTCGGTGCTGCAAAGGCATTTGAATTCAATCAATCTGCTCGTGACGGTAAAGTTAAAGGTTTGCTTTCACACACAAATGTCAGAAAAGATAAGAGCGATGTGTCACCTCAAAAATTATTAGTCGAAATGATAAATAGTCTCTAATTAATTTTGCTATTCGAAAAAATTATTGTATATTTGTATGAACAAAAAATCTAAAATATGCAAAAATTGAAAACAGGAGACATCGTAGTTGTCAAAGATCATGGTGTGAGCAAGATCGGTAAAATTACCGAAGTCGGCCGTAAAGGTAAATCGAAAGTATTTTCGGTAATTATGGAGAATGGTACACACCATACGCATTTACAAACCGATGTCAAAAATTCGATGTATTATATCGATACAAATGCAACTGCGATAATTAATAAAAATATCGAAGTCTAATAGAGTTAAAATAAAATGACAACACATATATATTATCAAATTGTTTTGTCATGAAAAAGTTTTCAGATCTTTCAGAAAGTACAACAGAGACTACTCTTTCTGAAGTTGTTACAGAGGAATCAAATGTAACGTTTCAACCGTATATGATCGACGACCCGACATATATGGGGTATTCTGATAGAGAGCTACAGAATGCAGTTTATCAATCTACAATTTTTGGTATACTCGATAATACTGATACATCGATTTTAGATGTTGGTTGCGGTCGTGGCGATTTCGGTAACTATATCAAAAACGAACTCGAGTATACCAATATTAAATATACCGGTGTTGATTTGAATCCACTGGCGATCGATGTCGGAAAACATAAATACCCTGAGCATACTGCATCAGATTCTTTCAATCTCATCAAAGGAAATTTCGATTCGGATTATCCGACAGACATTCGTTATGACTGGGTTTTTCACGTCACAAATTTAACCGTCGATTACGGAAATTTCAATGGGCGTTCACGTTATGAATATTTAGAATCCGTAATAAGGAAGTCGTTAAGTATTGCAGATAAAGGCGCAGTATTTATGCTTCTCAACGACAATAATCATGCACACGCAGATTTGTATATAACGTTTTCGTTTACGGAAATATCAAATATTTTATTCAGATTAGGTTATAAATTCGCATTCGACAATTCGGATTTTCCTAATGTTTTCAAATTAGTCATTTTTAATAACACTTTTTAAATTTTACCGTATGTCAGTAAATCAGCGTTTTGGTATTGACCAAAAAACAACAAAGCGGTTAGGTAGAATTTTTCACACAATTGATTTCGAATCGAATCCTGAGTATTCAGATTCCGACTATCGTGAAAAAAGTAAACATTCACCATGTGGATCGTTTTATATCGATGGTAAAGAATTCAAAATAACGATTCATGAATTGAGTCGCATTTGTGAAACTGCCGAACTTGCTTTAGAAGCACTGAAAAAAAATTATAAGTTGGGAGGTATGGCACCCGGCTAATGTATTCGTTTTCAGTTACTAAAAGGTTATATGTTACAAAGGTCCACTTCTCGTGGACTTTTTTTTGCTCTTTTATCTTCAAAAGGTTGCAAATCTCAGAAATTTTTATTAACTTTATTCTAAATTACTATAATAATATTTTATAAAATAAAAAGAAGATTATATAAAAGAGATTTTATAGTATAAAATATAAGAAAGAAAAAAGAACACGTTAATAATTATTGAAACAGGGTAACTCCATAATAAGATTCGGATATGCGAAAAATTTTACCTTACATCATACTTTTATCTGCTTTAGCTGTTAGTGGTTCGGCTGCCTTTTATTCGGTATACGGTTTAAGTAAACTGTTTGCTGGTGCTGCATTGCAAGTTGCAATCATGGCTGGTAGTTTGGAAGTTTCTAAACTTATTATCGCAACACTTTTGCATGAATATTGGAATCGATTAAATCGGTTATTAAGAATTTATCTAACACTCGCTACTGTCGTTCTTGTATTAATTACAAGTGCTGGTATATACGGGTTTCTTAGTAACGCATATCAATTGACTGCAAATCAAGATAAGATTGTGACACGTGGTATTGAACTTGTCGACACAAAGCAGAAAGTTTTTGAGCAATCAAAAACCGAATATACGACTGAGAAAGAATCGGTAGTTCAATCGATATCTGAATTGCGTAAATCATTATCGAATCCTGGTCAAGTGCAATTCGTAGATCGTAGAACCGGTAAGATAGTAACGTCAACATCGAATGACCCGAAAGCACGAGCATCTTTAGAAAAGCAATTAGATGATGCAGTGAAAAGACGTGATGAATTAACTCAAAAAATACAAGTCGCATCTGATAGTATTGGAAAGTTTGAAGTCGAAAAGATAGAGTTAGAAAATAACTCTGATGCTGCAGCAGAATTAGGTCCTCTGAAATATATAAGCGGATTAACTGGTATACCTATGGACCGTGTTGTCAACTATTTTCTATTACTGATAATTTTCGTATTCGATCCATTAGCAATATCTTTGGTACTTGCAGCAAATTTTGCATTTAAAGAATCGAACAAAGAAAAAGAAATTGCAGAAACTGAAATTAAAATTGATACCGATACAGATCCATTCACTAACGATATCGATAATATTTCAGAATTTGTAAATATTGTAAACGATGAAATTGAAACAACTGAAAAAATCGAAGAAAATCCACTTGAAAAACGTTTAAAACTGATTAGAGAAAAAAAGAAAACGATAGCAACTAAAGATAAAAAACCAGCAAGGAAAAAAACTGAAGCGCCAACAGAAGAAAATGTAAAAAAAAAGGTGACACCTGATACGGTAAATGAGATGCAACCTGATACTGCAAATCTGACACCTAATCAAATAAAAAATATGTCACACGAATCGATTCGTAGATATATCTCAAAAAATACAACTTAATATTTTGTTATCTCAGATATTTTACCTATATTGAATTAAATTAGTTTTATGAATACAGATATATACGGCGAGTACATACCAGATCGTATAAATACTGAAGAGACCGATACAGTTGTACAATATCCTGAACAACTCATCCTAACTTTCGAAAGCGCCGAATCGCCGTCGGTTGCGGTGGTTACAACAACAATACGTACACATATATTAGAATCGAAACGTCAAGGTGTACAACCTGATATTGTATTGAATTTTTGTATAGGTGATTTTAGTGGTTTAAACTCAGAAAAATCAGATCTGTATATTCAGAAATTTATTACACTTGCTGAATACATTCAAGATATTCGAAAAATTGATGATTCGATAAAAGTATCAATTAGTGTACGTGGCATATTTTTAAAATCAATGGTGCCGTTACTCTATATAGGTGTACCTGTCAGATTAAGTAAATCAACATACATAGAATTTTATAACGGCAACGATTTGAAATATTTTGCTGGTTGTGTTGAAAGATTCATAGAATTGAATGGTGTAAAAATAGACAAACCGTTTTCGATAGGGGAAACTGAAATGTTACGTAAACAATTAATAATTAAATAAATATGTCGAAAGAATTTTCACTTACTGCTGAGCAGATTCAAGAAAACTATAAAAAGTTTTTTGCCCGTATCGATAAAATGTTTCCTGAACGTGCTGAAGGTTTAAAAGAAATGTATAGTGCATTAGGTGAAGAGCGCTTAATGTTTTCACCAGCATCTTCAGTTAACTATTATCATAATGCAATACCTGGTGGTTATATCGACCATGTATTACGAGTTATGGATTTCGCATTACTCGAATGGCAACACTACGAATCGATGGGGATCGATGTAACAAATTTTACGGTAACCGAATTGATGTTTGCTGCGATGCATCATGATTTAGGTAAACTTGGATTTGTCGGTGATGGAAAGGATGGTTACGTATTTAACACATCGGAATGGCATCGTAAAAATCAAGGCAAGATGTATGATGCAAACGAAAATATACCGTTTACACTGGTTCAAGATCGATCATTGTTTTTATTGCAATCATATAGAATACCATGTTCATGGAACGAATATTTAGGTATACGAATCCATGATGGAATGTATGATGATGCAAACAAATCTTATTATTTGACTAAGCAACTCAAAGCGAAATTGCGTACTACAATGCCGCAAATTCTACACAATGCCGATCTTGCTGCAAGTCGTTACGAGTTTGAAAGATGGAATCGTACATCAAATGAATTCAATACAAAACGCTTAGAAGATAATAATCTAAATTATATATCACAACAAACAGAGCCGAAGCAGGACCGTAAAGAAAAACAAAAAGCAGTAGGTAAGGAACTTGCTACGAGTTTCGATGAAATTTTTAATAAGAAATAAAATGACAACAATAATATTCGCAATTCTATTATCGACAATTTGCATATTGTTATATTTTGTGTTTAATCTGTATTCAAAACTCGATGCGTTATATAAACAGATCGATTTAGCAAGTGATGTTGAACAACGATCCGTATTATTGGTGCAGAGTCTCGTAGTGAAATATAGTCAGATACTGAATCGTTTAAAACGAGTTGACCGTAGAGGCAGTTTCGAATCGGATGACGAAGTTGGTTTTGTATTCAAAACAATAAAAGAAACAATAGAAACACTTGTCGAAGAATTGCGAATATTAGAAAATAAATTACAAGAAGCAGATGGAAACGATGGTACTGGAAACGACTAAGCCGACAAAAAAAAGAACTGTATATTTTGGTAGAGATGTCCAAGATGCTATAATACGTTATAACATACTCGAAATCGAAAAAACAGGAAACATAGAAAAGAGTAAACTTTTCAATAATACAATATATCCTGCGTTTTTGAAACTAACCGAAAATATCATTAACACGTGGAAATTTCACAGATACGAAACGACATTTTCTGATCTACAACGTGATGCGGTAGCATTCATGTTTACTAAAATGCCTGGTTACGATGAGGACAAAGGAAGAGCATATTCTTATTTCACAATTGTATGCAAAAACTTTTTGATACACAAATCTCAAGTTTTGTACGAAGCATCAAAAACACGATTCGAATTAGATGTTGTCGACTCTGAAAGAAATATTGGAACTGAAATATCTTTGACTGATTATCAAGAAACTCTACGTGATTTTATGATAAAATGGTGTGATTGGTGCGACCAGAATTTGGAAAAACTGTTTAAATCGAAACGCGATAGAAGAATAGCGGATTCACTATTAGAAATTTTCAGAAATAGTGAAGATATCGATATTCACAACAAAAAACTATTATACATATTAGTGCGTGAACGTGCAAGTGTCGAAACACAACATATAACAAAAGTTGTACGTATTTTTAAGGATTTGTTTACAGATATGTTTTCAGATTACCGTAAACACGGATTTATTGATGCTAAAAAATATTTATAATAAAAGGATATTCATGTTAAGTTTAAAAAAACTATTGTCTGAAAGATCTGACTATCAAATATACCATAATCAGTACTCGAGTGCTATTGACACTGCTTTAGAATATGCGAAAAACGAAGGCTACGAATACGATGAAGAACAAGTCGCAAAGCAAGTCGGTTTAGGTCCTAAAAAGCCTTCACCTGGTAACACAAATCGATTCAGTATCGAATTGACTAAAAACGGAAAACCTCAAAGAAAACAACTACACATTCAGGTATTCGGTACACCGAATCGTAATTACGAATTGAATATGTATATATCCTAAGGATTGCGATGTCTAAAAATATAGACTTTTCACAAATCGAAGTATACAAAGGAAAATCCTTTGATGAACTACTGAAACAGATTCATGATAACTCGAACGAGAAATCTGACCAAATAAGATCCCTCATATTGAAACTATCTGGTTTTATAAAAGACACTGATGATGCTGCGTTATTAGTTCCGTTATTAGCGTCGTATTTAGAAGTCGGTGTAAAAAATGATGAACAACTTATTAAGTTAGCAGCACTCGTGCAGAGATTTATAAAAACATCTGCATCTAATAATGAAGAAGACAGTTCATACGGTTTAAGTGAAAAAGAGCGTGCCGAAATTATAGCGAACGCACGTGAATTCGGTTCTGGTAAAATTGTTAAGATGGGAAACGGTAATTAATGCTACAAATCGCAGAAGTAATCGATACACGGAAAGCATTTAAAACCGGTCAAAAAGACGACAACGGCAATCGTTTATTTAAGGGTGCAATCGAAGTTCGTATTGGTGGTAAAAAAGGTATATTTAATACAGTCGATAATGTATACGCCGCACCTGCGTTTTTCAATAAACGAATACCTTTAGTAGGCGAACAAGTTTTTATTTTCAAAGGCATGTCAACTGAAAAACACGACGCCCGTCAGAAGACTGTCGACTTTTACTATTTCACACTGGTAAATGTAATCGATGATGTCACACTACAGACAATGCCTTTCAATTTTCAAAGAGACGCGATAAATAACGGTAAAAATCCACTCCGTCCTGCACCTCCTGGTATTGCAGATTTCAAACAAATCGGTTATACTATAAAGAAAAATCCAAGTACAAGTAAAATGCTCCAACCGTTTGAAGGAGACGATTTATGGGAAGGGCGTTTCGGTCAATCGATTCGTTTCACACGTCATGGTGGATTTTCGTATCCTCCTGGTCCTGGTATATATGAGAAAAACTCGTTGACATATTGGCCCGGTGCAAAGGAGAACGATCCGTTGATGATTATAAAAGTAAAAAAACCAGAATCTGGTAACAGTTACGATATCGAAGACATATCAAAAGATGCTGCAAGTATATATTTGACAACATCGCAAAAACTACTTAAATTTAAAGGTGCGTCATCGAAAAATCTTGATGTAAAATTGGCACCGACCTGGTCTGGTGGTTCACAAATAGTAATCGATGCGGACCGTGTAATTATTAACGCTAAAAAGAACAAAGCGTTTTTAGTCGGAAAGGAACAATCCGTAGTTACTGGAAAAAAGGTGTTATTGCAATCCGATAAATACAAAGTTGATTTAGACGATTTGATGGATTGGATAAATTCAGCATACGCAGAATTTTGGAAACTCGCAACAGCACAAATGCAGTATTTAACTGCAATGGGTCCAACTGCGGCATCTACAAATGTTGCACAAATAACAAAAATTCACAAAGTTGATTGGAATCTGAAATTTAAGAAACCGGTCTAATTTACAATTCCATCTTCACTGATATTTATTTAATAAAAAAGACATCGTTATGAATGAATCACAATTAAAGACTCTTGTGAAGTCGATTCTTGAAATGAAAAGGGAAAATGCTAAAATCCTAAGCGAAATTCGTGAAATTAAAAGTGAACTGCGAAATCTACTAAACGAAAATGCGAAATCAGTTCCGATCAGTCCACAAACGAAATTAGTACCTAAAAAAGGAAACGGGTCAGGGTCACCATTCAGTAAAAGTTCGTATCTATCTGAAATATTTCAAGAAATTACACCGTTCGAAGAGGATGAAAATAATGTCAAATCTATTTTAGATGAAAATTTTACAAATGCGGATGACCCAGTAGCACGTGTTATGAATAAAATACAGAATACAGATTTTAAACGTGTATTAGATGTTATGGAACGTACATCTTCGAATAAAATGCGGAGTACTTAATAAATGGCACGTGCAGTTTTTATAAACAGTAAAATCTATCCTGATGACTATAAAAAACCATTGGGAAGTTTGGCGATTAAACTGCCAATGAACTCTTCACGCTTCGGACCTTCCGATTCGATATTTAATCTATCGTACACCACGGAAGAACAGGCTATCAGTAATATGATAAACTTGTTACTTACAAAAGATGGTGAACGCTATATGCAACCTGCATACGGTGTTGGTTTATACTATAAAATATTCGAACAAAATACTACAAGTACAAATTCTCAATTGGAATTTTTGATACGTCAGCAAATGGCTACATATTTACCTTACATAATTGTAAACGATATAAATATCCAAGGAAATTTCAGTGATGACGAGAATTCTATAAATATAACAATAATATTTCAAGTAACTGAATCTGGTGCAAATCGTACAGTTACCTTTTTCGGAAATCCTGATTTGCAAATAAATGTAGAGGTTAGTTAATGAATAAAGTGTCAATTAGCGATAAAATAAAACGAGAAGTTAAATATACAAATCGTGATTTTGGTGATTTAAGAAACTCACTAATCAACTATGCTAAAAATTATTTTCCGAATACCTATAACGATTTTAATGAGTCCTCACCAGGAATGATGTTTATTGAAATGGCAGCCTATGTAGGTGATGTTCTGAATTTTTATTCAGATGTTCAATTACAAGAGTCATTTCTTTATACAGTTAACGAGCAGAAAAATTTATATAATTTAGCACAAGGCCTTGGGTATAAACCGAAGTCACTCGTACCTGCACAGGTCGATATCGAATTTATGCAACTGATACCGGCAATCGGTTCCGGTGAAAATACTAAACCTGATTTTAGATACGCACTTACAATCGATCCGAATACTTTAATCAGTAACGATGCTCGTAGTGAAGCAGATGTTCGATTGTTTAGAACTGTCGAATCTTTAAATTTTCGACATAGTAGCAGTATGGATCCTACCGATATATCGGTTTATTCGGTTCTGAACGATGGTAGTGTAGAATACTATTTACTTAAAAAACGTACAAAGGCAGTTGAAGGTGAACTTAAAACTGCACAGTTCGAATTCACCGATGCGAAAATTTACGATAAGATCGTAATACAAGATGAAAATGTAAGTGAAATTATTTCAGTTGTAGATTCAGATGGCAATACCTGGTACGAAGTGCCGTATTTAGCACAAGATCTTGTACAGGTGCCAGTTAGAAATGTTGAATATAACGATCCTAAACTTGCAAAGTATAAAAGTTCTGTACCGTATCTACTAACATATAAACAGACTGAAAAACGTTTTGTCACACGACGTCGAAATGATGATTTATTAGAAATACAGTTCGGTGCAGGTTTGTCGAATGAGGCAGATGAAGAGATTGTACCTAATCCTATAAACGTAGGTATCGGTTTAGATTATTTCCAACGAGCTGAAGATGTAAGTATTGACCCAACTAATTTCCTATATACTAAAACCTACGGGTCTGCTCCAAGTGATACGACCTTGACGGTTAAGTATTCGGTATCAAACGGACTATTAGGAAATGTTCGTGCTAATTCACTTACTGAAATACCAACAATAAATTTCGCATCGACTATCGATAATTTAGATTTGAATGTACTAAACGAAGTAAAAGATTCGGTCACTGCAAACAATCCACACCCGGCGTACGGTGGTATAAACAAACGACCATTAGACGTAATGCGTGAAGAGGCAATGGCAAATTTCGCTGCACAAAATAGAGCAGTTACAAAAGAAGATTATATTTTACGTTGCTATACACTACCTGATCGTTATGGTTCAATTGCAAAAGCGTATGTTGAACAAGATTTTCAAAGTAGTAAATGGAATGCATCTGAACGCGTACCAAATCCATATGCATTGAATCTATATATACTAAGTTATAATGATTCGAAGCAATTAGTAAATTCGAACGAGGCCGTAAAGGAAAATTTAAGACAATATTTACGTCAATATCGTTTGATGACAGATGCTATAAATATTAAAGATCCGTTCATAATAAATATAGGTGTCGAGTATGATATTTTAACACGACCAGGTTATAACAGTTACGAAGTGCTATTGCGATGTAACGAAAGATTAATGGTTTTGATGTCAAACGAAAATATGCAGATAAACGCACCGATAATGCTTTCGAATCTTATAACTGAATTAGATAAACTTGAAGGTGTTCAAAGTGTAGAAAATTTTGTTGTGAAAAATCTGCATGATACAACATTAGGATACAGTGGAAATCTTTACGACTTAAATGTTGCGAAACGTAACAATATAATCTATCCGAGTTTAGATCCGTGTATATTTGAAATAAAATATCCTAAGAACGACATTGTCGGACGTGTAATCGATTTATAATTAAGGTGAACTCATGTATAAAGTATTATATCCGAAAAAGGATGCCACAATTTACGAAAAACATCCCGAGAGAAATTCTGGTGTCGACGCAATAATTGAAATTACAAAATTTGCACCTGGTGAATCATATAGTGATGTCACAGACGAATTTGCAACATGGGATACAACTTATAATTCACGAATTTTGATGGAATTCGATTTGACCGATTTGAAACGCCAAGCATCAGCAGGTCAATTCAGTACCGCGTCAGCAAAATATTATCTCAATCTAAAAGCATGTGATGCTAAATCTCTAAATACTGAATACACACTATATGCGTATCCAATTGCACAATCTTGGGTGAATGGTAACGGTAACTATAATGATACACCTGAAATAACAAACGGAGCCTCTTGGAAATATCGTGATAGCAGATATCAAGGTTCTCAATGGAATTCTTCATCATATTCGCATGATTATGCTACAGAAAAGGGTGGTGCGAATTGGTATCCACAATACGCAGCAAGTCAATCGTTTTCTTTCGAAGAACCTGATGTACGTATGGACGTAACAAAGATTTTCAAAGCATGGATGGCGAATACGATACCGAATAACGGTCTCATATTAAAGCACACTGCATCTGCCGAAGAGGATGCGACAATATACGGCTCACTTAAATTTTTCGGCAGGGAATCACATACAATACATTTACCTAAATTAGAAGTATTTTGGAATTCATACGAAACATACACTGGTACATTTGCTTCGAAATCAACTATACCAGAATCGGCAGTTGTATATGCTAAAAATATCAAATCAGTATACCGTGTAAATGAAAAAACACGTATGCGTTTTGCTATACGTGCTAAATACGAATCAAAGTCGTATACAACAAGTTTACGCAGTGTCACTGAATATCGTTTTCCAACGACGACATATTATTCAATTGTCGACTCGGTTACAGGAATACCAATAGTCGATTTCGACACTGTCGGTACAAAAGTTGAAATGGATGCGAATGGTCATTACGTCGATATCGATTTAACAAATTTTATGCCGGTACGTTATTACAAAATTATATTTAAGGTTGTAGATGCAGCGAATGACACCGAAACTATAATCGATAACGATTTTAACTTTAGAGTAGAAAGATGATAAAAATTAATTTATTAGAAGGACAACTGGCATTTTCGGATCCGACAGAAATCGATTCTGAAAAGTTTAAATTCATATTACATTCACTGTACGATGACACGAATTCGAAATTTACTAATTCGAATAAAGATTATGAAGATGTTATAAAAAATCACCCAATCGCATCTAAATTATCAGTGAGAAATTCGAAAGGTGTATATACTGTACCTGTCGAAAAGGATATGGTCTATATAAATTTTTTACCGAAAAAGACAATTGTATTCGGTGACTCTTTCGATTATAAATTCAATACAAGTTTCGAATATTTTACACCAATAGATTTAGCATTAGATTTAGATGAAACTATTGTACTCGAAGACGGTATAGTTTTCAGAGTCACTGGTGAAGGTGTGAAAGATTTGCAAGACTATAAATATTATACCATCGAAGATGGTGAAGTAAAAGATATACCGAATTTCAAAACAGCAGTTGTTTTACTTGCAGAAAAGGGCAAACTGATAGATGATATTCGAGTTGTGGAACCTTCACAATTTAAAAGTTTATTAAGAGAGTCTGACAAAAACGCATTAATAAAACAAGGGTTTACACGTGATGATGCACAAAGAGTTGCTAACGAGATCGCATTAAATTTACCGACATCGATGCCTACTGGAAGTCTATCTGCAAAAGGTGGCGGTTCAGCACCAGGTGCCGGTTCGAAAGGTAGTGGAGGCGGTGGTGGAAGTAAAGATGGTTCAAGTGGACCTGCATCAGGAGGCGGTGCCGGTGGCGGAGGTGGCGCAGGCAGTGGCGGCAGTAGCGGCGGTGCTGGTGGAGGTGGCGGTGCCGGTGGTGGAGGTGGTGCCGGTGGTGGAGGAGGCGCAGGCAGTGGCGGTAGTGGTGCCGGTGGAGGTGGAGGTGCTGGTGGAGGTGGCGGTGCTGGTGGAGGTGCTGGTGGAGGTGCTGGTGGAGGTGCTGGCGATTCCGTACCAGATCGATCTGAAGAATTTACAGATGGTATGCAACAAGAGACATTTTCAGAAGCATTTTTGCAATTGGCAAATACGACAACAAGTCAGTGTCAAACTATACAAACGTTCCAAGAACAAACACAAACACAGTTTGATACAATGAATAATGAAATTGCCGCAACACGTGCTGAAGCAGATGCTGCAAAAGCGGAAGCAGAAGCAGCAAAGGCACAAGCGGAAGCGGCGAAAGCCGAAGCAGATGCAGCAAAGGCCCAAGCAGAAACCGAAAAAGCCGAAGCTGAAGCGGCGAAAGCCGAAGCTGAAACTGAAAAAGAAAAATTTTTATCGCAGCAAAAATAATGGTCAATAATGAGCCTACAAAGATTTACAAATTTTGAGAAACTGAATTCATCTAACAGGCCAATGTATGGTGAACTGTATTCTGATACAGATTATCAAATATTGCAGTCGAAGGATCTGTATACTCTGATAAAATCAGTAAATGAAGGCTCACTGTTTACAGAAGCACACGTATATACATTAGGCAACGATTATTTAGGATCGATTTACGATAATCGATTGTTATTAGATGCAGATTCTAACAGTCTATTTGTTGATGCTCGTGAAGTATTCAGTAATTTAGGAATACGAAAAGGTTCTTATAAATTAGCAGTAAATGTTTTTGTGCCGATTTACGGCCGACCTGGTAGCGAATTTAAGCCTCCGGTATTTATCGATGAAATTTCACCAGATCGTAACGAAATAAAACTCGTACTAAAAGACGGTGAAAATAAAATACAACTGCAACAATTCAGAGACTACGTATTCTCCTACAATTTTGTAAATCTTCTGAATTTCTTATCGATAAATTTCGGCGGCAATAATGTATACCGAATTTTAAATATACGATTCGACGAGAAAGATCCTCTTGTATTTTATGTTAAGATACATGGTGAACTTGCCGATTCAGTTGAGGAATACGATGGTGCGTGGTTTGGAGTCGAAGCGGTAGATTCATATATAGATAATGTAATATTAACAACTGAATCCGATATACCTGTACTAAATAAATTACGCGGTCCTAAATTCGATATCGATGTCGACCAGTGGGATTCTAACGCAACAATGTATCAGAGTTGGAATCAGTTATTAGATGCGAACGCACCTACTGCACAAAGAATAATCGACAACATAATATCAGGTTCAGGACAGGCTACAATAAATATCGACTATACCGATTATGAAAATTTTATTTTTTACAGTAGTGCATCGGATCGATTAGCAAATTTCAAGCGAAAAGTTGAACAGATCGAATTATACAATAATGATATAACTGTTATAAATAATTCAGTTTCACCTGGTCAAAATTTATCGGTATTTTCAAGAAGATCAAAAGATACACTGCAAACAAGAATAGATACACTCGTATCTGCGTTCGATCCTTTTGAACGATGGATGTATTATCAGCAATCAGGTTCAATATTCACCCATGACATTACAGGATCGGTAACACCTTGGCCTAAGTATGAAACCGGTAACAAATACGTATTACATCCATCGACAAGTAGTATTGTCAAAAATTGGTATACAGAGAATTATCAATTAGCAAACGAATACGATTTACAAAATCAGAATAGTCTTTGGTGGTCGATACCTGAACACGTATTGATGGATGCGAACAATTCTGAATACATCACGTTTGTAAATATGATAGGTCAGCATTTCGATGTGATGTATATGTATGTAAATGCGTTGACTAAAATTCATGAACGAGACGAACATCCTGAACGTGGTGCAAGTAATGATTTGCTTTATTATATTGCGAAAAGTTACGGATGGAATTTACAGAATGCCCGTGGACTGTCGAGTCTATGGTTATATAAATTAGGTACCGATTCTACCGGAAGTTTTCAAACATCGTCTGGTTTATCGGTATTGCCACATGAAAGACAAACCCAATTAATTTGGCGACGTATTGTAAATAACTTACCGTATCTCTTAAAAACAAAAGGTACCGATCGATCTGTAAAGGCGTTGATGTCAATTTACGGCATACCTCAAACCCTATTGTCGATAAAAGAATATGGCGGACCGGGTATTGATAGTGATATTCCAATTGCCATCGAAAACATGTTTACCTATAAATTAAATGTAAACGGCAATCAAAACAATCAAATAACAATAGCACAAGAATTAGTTTCTGCATCTTATTACGGTTGGGGTAACGGTTCATGGTGCAATGCTACACCAGGTCAACCTATAGTATCAAGAACACCGGACACTTACGAATTCAGATTCAGTACAAAACAATCTGGTTCATTGGGCGCAATTCCGTTATTCGTAAAAAGAAACGCGACACCAAACTTTCCTGAACCGTATGGTCTTAATTCCGTATTATCTCTTGTATCTGCATTAGAATTAACAGGTACCGGTTCGGTATCAGGAAGTACTGAATACGGAAAACTCGTATATGAAGATTTTATCAGTGGTGATATTCAATATAGTAATTGGTTGCCGGTTTTCGATGGCGATTTATGGACGGTTCGATTATATAATGAAACACCAATAAGCGGTACAATTTTAAATGAACGCGTTCAGATAGCGAAAGCATCTGACTATCTTTATGGAAGAGTTGTCCACGAATCCGCAATGTCGATGTCAGGTGTCGATTATACAAGTCAGCCAATCGACTATGTATATTTAGGTGGTAAAGCAGGCATCTATTATTACGGGCCATCGTTGACCGGTTCGATAATAAATAACTATACTTTTACGCCTCATGATTTTACAACATGGTTTTCCGGTTCTTTACAATCGTATAAAGAGTATTATACAATTTACGGAAATGAAACTTTCAGAAACCATGTTTTAAATCCTGGTGCATATAATGTAGATACACCGTCAGGGTCGTTTTATTCGCTGTATCGATATTATCCTTTAGGTGGTGATGTACAGAGATTCGATCATACTACACATTTATATTTATCTTCATCACATCCTGATAGAACAAAACAACCTACACCGGCATCAATGTCAGGTTTTACAGGTAACCAAGAATCACAATATGAATCGATAAACGAAACATATTATTCACAGGTTCCGAAAGTTGGTGGTATACCGATTCGTAACGAAAAAATCCGCATCGAAGAAAATTCATTGCGATATGAATTGTCGCCAGAATCAAGAGGTGAACAATCCGAATATGATGATAAACCTACGGATACGAATCGTTTAGCAATTGTGTTTTCGACTGCCGATTATCTAAATCGTGACATTGCTAATCATATGGGATTTTCAGATTTAGATACATGGATCGCAGACCCTGAGGAAGAATTCGAAAACGAATATAAAACACTGCAACATAGACGTAACGATTATTTTCAGAAGTTCAATAATAAAAACGATCTCAATTCGTTTATTAGAATTTTAAGTCTGTACGATTATACATTTTTCGAACAGTTAAAACAATTGGTTCCTGGTAGATCCGATCTTATAACCGGAATTCTAATAGAGCCGCATATTTTAGATCGATCTAAGGTTCAAATATCGAAACGGCCGAAAGTCACAAATCCACAATGGGATCGGACAATTGTTTATACAGTATCACAGAGTGGAGTGTTTCCGACATACAAAGCAGATATCCAACATGAAAAAATTGCAAGTGTCGGTTATTTTTATGAAACCGGTTCTGTCGAATTAGCAGAAGTTGTCGATACAAGTTATGGTTATATTGAAAGTGAAATCGCAAGTCCTTTTGAATTCGAAACAACTGCAAAAGAAAATGAAACCGGTTCTATTCGTATACGCGATCCATATGAAACTTTTGCGTCTGGTTCTATAATACGACAAATCGATACAATGCGACCTAATTGTCGATATTCGAAAAAGGTATGTTATTATGATGCGTATCCTTTAAGATACTCATTATTCAGAGAGAGTAATATTCAAAGTGGTAGTTTACAATATTGGGTAACTGAATCTTATAATCCACCTTATCTTGTAAGTGAAGAGACGTCTTCTTATAAATGGGATAATATTGTCGGTGAATATCGATTCAAGTCAGCATTTCATATGCCTCTTGGAACAATAATATCACAATCAGTAACAACTGTAAAAGATGCGAAATATCTAATACGTGTATTTGCAGCACCTTATACCTCAGGTAGCGTATTTAATTTCGACGAGACTGGTGGCTATAACTACGAGCATAATTTATTAAACGTATCGATTATAACTTCTGGTAGTCCAATTGAATATTCGATTTACGATTTAGATACAGTTAAACCTATAGTATCAGGTTCTAAAAAATGGTTAAGAGAATACCGATACTATATAACAGGTTCAGGTGCTGACACGATAAAATTCAGAGCAGGAAATATTTTTGAGACATTCCCTGCAACTCGTGAAGGTATATTTTTATATACAGCAGAAATTCATCCGTATCTAACACCTTGGCAAGAAGGGTGGGCAAAACGTGCATACGAATTAGGTGATCGATCACATGTTCGTGAGGGTTGTGTATTAGAAAATTGGTACTACCAAATCGACGAATGTTCATCTCAAAATAATTCAAGATTTGCAGGTAGTAAACTATCAGGACCAGGAATCAATATCGATTCACCAAATACAGTTGATGGCGGACCTGTTGTTGTTATTCAAGTTACAAGTCCAAATAATTTAACATTGGGTGATAGAGGTGCTGAAGGTAATTTACGTTTAGAATGATGTTAAAATTGTGTATATAATGATATTTATAAGAAAGTGAAATCATAAGGAAATATAATGGATAAAGATTACGAAAAGTTTTTCAAATCGGCATTGGAAAAGTTTAACATAAATTCACCTGCCGATCTTAAAACAGATGAAGAGAAAAAGAAGTTTTTCGATTATGTAGACAATAACTACAAGGCGAAAAACGAGGGAATATCAAAGTCCGCAAATACCTATAATAACAAGATGATACGGTTACGAAAAGCGATTCGATTGGTTGTTGAATCTGAAATTAAAAAATTGAATAAAAAGTAAGTAGGAAAATATGGGATATCTAAATAACTCTTCAATTGTTGTAGATGCGATCCTGACAAGAAAAGGTCGTGAATTATTAGCAAAAGGTCAAAACGAATTCAACATAACACATTATGCATTAGCAGATGATGAGATCGATTATACTTTATGGAATCCTGACCATCCATTAGGTTCTGCATATTATGGTGCAGTTATCGAAGCGATGCCCATTACTGAAGCAGTTCCTGATGAGACGCAAGTTATGCGATATAAGTTGGTAACTTTACCGAAAAATACAGTTCGTATTCCAGTGGTGACTGTACCGAATAATTCGATAACATTATTAGCTGGTCAACAGGATACAATTATCCCAAGTACGATTAACTATCGTGACGGAAATACAACTTATGGATACACTGCAATTCTTGCCGATAGTGATGTAGTAAGTTTAGAGGTAGTAGAAGCATCGGCAGCAACAACAAATTTCACTACTCCACCTTTAGCATTATTGGAACCAGGACAATCAGTATCACTTGCAGGTAAGTCTTTCAGAATTGTAGGAAGAGAAGCACCTATTGTCGACAAGACAACTACTCTTACAATTTACGGAAACGAGACTGGCGGTCAAACTGTTATTAATATAACTGTACAAAAAGAAACGACCTCAAATAGAGGTAGTCTTACAAACTAATAAAACGAGACATACAATATGGCAATATCTTTTAATACATTTGGCGGTGGTGGACAGAGAACTCCGGGCGTTGATAAATTCGGAAATCCAGTATCTCCCGTCAGAAGTCCTGGTTTACTATTAGATCAAAGTCAACTTGACGCGATACGTGCGGCAGGTTATACACTTACACCAACATCATTCAATTCGACATATCTTTTAGCAAACTTTACCGCAATAAAATTTGCAGTGGGTAACACTGGAAAATATGTTGAAGCGTTCCAAGATCAGAATGGTGTACCTTATGTATTATCTGAACAAGATGTTGCTTACATGTTAACAATTACACCGGTACCACCTTCACCGGTTGGCGGTGGTGGAACAGCTATTGGTACTGGCACTGGAACGAATGGTGGACCGGATCGTACAGGAGGCGGCGGTACACCAACAGGAACAGGTACAGGCTTAGGCACCGGTATTGGAACAGGCACTGGCGGTGGTTTTGGTGGAACTCCAACTGGCGGAGGTGGTGGCACAAATAATACTCCTGCTGGTGGTGGCCCTCAAGTACCTGGTTTAGGTTCTGGTAAAATTTATTCACAATTCGCAATCGACGATATAGTACCGAATCAACAAGAAGTTGTTACACGGGCGTTATGGTCAAATAATGTAGGTAATTTGTTAACGTTTTTTACAAGTTCTGCACAAACAAATACACAAAAACGTTATTACTACGAAATATATAACAGTTCATCTGCAGCAGGATGCTCTTCAGAACCACAGTTTAGTGTTGCATACGGTCATAAATTAGGATCGGGTTCAGTTGATGAAGGCGGTCAAATCGAAGATACACCGTCACGTGCAATTTACGGACAATATCGATTATTATGTTTGAATCCTAACGAGGAAAGATTTGTAATTGGTGGTACAGCAACAAATTCGATATATGCAATAAATGTAAATCGTGCAAGAATGCGTGAATATTTAGATGAAGGAAATCTTGAACTGAATATTGCAGCACTTTCAGGATCTAAATTTATTGCTGGTGGTGGTTTACCACAAGCACATACCGGTAGTAATGTAAAATTAATAGGTAATGGTATACTACCCGCCAAGCAAGCAAGAGTAATAAGATTGATCGACGACTCTAAAATAAATCCTGCTACAATAAAACAATCAGGTGAAGTTTATAATATCGTCTCTGGTACAATTGAAGACGGTGTTTATAATGCATCGAATCCTCATGTATACGGTTTACTTTTTAAACGCAAAGGTATAATTGTATTAGACGGTGTTAAATTAGACCAAAGCGCATCCTTTGCAACAGTGACCGCACGTGAAACAAATGGCGATAACGCATATAAATTGTATAAAGCAATTTCAGGTTCAGCAAAATTTGATGACGGCACTGGTGACTATTTAGGTTTTCAAGGTAGAGGCGCAGAAAAGGTAAAATCTACACATTATTTTGTACGGGCTAAAAACTCAGATTATAACTTTTCAAATAACCCAACATTTGTAACAGGAACATTAGGTGATTTACGTCATGCAGATATGTTTACAGATCCTAAAACATATATAACTGCTATCGGATTATATAATACGAATAAAGATTTAGTTGCAGTTGCGAAGTTATCACAGGCGGTTCGTAAATCGTACAAAGAAGAAGCATTAATTAAAATAAAGTTGGATTTCTAATAAATGGCGTTACGACAAATTATAGTTCTTCCTTCAGGGCAAGAAATCCGTGATATTACAATACATACTGCGGATGAAATAAACTCATTTATCGCATCATTGAATCCGAATCAGTTTACTGTCGGTGTCGATATGTTTGAGGAATGTCCTGATAAATATAATTGCGTAATGAACTCGGTTGATTTTAATAGACCGAATAGAAGATACGGTGCAATTGGATACGAACCATTTGGTACAAATAATAATGATCGTCTTCCAGTAGATCTAACAGGAATTTCAAATTCGAATTGTGTATATATTTTAAGTGTGCGAAATAGTTCAGACTGGTCATATTTCGAAATGAATTCGTCCGGTATTGCTGTACAATCTGGTTTAATACCCGATAACAGCACGCGCCTAGCTTCTCAAGATGGACAATATCGTAAACTCGTAATCTATAAAATCTGTGCGTCAACAATTCGTTCAAATGGCCCGTTTACTTTTCAAGACCAAGAAATACCATTAGGTTCAGGTCAAATTTATGCAAAAATCGATCAGAATGACATTTTAACAGAAGTCGATACAACATCTGCAGGGTTATGGACAAATAATGCGTCGATTTTAGAAACACCAAATACTGCAAGTTTACAGACTTCGAGTTCTGCAAATTACATATTGGAAGTTTATAATAATCCACCAAACAGTAATGAATGTTTGGAGCTGCAATATAAAATTGTATACGCCGACTACAATGGTAAAGGTGCAAGAGACTTAGGTGGTAAAGACAACGAGACTTTGACAAAGGCAATGTATACACAATATGCAAATATACTTTTGCCACCGGGCCAAAAGAAATTTAATTTCAACGGCACCGACGAAGACTATGTGTATATAATTGATGTCAGCCGTAGCCGATACAAATATGCAATGGATCCTGGTAACTGGCAAGTCTCTTTAGCATCTTGCAGTTTCTCAAATGATGTCGACATTGATAGCGTATTAGAAAATATGCAAACTGCGTCATTCAAAAACGATTCGGTAACACTTGTTGATACACTCACTGGTCAGAGTAAGACCGGCAAATCGATATACTATTCGAGTAAAGGTTACGATATTGTTGTTGGCACATTAGAAGACGGCGTCGGCACAAACTATGTTTCTGCAAGTATAGCATCTTCAAGTCTTGCGAGTGGTGGTAGTTCGTATATAAGTACGAGTAATAATCCATCTAATACTACTGTAATTGTACAAGGCGCCCGCGTGTTTGTTTGGAGTCCTTATTACAATATGCCTGGTACTGGAAACGATAATTTTAATGCTCCGATAACCGTGACCGGTTCTTTCAGAATGAATTTCGCAGGGTTCACAACCGGTGCAACAACAACTGTACCACCTGTCGAATATCAGGTCGGACTATATCAAGGATCTTGGACTGGTAGTATAAAAATACCAGCAGGTGCCACAATAGCACCGACAATAATGTCTGGTTCTACAAGAGGCATATGGAATAGAGACAATGACGGTAAATTTCATTGGTTAGCATCTACAACGGATTTTAATAATCGAAAAATCCGTCTCACAAAAAACTTTATACAATATAAAGGCGCACTGAAATGGGGTGCAATGCCGAATTACGTTTCAGGTGTTGAATCGACATTTGGTACAACATATAATCTAACCGATGTTGATTATGGACAAACAGTCGTTACAGGATCGTTTACAGGATCTGCTGAAGCGAACTACTATACAGATGGTTGGGGACTGAAAACATATATTGCAACTGGAAGTTACGAAACATTACCGAATAGTAACGGTTTTGTATTGATACCGGTAACATCTGATGCTTATGGAAAATTTTATCCGAATCATGGTATACTTGTTTTATCTGGTCGTAAAATGGACGAACTCGGATTTAATACAAATCGCTCAGTAGAAAAAAATGGGTATAATACGTATCGATTATTTCACTCTATGAAACTCGTGTTAGATCGTAACTTGACAGATCTGTCAGGTGATGCTTTAGGGTTTATGGGTAGGTCGGTCGACATAAAATATAACAAATACTGTTTTATTCGAGTAAATAACAGGAAGTTTAATCACTCAAATAATCCAACATACCAAAGTGGAAGTTTAGGTGATATTGTTACCGATTTCCAAAGAAAGAATCAAGCGTATTTCACATCAATAGGTATTTATAACGAGAATAAAGAATTGTTAGCAGTCGGTAAGATTTCAAAGGCACTTGTTAGTTCAATGACGCACGAATCTTTATTCACTGTTAAAATTGGACAGTAAACGATAAAAATGAATGGCGATACCATCTACAACTGCACCTGTTAAACCTCAAGATTTTACTTTAAGTCCCTTAAAGGTAAACAAGCAGTTTTCTATAAATAATTTGGTATTAGCAGACACTGGTTCCGGTTATAATTTAGTTGAAGGTTATTATACAAAACGTATAACTCCAATTGGCGCCCCTCAAGCGGCGAACGATCCTAAAAATTCGATCGACGGAAGTTACAAACATGTTATTTGGAGACACATCGATCATTTATACTATAGAGATGCGTACACTCCTGGTTACACATTAGAACATTCAAATCGAAGATACGCCGACAAATTTCTGAATCTTACCGCATCATATTTATCGATGCCGTATTTAGACTATGGTGAAAAGATAAAACCGAATTCGATAACAATACGTAATACCGCACAGAACTTGACTGTTATTGATGACGGAGAAGGTAATATTTACGATGCGACTTTAGAATCGAAACTGCCGAATATACCAAATAATAATACTATAGCATATTGGGGGTGGAACGATATTTTTCGTCAACTTAAAACTGATAAAGGAACAGTTTCAGGCGTCAAATATCAATACGATTCATTCACGTTTTCACCGTATACATACAAGAGTGATATTTTCAATACATATTTCGAACAAGGTTTATCGATAAGCGGATCGAAATCTGGTATGACTGCAACATTTAAAAAGAATGCGGCAAGTTACGGTTATGTGTTAACTCCAAATAAGAACGAATTCAATTTTGATAGCGACGACGAGTTTACACTATCTTTTTGGATCCGTCCTGAAAAACAAAACACCACCGGTTCGGTAATTTCGAAAAACGGTGTACTATTTAAAAATCAATACGGTAAATTACCGAAAGTAAATTCAGAAGGTACAGTTTGGCCTAAGTATCATACATCGAGTTCGTATGTCGAACAAAATACCGATGTGTATCCATTCGATCTATCATGGACATATAAAACTGGTCCGACAGGAAAATTAACATTTACACGTACAGATGGTTCACGTGTGAGTAAGATACAATTGCCGGTATCCGCAAGTCAGTGGTCACATGTTAGTATTGTACGCTACGATACAAACTCTTCGGCAAAACTTAAAATGTTTGTGAATGGAAATCGTGTCACTGGATCTGTCACCGATTCGACTGTAAATCCGATGAACGATTTCGCATTATTGTTTGGTAGTCGAAACCGTTTAGGTGCAAATAGTTTCAGTGGTTCATTAGACGAAGTACGTTTTGTAAATAAAGCATTCTATTCAAGTTCTGTGATCGATAACGGTTTCTATAATAAACTGGCGAATCCTGATTTTATGTACAATACATCGGTAATCGGCAATGCGTTTTATCGATCAGGAAATATTGTAGTATCACCTTTACACCCTAAATACAAAAACATACTCAGTGGTTCGTATACGATATCGTATAAAGGTACACATACAGTCTACCAATATGAAGTTTTATGTAGAATACGTAAAGGTGATTTTAATACAACACTGAATCCGACTGCTTTAAGATCGGCTAAATCGGATTTATTTATAAACGATATTACAGGTTCATTACTGAAACCGTATGCAACATCTATTGGAATGTACAACGATAAGGGAGATTTAGTCGCTATCGGTAAATTAGGGCAACCTATACAAATGCGTGACGATGTCGATCTTAATATATTAGTAAGATGGGACGGTTAAAATTTAAAAAGGAGTTTCTATGAAAAAATTTATCTATTTTATTATTACGTTATGGGTAGCAGCATCGGTTATATTTTTAGGTTGTCAGAAAGATGAAATGGAATCAGAATCCGCAGCATCGATACCACAAACTGATATAAGTACCGCAGATACATTGCCACATTTAGTATCAAGAACTCAAACCTTAGATAAAATTTTCTATAGAGGGTCGTTAACAACGGACAATTATTTAGTCAGTTCAAACCGAGTCTACGAAATCTATAATAAATCGAAAGTAAAAGAGGTTAGATTCAATGCAACAGGTCAACTATCAATAAATGTTGCCGGTGTTGTATTACGTCATTACAATGTACAAATAGTTTATAAGGATTTAACAACGCGACAATTTACAGCATTTTCAAAATCTACATCTACATCGTTTACATATACACCAACGGGTTCAAATTTATTGACTGATACACACACCGCTAAATTTTTAGAATTGTCACAGACAAATATAAATAATGGGTACACATATCATTTATGGAGAGATGTGCAAATTGCACCTAAATCGTGGGATATAAAAAAGGACGGCGTGACATTGATAGCAACAAAATCTATTGAACCGATCGATAAAAATTCAAATATATTTATACCTCAGCACATTCATTGATATATATTGATATGATACGACTTAAAAAACTACTGAAAGAAATAGGTGAAGCCTCCGGCGCTAAATACAAATGGAAACAAGAAATTTCCGGTGATTTGAATAAAATAGGAGCAAAACAAGGTTATAGTTTTGTGACAGATAGCGGTTTGAATTATCGGGTTACCTTGAAAAATGATTTGAAATTCATAAAAGTTGATTTTGAAGCAGATGAATCATATAATGTTACAAATCGGGGAGAAATGTTTTCAGTAATGGCAACAATTGTGGATATTATAAAATCAGCACTCGAAGGTTTAAACACAGGTTCAGATTCAGATGATTCCGATGTCTTAGGTATAAAATACTCACCTTATCAAAAAGGTGGTGACATGGGCGAAAAACGAAACAATTTATATATAGCGTACATAAAAAAGGCTATTCCGAACATTGAAATCTATAAACGGCAACTTGCCGGCGTACGGTATACTTTTGCAAAATTCAAATAAGAAATCATGTCCACTGATATTTATATATAAATAAAGGATAACAATGAGATTAACATCATTAAAAACACTTATTAAAGCAGATACAAAAAAAATGTTAACGGAAGATTGGGGAGGATCTGATGAAGGTGTATTATTAAATTCAATGCATAAAGATTTACGTAACCCTAAAGATCCGCCCTCTATAATTGCTGTTTTTGATGCTTCTGAAACTGCAAACGATTTTTATAGAGAAGAAGAATCAGATTATGACAGATATAGAGATAGTCATATTAAAGCATCTGCACATAAATATTATCAAAAATATTTTCCTGTTTTTTATAAAGGTATGAAAGAACTTTTCTCTTAAATGGCACATTGGATATATGAAGGGCAACCGGTAACAGAATTACCTGAAAATGTTTGCGGGTTTGTTTATGAAATTAAAAACCTGACAAATAATAAAAAGTATATCGGTAGAAAATACACACAATCTACTACACGGAAACCCTTGACTAAAAAACAAAAAGAATCAGGCCGTGTGAGGCGTGATGTTGTTAAAAAAGAATCGAATTGGAAAACCTACACTGGTTCAAACAAACAATTGAATGAAGATATAAAACTTTTGGGCAAAGAGAATTTCTATTTTGAAATACTTTATTTTGCAGAAACAAAAGGTCAGATAAATTATATCGAAGTGAATCTTCAACATAAAAAAGATGTTATTTTACGAGAAGATTACTATAATGATGCAATCGGTTCAAAGGATTTTGTAGCGCTTCGTGGCAACGAAAGTTTAAAAAAACTTCTTCTATAATTTGGAAATTCGAAATATTTTACGTATTTTTACAAAGTATGGTTGTAGATTTAGTGAAACTATTAGAATCGGTTTTAGGTGCGTCTTCGCAAAAAAGCAAAGGCAATTACGCATTCCATTGTCCTTTTTGTAACCATGCAAAAAGAAAACTCGAAATACATCCTGAAACACAATACTGGAATTGTTGGGTTTGTGGTACAAAAGGTAAATCGATGTATACTTTGTTTAAGCGTGCAAATGCAAAGGAGCATCACTTTATACGTTTAGGTGAACTGTTACCTAAAATCAAACGTGTAATTACGGAAGATAAAGAACAGATACGACAAATCTGCAATTTACCGAAAGAGTACACGCCTTTATGGATACCGAACCGCAAAAATTTTTTATGGAATACATGTGTCGAATATCTTTCACGACGTGGTATAACGCTCTATGATATTCTAAAATATCGTATAGGGTATTGTACACAAGGTAAGTATGAAAATATGATAGTATTTCCTAACTACGATAAAAGTGGTCAACTTACATATTTTACTACAAGGTCGTTTCTTAACACAAATAAGACAAAATTTGTAAACCCGCCGTTTTCAAGAAATGTTGTAGGTTTCGAAATGCAATTGAACTGGTCACTGCCTTTAGTACTTGTCGAATCTGCATTAGATGCGATAACGGTTAAGCGTAATGCGAGTCCACTATACGGTACAACACTGTCGAAGTCACTTCGTTTGCAAATATTGGAAAATGGAGTTACCGATCTGTATATTGCATTAGATGACGATGCATTAATGAAGTCGATAAAAATAGCCGAGTATTTTATGGGATTCGGTGTAAATGTATATTTTGTGAATCTACCAAAAAATTCAGATCCAAATAGTTTGGGACATGAAAATATGTGGAACTTGATAGAGTCTACATCACCTCTATCCGAACAGGTATTATTCGAATATAAAATACAAGAGTTATTATGATTGATATATCAAAGATATTTCACGTTGCAGACATTCATATACGAAATTTGAAACGTCATGATGAATATCGATCCGTTTTCAAACGTCTTTTTAAATACTTGAAACAGAATGCGGATTCGAAATCTGTTATTTTTTTAGGTGGAGATATTGTCCATTCGAAAAACGATATGTCACCTGAACTTGTTGACATGGTGTCATCGTTCTTAACTGGTTGTGCCGATATCGCACCTACAATCGTAATTACCGGAAATCACGATGCGAACTTGAATAACGATTCACGACTCGATACACTCACACCGATTATCAGTGCTTTGAATAACGATAACATATATTATTGGAAAGACACTGGAGTTTACAATTTCCGTGGAGTTGCATTTTCTGTATTTTCAGTATTCGGAAATCCTGAAAATTGGATAACTGCAAAAGATATCGAATCTGATTATAAAATAGCATTACATCATGGTGCTGTATCAAGCGCAGTAACCGATTTGAACTATAATATCGAAAACGAATTTGTTACACCTAAATTGTTTGACGGATTCGATTTAGTTCTATTAGGCGATATTCACAAACGTCAATATTTAGATCCGAAAAAAACAATAGCATATCCTGGTTCACTTATTCAACAAAATCATGGTGAGGATGTCGATCATGGAATATTAGTTTGGGATGTGGCGACTAAAAAGTCTGAATATGTAAGAATTGAAAATACAATTGCATACGCAACCATTGAAATTTTAGATGGGAAAGTCACATCATCAAGAGAGTATATCGATGCACTGCCTAAAAATTTAAGACTACGTGTGCGTTATAAAAATACCGAGTATAAGGATATACAGAAAATTATTCAATTACTAAAGACACGTCACACTTTATTAGAAACGACTGTAATACGAGTTAACGATACCGAGTCGAACTTACAAGATCACCATACAGTATTAGGCGATGTACGTGATGTGGAATATCAGAATACACTCATAACTCAGTATTTAGAGGCATTAGATTCTAAGAAGACAGTCAATATCGATTTGGTACGACATGTCAATCGTGTAATGAATTCGAAACTCGATAAGACCGCAGTTATTGTGCGTAATGTTGTTTGGAAACCTTTAGTGTTCGAATTCTCAAATATGTTTTCATATGGTGAAAATAACTCGATAGATTTTTCAAACTATACCGGTGTACAAGGTTTGTTTGCTCCAAATGCTTCCGGTAAATCTACATTATTAGATGCGGTAACTTTTTGCCTATTCGATAAATGTTCGCGTACATACCGTGCAAAAGATGTGATGAATAACAATCGAAACAAATTTCAATGCAAATTAACATTCGAGTTGAATAATGAAATTTTTGTAATTGAACGTTTCGGCGAACGTCATAAGCGAACTGGAAATGTACGTGTCGATGTCAATTTCGGTAAAATGGTAAATGGCGAATATCAAAGTTTGAACGATATTGATAGAGATTCGACTAATAAAATAATAAGAGGATACATCGGTTCATATGACGATTTTCTTTTGACTGCACTATCGACACAAAACGACAATAAAAATTTCATATTCAAAACACAAAGAGAACGTAAAGATTTATTGAATTCGTTTTTGGATATATCGATATTCGACGAATTGTATTTGGTAACTCGAAATGAAATTAAGGGTAAACAAGTACTAATTAAAAATTTGGAATCGGATGTACTGCAAGACCATTATACAACTCTACCATCTCAGATAAATGAAATACATGAGAAATTTATAGAGACATCGGGTTCCTATACACATGAAGAAACTGTACTAAAAACTAAAGAAAGTGAACTTAATTCACTGAGAATACAGATACAAAATGTCGATGAAATTATCGATATTGATGCAGTTACAAAATCGATAGATGAAAACATTACGACTCGTGAACGGCTGAAACAAACGATATCCGAATACACTGACGAAATAAAAACATGTAAATCAGATCTCGTAAAACTACAAGATTCATTTTCGAAATTGGATTTAGAAAAAATTGAATCCGACAAAACTCGTTTGCAAGAAATCGCAAATTCTTTACAGAAACGTAAAGAACAGTATGCAAGAGTATCTGCTAATTTGAAACACTATCAAGAACAAATTTCACATTTAGACTCGCATGAATACGATCCGAATTGTAAATATTGCGTCAATAATCCATTTGTACAAAAAGCAAGTGAAGCGAAAGATAAACTACCAGAAACTATAGAAAAACACGAATCACTTAAATCGGAAATACAAAGTCTGACACGGGAACATGATGAACTGAAGCCGTTGGTTCAACAATCGGAATCTTCATATAACCAATTGCGAAACGATATCGGTTCACTTGAATCTAAAATTGTAAATTACGAAAATTTGAATTCGAACAATCGTGAACTATCGAAAACTATCGATGATAAAATAAAGCATCTAAAACAACAAGAGAAAAAATACCATAAACAAGAATCGATTCAATTGAACAATAAACTGTTATTGGAAAAAATTGCTGAATTAGAAATCGAATATAACTCGAACAAAACTATACAGAAAAAATACCACAATGATATGATGACATATAGTAATAAACTGTCGTCACTACAAACTACATTCGATATTTGGAAAACTAAACAGATGCAGTTAAACGATCTATACGATGAGATTTCCGTATACGAATCGTATTTAGAATCGATCGCAAAAAATGGTGTACCGTACATGCTTCTAAAAAAGATACTGCCAGTGATCGAAGACGAGGTGAATTCAATACTGAATCAAATAGTCGAGTTTTACGTTACACTTGAGGCCGATGATAAAAATATAAATTGCTATATACACTATAATGATGAAATGAATTGGCCTGTTGAACTCGCATCGGGTATGGAACGTTTTATGATTTCTGTAGCAATGCGTGCTGCACTTATAAATGTATCGAGTTTACCAAGGCCAAATTTTATCGCAATCGATGAAGGTTTCGGCGTATTAGATTCCGATAAGATATCTTCAGTCGGTTTACTTTTCGATTTTCTGAAAACGCAATTCGATTTTATTTTATGTATTAGTCACTTAGATGCTATGAAAGATCTTGCAGATAGTCTAATTCATATAAATAAAAACACAAAAGGTTTTTCCGAAATAAAGGCTGCTTGATAATTATGATAAAGGTCTGTTATTAATGCTCAAGAGTAAAAGATTTGCTACCGGTTTAGACAAAGTTTATAATCAAATCCCTATACAGGACACATCTTTATTATCGACTGATTATTTCCGATTATTCGATATACCAGAACGTCTGTATTTAGGAAAAAACGCATTCCGTATACGTGCAAATTCGAATACACTTGTTAAGTCATCACTTATCTATATCGATATAATAGATGCTGCAGGTAAAACAGTATTCCATGAAGTTGTCAATTTTATTGGAGAAGACGACGCACGATTGATCGTTGCACATATATACGAAACAACTACACCTGGTGAAGCGACAATATACATCGCTGGTAGGGCATCGGTCGATGTTAGAAATGGAAATGAACTCGCATATAGTAGAGATGCCAGTAGTTCAGATTTTATCGATAATCCGAATCTTATATGGTCAAAACGTATAATCATAATTCCGAATATACAAAATAGTACCGAATTAATTTTCGCTTCGCCGCCCATAGTTAGAGCGACTGAGAGACGTGAGAGATATTACGCCTTCGACACCGATCCTCGTGACCGTAGAAAGGTAGTCACTGGTTCATTTAAACTTTCTACAACCTCACCCGGTGTTGAATACAAATATAGTGATACACTAAAAGGTGCAGTTCGAGTAAGTGAGATCGATGAAAATATAATTTACGATCCGAAAGTTGGTCCGAACTATTTCGAATCGAGTCAGGATCTAATTTCACCGTTTAAAGACATTAGTGTTATCTATGATGCAGGTGGTAGTTTCGATGAACAATATGTCGGAGGTACTCTTGTCGTAAAAGGTTTGACAAATCAATTAGGTTTAGACAAACAGACCATAGTTTCATTAGGTGGTACTGTACCGGCATATAGTTGCAGCGTACTCGAAGTGATGGATGCGAAAACTGCAAAAGTATATCCTCCATTCCGATTCGATTATGTAAGAGACGGTCAAACGAACTCTGTAAAAAAGTTTTTCGATATACAAAATGTGACTGCAAGTTATTATTCAACAGAAGACGCACAGTTGTCGCAAGTTGCAAGTGAATCTTTTGTACAATTAGATTTTTTCAATTTACAACCTATTGCAGGTGATGCGGACAAAGTTCGTATAAGTTATAAACCGTTCGGGTCATTCGGCGAATTCCGTGACATTGGTGAATATAAAATAAAAACGCAGGATTTCTTAGTATCAGAGCAAATCGACCGAACTAAAATCGAGTTTGTTGAAAAATCGGTCGGTAAGTTTAAAACAGCAGCTGAATTCACGCAATACTGGCAATATGTAAACGGCTCTAAAAAAATAACGCCTGTAAACTCTGTGATATTTAATAATCAGGGTACTGCGTTGTCTGCATCATATACAAGTTCTATAGTTACCGATTATGATTATTATGTGCGACCTTACCTATCGATTAATGCAGTTGAAAATACTGAATTCAAATTGACCGTGACAACAAACGGCGCAGAATCTCTGAATTCGAATACCCCACAAATCGATATTTTTATATCAGGTTCAGATGTTGTTACAAATATACTGAATCTCAAAAATGTTAGAGAACCGATAAAGGCGCCTCTATTAGGATCGTATTTAGCATCAGTATCAGAAATCAGTACACCAGAATCGAAAAAGTTCGAATTCTATTTTAGAGTAGGGTCGACCCGTGCTATACGTCCTGTATTCGCATTTAGAGATTGCGATATTGTCAATATAAAAAATATAACAGTTCAACCTCGTAATGAAAGAGGATATTCACCTAATCAGGCACGACTGATATTACCGTTATCGTCATTTGAAACAAATACCGAACTTGTTTTGAATATCGACTATTATACAGAGAACGGTATAAAATCAAGAATATTCACTCAATTATATGGTGTATATTTTCAAGGATTTGGTATACGTAGAGATCTTCTATCAGAAAATGATGTAATACAATCAATCTCAGGAAGTAGTTCAGATACAAAAACACGATTTCTAATATTATCAGGGAGTTATAATAATTTAAAACAAGATTTTGAAATATTCACAGGGTCAGTAAACATACAAGGTGTACAAGGCCCTCAAGGCACAATTGGTTCACAAGGCACTACTGGAACACAAGGCACAATTGGTTCACAAGGTACAACCGGTACACAAGGTACAACCGGTACACAAGGTGTACAAGGTCGACAAGGTACAATCGGTACACAAGGCACAATTGGTTCACAAGGCATAATTGGTACACAAGGTGTACAAGGTCGACAAGGCACTACTGGAACTCAAGGCACAACCGGTACTCAAGGTACAACCGGTACACAAGGTGTACAAGGTCGACAAGGTACAATCGGTACACAAGGTACAATTGGTTCACAAGGCACTTCTGGTACAAATGGTACTACTGGAACTCAAGGCACAATTGGTTCACAAGGCACTTCTGGTACAAATGGAACAACCGGTACACAAGGTACAATTGGTACACAAGGTACACAAGGTACTCAGGGTCATCAAGGCACAACCGGTACACAAGGCACCGTAGGTTCTCAAGGCACCTCTGGTACAAATGGAACAACCGGTACACAAGGCACAATTGGTACCCAAGGTACACAAGGTACACAAGGTCATCAAGGCACTATAGGTACACAAGGCACTGTAGGTTCTCAAGGCGCCTCTGGTACAAATGGTACAACAGGCAGTCAGGGTACACAAGGTACACAAGGTCATCAAGGTACAATTGGTTCACAAGGCACTACTGGAACTCAAGGTACAATCGGTACACAAGGTGTACAAGGTCGACAAGGTGCAACTGGAACTCAAGGTACAGTAGGCGAAACTGGAGCCGCAGGCACAACCGGTACACAAGGAACGATTGGTAGTCAAGGCGTTATAGGTACACAAGGTACACAAGGTACACAAGGCCATCAAGGAACAATTGGTTCACAAGGAACTAAAGGTGATACCGGGTCTCAAGGCACTCAGGGTACACAAGGTCGGCAAGGTACTACTGGAACACAAGGTACAGTAGGTGAAACTGGTGCAATGGGTACTACCGGTACACAAGGAACTATTGGAAGTCAGGGTACCGTAGGATCTCAAGGAACACAAGGAACTATCGGTTCCCAAGGAACTAAAGGTGACACTGGCGATATTGGTACACAAGGCACTCAGGGTACACAAGGACGACAAGGTACAACCGGTACACAAGGAACTATTGGAACTCAAGGTGCTTCAGGTACAACTGGGGATACCGGTTCACAAGGAACAATTGGTTCACAAGGAACCGTAGGATCTCAAGGAACACAAGGTACAACGGGTTCACAAGGAACTAAAGGTGATACCGGGTCTCAAGGAACTCTTGGTACACAAGGAACACAAGGCACTCAAGGTCGTCAAGGAACTAAAGGTGACACTGGCGATATTGGTACTCAAGGCGTACAAGGAACAACAGGCTCTCAAGGAACTAAAGGTGACACTGGCGATATTGGTACACAAGGAACCCAAGGCACTCAAGGTCGACAAGGTACAACCGGTACACAAGGAACTATTGGAACCCAAGGTACGCAAGGTACTCAGGGTACACAAGGAACGCAAGGTATTATCGGTTCAACAAACTTTCCACTTGTATTCGATTGGTCAGGTACTGGAACACCTTCAACCGAAGCGGCCGATGTAGCAGAATGGAAATATGTAGTTGAAAATGTAACAATCTATTCAGCATCACTATCAGCAAAAAATTTACCGAGTGGCGGCCCATTTGTAATGAAAGCCTTGAAATCAACAAACGGTGGTGCTACATTTTCAGGTACGATAGTTACAGTATCATTACCGGATGCCGGCTTCCTTTATTATGCAGTCACAGGTTCCCGAGCAGGTCAAACTACTCTTAGTAAAGGAGATCTATTACGATTAGATACCGGTGTAGTTAACGGTGCGTCAGATTGGTCTTTTCAACTGTATACTAAAAAGACCTAATAATTATTAATAACACGTAATAAAGAAGAATAATGGGTAATATCATCGTAACATATGTAGGTAGATTTCAACCTTTTCACAAAGGGCATTATGCGACCTATATGCATCTTGTCAAGAAATTCGGAAAGGCGAATGTTTATATCGGAACCTCAGATAAAGTAGAATTACCGAAATCGCCATTCGATTTCAAAGATAAAAAAACCATAATAACATCGATGTTCGGTATACCGAAGACGCAAGTGGTACAGGTAAAAAATCCGTACCGGCCTATTGAAATTCTGAACGATTATGATGAAGACTCGGATATATTGATAACGGTTGTCGGTGAAAAAGACTCCGGCCGTTTAGGCGGTAAATATTTTTTGCCGTACACTGGTAACACTGATTTATTGCCGTTTAAACAACAGGGCTACGTGTATGTTGCTCCATCACTACCGAATGCGATAAGTGGTACTGATGTAAGAGATTGGCTTAGTATATCTGATGAAAACAACGCTAAATTGAATTTCGAAAAAGCGTATCCGAATTTCGACAAGCGCATATACGATTTGATACGATCGAAACTCAATGTGATGAATGAAATGGCTAAGGCCGATTTAGATTCTGTGGAAAAATTCGCCGATACGAATTTAGCTCCATACGATTTCGAATTTGGTAGAGAAATCGATCATTTTTTTCAACGATTGAACGATCCAAGAAACGGCAAAGAAATTTCGTATGCGGAAATGATCGGGTTCTTTAAACGTCTCATTAGAAATAGAGCAGCGTTCGATGAATTCACTAAAAAATATTTGGAATTTGTAATTACGGATAAAAGAACAAATATCAATATACCGTTTAAAACACAGGCGAATCGATTAATCGCAAAAACAATTATGCGAAAGCCGGCATTTAAGTCACCGGATCCTGTGTTAAATATTGAAACAGTAAAAAAAGTCGGTGACGACTGGGTAGTGTATCCTAAAAAGGGTGGTAAACGATTAGGTACCCATGATACTAAAAAAGCGGCAATAAAACAACTGCAAGCGATTGAAATAAACAAAGAATCGGTAGAGGATACAAAGAACGAACTCCGTAAATTAGAATCGGAGAGAAATCGTTTGTTTTCGGCACTGATGAAAATGTTTCCGAATTCACCAAAACAAATAAAAGCTAAAGCCGAATTAGATTCTATAATGTCTAAAATAAAAAAATTGCGTACAGAAGCCTTAACCGAAAATATAATACTTGAAGGTGGTGCATATGGTCATATGGCACACCCATTCGATATCGACATGAATTTAACATTTGGCGATCTCAAACAAATTGTAAAGTCAGCATTAACTGGCGAACTCGAATTAGCCCGTGAGAAAACAGATGGTCAGGCACTTGCGATAAGTTGGAAAAATGGTGCATTGATTTCTGCAAGAAATAAAGGTCACTTAGTAAACGCAGGTGAAATGGCAATGACTGAGCAAGATCTCATCGATAAATTTGCAGGACGTGGTGCATTATCGGATGCGTTTACATTTGCAATAAAGGATTTAAAATCTGCAATAATACAATTATCTAATGCGGAACGCGAATCGATATTCAAAGAGGGTAAAGCGTTCATGAATTGCGAAGTGATATATCCTGAAAATACAAATGTCATTCCATATGGGCAATCGCTTTTAGTATTCCACGGTACAATGGAATACGATGAACGAGGGAATCCGATAAGCGAAGATCCTCAAGCAGGTTTTAAACTTGCCGATATGATCGAAAAGGTAAATGCCAATATTCAAAGTCGTTTTAAATTACAAGGACCTCCTGTACAAACTTTACCGAAGAGTCAAGATCTAATGGCGAAACAACCTGATTATATTACTAAGATATCGAAACTGCAAAAAGAATTCGGATTAAACGATGCGAATGGTGTTGAAGACTATCATCAAGCATGGTGGGAACAATGGATCAATAAAAACGCTCCGAAAGATTTGTCACCAGATATACGTGACGGTTTAGTTAAACGATGGGCGTTTTTCGATAAGTCGTTCCGATTAAATCAGATCACCGATCCTGACATCCGTCAATGGGCCGAAAAAACAGATAAACTCGACTACCAGAAAATTTCAAAAACAAATCTTATGAAATTCGAAGAAATATTTTTAGGCGTTGGCGCCGATGTACTTTCCTTCATGTCATCGGTACTTGTTGTAAATCCTGAAGAGGCGAAACGTGATATTGTCGACAAACTTAAAAACGCGATATCTTCAATACGTGCAACTGGTGATGCTAAAAATTTAATTAAACTCGAATTGGAATTGAAGCGACTCGAATCATTAGGTGGTTTTGAAAAGATTGTACCTAATGAGGGCATTGTATTTAATTATAAAGGTAGTACATATAAACTGACCGGTGCGTTTGCACCGTTAAATCAAATAATGGGCGTGTTTACATTTACACGTTAATCGAATCGAAAAAGATATTTATTAGTAAATTATAAGGAATGAAATGAACATAAGAAATCCGAAACACCCATTGCATGAAAAACAGATAAGATTAGCTGTACAAAAAATGGTGCAGCAAACTCTTGCAGAATTGATTAATGAAGAAAAAACTGAGACTTCTAAGGAATTTAAAAAAATCAGAGTCAAGAGATTTTTTGAAAAACTTGAAAACTCTTCATTGAAAAATCTATTGAAATTCAATAATACCGGTGACCAGGCAGAAGCAATTGTGAAGTTTGCTGATTTAGTAGGTGTACCGAAAGGTAAAATAAATGCAATGGTCCAAGGATTAAAAGACGCATCAAAAAACGACTAATATAATATATCGAATATGGCAAGGTTACAAAATGTTAAAGCAGTTCGTGAGATGCTTGAAGGTAAACATCGAACTCAAACACGTACAAAAATTGGTTTCACCGATGCTGATGTAGCGAGTGAGAAATCGAAACGCCGTGAAGTTGGAGAGACTTGGGAAGAGAAAGATTCGAATGGTGATGTTATTGCAGTATGGGAACAGAAGAACGGATATCGTGTACGCAGTGGTGTGCATAAAGAAGCCGTAGAGGAGATACGTGAATACTTGAATTCGTATCCGAACTGTTTACCTAATTGTCGTACAAAGGTGTACACGAAATTAGATAAGCGATTCCGTGCAAAATTCGGTAGATGTGCAGACTGCCAATTTCGTATCGAAACCAAAATGAAACAAGAAGGTAAATTTAAAGAGTACGAGCGTGAGCAGATGATGCGTAACGCCGAAGCGTTTTTCAAACAGGCCGATAAAGAGATCGACATAACTTACGAACAAATTGCCGGCGAATCTCACTTTGTGAATAGCGACGGGCGAATCGAAGTTTGGAATGGGGACCGAACACACGCAGAAAAAATGCGTGAAGAATACCATGAATTTAAAAAAATCGCGTTACAAAAAATACAAGAATATAATGGAAACACAACAAAAGTCTCAGAGTAATATACTAATCTATATCGTAATGATACTGTCGCTGATGTCAAACGGCGCACTTGCATATATTCTATATAATGCGTATCAGTATAAAACTGAAATCGTAACCGAAGTCTATTCGAAAATCACCGAAGCAGAAAAACTTGCAGTTGAAAGTGAACAGGTTGAACGAGATAAGCAGTTGACACTCGAAGAGATTTCTGAATTGAAAAAAGAACTTGATCGAATCGAACGCAATTCTAAAAAAGGTAAACCGGTCGATCTAACAGTCGAAGACGCATTGAATATTTTAAACAGTAAATAATATGAAACAGATACTGACAACTTTTTTCGTTTTAATATCTATTTGCGTATTCGCACAAAAAGCAGACTCGATCACTGTACACAAAGATCTCTTGATTAATGCATCGGTACGTATAAAAAATTTAGAAAGCGATTTACAAGTCAAGGATAGTCAAAATGCGAATCTGTTAAAACAGGTCGATGCACTGACTCGTCTAAATTCATATAACGAAACAATAATCGATTATCGAAATAAAGAAATCGACATCTATAAAAATGCCGTGAATCGATTTGTAGATTTTCCTACGAAACCTAAAGAGAAATGGTACGAAACTAAACAATTCAGTTTTATTGCCGGTACACTAATAGGCGGTTTTACAATCTTTTCAGGAGCGTATATTGTAGCAACAATTCGATAACACTATGTCAGAAAAACAACCGAACATACGTGATATTGTAACCCAAGAACTTGCACGATGTAGTGTCGATTATAATTATGCGATAAAAAAATACTGCAAGATCGAACACCCTATTCAGGGCAAAATTCCGTTTCAACTATTCCCGTTTCAAACACGGGCCCTTGAAGAAATAATATCGCATAAATTCAATATAATATTGAAGTCCCGTCAAATGGGAATTTCAACACTGGTTGCTGCATATGCTTTAATGAATATGCTTTTCCGTGAAAACTACAAAGTACTCGTAATCGCAACAACACAAGATGTTGCAAAGAACCTTGTACATAAAGTAAAGGTAATGAATACGAACTTGCCGTCATGGATGAAAACGCGTGTAGTAGATGATAATAAACTACAATTATCATTCGCAAACGGTTCAACAATTAAAGCTGTATCATCCTCACCAACAGCAGGACGTTCCGAAGCACTTTCACTATTGATTATAGATGAGGCTGCATTTGTTGACAACATCGATCGTATTTGGGCATCGGCACAGATGACATTAGCTACAGGTGGAGATGCAATATTATTATCGACTCCAAATGGTGTAGACAACTTATTTCACCAATTATGGGTCGATGCAGAAATACAAAAAGCACCAGACGGTTTAGATCCGTTTAATCCGATAAAACTTAATTGGGATCTACATCCTGAACGAGATCAAAAATGGCGTGACCAACAGACTCTCCATTTAGGTGAAAGAATGGCGGCACAGGAATGTGACTGCGACTTTTTGACATCAGGTCATTCGGTTATTGAAGGTGATGTTTTAAAATGGTACAACGAAAACATGGTTACCGATCCATTAGAACGCAGAGGGATCGATGGCGATTATTGGATATGGAAATATCCTGATTATACACGATCTTATGTTGTATCGGTAGACGTTGCTCGTGGCGATGGTGCCGACGATTCTGCAATTGAAGTTTTTGATGTCGAATCGATGGAACAAGTTGCCGAGTATATTGGAAAAGTATCGCCACGAGATTTAGGTAGAATGGCGGTATCGATCGCAACCGAATACAACACGGCAATGCTTGTAATTGAAAATAAAAATATCGGTTATGATACTGTACAAGAAGCGATCGACATGAATTATTCGAATATTTTTTATAGTTACAGACAGGATGTATATGTCGATCCGATAAAACATATTTCGAAAGGATACGATTTGAAATCGAAAAAGGATATGGTTCCTGGTTTCACAACAACTACCGCAAATCGTCCAATGATCGTATCAAAAATCGAGCGATATTTCAATGAAAAACTAATTATAGTAAGGTCGAAGAGGCTAATATCACAATTGCTTGTTTTTGTATGGCTAAACGGTAAAGCACAGGCAAGACCAGGCCGTAAAGACGATGCAGTATTATCGACAGGTATTGCGTTATTTGTTCGTGATACTGCACTGAAACTACGTGAGATTGGTTTAGATATGACCAGAAAAACATTACAACATATGCACAAACGAGTGTATACACCGAATGCGAATGGGGATAATTCAAAATGGACAATGGATGACGGAAAAGGTAATACTATATCGACACGGTGGTTACTATAAAAAAATTGAAATATGTCAGCAATAGGAAAAGTAATACAGCGACTATTTAGTCAAAAAATAATCATAAAAAAAACACCGGGTGATCGACTCCGTGTAATCGATTATGATAAATTACAGTCGATCGGTAATAATATAACGCCGAAATACGGTGGTATAAAATCGTCAAGATTTGGTGATAGCCAATACGGTACCGGTTATTCTTCACAGACCGAACAGGTCGATGCGGCAAGAATGGCTATGTATCTTGATTATGAAAGTATGGAATCGGATCCGATCTTAGCATCTGCATTAGACATATATGCAGATGAGGCTACTGTAAAAGACGCACATGGTAACCTATTGACAATACGGTGCGATGATGCAGAAAAGAAAAAAATACTTAATAACCTATATTACGATATTTTAAATGTCGATTTTAATCTGTGGCATTGGACAAGATCGCTATGTAAATATGGCGATTTATTCTTATACTTGAATACAGTACCTTCAGTAGGTATTGTGGATGCAGTGCCGATTCACCCATCACTGATTAAACGTGATGACTATGCAGGTGATAATCAAAATCTCACACAATATATTTATGAGGGTGAGACGATGTTTAATTATCAGAAAGCAAGAAGCGTTTTCGATTATCATGAGATCGCACATTTTCGTGTACTGACCGATACAAACTTTTTACCGTATGGTAAATCGTTATTAGAAGGCGCAAGAAAAGTTTGGAAACAATTGACCATGATGGAAGATGCGATGTTGATACATCGTATTATGAGAGCACCTGAGAGACGTATATTTAAAATCGATGTCGGAAATTTACCACCTGAAGCAATCGACGGATACATGGAAGACGTTGCGAATACAATGAAAAAGGTACCATACATCGATCCTCAAACTGGCGACTACAATTTACGCTTCAACCTCATGAATATGCTTGAGGATTTCTATTTACCGACAAGAGGTGCTGATAGTGGTACTGGAATCGAATCGTTACCTGGTTTGACAAATGAAGGTAGTTTAGAGGATATCGAATATTTGCAGAAAAAACAAATGGCGTATTTGAAAATACCGAAAGCGTATTTAGGTTATGATGAAGGTGTCGACGGTAAAGGAACACTTGCGGCCGAAGATATAAAATTTGCAAGATTCATAGAAAGAATTCAAAAAATTGTAGTATCTGAATTGCAGAAAATTGGTCACATACATTTATACATGCAAGGTTTCCGTGATGAAGATCTTGTAGATTTCTCTTTGGAATTGTCGACACCATCTTTGTTGTATGAACGTCAGAAAGTCGATCTGTTAAATGAGAAACTGAATCTGATTCAGAACATAAAAGAAAACAAATTATTCAGCCGTAAATGGGTTTACGAGAATCTATTCAATATGACACATGAGGAATGGGAAGAGCAGCAAGAACTGATGATCGAAGACCTTAAACGTGAATTCAGAGAAGAGCAGATTAAATCTGAAGGTAATGACCCGGCGAAAACTGGAAGATCATTTGGTACACCTCACGATATCGTATCTATGCAAATCGCATCGAGTATGGGTATTAAACATGCAGAGGAATCTGAAGCAGGTGACCGAATTACAAAACTCTATAAGAAAGACAAACGTGAAGAAAACACTGGTAGACCTTTAAAGCACGGATCGTTTGAACGTGATAAAGATCCGTTATATGGTAGAGACCCGTCAGGCAGAAAGGAATTCGCAAACGGGTTTTTAAATGCTGGTAAAGATTTGGAACTTATAGCGAAATCGTTCGGTAAAAAAGTTGTTGCACTCAATGAAACGAAAAAAAACGATTCAGATATCGATAATATTAAGATGCTTGATGAAAATTCATTGTTAGATGAATTAGTTTAAGGGAATTGCTTAATATTTATTATTAAATCATAGGTGTAGCATAGCATGAAGAAATTTAAACATGTAAAATACAAAAATACCGGTATCATCTTTGAGTTGCTGTCTAAACAGGTCGCATCTGACGTATTGACTAATAATAAAAATCAGAGTTTGACAATTGTTAGAAAATTCTTTAAAGAAGGTACCGAGTTAAATAAAGAACTGGCATGTTATCAAGCCTTAATCGACACACGAAACAAAAAAGAGTCAACTGCATTTAAACTCGTAGAGATTGTACTGAAACAGCGAAAGAGTATCGACGAGAAAAAACTTAATAAGGAAAAATACAGTCTGATATCTGAGATAAAATCTAAGTACGATCTTGCAAAGTTCTTCGAAGCGCGTGTACACGATTATAAATTGAAAGCATCTGTATATAAATTATTTGAATATGACTCTGCAGATAATCCAACAGGGCATGTGAATTCGTATGATACGATTTTAGAACATTTGACAGGTGCGAATAAAACTAAATTAACAGAATCACCACAGTCTATATACGATAAGCAGAGTTCGGAAATCAAACAACTTGCGTTCAAAATGGTTATCGAAAAGTTCAATAACAAATACAAGAACTTGAATCCGAAACAAAAAACATTGATAAATCGTTTTATAACTGAAAATACAAGTCTCCAACCATTTAAAGAATTTATATATACCGAAGCTATCGGTATACAAAAATCATTGTATTCTCTGATACGCAAGGTTGAGGATACAGCATTAAAAATAAAATTGAACGAAGTGACAAATTTAGCGAATGAGATTGTAAATGCTAAACGTGTTAAAGACGAACATATTTCATCAATGATTAAATATTACGAACTTATTCATCACTTGGAATCACGTAATGAGTCTAAAGTTAACTGACATTTATAAAGAAGACCTTAGAAAGTGGTTTGGCAAAGGCGGGTCAGGATCTTCAACTGGTGGTGGATGGGACCGATACAATTCAAAAGGTGAAAAGGTTGGAAAGTGCGGTGATGCAAAAGAGGGGGATGCGTATTCAGCATGTTTATCGAAAGAGAAAGCGTCAAAATTAGGAAAAAAAGGAATCGCATCATTTGTAAATAGAAAAAGAGCTGCTCAGAAAAAAGGTGGAGATGCGAAGAAAGGTGGAGAGCAGAAAAAAGGGCAAAAACCCGTGTATGTTAAAACTGGGGCATAATGTTAACAGAGAAAAATGTGCCGACCGATAAACAAAAATGGTCGTATTATAAATCACGAGCTAAAAAAAAATTCGATGTGTATCCGTCTGCATATGCAAACGCGTGGGCAGCAGGTGAATATAAAGATGCTGGTGGTGGGTGGAGAAAAGAAGAAGGTACCGAACCGTTAGATACTGTAGATGAATACGATGAAGTCGACGAGATGAACACAACAGCAAGTGCGGGCGGTGAATATCAAACACCATATGCATTTACTTCTAAAAAGAAAAAGAAAAAGAATATGATACCTAAATACTACGAACCTGCAATTGTTGAACAATTACTGTCTCGTATGAGCGATACGATAAAAAAATTAGATGAGATCTCATATAAAGATTTTAAAAACGATCCGAGTTCGACATTTAAACAAAAAATAAACACTGGTATCAAAGAAGTTTCGAAACAGTTATACGAGATCGAAAGCACTGTAAATCGGTTATCGAAATTAAAAACTGAAATCGGTGCAGATCAACAAATATTTTTAAAACAAACTTTCCAACGTTTCAATAAAATATCTGAAAGATTGTTACGATTAGAAAATAAAATAAGGGAGATTGGAAAATGACAAAGAATGAATTATTTGAATCAATTAGTAAATTGTGGGAATCTTTTGAAGAATCGCATAATGGTCAAACAAAAAAATCGCAAAGTGAAGCAAGAAAATTCGCAAACGAATTGAAAAAGTTATTACCTCTATACAGAAAGGCTTCAGTTGAAGAAGGTAAAACTAAATAAGAAAACGATATGAAAAACTTATTGGTAGAATACGGCAATTTCATTTATACACGTGACTCGATAACCGAATCGAAGTACGGCGACAATTCTTTTATTGTCGAAGGTGTATTGCAACGTGCTGGTGTAAAAAACCAAAATGGGAGAATATATCCGAAACCGATACTCGAACGTGAAATCGAACGATACCGTAAAGTAGAAATTGCACAGAAGAGGGCGTTGGGGGAATTAGATCATCCTGAATCGAGTGTAGTGAATTTACGCAATGTATCCCATAATATTCTGAATGTGGAATGGAAAGGCGATGACGTATACGGTAAAGTTCAGATTCTGAATACACCGTCCGGTAATATACTTAAAGAACTATTCAAAGCCGGTGTTACGTTGGGTATTAGTTCAAGAGGTATGGGAAGTGTGCGTCAATTAGATGAAACTACCGTAGAGGTGCAACCAGATTTTACACTTGTCGGATGGGATTTCGTTTCAAATCCTTCAACTCAAGGCGCGTTCATGCAACGTGTAAACGAATCAGCAAATCCGAATACTGAAAGTTACGATATCGCTAATGTTCTCATACGCGATATTATATGCGAACTTTCTGGTGTATGTTGTTTAAAATAAAATAGGTATATATGAAATCGAATACTTTAAAAAAATTCCTTAAAGAAAATGCAACTGGCGATAATCTGCGATACACGAAATCAGAAAAGCGTGCATTTTTAGAAGCATGTAGACAATACGGTAACTATAAAGAGTCGTTTGTGAAATCAGAAGAAATTCGTCAAAAGGTTGAAGAGATCGGTTGGCTGGTAGATACTGCTGAAAACATGACACTGCAAGAAACCGAAAATTGGTTCGATGGTGTAACTGTACAACGACACATGAAACAGTTAAAAGAAGCCTATAAAATATTACAGAAAACAGCAGGTGAACTTCGTCAGAGTCAACAAAGATTCGAATCTGCGTATGACGATATCGGTACTGTATTAGGAAAATACTACGAGGTATAACAGTGCAAAATAAAATCCGAACATATATACGACAAGCAGTTAGCGAAGTTATAAACGAAAAATCGGTATCACAAGACCAACAACAAGCAGCCGGTGCAGCATTGGCAGCAAAAAGAGGCGACATTCCAGTATCTTCATTAAAAGGTGCATCTAAAGAAATGTACAAAATGTCAGAAAAGGAATTAGAAAAATTCGCTAAAACAAAACATAAAGGTTTGCCGGTTAAAAAGGAAGCGTTAGATTTAAGTCATGATGAAGATGAACTCGAAATGATAAAATCGGATTTATATTCAATAGCAAAAGACGCAGCCGAATTATGCAAACTCGTAAAGAATTTACAGTCACCGGTCGATTTTCCTCACTGGTGGCAAACAAAAATAATCGATGCTAAACATAATGTAAGTGCGGCCGCAGAATATTTAGAATACGAAATCGGCAAACAAAATCCTGTAGGATATACTGCACTACCGGAAACGAAGAAAAAAAGGAAATGCTAATATGAAAAGTAGATCGAATACGACAGAGGTAATTCGTGAAAAAATTTCAAAGGTTGTCGAACTGATGACTCGACAGTATTTAGACGAGACTAAAATGAAATCTGGTATACCACAATCATCTAATCCGAAACTTAACGAGTATGGTCGTCAAATTGCCACACAAATAGTACAAGATACCGTCGATGATTTTTTAATGGAAACTGAAATGTTGATCGATGAGATGTACGGTGAAATTCCAATTGATGAATTTAAAAACAGATGGAATGCGACTGCGAAAAATTTCGAAAAGAAATTTGGGAATATTTTGAAAAATATGAGTACTCGTTAAAATCTAAAATACTACTTATTAAAAATTCTACAATGAACAAAAAAGAAAAACGGTTTTTATCACTACTGCCTGGTGGTATTGGTGCAAGAGTTGTTGATGGCGATTTAGGTTTAGCGATTCGTGTTTGGAAGCAGGAACTGAAAAACTCAGGAAAGGTCAAAACACTATTCGATAAACGTGAATACGTTAAACCTTCAATACTCAGAAAAGAGTTACTTGACAAAGCAAAACACAGAAACAAATTTATAAAACACGATCGCTAAAATCGAGTTATTTCTATTTTGCAAAATATATATAGTATTATATCGAATACTAATATTCGGTCCCTCTATTATAGAACACACCTATTAAGATTCTAAATAATCTTAAATTACAAAAATCAAGGAAATTTTGTATGAAATTAGATTCAAATCTTTTGAACGAGGCTATCGCTGATGCAAAAGCAGTTAGAGAAACCGCAGTTCAAACGGCAATCGGTCGACTGAAAGAAGCATTCGAACCGACGGTAAGACAATTAATCACTCAGAAACTTTCAGAAGAAGAAGGCATGGATGACGAAGAAGACGTAATGCCAACCGATACTGAAGACACAATGGGCGAAGAGTATTCAGATGAAACGTATGACGACGCGAATCCTGATTATGACGGACTCGCAGAAGAAGACGACATGGTGCCTGCAATGGATGACGAAGAAGAACCAGCAGATGACGAAATGGACCTTGCGGAAATTCTTGCAGAACTTGAAGGTGAAGAAGGCGGCGATAGTATGGACATGGAAGAACCGGAAGATGACGAAGAAGAACCAGATGATGAAGACGACTTAATGAGTGGACTCGATGAGATTCTTGCGGAACTCGAAGGTGACGCGGAAGATGATATGAAGTACGAAGAAGACGATATGGAAACAGAAAAAGAAATGCAGTCTGAAAACCGTCGTTTACGCAGAGAGTTATCTGAAGCGAAAGCCCAACTTAAAGAGGCTTACCGTGCAATTACAACACAGAAAAACGCAATTAACGAAGTAAATCTTTTGAATTCTAAATTGTTGTTTTTGACTAAGATTACAAGTGCTAATAAACTATCTGCACAGAAGCAAGTGAAAATACTTGAGGCATTCGACAGGGCACAAACGATCAGAGAAGTTAAATTGGTATATGCTACGATTTGTGAAAGTTTGGACAGACAGGCTAAAACAAATACGAAAAACCAAATTGTAGAATCTGCATCGAAGCCTATGCGTTCTATTAAGAACACACCGAATAATCAGTATGCGTTCGCTTCAAGATGGAAAGAATTAGCAGGTATTAAGTAAATTTAAAAACTAAAGGAAAAGCATGAATATTGATAATTTATTGCCAAAGAACGCACACGTTCAAAGGCGTAAAGATGTAGTAGCACTGACCTCAAAGTGGGAAAAAACAGGGCTATTAGAAAACTTGTCAGATCTTGACAAAGGAAATGTTGCTCAACTCTTAGAAAACCAAGCGAAGCAATTGGTAGTTGAAGCAAACAGAACAGGAACAGCTGCCGGTTCAGAAGAATGGGCTGGTGTTGCGTTACCGTTGATTAGAAGAATTTTCGGTGAAATCACTGCAAAGGACTTTGTTTCGGTACAGCCGATGAATTTACCTTCAGGACTCGTGTTCTGGTTGGAATTCAAGTATGGTACTGGACAACCAGGTTTCGCAAGTGGTTCTGGTAAAGATTCACAAGAAGACTCGATTTGGGGTGTAACTGATGCATCTAAGGGTGAAGCAGTTGCAACCGGTGGTCTTTATGGTGCAGGACGATTCGCATATTCAATCAACGATTACAGTAAGACTGGACTTATCGCAAGTTCATCTGGTACGCCAACTGCAACTAAAGGCGTATTCTCAAGTTGTAATCTGTCATCAGATGTAAACTTCGATAGCGAATTCTCAAGTTCAGTTGTTGACTCTGCAAAAATCAAAAAATTGACTATCGCAGTTAGTTCTTTGACAAATCCTGATTTGGAAGGTGTACGTGCATTTACGGTTAGTGGTACAGGAATCGACACGCAGTTCAATCAGTTCACTTCGATCAATGCTGCAAAAACTCAAATTACATTTGTAATTTCTGGTTCAGCAACACAGATCGCTAACTTGGCAGTTTACTATCAGAAGCAACCTACTGATGTTACAAGAGGTGATTTTGAAGAGAACAAAACTGGTCAAGATCCATTAGATATTCCTGAATTGAACCTTGAGTTCCATAGCCAAGCGTTAACTGCAAAGACACGTAAACTGAAGGCAATGTGGACACCTGAATTCGCACAGGACATCAACGCATACCAGAACATCGATGCAGAAGCAGAATTAACCGGTATCCTTGGTGAATATGTTGCGAGAGAAATCGATTTGGAAATCTTAGACATGTTGAGATTGAACGCTCAAACGACTAAATATTGGTCAGCACGTTTAGGATACGAATATAATCCTGATACAAACGCATTCAGTCAAACAGCTGCAAACGCTGCTGCATACAATCAAGGTACATGGTTCCAAACATTGGGAACTAAGATCCAAGCAGTATCTAACGAAATCGATAGATTAACGTTTAGAGGTGGTGCAAACTTCTTGGTTACCTCACCAACTGTAGCAACTGTACTCGAATCGATTCCTGGTTATGCAGCCGACACAGACGGAAGCAGAAATCAGTTTAGTATGGGATCTCACAAGATCGGTACAATCAATAATCGTTTCACTGTATACAAATCACCTTACATGAAAGAAAATGTAATTTTGATGGGATACAGAGGAACACAATATTTGGAAACAGGTGCCGTATACGCTCCATACATTCCATTGATTATGACACCGCTTGTACACGATCCTGATAACTTTACACCAAGAAAAGCCGTGATGACAAGATACGCAAAAGAAATGCTGCGTCCTGAATTCTACGGTAAGATCTTTGTTGAAGGTTTGAATACTATCTAAGCCTGTCAAGGTAGATTAATATAAATAGGCACTCACAAGGTGCCTATTTTTTTGTCTATATACCTAAGTAAACAAATCAAAACTGATATTTATATAAAAAGGTTTCTATGGCATTGAAAATGAATTATGAAGTGAATGGTGATTTTTATCCTGGTGCGTATTTACAGGTTAAAAAAATAGTATTGGGAAGTGAATTCACAGAAAGATACGAAGAACAAGCCGACGGTTCACTTATATTGAAATACGATAAACGTCACGAAAACGTGGCGAGTATATTTGTGTTTCCTGATGAGGAAGCACGTATGAATAATGCAAGGCCGTTACATCATTTCGGAATCGAATTTCCCTACGATGTAAATGGTGATGAAAATGCGTATAAGGCCGCATACGCAGCACTAAAAAAAGTGGAGCGGTTTAAAGACGAGATAATTGAAGACGTATAATGAGGAAATATATTGAGCTGCCAAAACTACAATTTTATAATCAATCGTGGTTCTACAAAAGTAATCACTGTAGAATATACGGATGCGACCGGTAGTATAAAGAATCTTACAGGATACAATGCTCGTATGCAATTACGTACAGATCCTGGTAGCGCAGCGACATCTTTATCGTTACACTCGAGCGGTTCGACTGCGAACAAATCCTCAATTGCAATAACTGGTACGAGTGGTTCTTTAAGCGTATATATTAGTGCAGCTGACACAAATAATTTAGTGAAAGACATGTACTTTTACGATTTAGAAATATTCACCTCTTCAGATCCGTATACAAAAACAGATCCTGAATATGTTGTCAGATTATTAGAGGGCACGATAACGACAAAATATAATGTGACTCGATAATGGCAAATGTAAGAATCGATAAAAATACCGTAAAGGTAACCGAAGAACGCAATTATGTTTCGGTTAGCGAAGAACAGAATATTGTTCGAGTTGTCGAACACGGCACACCTATTTTTATCGGTGGTAACGCATCAAATCTATTTACATACCAGTCAAATGGCGACTATTGGTACGCGGATGAAAAAATTTCTGTAAATGGTTTCGGAGAATACTATAATTCGACCTATAAGCCCATATTTATATTTGAGAACGACACACAGAAGTTGCAGATCGACGGTTACGCCGAAATCACTGCAAATGGTACTGATGACCCGTTCGCAATAAAAACGGATAACGATTCGAATATTTTCAAAATAACAACAGATGAAATTGCAGTTTTTAAAATGCACACTCAATTAAAGACACCGGTATCAGGCGGCCTATATTTTTATAATGGCGATTTGTTTTTCGGTGTATAATGTAAAGGAATAACAATGGCAACATGGAAGAAGGTCGTCGTATCAGGTTCAGCGGCACAATTTTCAGCATTAAAGGTAGATAACTTAACCGCAAGTCAGGCGGTTATTGGTGGTGGAAATGCCGGCAACCTAACATCGAAAGCGATAAGCGGTACCGGTAATCTAATCGCAAACGGTGCATCCGGTGTGCAACTCACCGGTTCATTTACCGGCTCTTTTAAAGGTGACGGTTCACAACTTACAGGCCTTACTCCATCAGCTGTAACAACATATACAAACTCCGGCGATAATCGAATTATAACATCGACAACATCAACCGGAATAAACGGTGAAGCGAATCTTACATTCGACGGTACACTATTAACTGTTACCGGCCGTGCAGATGTAACCGGTGCAATTACCGGTAGTAATTTACGATTAGATGGTACATTACTTGACGGCGCAGCAGAAGCGACTGTATTAGTAATCGATCCTACCGGAAATGTAAAATCCGATGAAATCGATACACGTGTTTGGGGAACGACACTTGTCGATGCTGCAAATGGTGTGGATAATCGTTTAGCGACATTTACCGATTCGAATTCATTGAATGGGGAAGCGAATCTAACATTCGATGGTACTACTTTAGGTGTGACCGGTAAACTTGACGTGACTACATCGATTACCGGTAGTCAATTAATGTTGGATGGTACATTATTAGATGGTGCCGGTGAAACTACTGTTCTTGTTATCGATGGTACGGGAAATGTAAAATCCGACGAGATCGACTCAAGAGTATGGGGTACCTCACTTGTAGATGGTACAGGTCTTGCAAATCAGGTAGCTTATTGGTCAGATTCGAATACTGTAACTGGCGATACCGGATTTACGTATAATGCCGGTACTGATGTGTTGACTGTCGGTACATCGACTTTCGGTACCAATGTTAATATTGCCGGTGATCTATTTGTGCAAGGAACGACAGTAAATGTAAATGTTGCGAATTTGAACGTGGAAGACCGTTTCATATTATTGAATTCTGGTTCAGCAACAGGCGATGGTGGTATCATTGTACAAACTGAAACGGCCGGCACTGGTGCAGCATTCGGTTGGTATGATACAGCAGCACGTTTCTCTTTACAGACAAATACAAAACTCGCAGGTACTGCAACTGCAATTGTACCTGATGCGTTTGTTGCAGCAGTAGTAGACGAAGCGGCATCGATGACAGATATAGCAGCCTATCAGAAAAACGGAAATATACGTGTAACTTCTGGTGGTGATATTTACATATACTCTTAACAGAAAACTAAAAGGTTATAAATTATGGCAAGTTTTTTACAGGCAAAAGAACAACGACCGGGCTTCGATGATGTAGAGGTTAAATTCCTATTACACTTTATTGCGGCTTCCAATTTCAAAGGTGAAAACGTAAAAATATTAAATTCGATTGTTCAAAAATTAGAAAAACAGTTACATGGATAAGTCACATAATTTGAAAGTCACATTTCAAGATTTGGTTATACTCAAGAACGCAGTTGAAAAAATTCAAATATTTGGCAAGGATGCGATTGTTGTTGCAGATATTTATAGTAGAATTCTTGAACTGACAAAAAAGGCAGAACAGGAACGGCTTAGTGAATAAGCCTAAAAAATTTTGTAGGCCGAAAGGAAGTGGGCTCTAAGTTAGGGTTTCCAACCACAAAATAGGGACGTATGCCAAATTGGAAAAAAGTAATCGTATCGGGTTCCGATGCGCGTTTAAATAGTCTATTTGTAACAAACGCAGTTACAGCCTCGTATGGAAAGTTCACGAAAGGTGCAACTCTTACAGGGTCCTTATTAGTAACACAATCGCACATTTCCACTGTCGATTATATCGATTTCACTACGACAGCTACTCCTCCATTTTTAACTGGAAGGCTCCAATGGATCGACGACACTAAAACTTTAAATATCGATACCGATATTAATGGTTTTTCAATTGAAATCGGTCATCAAAATGCAGTTAGGGTACGCAATACAAACCCGTTTACACTTACTAAAGGAATAATTGTCTATATTAATGGTGAGAGTGGTCAGAGACCGACCGTAGCTACGGCAAGTTGGACAGATGATACAGATTCAGCGACAACTTTAGGATTTGTAGCACAAAATATATCTACGAATGGCACCGGTTATGTTATAACAAACGGACTGATACGAGGCATAAATACCACAGCATTCGTACCAGGAACGATGTTATATTTATCGGCAAGTGGACAATACACATCGACTATTCCAATAGCACCTTTCCATGGTGTAAGATTAGGCCGAACAATCACACAGGCAGTTGATGGTACGATTTATGTGAACGTGATAAATGGTTATGAACTAGGTGAACTACATGATGTATTAGAAATAAACAGGAAAAACGGCGATTTAATAATTTTTGATAGCAGTTCAAGAGTTTATAGAAATTCAAAAATACTATCAGGATCGTACGGAGTTTCCGGTTCTTTAAATATTTCGCAAGGCCTGACAGGTAGTACTGCGAAATTCACTGCAATACCTAATGGTACAAACGAAACAAATGTTCTTGTTTTAGACGGAACAGGAAATGTAAAATACAGAACCAATTTAAGTTTACAAGGCACACAAGGAACACAAGGAACACAAGGTACTATTGGTTTACAAGGCACACAAGGAACCGTAGGAAGTCAGGGTACTACGGGTTCTCAAGGTACACAAGGAACACAAGGTCGACAAGGCACACAAGGTATCACTGGTTCACAAGGAACCGTAGGTTCTCAAGGTACTATTGGTAGCCAAGGCACACAAGGAACTCAGGGTACTACGGGCTCTCAAGGCACGATTGGTTCACAAGGAACCGTAGGATCTCAAGGAACACAAGGTACTACTGGGTCTCAAGGAACAATTGGTACTACCGGTAGCCAAGGCACTCAAGGTACTCAGGGCTCACAAGGCACACAAGGTACTACCGGTTCACAAGGTACAATCGGATCTCAGGGTACTATAGGTACACAAGGCACACAAGGTACTCAAGGTACTACGGGATCCCAAGGTACAATTGGTACGACCGGTTCACAAGGTACCTTAGGATCGCAAGGCACAATTGGTTCTCAAGGCACTCAGGGTACACAAGGCCGACAAGGTACTACTGGAAGTCAGGGTACCCAAGGTACAACGGGTTCACAAGGAACTACGGGTTCACAAGGAACGCAAGGAACTCAGGGCTCACAAGGTACACAAGGCATCACTGGGTCTCAAGGCACAATAGGTTCACAAGGTACAATTGGTAGCCAAGGTATACAAGGAACTCAGGGTACGACTGGAAGTCAGGGTACAATTGGTACTACGGGCTCACAAGGTACCGTAGGCAGCCAAGGCACTATTGGTACTACGGGCTCTCAAGGTACTCAGGGTACACAAGGTATCACTGGGGCCCAAGGTACGATCGGTAGTCAGGGTACAATTGGTAGTCAGGGTACTACGGGCTCTCAAGGTACAATCGGCAGTCAAGGCACTCAGGGTACACAAGGACGACAAGGCACAACCGGTTCACAAGGAACGATAGGAACTCAGGGCGCTACCGGTACACAAGGTACCATAGGTTCTCAAGGCACAATTGGTAGCCAAGGTACCGTAGGAAGTCAAGGTACAATTGGTACGACCGGTTCACAAGGTACACAAGGTACACAAGGTCAACAGGGTATCACTGGTTCTCAAGGTACCGTAGGATCGCAGGGCACCGTAGGTTCACAAGGTACAATTGGTTCACAAGGAACTATTGGTACACAAGGTGCTCAGGGTATCACTGGGTCTCAAGGAACAATTGGTAGTCAGGGTACTACGGGCTCACAAGGTACGATTGGTACTACGGGTTCACAAGGAACTCAAGGAACACAAGGTACTACTGGAAGTCAAGGTACCGTAGGAAGTCAGGGTACTATTGGTAGCCAAGGAACTATTGGTTCACAGGGTACCGTAGGATCTCAAGGCACACAAGGAACACAAGGCCGTCAAGGTATCACTGGGTCTCAAGGAACCGTTGGTTCACAAGGAACGATTGGTTCTCAAGGTACTATTGGTAGCCAAGGTACACAAGGTACGCAAGGTATCACTGGAAGTCAGGGTACAATTGGTACTACGGGTTCTCAAGGAACTCAGGGAACTACGGGTTCACAAGGAACTATTGGTACACAAGGAACACAAGGTATCACCGGTTCTCAAGGTACTATTGGTAGCCAAGGTACACAAGGAACTACAGGTTCCCAAGGTACGATTGGTACTACGGGTTCACAAGGTACCGTAGGATCTCAAGGAACACAAGGAACTCAAGGTACCGTAGGAAGTCAAGGAACTATTGGTTCTCAAGGTACACAAGGCACACAAGGTCGGCAGGGTACAACGGGCTCACAAGGAACGATTGGTTCACAAGGTACAACGGGTTCACAAGGCACACAAGGTACTGTCGGTTCACAAGGTACAACGGGTTCACAAGGCACAATTGGTACAACTGGAAGTCAAGGAACTCAGGGAACTACGGGTTCACAAGGAACTATTGGCAGCCAAGGTACACAAGGAACTACGGGCTCTCAAGGTACTATTGGTTCTCAAGGAACGCAAGGCACTCAGGGTACACAAGGCACTACTGGATCTCAAGGTACTATTGGTACAACTGGAACACAAGGTACCGTAGGTAGTCAGGGTACGATCGGTTCTCAAGGCACACAAGGTACAACGGGTTCACAAGGAACTCAAGGTCCACAAGGCATCACTGGGTCTCAAGGTACTACCGGTTCACAAGGAACAATTGGTTCACAAGGAACCGTAGGATCTCAAGGAACACAAGGTACTACCGGTAGCCAAGGAACCGTGGGAAGTCAGGGAACGATTGGGTCTCAAGGAACACAAGGTGTGCAAGGTCGACAAGGAACACAAGGCACACAAGGTATCACTGGGTCTCAGGGTACAATAGGAAGTCAAGGAACTATTGGTAGTCAGGGAACGATTGGTAGTCAAGGAACACAAGGTACACAAGGCACACAAGGTACTACCGGTTCACAAGGTACAATCGGCAGTCAAGGAACAATTGGTAGCCAAGGAACAATTGGTTCACAAGGCACACAAGGTACCGTAGGATCTCAAGGTACTATTGGGTCACAGGGTACACAAGGCACTACGGGTTCACAAGGAACCGTAGGTTCTCAAGGTACAATCGGCAGTCAAGGAACAATCGGCAGTCAAGGAACACAAGGAACTCAGGGTATTACGGGTTCACAAGGTACTATTGGGTCTCAAGGAACAATTGGTAGTCAGGGTACTACGGGCTCTCAAGGAACCGTAGGTTCTCAAGGTACAATCGGCAGTCAAGGAACACAAGGCGTACAAGGTCGACAAGGAACCCAAGGAACTACGGGCTCTCAAGGCACAATAGGTTCACAAGGTACAATTGGTAGTCAAGGAACGCAAGGAACTCAGGGTATTACGGGTTCTCAAGGTACACAAGGTACTACCGGTAGCCAAGGTACAATTGGTTCGCAAGGCGCAACGGGTTCACAAGGGACAGTTGGTTCACAAGGAACAATTGGTACAACCGGTAGCCAAGGAACTCAGGGTACACAAGGCACTACTGGATCTCAAGGTACAATTGGTTCACAAGGAACGCAAGGTATCACTGGGTCTCAGGGTACAATAGGAAGTCAAGGAACAATTGGTAGCCAAGGAACAACGGGTTCACAAGGTACTATTGGTAGCCAAGGTACACAAGGAACCGTAGGAAGTCAGGGTACTACGGGTTCTCAAGGAACCCAAGGCACACAAGGTCGACAAGGCACAACCGGTACACAAGGAACTATTGGAACCCAAGGATCTCAAGGCACACAAGGTATCACTGGGCCTCAGGGTACAATAGGAAGTCAAGGAACTATTGGTTCACAAGGAACGCAAGGTACACAAGGTATCACTGGGTCTCAGGGTACAATAGGAAGTCAAGGAACCGTAGGTTCTCAAGGTACAATCGGTTCACAAGGAACGCAAGGAACTCAGGGTACTACGGGTTCACAAGGAACTATTGGTACACAAGGCACAACGGGGTCTCAAGGAACAGTTGGAAGTCAGGGTACACAAGGCATAACGGGCTCTCAAGGAACACAAGGTGTGCAAGGTCGACAAGGAACCCAAGGAACAACTGGAAATATAAGCAATTATACGTTAGACGGTAATTTTGCGATAAACTATACACTGACAACTCAGAACGTA
>Ga0315903_10000380_pt1 | contig 66627 bp, 49 predicted proteins | sample LakEriMetagenome_7_FD_203524 | JGI IMG/M metagenome (GOLD analysis project Ga0315903, IMG submission 203524) | Freshwater fungal communities from buoy surface, Lake Erie, Ohio, United States - Buoy 2 MA119 | ecosystem: Environmental > Aquatic > Freshwater > Lake | place: USA: Lake Erie, Ohio... | reverse complement strand
TGGCCTTCGGAGAATTGATCCGAGCAAGAAACCTCTTCCATTCAAACGAGTTCCAATGATCACTCGTCGCAGCGCTCCATGCAAAGAACGCGATGAGTGCTCTTAACGCGTTGAGATAGCGATGCGTCTCTAGTGCGTTGCGATGCTGGCCCGATTGCATCCCGGGCTTGCCACATGTCAAGCACGCCGGTGTGCGCTGCAGGCGCTGGGCCTTGGCCTCGTCGGTCTGCTCGATCCCAAGCGCCAGTAGCTTCGCCTTGTGCTCCGCACGCGGACTTGCGATCCCCTGTTGTCGGTTCTGTTCCAGGATCGCAGCCCGCATCCCTTCTAATCGACTCTTGCGCTTGCCTGATTGGAAGCAGCCTGCGTAGCGCACGCGATGCACATAGGGTGGAATGACATGGAGCAAGAACCGGCGCACGAACTCCTCACCCGGCATCGTCTCGGTCGTCCAGCGATCGGTTCGATAATCCCACACATCGATCGTCACGCTGTGACCATCTCGAACCCGTAGACGAAAGTTCGAACCCGTTTTCACCTGGGCTCCGAGTGAAAACTCTGTGTTAATTCTGGAGCCGGTCAAAAACAGAGAGTCAGAGAGTTCGAGACCGTTTTTCCGCACTCTCAGGCGCAACCTTGAGGGTTGCACTCGCACTCCAGAAATCTCTCTTCGAACAGAGAACGCAGCGAGTTGGGCGACCCGAGCGCAAAAAAACCACAAATCTCTGTGATTTACGGCCTAGAAACGAAAAACGCCCGGCGGTCGATCTCTCGATGCCGAGCGTTAAGTTGTTTGGTCGTCAAAGTTCGAACTTTGACGAAAGCTCCCCCGGGAGGGCTCGAACCTCCGACACGCGGATTAACAGTCCGCTGCTCTGCCGACTGAGCTACAGGGGATCGTGATCGTCAGAAACCGAACTTTACTCGCTTCGCTCCCCTTTTTCAAGCCTAACTCTACCGAACTTCATCACCCTACCCCCTCCAAAACCGCAAAAATTCCCTCTACCCACCGTGGTCACCGATGTCGCCGGAAACCACGATTCAAAAAGTTCGGAAAGCACTGGCGGCAACTTTGGTGCACCACTTTTTTCGCGATTCTTCTCGTACTCGTACTCGAAGCGACCAAGCATAGCAATTCGGCCCATTGGTCCGCAAGTTCCCGCGAACCGCCTCGATCAACGACTGGCAACCTCGCAGCTTCAACAGCCATCGAGTACGAGTACCGTTTCACTGAGTACGAGTACGAGTACGACGAAAAGCGATGCGATGCACGAACCACAAAACAACTCCCCCGCTACCACCAATGAATCCCTGAAACTGGCTGGCTGGATTAGCCGTGCTTATCCAGGGGCCTGCGTTTGGGGCGGATCGGTTCGATCGCTCGGCCCCCCCCGTCTTCTCTCGGGGCACGTATTTTTGCCGGAACCGAAAAAATCCTGTCACGGAACGCTCGGTCGTCTCGACTAATCTTCAAGGAACCTTTGTTTGAAGCTTCCTGAGTCCACTTGGCCCCCCAACAAAGAGAACCCCAAATCATGTTCGAAGATACCGCCGAGTCGGTCCAAGCCGCCGCTCTGGGAGATCGAGCTGCTTTCGAGACGCTGGTCCACAACTATGCCGCGATGGTCTCAGGGGTCGCCTACAGCACCTGCGGCGATTTCGCCTTGAGCGAAGACATCACCCAGGATGCATTTATCGAGGCTTGGAAAAATCTTCGTAGCCTCAAAGACCCTGAAAAGTTTCCTGCCTGGATATGCACCATCGCGCGACGAGGCGCCGTGGATGCCCTGCGTGGAAAAAATGCCTCACGAGCTTATCGCTCCCTCGATGATTTGGAAATCGATGTCGGTGACCCTAAACAACTTAACCCCGAGGAAATCCTGTCGATGGAACAAGAACGTGAATGGGTTTGGTCTTTGCTTGCAAGGCTTCCCGAAATCTACCGTGAGCCGATGATCTTGTTCTACCGTTGCGATGAATCGACGCGCGATGTTGCAATCGCATTGGGGGAACCCGAAGCGACGATTCGACAACGGCTTAAACGAGGTCGCGACATGATCCGTGTCGAGATGGCCGATTGCATCCGACGCACTCTTGTCGAGACCGCTCCCAAGGGGGCTTTTGCGGCCTTGGTGATGGCCTCTGTCCCTGCGAGCACCTTGGCTGCTGGCGGGACGGTCTCTACGGTAACGGCCGCCAAATCCAGTGGGCTGGTCGGCACGGGCGCAACTTCGGCTGTCGCAGGATCTCTGATTGGCTCTTTCATCGGCTTGGCCGGGGGGCTATTCGGTACTTGGATGACCTGGAAGAACTGCGAATATGTCAGCCAGCAGCGTTTCGTGGTCCGACAGACGATGCTGTATTTGATTCTCTTGGGTATCTTTGGTCTATTGCTCGCCATGCTCATCGCGGCTCGAAACCAGGGGCAAATCCAGGGAGATGGGTATTTGGGTTTCTTCATTTCGCTGATGCTGGGTTTCCAAGCTATGAACCTCCTGTGGATATGGAGAACGATCGTTGGCTACCAACAGGTGGCGAAGCGTGCTCGATTGCAGGGCGAACCGATTCGACTTCCTGTAGAGGGACAGCGAACCCTCGATGCGACGCAGCAGGTAACCGAATCGTCCGACGAGGGATCCATCGATCGGGCTTGAGCCTACTCGGGCCTAGGGATGCGTTGGGGGCTTTCGCGGGCAAGTAGCACAAGGATGCAACTGCCGTCATCGATGACGTTTAAACCTGCCTTGCGCGCCACACCGCTAGCTTGCTCATCCTCGGCTCCGGGTTGCATCCATACGTTTTTGACCCCCAATGCAATCGCTTGCTCGATGATTTGCCGTGTGACGATCGGTGGAGTGACGATCGACAACGACTCGGGGATCACGGGTAACTGGGCCAGGGTCCCAAAGGCCGCATGGCCTTCGACTTCTCCTGCTGTGGGATTCAATGGGTATACGCGTCGACCCGAGGCGACGAGGGCTAGGAAGACTTGGTTGCCGTACTTGGAGCGATCCCGCGATGCGCCTGCGACGGCGAAAACGCCAGCGCTTAAAAATACTTCGATGGGATTCATGAAAAAATTGTCTCTTTCGTGGCTTAGAAGAGGATTTGCAAAAGAGTGGATCGGATATCGTTACGGTGATGATCTTATAGGGGATTATCTTAGCTGAGCTTAAGAGCCCGTGGTCGATGCAGGTCCTCGCATGGCGCGGCTCCCTTTCGAAAGAATCTGAAGATGAAACTCTGTGAAAAATCCGGTTTTGTTCGTTCGTCCGTCATCGCGCTTGCTTGGGCAGCTTCTGTTACGTTCGGGGTTTTTGGCGATGATTGGCCCCAGTGGAGAGGTCCAACTCGCGATGGCCTCTGGAGGGAAACCGGTATCGTCGAGGAGCTTCCTCCTGGCCAATTGCCTTACGCTTGGACCGCTGAGATCGGTCCTGGATATTCGGGCCCGACTGTCGCGATGGGGTGTGTCTATGTCATGGACCGACAACCTAAAGATCGCGATGCGACCGAACGTATCCACTGTTTCGACTCCCAGACTGGCAAATCGTTGTGGGTCGTCGAGTATGCTGCTGACTACCGAATCAGCTACACGGCCGGTCCTCGCGCCAGCGTGACGATCGACCAGGGAAAAGCTTACTGCGTCGGTGCCATGGGGCATTTCCATTGCTTGGATGCCAAGTCCGGTGCAGTGGTCTGGAAACGGGACCTGCAAAAGGATTTCGATATCCAGATGCCGATCTGGGGTATTGCCGCCTCGCCGTTGATCTACGAGGACTTGGTCGTTCAACAGGTATGCGGTGCAGGGGGTGCTTGTATGGTCGCTTTCGACAAACAAACGGGCAAGGAGGTCTGGCGGGCACTCAAGGATCGGGGGGCTTATTCCTCCCCGATTCTGATTCGCCAAGCCGATCAGGACGTGCTGGTCTGTTGGACTGGCGATAGTCTATCGGGCCTGGATCCGAGGACTGGCAAGGTCCTCTGGGGGCACCCTTTTCCACCTTCGCGAATGCCGATCGGGGTCGGTGATCCGGCGCTCTTCGGAGAGCAGTTGTTCGTCTCCTCGTTTTATGACGGGTCGCTTATGGTGCGAGTCCCGAAGGACAAGATTTCCTCGGAGGTCCTGTGGCGGGCTGTCGGGCCCGACGAGCAACATACCCAATCGTTGCATGCGATGATCGGTACGAGCATCCTCGAGGGGGACTCGGTCTACGGCACGGATAGCTATGGGGAGTTCCGTTGTTTAGACGGCTTGACCGGTGAGCGGATTTGGGAGGACACCAAGGCGGTGCCGAGAGCTCGCTGGGCGACGATCCACATGGTTCGCCAGGCCGACCGAGTTTGGATGTTCAATGAACGGGGTGAATTGCTGATCACCAAGCTTTCTCGCCAGGGGCTTGAGATCCTCTCTCGGAGCCAACTGATTCCGCCGACACGCGATCAATTGGGGCAGCGTGGGGGAGTGTGCTGGTCGCATCCTGCGTTTGCTGAAAAGAGCATTTTTGCGCGAAACGACCGTCAGTTGGTGCGAGTGGATTTGGGCAACACCGACGAGTAGAGGATGCCCGCATCGAATCGATCGTGCTGCAGCGAGGGAAGTAATCACCTGCTTGTGGCCCATACGCAGCGTCCTGGCGGGCTTGGTTAAATGGCCCAACCGCTTGCGCTGGTTGGCTCACGGGGGAGCCTGGTGGACTGGGTGTCGGTTTTTTCAGGGAAGTTACATCGGAAACCCCAATTGCGGTTGCTACCGTAGAGACCGTGTTTCCGGTACGATTCAGATTCTTGTTTGGCCCTAAACATCATGACTTCCGCCGATCTGCTTGAAATGACTTCGACCACTGAAAATCCTGGCGTTAAGCTAATCCGAGTCGGCCACAGTCCGGATGCCGACGATGCCTTCATGTTCTACGGATTGGCCAAAGATTGCTTCGACACCCAGCACTATCGCTTCGAGCATGAGCTAGTCGATATCGAAACGCTCAACCGCCGGGCTTTCCAAGGCGAACTCGAACTGACGGCCCTGAGCCTTCACGCTTACGCTTATTTGAGCGATCGTTACATGATCTGCTCTTGCGGGGCAAGCATGGGAGACAACTACGGCCCGATGATCGTCACTAGGAATCCTTGTTCCCGCGATGATCTGCGAGGCAAGACGATTGCAGTTCCTGGGACTCTGACGACCGCTTATTTGTCTTGCCGAATGTGGCTCAAGGAATTCGAGCATGTTGTCGTTCCGTTCGACGAAGTGCTCGATGTCGTCGAGCAAGGATCCTACCAAGGCAAGAGCATCGATGCGGGGCTTGTGATCCACGAAGGCCAATTGACTTACCAAACTCAGAATCTGCACTTGGTGGTCGATCTGGGCAAATGGTGGATGGAGCAAACCGGACTGCCTTTGCCGTTGGGTGCCAACGGCATCCGAAAAGATCTCGGCTCTGACGTCATCCGCGACGTCAATAAGTACCTGTACTTGAGCATCAAGCATGGTTTGGAGCATCGCCACAAGGCGCTCGATTATGCGCTCGGATGGGGCCGGGGCTTGGAGCGAGAAAAGGCCGATACGTTTGTTGGTATGTATGTCAACGAATGGACTTTGGACTTTACCGACCGTGGGCGCCAAGCGGTCCGTGAGTTGCTCAAGCGTGGATACGAAGCGGGTGTGATCACCAAGCTTATCCATCCAGAGTTTGTCGATCCTCCGACGTTTGGCTGATTCGCAGATTTAACGTGTGGGTCCTATGGGAACTTCGTGGACCCCTTGGCCTTCGACCCAGCGGTAGCGTTTATCGGCATCGAGACCTTCGACGGTTTCCTCTTTACCCGAGGGCCACCTGCACCGGACTTTGGTAAGTTTTGTTTTTTTGCCGATGCCAAGGTGGATCAAGCGTTCGTTCGAGCCGAAGAATCCCTCGCCGTCGCACAAGGAGGTCACCCAGAATTCCTCGTCGGCTTCGACCCGCAGGACCGCGCCGATCGCATCGCGTTGGCTGAGGGTACCGACGAGTTCCCACTGGACGAAATGATTTGTAGTTGTGGATCGATTCTCAAGCAGTGCCGCGGGTCGGTCCAAGTGGGTGGCCACCAGATCGGGTTTTCCGTCGACGTTGTAATCGAGGGTTTGGAGGCCACGTCCGATCCACTTGCCATCGAAGTAGGGACCTGGTGAGGGGTTGCGAAGCCAGCGAAACTCACCGTTGAGGTTTTTGAGGATTTGGGTTGGCATTTGCCAAGGAATATTTTCTGTGCGAAGGTCATCGATATGTCCGTTGACGGCGATGAAATCTAGCCAGCCATCGCTATCCAAATCGGCGAATTGGCTACCGAAGCTCAGTTGGTCCAGGGTAAATTGCCCCAGTTTCGACCGGCGAGTGCCATCGACAAAAACGCCGGGTAGGGTTTGCAGGTAGAGCGTGCTGACTTCGTTGTAGAAGTTCGTCACGACGATGTCTAAGAGTCCGTCGCGGTTTTGGTCGCCGCAGGAGATGCCCATGCAAGCCTGAGCGCGTCCGATGCTATCGACGGCGACGCCGGAGGCGGCGGCAGATTCGGCAAGTTCCCATCGGGCAGCGGTAGGGCTTGTGCCGTCCTCGGTTTTGGGGGCGGGCTCATTGGGGGCGGGCTCGCTGAGCAAGAGGTTGTTTGGCGAAACATCGTTTGCAAAGAACACGTCGTTTCCATGGCGTTGATCGAGGTTGGTCACCAGGGTACCGAGGGTATATCCGGTGCGGATCGATTCGAGCAAGGGCTCGGGGGCGGCTTTCCAGGTCCCGTCACCGTTGCTAAAGAGGATTCGGTTCTTGCCAGGTGGAAACATTTTGGGGTTGCAAGAGATCCGCGTGGTGTTGTTCGATTCGCAACGTCGCGAGATGGATTCGGATCCGTAGACATAGGATGCGGAGATAAGATCAGGCAGGGAGTCGCCGTTGATGTCAGCGGCATGGATGGAGCTGTTCCATAGGGAGTTGGCGTCTTCTTGGGGCACGAGAGAGACCTCAAAGGTTCCGTCGCCTTGGTTTCGATAGATACGAGAGACACCGAGATTTGCGACCAGCAGGTCGGGAAATCCGTCTTGGTCCAAGTCTGAGACGCCGAGGCCTTGGCCGTAGCCGACGTCGGCGGCGTTTGCAAGTTGAGCGACTTCTTGAAATTGTTTTCCGGCAAGGGAACGGAAGAGTGTTTTGGGTTTGTGGAGTGGGTTCGCCTCGAGTGCTGAGCCACCGGCTTGGGAGAAATACAGATCTGGCCATCCATCTAGGTCGTAGTCTAGGGCGTTGACTCCGCCGCCGATGCCTTCGATGGTGAACCAGGAGCGGTTGGGTTTAGCGCCGTTGTCGTAGGCGCTGTGGATTCCGAGGGCTTTGGCCACATCTTCCATGGCGATGGAGCCTGAGGGGCCGTTTTGGGTAGCTTGAGGGAAATCCGGGTCGGATTTATCTGGTTTATCGGGCGATTGATTGCTGGAAAGATTGCTTGGGATAAGTTCGTTTGGAAGTGGCCAGGATTCCCAGGGCAGGGTTTCGAGGACTTTAGGAGCCGCGGGTGGACCTTTGCGGACAGCATTTTTTTTCTCTTGGAGGGCTTCGCTCATGGGGCGGTGTCCCAAGCTCACTGCGAGGGCTTCCCAGCCGAAGGCCGCGATGTCATCGCCTAGGCTTTGGTAGATAGCGGCGATCTTGTCGTAGAGTTTTGGGTCACCGTAGGCGTAGGAGATTTGCTGGGCGTAGTCGTTGATCGAGATCAAGTCGTTGGCGAATTGTCGGACCCGTTGGGCCGATTCGACCAATTGGAGTTCGATCAGCGCGTCGGCCAAGCCTTGGTAGGCCGCGACGTGGCGTCGATCGAGTTGGATGGCTTGGACAAAACACCGAGCCGAGGATTGGGGTTGATCCGATCGCAGGAGTAGGCCCCCGAGGGCGTACCAATACTCGGGATGTTTTTCAGCGAGGTTGGGCCGTTTGGAGAGCCAGTTTTGGAGTTCGGCTAGGCGTTCGGTCTCGAGCATGCTCGTAGCGGTCCAGACCCAGGGTTCGAGCAGTTCTGGGTTTTGGGTTGCGATCTGTTTGAGGGCTTCGAAGTTCTTTTCGTAGCCATTTCTTATCAAGCGAGTTCGGATGGGAGCAAAGGCGACGTAGGGGTGATCTGGGTAGGCACTGGTAAATGCGTTGCGGGTTGGTTCATCGTCGAAATAGTCTCTTGGGTCGACGGTGGCGAGCAGTTCGAGTCGCGTGAAGTCACCCAGACGGATCAATCGTTCGAGGTAGCGATTGGCTTCGAAGCGTCGGCCTTGGGCGTTGTAGATTTTGGTGAGCAAACGGATCGCCGGTACGGCGGCAGGATATTGTTTGAGGATCGCCAGAAGGTCGGCTTCGGCTTCGGGGAGTTTCCCTAGAGCGACTGTCCATTCGGCGGCTTGGCCGGCCGCGGGGGCTGCTTTGGGAGAGTCTGGTGGGATGCGACGGATGGTTTGGATTGCGGCTGGTAGGTCGTCTTTGGCGGCTAGGACCAGAGCCGACAGGTAGATCAGATCTGGGTCCTGAGGTCGGACCAGGGATAGTCGTTTCACGGCGTCCCAGGCTTCTTGGGTTTTCTTTTGGGCCAGCAGTTGCGAGGCTTTGTTCAAGCCATCCTGGAAATCCTCGGGTTTTGCTGGGGGGGGTGGCTCGGCAGGTTCGGGCTTTGTGGGCGATTCGGTTGTTTTTGGAGCTTGAGTTGTTTGGGGTTTATCCGTGCCGCATCCTGTCGCTAGGCACGGTAAGAGCAGCGCAAGGCAAGCCATAGATCGCAATGGCGAGGAACGACGAGGCATGTGGGGGAGAGGAGGAGAGGAGGAGAGGACTTGGCGACTGCGTAAATTCTTTCCGAACCGATATCTTCGTGGTTTCCGGGGTCCATTTCAAGCCTCAGGACGTCGTTTCGTCCCGTAAAGGGGATTTAGTGCGAGAATTCCTGCCGGTGCGAAGGGGGGGTGCGAAAGCTAAGTAGAAATACAGGTGTGTCTTGGCTCGGATCCCTTCAAGATAGGGAGTAACCTATAGGAATGTTGCGGGGCTTCTGCGACCTATGGTGTGGTCCATTGTGTTGATAAACCTTTTGTTGGATTGATCCTCAGATAGTGCTTTATGTTCGTGCGGATTTTTCCTTATTTTCATCGGAGGAATTGGGCCGTAGCCCTTGGGATCGTTCTGTGCATGTTGGCACTGAGTGCAGGGGCGCAGGAAAAGTCGGATGGGGCACCTGAGGACAGAATTCCCAAGGAAGGAGTATCCGAGGGGAGTATGCCTGGAAGTCCAACATCCCAGGGCGTTGGTGTTAAGCGGGTTGTGATCCTCTATACGCACAGGCAGATGTCACCGATCAACAAGCAGTGGCATTCTGGGATCGTCGAGGGAATCAAGCAGGTTTATGACGGACCGATCGATATCGAAACCGAATACATGGATGTCGTGTTGCAAGATGACAAGGAATATTTCAACGAGTGGTCTGAGGTGGTTCGGTTGAAATACTCCAAGTATCCGCCCGATGTGGTCATTCCTGTTTTCTTTCCGGCCTATGCGTTTGCCGTCATGAACAGAGAAATGTTTTTCCCCGGATGTCCAATGGTGTTTTGTGCCATTCCGCAGTCCTTTGCCGAGAGCCAAAAATCCAAACGCAACATTACAGGAGTTGGCGGCCAATTCGATAATAGGCCAACTGTGGAAGTCATCAAAAAGGTGCTGCCGGGGACGAAAAGGTTATTGGTTTTATCGGGCAACTCTCGTTTGGATCTTTGGCTCAGCGAGATCGCGATGCGTCAAAGCGAGATAGCCTTTCCAGAGATAGAATTCAAAGCACTCGCTGGATTGACTCCTGCGGAGGCAGCCTTGGAGTTTGTCCAAGCGGGTCCGGATACCGCGGGCTTACTGCTGTCATTCGAACTGGACAACTATGGCAATCGAATGAACACTACCGAGTATCTGCATGAGCTCAACAAGGTTTCAAAGGTTCCGATTTTTGGTTGCTACGATACGATCTTAGGGCATGGAATCCTTGGAGGCGCATTGATTTCACCGAACGAATTTGGGAATGCTACCGGACAACTTGCAGGTAGGGTCCTCAATGGCGAATCGGCTGACGATATCCCGAAGGACTACAGTCATACTCATACGATTGCCTTCGATCACGAGGTATTGAGCAAGTTCGGTATCGCCGAATCGCGACTTCCTGCGGGAGCTAAAGTCATCAATCGCAGACCGACCATTTGGAGTCAGTATGGCCGGTACATATCCACTGGGATCACTGCTCTTTTGGTACAGTCTGCCATCATTGTCAGTTTGCTCTTGAACCGGTCCAAACGTATTGCGGCCGAAAGAGAAGCGCAATCGCTTGCAGGAAGGATCTTATCGGCTGGAGAAGAAGAGCGCAGGTATTTGGCAAGAGAGTTGCACGACGATGTATCCCAACGTTTGGCAGCCGTGTCGATTGAAACCGGTACTTTAGAAAATAAGATGAGCGAGTCGAGTGAGATCAAGGAGTCGCTCGGTAAGCTCAAGAAGAACCTAATAGGCATCTGCGATGATTTGCATCGGATGAGTCGGCACATGCATCCGTCGGTGCTCGATGACTTTGGACTTTCCGAAGCGATCCGATCGGAGTGTGGCGAGCTGAGCCAACGCTGGGGGATTCCGATCGAATTGCATTGTTCGAAGAGGTTTCCCGAGATCCCTAAGTCGGTCGCTTTGTGTTTGTACCGAGTCGCGCAGGAATCGCTTTGGAATGCGATCCGCCATTCGGGTGGTTCGAAGATCACCATCGAGCTCAAAAGCGATGCAGAATTTGTCTACATGGACATTTCCGATGACGGTAAGGGGTTTGAGCCTAGCGAGGTTCAAAAGACTCGCCGGCTCGGGCTCGCAAGCATGAGCGAACGAATCCGGCTTGTCAGTGGCACGATTCGAACCCGAAGCGCTCCTGGCCAAGGGGTAACGATTTCGGTCGTAGCCCCGATCCCTGAAGCATCTAATCCCTGAAGCATTTAGTCTCTGACCTAACCAACTCCTTCTTAGATACGGACTTTCCTATGGATCAACTTGCACCACCTATGAATCGAATCAGAGTACTCTTGGCAGACGATCATCGCATCGTGGCCGACGGCTTGCGCACTATCCTTGAGACCGATTACGATTTGGTCGGCATCGCGAAGAACGGTCGGGAGCTAGTGGACCAAGCGTTGTTGCTAAAACCCGATGTGGTCGTCGCGGACATCTCGATGCCTTTGCTCAATGGTCTCGATGCGATGGATATGCTCCAGCGTATGGATTGTCGGCCCAAGTTTGTTTTTTTGACCATGCACAAAGATGTGACTTATGCTGCCAAGGCGGTTCGTCAGGGAGCGATGGGCTATGTGCTCAAACACTCTGCGAGCGAGGACCTTCTCAGGGCGCTTCAAATGGTGATGACCGGAGAGAAGTTCATTTCGCCGGAGATCGCCGATGGTCTGCAAACGGCCGAGGACCAACTGACGGAGCTCGAGGAGCACAAGATGCTCACCACCCGTCAACGCGAAGTGCTTCAATTGTTTGCCGAGGGAAAATCGGCCAAGGAGGTCGCCACGACGCTCGGGATCTCCGCGCGGACAGCTGAGAACCATAAAGCCCGGATCATGTCTCAATTGAAGCTTCACAGCACGTCGGAATTGGTCCAGTATGCGATGCGTCATGGACTCATGGCAAGCGCCGGATGAGCTGTTTTAGTCTGGCTGTTCTTCGTCCGACTCGTTTCCGATGGTGTCTCGGAAAAGATCGTCACGTGAATGAAGCTGGAAGAACAGAGCGCGTTTCTGTTCGGGTAACGAGTAATCGAAACCGAGTTTGCGCAGAAAATCGTCCGATGCGCTGATCGCCATGACTTCGAGAATCCCTTTTTTTCGAGCTCGCTCGACACAAGCACGCACCAATTCGCTGCCGATCCCACGGCCTTGGTAGTCATCGTCGACGGCCAAGCATTGGATTTCACCGAGCTTTCGCGAATAGATTTCGACGGCGGCAAAGCCGACGATCTTGGGCTTGCCGTCCTTGGTTGCCGAAGCGGGTTGCTCGGCGACGAATCCGTTGGCCATCAGGAGAATCAGTTCCGACTCGAGTCGTTTGAGCAACTTACGGGCTTTGACGAACGGTTCGAGGAGGGCTTGGATCCCATCGAGGTCATCGTAATGGGCCGAGCGAATCACGTGTTCGGATTTCCGAGCCGGTTGTTTTGGTGGCTCTTGGCTCGCTTTTTCTTGGTCGATGTTTTTTTCGGAAGAAGATTCGTTCTTCATGAGCTTGGATTTGCTAGCAAAGACAAGAGGTGCACAAGGAGCCAGAAACACGGTGATTTGGGACATATCATCGAGCTTTTGCTAGCAAAACACAAGGCCTAGGAAGAGGATCGCTAGGCGGTACAGTCGTACCTTAGGCTTGCCCTATCTACCTGGTTTCGCGTATATCCTACGTTTTATCGTTCGCCTGGAGTTCCGTTTTGGCCGAATAACCCGAAGGAGTTTCGGTTGGTGAGACAACCGAAGTCATGACCGACTATTTAGCCAATGCCAGCGACGAAATTATGGGACAGCGGATCTTCTTTTCGGTGGGAGAGCCCAGTGGGGATTTGCACGCGGCGAATCTGATCCAGTGCCTCAAGCGCATCGACCCGACGACGCGGGTGCGCGGGTTTGGTGGATCGAAGATGATCCAAGCCGGATTGGATCTTGATTTCGATTTGACCAGCATGGCTGTTGTGGGGATCACCGAGGTCCTTCCGAAACTTCGTGAATTTTTCCGGATTGCAGACATTGCCGAAGGCTGCTTCAAACGCGGCGAGGTCGACGGCGTGGTCTTGGTCGATTTCCCAGGGTTCAATTGGCACATCGCCAAGCGTGCCAAGAAGTATGGACTACCGGTCTTCTATTATCTTCCTCCACAGCTTTGGGCTTGGGGTGGCTGGCGCGTCAAGAAAATGAAGCGGTATGTCGATCGGGTTTTTTGCAATTTGCCGTTCGAAAAAGAATGGTTCGAAGATCGAGGCGTCAGTACGACTTACGTGGGGCATCCTTTCTTCGACTCGATTGCCAATACCCCACTGGATTCCAAGTTTATCGCCCGATGGCGGGATTCGGGACGCTTGCAAGTCGCGGTGCTGCCCGGATCGCGCGAGCACGAGGTCCATCGCATTTGGCCGATGCAATTGCAGATTATCCGACAACTGGCCCATGAGTTCCCGGAAGTCGAATTCTTGGCAGCTACACTCAAGGATTCGCACGCACTGTGGTGCCAGAGCCAACTCAGCGCCTCGGACCAGGGGTTGCCCATCCATATCTTCTCGAGCAAAACCAGCGAGATCCTTGAACTGTGCGACTGCACGTTGATGAAGAGCGGTTCGGTATCGCTTGAAGTCATGGCCAGGGGTAAGCCTGCTGCGGTGATGTATCATGTCAGCGATATGACCTACGCGATCGGCAAGATGCTCGTCAAATGCCAGTACATGTCGCTTCCAAATTTGATGGCTCAAGCCCCTTTGATGCCTGAGTTTCTCTCCCACGGCGCAATCCACTCGCGATCCTCGCGCCGGTCGATCGAGGCGATCACTCAGGAAATGGTGAAGCTTCTGGGAGATCCTCAGTACCGCCAGCTTCAACGGCAACGACTCCGGGAGCTTGCAAGCCTTACGGCCAAGAGCGGAGCGACGCAGACCGTCGCTCAAAATATCTTGACCGACCTGCAACCGCGTCTGGAGCTGCGTCGACGAAATCGCCTCGAAATGACCCCGGTCGATGCGAGCCCGGTGGATGCAAACCCGTTCGGTGGAAATGCGGCCGATAGCCGACGCGCCAAGGCGGCTTAGCCCGAGGCAAGGGGAGTTAAACAGCCGTGGATCTCTGGGAGATCTGCGATGGGGGGGTCTTTGAAGTTGCGCTATCCGCATGTTTCGGAGTTTCAATCGATGTTTTCCCTGGCTTTTCGTACTCGAAGATACGGCATCGAGTACGAGTACGAGTACCATTTCATTGAGTACGAGTACGATAAAAGCCAAAGCTGCGCAACTTCAAAAACGATGGCCGGTGCGATTGGGGGGCTTGCTCAAAAGCCACGCAGAACGACACGCAAATCGCATACGTTCGTGTGGGTCGGACCCGTCAAAAGGACATGACCCGTCGCACTCAGGACCGTGTTCGAATCGCACCGCACTAAGGCCTCTAGGATCTCGTATCGACTCGCAACGCTCCGATCGAGCCACTCATGGTCAATCCAAGCTCCGGCCGCCTGCGTCGCGCCGTCCTCCCCGTCGGTTCCGCCAGAGACCAATGCAAATGACGTCGGAATGTCCCCCAACAATTCACTCCCTGCCTTTAGGACCACATGCTGATTTCGACCACCGACGCCCCGCACCGCCACGTCCGGTAAAACCACCGTCGGTTCCCCTCCGCTGATCCACCCAGAGCCTGGTTCAAGCTCCTTAACGATCGCGGCCAACTCCTGACCCACCTGGTCGGCAGTTCCTTCTCCTTCGACCCGAGACTCGCTCTGAACCCGGTACCCGAGCCTCTGCGCCTCGCGCACTGCAGCCTCGACGGCCCTCGCATTGTTTGCCAGAACAAACGTATTCGCCGATTTCCCCTGGGCTTGGTCCTGCAACTCTTGCCGTTTCCCCGCCTGAGTGAGTTCACCCTGATTGAGTTCCCCCTGTGTGAGCCTTGCTACGACCTCTGGGAATTCATCCGGAGCGTATCGCTGAAGTATCCTTGCTGCCAGCGCACCATCGGGTGCTGGCTCGAGAACCGTCGGACCCGATCCGATCATCTCCAAGGGATCCCCGAGCACATCGGAGATCACAAGCGTTATGAGTTGGCCCGCCCGAGATCGCCTTGCCAACCCTCCTCCTTTGACTTGACTGATCGCCCTGCGAACTGCGTTGAGTTCCTGAATCCGAGCCCCGCGACTCGATAGCCGACGGGTGATCGCTACCTTGGTCTCTAAGCTCATCCACTCGACCGGGGCGCAGAGCAACGCCGAGCCCCCCCCGCTAAGGAGAAAGAGAACTACATCCTCCGAGGTCGCTTGATCGATGAGCCGTAGAATTTCCCTTGTCCCATCGACCACCTTGGCCGTCGGCTCATTGACCCCTGCAGGCCTGGCCTCGCAAATCTCAATACCTCCTGCCCGACGCTTCAATCGCTCGGGTATCGAGCCCTCGGGAAGATTGATCCAACCACAAAGCCTAGGGTGCTCTTCGGTCCCCTCGAGGACCTGAAGCACCCCTTCGAGCATCCCACCTGCGGCCTTGCCGGCCCCGACGATAATCCACCGCTTGGCATGCGCTAAATCCAACCGCGTTTGTTGGATTTCAAGTATCCGTCCATCCCATCGCACCTGTTCACGGATCACGCGATCGGCGCGGACCGCATCGACGCCAGCTTGCCAAACCCGCAATGCATCCTGGGTCACTTGTTCCATGTCCGATCCGATGTGGAAGACCGAAGGGATGCTGGTTGAAATTACAGTGGGCTGATCAACAGCGAGCGGAACTCGACTTCGGAGCCTGGATCATGGCCCTGAAGCATGATCGTACCGGCTTCGGTGCGTAGTCCTTTGCGTGGATTCTCGTTGGGAGCTCGCGTATCGGTCCAGGAGACGACCGGGACCCCCTCGACCCACGTGGCGATCGTTGGCCCGTCGGCCACGATGGTGATGTGTACCGGCTTGTCCTCGTCGCTCAATACCGCCTTGGCATTTTGTCGACGGAAGATCGATCCGGAGCCCGCATCGACGGCCCTGCGTCGATCCTCTTTGAAGCCGTGATGGATCTGGCACTCGTATCCATTCATGTCTTCGCCGGGAATGCAGCGAAAGAAGATCCCCGAGTTGACATTCTGAGTCAGCGTCAGCGCGGTTGCTTGGAGGCAAAGGTTCGCATGGGGCTGCAAGAGCTCGATGTGCCCGCGACCACCCTTGAGCATGATCGTACCGGTATCGGTAAACGTCGCCTTGATCTCACCTGCTGGCTCGTTCCAATCGCTCTTGTCGGCTTTGGGCAATACGCTGTAACCGATGGGTCGCAAACGGATATTCCGGAACTTGATGGGTCCTTCGCGAAATTGCAGTCCGATCTTTCCGGCGGTCAAGCCCGAGGTGTCTTTGTAGTCCGTCGCCTGCTGCCCATTGACCCAGACTTGGATATGATCCTGGTCTACCAGTGCGTGCAAGGAATGCCACTGTTCAGCCTCCGGCGCGGTGACTTGTTCGGTGACTTTGGCTCGACCGACGATCGAACCGGTTGGGAATGGATTGTCCTGCGGTGCTATATTGATTTCGTAGCAGTCCTTGGCAGGGTCAACGACTGACTCTGCGGTTCGGAGGAACAGGCCGCTGTTGGTCTTGTCCTGGGCAAGAAACTCCAATTCGATTTCGTAGTCGCTAAAGCGGACCTCGGTCAGAAGGAAACCCGACTTGCCTTCGGTCGCTACGATCGCTCCATCTTGGACTTTCCAATCGACTTCGGAAGTGGCTTTCCAGCCTAGAAGTGATTGGCCGTCAAACAATCGGATCCAACCCAGATCGAGATCTTCGGTTGCGAGGCGGGATTCGAGCAACGCCTCGACATTGACCGATTCATCGAGGGGGGGCTCGGCAGGTTTGTCGGTCTTGGCAGGCTTGGGGTCTTGGACCCAAGGTGCACCTAGGGTGGCTTGGTTGTTGTAGCCACCGGAGTTGTAGCCACCGAAGACATAACACATTGCAACACTCGCAGACAACAGCCCTAGCGAGGTTGCCTGGATCAGGGATCGAATATCTCTAGCCATACTTCAATCTGCGGTTCGGATTCTTGGGTTTTCGGATCGGGGTTCGGCCAACCGAGCACGAGTTCGTTGCGGGCTCGGACCGCCGAGGTGATCTCCCAATCATACCCGAAGCGGAAGGAATTCTCAGCACCTGAATCGCTCGTGTGGCTCGATGCCGGTTCCTGAATTGTCACCGGTCCCTGAATTGTCACCGGTTCCTGGCTTGTCGCGAGGATCTGACCGTTGAGCCGGGCTGATTGCAAGGCGCGGTCGCTCTCGATCCGCAATCGAACGACACTCTGCTGGCATAGATTGGTGGGCTTATGAAAAAAACGCTGCCAATCCTTGGAATACTTCCAGCCTCGTGCCAACGAAATCCGGTGTGGCTCGGGGCGTTTACTCATCCGCACTCTTGCTCCTGCTCATAGAGGATCCGGCTCGGGAATACTCCGGGACGATCCTCGCTGTACCATCGATCGAGGACAGCTTTCCATTCGTCAAAATTTTTCACTCGGACGAAGTGTTCTCGAACCTGTAAGCCTTCGGGGTGTGAGGCGGAGTATTTGATTCCGAATTTCCGCATTGGGACCCCGGCACGCTCGGGTCCATAGAGTTGTTCAGCGAGCCGAAAGTGTTCGAGCATCACCTCGCGTTGCTGATGGACGCTCGGGGGGGCCGGGAGCGGCTTTCCATCAAAGATCGCTCGGGTTTGTTCAAAGATCCATGGATTGCCGATGCAGCCTCGGGCAACCGTCACGCCATCGACCCCGGTCTCGAGCATCATGCGCAAGCAGTCTTCGGCCGAGAATAGGTCACCGCTTCCAAGGATGATTTTATCTTTGCCGACGTGCGCTTTTACCTCTTTGAGAAAGGACCAGCGGCTCGGTCCGATGTACCGTTGTTGGACGGTCCGTCCATGGACGGTGATGGCTGAGATGTTGTATCCGAAGGCACCGTCGAGAATTTCGTAGAAGTGATCTCGGCTCTCCTGGGTGTCGTCGATCCCGCGACGCATCTTGATCGTCACGGGGATTTCTGGTGGAACGATATCGCGTGTTCGGCGAACGATTTCTAAGGCGACGGCAGGCTGACTGAGGTGGAAACCGCCTCGGCAACGCCCTAGGACCTTGCGCACCGGACAACCGAAATTGATATCGATGACGCTAAAGCCCGCTTCGACGAGTTTCTGGGCACCGAGGGAAAACTGCTCGGGCTCGGCCCCCATGAGTTGGCCAGCTACGGGATGCTCCTCTGGGGTATTGTACAAAAAATGCTGGGTTTTTTTGCGGTCTTTCAAGCTGACGAGGAACTGATCGAGCATGACCTCGCAAAGCGAATACGAAGCCCCCATGCGACGCGCAATGAGCCGCATGGCCCAGTCGCTATAGCCGCTCAAGGCGGCTTGGACTACCGGAAAACCGATCGGAACATTGCCGATCTGTAGCGGGGCAATGCCTTGAATCATGCTCTGGATGCTTCCGAAGAACGAAATGCTGTTGCTAAGAAGTCGGCAGCTTGCCTACCGACACTGTCCCACTCTCCGATGCGTTGTTGACGCACGAGTCGGAGCGATGGATACCAAGGGCTATCGTCGCGGTCCAAAAGCCATCGCCAATCGGGGGTGAATCCCAAGAGAACCAGCGTTGGCCTAGCAAGAGCCCCTGCGAGGTGCGCCATCGAGGTATCGCTTGTGACGATCCAGTCGAGATGATGCACAATCGCGGCGGTGTCCATGAACGCGCCGCTGGTTCGATCGACCTGTTCAGGCAGTGTATGGATGGGCTTGGATCCTTTCCATTGCTTAATCTGCTCGCTCCCTTTACCGAATTGCAAACTGATCAATTGCACGTCGTCCAATTGGCTCAGAGGCTCGAGTGACGACAAAGGTAACGACCGGAACATATCGGCTTGGTGGTCGGGATTTCCCTGCCAGACCAACCCGATGCGCCGCTTGGCTGGGGGAAGAAGTAGATCGAGCTGGCGTTTCCAGTAGCCGACAAGACTCGCCGTAGGGTTCAAGTAAGGGACTTGGCCGGGGATATTGCTCAGATTTGTCCCGAGCACATCGGCCGCGTCGATCAGCGAACAGTGGTAGTCGAATGGTTGGTCGATTTGCCAAGTATTTGGCAACAGGGTGTTGATCCCATCGCAGCCTTGGAGCAGGGCCATCAAAGGAGCTTGTGCATGGACGATCGTCCGTGCACCCTGGTCTTGCAGGATCTTTGCGTAGCGAACGAAATGGATCGTATCTCCGAGTCCCTGCTCGGCGTAGAGCAAGATCGTTTTGCCTTGCAAATTTTGCCCGGTCCATTTGGGTTGCGTATAGCGATGCTGGATCGACTCGGCGCAGTTCCATCGATGGCGATACTCTTTCCAGCCTTCCTCGAAGTTACCTTGCAGCAAGCTGATGACCCCTAAGTTCCGGTGGAGCTCTGCGTCTTGGGGGTGCAAACGCATCGCATCGGCGTAGTACTTGAGCGCCAGATCGATCCGTCCGGTCCAAGCATGAAGGGTACCTCGATTGCGGTACGCATTGAAGTAATCAGGCTTCAGATCGATCGCTTGCTGAAAGCGTTGGTCGGATTCGTCGATACGGCCTAGATAACGCAGGGAATTTCCCAGGTTGTTCAGTGCGATCGGAAACGCCGGCTGGAGCCTGAGTGCACGCTCATAGGCTTGCACCGCATTGGGATAATCACGCTGATCATGCAGTGCAATGCCTAAAAAACACCAAGCGTTTGCGTTGCCTGGTTCTTGCTTGAGTATCTCTTCGTAGGTTTGCCTTGCTGCTGCGGTGTTTCCTTGTTGGTGGATCCGCCAAGCAGCAACGAGTTTTTGCTGGCTATCGGGTATTGGATTCGAGGGCATTCGATTCAAGGGAATTCGATTCAGGGGAATTCGATTCGGGGGTCGGGTTTCCGACGGAAGGTTCGCTCGTCGGTTGGCTAGGTGCAGCTTCGGACTCCGCTCGGGCTCGATCGAAGTAGGCCAGCAGAGCTGGCAGCAGGAACATATCACACAACAGTGCAGTGACCAAGGTGATCACCCCGAGGGCTCCGAAAACGCGATGGTCCCTTGTGTCGGAGGTCAAGACCGAGCTAAAGCCGGCGACCAAGACAATCGTCGTCATCATCATCCCGGTACCGACCTCTCGGAACGAACGCTTGATCACCTCGGCATGCGTCCCGCCATGCTTGAACTCTTCGAGATACCTGGACATAAAGTGGATCGTATCGTCGACGGCAATCCCCAAACAGATCGTAAAGCAGCAGACGCTCACGACCTCCAACGGCTGCTTGGTCATGACCATATAAGCCGCCGAGGCCAGCAGTGGCAGGATGTTCGGAATGATCGCGATGAGCCCTAGACGGAGCGATCGATAAGCGATCGCCAGGACGGCGAAAATAATCAGCGCCGCGCTCCCTAGGCTCGCCGTCAGGTCGGTGACAATCGTGTAGAGATTTCGCCATCGCCAAATCGCTTCGCCTTGCATCTCCATCGATAGACCAGGATTCTTGCTAACCACGTCTTGCAAGGCTTGATCGATCCGCTCGTAGGTCGGCTTGTAGGTCGCCGTGCCGAGGTCTTTGCATCGGTAAGTGACCGTCGCGGTGGATAGCTCTTCGTTGAAGAGTCGTTGTCGAAGCGGGGGTGGTAAAAGCTCGGCCATCGAGAGTTTGTCCAAGACATTCCCTTCCCCGGGCAAGGCGTTGAGCAAGGTGACCAAGGACAAGGGGTGACCGATCAGTGGCTCTTTTCTGAGGATCGATTCGACTTGCTCGATCGCAAGCGCGGCCTGCGAGACGCTCAGTAGCTTCGGATCCCATTTGACATCGATCATGCACACGTCGAGTCCCTGCATCGCTTGATCCAGATGCTCTAAGGACTGCTGGGCGTCGCTCCCGATCGGAAACGCACTGGACTTGCGGTCGTCGGGTCGAAGTGCAAGGGCGACGATCCCTAGTCCGACGGTCAGCAGAATTGCAAAGTAACTCATCGCACGCTTGCGACTGAGCACCCCATCGATCGTCGGTTCGATCCTTTGGACCAAGTGATGCAGCAGATCGCGCTCGGATCCGTTGGTTAGGCGTTTGCTCCAAGGCGTCATGCTGATCAAGGGGATAACCAACATCACCGAAATCCACGTCGCAGTGACCCCTAGAACACAGGACCAACCGAATTCGCGGACTATTTGGTGGTTTGCCCAGGCCAGCGAACCCATCCCGATGGCGGTCGTCAGCGAGGTAAGAAAACAGGCCAGTCCGACGAGTTCCAAGGTTCGTTTGCAAGCAACCCGGGCAGGCAATCCCTCTCGCATGCACTTGCGGATGTGGATCATGATATGCACCCCGTCGGTAAAGCCGACTAGGCTCAGGAGCACTGGCAGGATCACAAAGCTAAATGGGTTTTCTTGAAGGTCGAAATACCTGAGAAACCCAAGGGTCCAGAAGACTCCGATGACCGGTGCGGCCGCAACGACTAGAACGACCGTCAGTCCTCGAAATAGGATCGCTGCCATCAGCAAGATCATGCTATAGCCGATGGCTTGATAACGGATCTCGTTGTTCCGGTTGTTTTTGATCAATACCAGACGCAGTGGGACACTGCCGGTGACGTGAAACTCCATCGGCACACTCGGATGCTCCTTGGCGACCTGCCGAGCGGCAGCCAAAATCGGCTCGGTGCACTGGGCGTTATCCTGAATATAGAGCCAGTCGTACTGGATCTCGACGAGTGCCGTTTGGGCGTCGCTCGACAGCATCTGACCGACGACCAGCGGATGCGAGGTGGCTTTTTTCTTGGCGACGTCGAACCGCTGCTGCGAGGCGTTCGCGCGGGGGAGGATCGGTTCGCTGAGTCCAAAGATATTCAGTGGGGGAGCTTGGTCGAGCGATCGGACCGAAGCGACCTCGGCGAGCCCATCGACCCGGTCGACCACGTTGCGAAACGCTTCGGAGCCTTCGGGAGTGAAAATCGCTGGCGACTTGACGACCAAGACCGCTTCGGCCCGCCCGCCGGATCCGGAGAACGCTCCTCGTCGCCCAAGTCGCCCTGGACCGTTAGAGCCGGGGGCCTTGGCGGTGCCCGTTTGCGGCGAACTTTCGCTAGAAACCGTTTCGGTCTTCTCGGGGCTCGGAGCCCATCGGGCCTGAAGCTTCTGTGGCCAATTTGGGTCGAGGTAGCCTCCGATGGCCAAGCCGGTCATCAAGATCAGTAGCCCTAGGCACCAATAGGGATAGTCCATGACCGAACCAAAAAGCTTGCCGGTCCAACTGACGCCAGTAGGATCCGAGCCGGTGGGTCCGGAAGATTCAGAGTTAGGCTCTGAGCCGCGGTGATGCAACATGAATCACCGACCGCCCTGCTGGCGATTCGATCCGTTGCGCGCGGCGCTGCTGCGACCGGCTTGGATCAATTCCTCTCGGCTGATTTCTCGATCGTTGTTGCGATCGATGCGAGAGAACCCGAAATCGCGAAGGACTTTGGGTGCTTCCTCCCATCCGACCTTCCCGTCGGCGTTGGTGTCCCACTTGGCAAGGTAATCGTCGGCGTACTCGGTCGCTGCAGAATCGGCGGTTTGCTCAGATGTCGACATCCCAGCCTTGGGGGTCTGGCCATCTGCTTGGTTGCTCCGAGCTGCGATACTTCTGGCCGAGTTGTTTTGCGATGCGGGGAGACCCGATGGGGATCGTGGGCGGGAAACTTCAAAAAACGCGACGGCCATTTCCTCCCAAGTCTGGTCGCCCCACATGACGAACTCACCGGGCGAGGGGTTGGTGGGGTTGGCATCCGAGTTGTCGAATGTGGCGGTAAATTCGAGGGTATCGATATCGGCAAGCGGAATCCGTTCGGTCCATTCGTAGGTATGTTGCCAATTGAAGTCATAGCGAGGGACTTTCAGGAGGATTTCCGAACCCTCGGCTCGGCCAGCCCGCAGTTCAAAGGCTTTGCCCCGAACGTGCATATGGGGAGAAACCGCAAGCAATTCTCCGTCTTTGGGGAATCGGGCGACCCGCGCGGTGACTTGGTGATCCGTCGCGCCCGGTGGGATTTCAAAGTCCTGATCAATCCCCACGACGGTATAGACTTCATGGGTTACCGTCGGCTCGTCGACAAAGGTCAAACCGATTTTCGATAGATCGCTTGTGGCTTGGCCATTGGGTGTATAGTGCATCTGGAATACGAACTTCGAGCCCGCAGGAATCTTTCTGGCATAGCCTTGGGGAAATAGCGTAGCCATCTGTCCGGGAACATAAGCCGTCAGCCAACCGATCCCGATAAACTCGGCGTCGTCGGGTGGGCGTATAAAGACGATCGCATGGTGGACTACCGATGGATCCCCTGGGATGACTTGGGCGGCCGAAACCCACCGGTCTTGAGTGATCTTCGGATCGACGACAAAGTACTGGTAGTCGACGGTCCCCGAGGCTGGAATCTTGTAGCCTTTGGTGCTCATCGGAACGATCAAGTCCGGATCGCGACCGAATCGCCAACCGTCTTGCGAGAGGTTCGTTGGATGAGGCTTGCTTGCATCGCCGAGTTTGCTCAGATCACCGAGTTTGCTCAGATCGCCGAGGGGTGCCCCGTCGCGAACCCACTGACGTACGGTTTCAATTTCTTGCCGGGAGATCGAGCGGGTATTCTTGAAACGACCGTGGGCTGGATCCGCGTGCCAAGGTGGCATGCGGCCAGTGTCGATCGTCTCGAGGATCATCTCCGACCAGCCCTGGAGTTCGGCCGTGTCGTTGATATCGAATGGCCCGATCTCGCCTGCTCTGTGGCATTCGGTGCAATGCTTGTTGAAGATCGCCACGACCGAGTCAGCGTAGGTCACCGAAGGTGTTTCGGTTTGGTCACTCGGGGTGGGTTTGCGTGCATAAGCGATCTTGCAGCCTACCGGTTCGGTCATTGAGATTTCCGGAGTCTTGCCGGCCAAGGCGGATTCCAGGGCGTTTGCAAGATCCTCGCGGGTGGTTTTCGAGCGGGTGATCCCCGGTGCGTATTGATCGTCGACGCGACCTCGATAAACGACTTGGTCTTGCGGATTGACTACGATGACCTCGGCGGTCCGGGTGACTTTCCAGGACTGGGCGTGGGTCTGCTCGGTGTCCTTGAGAATCGGAAATTGGATCTTCATCTCTTGGGCGAACTGCTCGATGTCTGCGAAACTGTCTTGGGGGTTGCTCATAACACCGACCCACTCGACTCCGCGCGACGCGAAGCGTTCGCGAAGTTCCTCGAGCCTCCTTGCGTAGAGCTTGGCCACTGGGCAGTCGCAACCCAGAAACGCATAGACCCTCAGTTTTGAATCGGGATTCCAAGCGATAGGGAACTTGTCGACGGCGATCGTTTCGGGGGGGGCGGCCAGAGCCCGGGACATGGGGTTTTCGATAAGGCCTCCGAAAAAACCTCCGAGCGTGCAAATCGCAAAGACGATCGGGAAAAAATTGCTCGTCCAACCCGCTCTGGGACGAAGAGAATCACGCATCGGATGACCGTAAACAGAATCTCGAACCTTTGGCGGAGAGTGCATAGAGCGTCTCATACGGAGTATGTCCAGGAAAATGCCGTAGTGAAGGTGTATTAGTACTCCTGTTTTATAGGAGAACTGGGGGCAACGGCAACTGTAGAAACTGATGAAGGGAGGGTAAACCCAATGATTTTTGGGTTTATGGTCTGCTTTCGGGGGCTAGCGAAGCTCGATCGGAGGATTAGATCCGCAGCATTGACCGAGTGCGGGGAAATAAATCAACGCAAATCAAAGATGCTCAATCGAGCACTTCGGTCTAAATGCTAGGTACTTGCTTTTTCTCGTACTCGAAGCGGTTTGGTATAGCAATCCGGCTCAATGGTCCGCAAGTTGCCGCGACGGCATCGGTCAACGATTGGCATCGCCCCATTTCGAAAAGCCATCGAGTACGAGTACCGTTGCACTGAGTACGAGTACGAGTACGAGTACGACGAAATCCAATGCGAAGCTCGATCGGAGGATTAGATCCGTTTGAACATTTTATCGAGTTGTTCTTTGGAGAAGAAAAGCGCCGTAGGTCGACCATGCGGGCAATGGTGGGTGTCGTGATAAAGGTGGCGTTGTTCGAGCAGTGCTGATATTTCTGGATCGCTCAGACGATCCCCCGCCTTGATCGCAGCTTTGCAGGCCATCATGTTCATCAGTTCGTCGAGAACATCCTGGGCGTTGACCTTTTTGCCGCCGGACATCAACGCTTCGAGCACCGTCCGAAGCATCTCCTCGGGGGCCCGTTTCGAGAGTATCGATGGGTAGGCGCTTAGCAGGACGGTATCGCCACCGAACGACTCGATTTCAAAGCCGATCTCGGCGAGCATCGCCTTGGATTCGATCGCCATGGCTGCTTCTGAGGAGGTCAATTGAACCGTCGCGGGCATGAGCATCCGCTGACGATCGAGGGACCTTGAGAGCACCTTGGTCTTGATCTGCTCGAACAAAATCCGCTCGTGCAGAGCGTGTTGGTCGATGATCACCATCCCGGCTTCGTCTTGGGTGATCAAGTAACGGTTGTGGATCTGGAAGCCGACGGCTGGGGTCGATCCGACCCACTCGTGGGGGCTATCGATGGGCAAGCTCGCCGGAGTAGTTTCAGGCGATCGATTTTCTAACGAGTCTGTGGCATGAGGGCTGTTAAGAGGGCTCGCCGGTGAGCTGCCCGGAAAGCCACCACCCGAAAATTCACCGCCCGGGGTTGGCCCGCTTGGAAATGGCCTATTGCCTGGAAATGGATTCCCGCTGCGGTACGCATCGGGGGCAAAGCCCGCATTGGGGAAGGGTTGGAAGGTCGGGACGGTTTGCTGGGATCGAGCCCAATCCATGAGCGAGGTATTGGACTCGGCCTCGGGGGTACGAGACACAAGACTTGCGTCCTGCTGCAGGTTCCCTGTGCGGTTTTGATCGGCTGTTTGGGGGGCTTTGGCAACGAGGTTTGAGGTCAGGAATCGGTGTCGGATGGTATGGAGCAATCGGCTGTAGATTGCTCCGCTGTCTTCAAAGCGGACTTCGACCTTTGTCGGATGGACGTTGACATCTACGGTTTTTGGATCGATCTGCATCTGCAGAAAACAGATTGGCAAACGACCGACCATCAGCAGACCGCGATAGGCTTCTGAGAGGGCATGTTGCAAGGCCCGATCGCGGATGTAGCGACCGTTGAGAAACAGATATTGCATGCGGTTGTTGCTGCGCGAGACGCTCGGGTCGGCGACATAGCCCCGCACCTTGACCTTCTCATCCTCATGCTCGACTGAGATCAGTGCGTCGGCGATTTCATCTCCGAAAAATGCGCGGATCCGCTCCGACCATCGGTTCGTAGGAGGTAAATCGTACTGCACGCGATCGTTGCTGCTGAGTTTCATATGGACGTTGGGAAAGGCCAACGCGATCCTCGTGAAGGCTTCGATCACATGACCCATTTCCGTCGATGGCATCTTCATGAACTTGCGACGGACTGGCGTATTGAAAAACAGATGCCGCACTTCGATCGTCGTGCCGACATTCATCGCGCAAGGCTTAATCGGCTCGCGTTCGGATCCTTGGGCACGCAACTCATAACCGCCGTCGCTTGAGGCGACCCGGCTCCGGAGGGTCATGTGGCTGATCTCGGCAATCGAGGCCAGTGCCTCGCCTCGGAACCCGAGCGTTCGCACGTCGAAAAGATCCTCCGAGTCGGCAAGCTTGCTCGTCGCATGGGGAGCCAATGCCAGCTCCAATTGCTCGGGTTCGATTCCACATCCATTGTCGCTGATTCGAAGCAGATCGATGCCGCCACCTGAGACCATCACCTCGATCATGTCCGAACCGGCGTCGATGCTGTTCTCCAGCATCTCTTTGACCACGCTCGCAGGCCGCTCGATCACCTCTCCTGCTGCGATCTTGTTGACCAGACTTACCGGCAATTGTCGTATGATTGGCATCCGAGCAGTATTGGCTCCCTGAGGCGGCTCCCTGAAGTGCTTGTCCATGCGCACCGCGTACGCCGTGCGATAGGAAACTTGCAGTATAAGCCTGAGCGGATGCCGAGCAACCCAGAAGCTGGTTTTCTGCTCAGGATCCCTCCTGCGGGCGATCCTCGAAACGAATCGCAATCGGACCGGTTTTCATATACAATGGAGCCAACAAGCTTGTCCCCCAGGGCGACTTGCTCCTGCCCCTCCCTCGACCGTTCTGCCAGCGACTCTTAGAAGGCGACCCTAACGCATGCCAATGAAATCCCTTGGAAAATCACACGTTCGGATCTCTCCAATCGCCGTTGTTCGGGCCTGTGCTCGGGACCATGCTCGGGCTCTTCGGCTCCTGCTCGGTGGTCTTGCACTTGCGATTGCTAGCAATTTCAGTTTTGTGCGAGCCCAGGAATCGACAGAGGCCAAGCCAGTGGAACTGACGAAGCTTTACGAACCTCGCGAGTATGTCGGCAAGAGTGGCGAGCCATTGAAGTATCGGCTGATCAAGCCCGTCGATTACAAGTTCGGCAAAAAATATCCGCTGGTTCTGTTCCTTCACGGGGCAGGCGAGCGTGGTGACGATAATGCTGCGACGCTAAGGCATGCTGCCAAGGACTTTGCGAATCCTCAGACGCGTTCCAAGTACCCGGCGTACGTTGTGATCCCTCAATGCCCAACGGGTAAGAAGTGGTCGGAGGTCGATTGGTCGAAGGATTCGAGCGAGCTTCCCGAAGAGCCCAGCGATCCCATGCGGTCGATCAAAGAGCTTATCGACGATATGGTTGAAAACGCTGGTGTAGACCGAAATCGAATCTACATCACCGGCTTGTCGATGGGTGGCTATGGAACCTGGGATGCGATCGCTCGCTATCCTGGATTCTTCGCAGCAGCGGCACCGATCTGCGGCGGTGGCGATCCGAAAACTGTGGAGAAATTCAAGTCCCTTCCGATCTGGTGTTTTCACGGTGCCAAAGATCCGGTTGTCAAAGCGATTCGCAGCCGCGAGATGATCGACGCGCTTCAAAAGGTTGGATCCAATGCCAAGTACACCGAGTATCCCGAAGCCCAGCACGACAGTTGGACTCAGACTTACTCCAACCCAGAGCTTTTCGATTGGATGTTTGCGCAGCGCCGAGAAAGCAAATAACACGCGTCGACTCGCTTTGGTTCTTCCTCGTACTTGTTGAACAACATGTTGCACCCGAGTCCTCGGTTCTCTCGCTTTAGTCGATTCTTCACTCGATTGGCTCTCATTCCCGTCGCGAACTTCCTGCTAGCAAGCTTGCTCGTGGGTGCGGGAATGACCTTGCCCGGCTGGGCGCAAGACGTTTCCCAGGCGGAAGCTGCTGCTCAAAAGAGTCCGACCAAATGGGTCGACTTTTCTCAGGACATCGTTCCGATCCTGCGTGAGCACTGCCTTAAATGCCATCGCGGCGTGCAACCCAAGGGTGGTTTCGATATCACCGACCGCGCTGCGTTGCTCGGGTACATCACGCCCGGCTCGCTCGAGGACAGTTCGCTCTGGAATGATTACCTGACGGCCAAACCGATCGCCCAAGACCCAGAGAGCTTGGTCATGCCACCGGATGGTCCTTTGTCGAAACCCAAACTGGCTCTGCTGAAGTTATGGATTGAGGAAGGGGCCGCTTGGCCAGACGGGGTTGCGATCGATCAGGACGATGCTGCAGTGAGCACGACGGTGGCTAGCGATGCTTCGATGCCCCGCAGAGTCTACTTGGCCATCGGCTACTTTCACCCAGCCATTGTTCACTTCCCCGTCGCGCTGCTATCGCTCAGCGGTCTGTGCATCATGCTCTCGTGGGTCTTTGGCCAAGGCTGCGTGAGATTCGCTTACGCTTGCTTGGTCCTGGGTGCCTTAGGTGCTCTTGCGGCGGCCCTCATGGGTTGGTCCTTTGCCGAAACGCGTGGGCTCATGGGCTGGACCGAAATGATCAAGAGCACCGCCGATGAGCAAGAGACCAATGAGTTTTTCCATCGATGGCTAGGAACCCTTACGGCCTTTGCCAGCCTGGTGGCTGCCTGGATGGCTTACCGAGCCGGCAAGCCCGACGGCACTCGGCCTGGCTGGGGTTGGAAAACCGCCGCGTTGCTCTTGGCCGCTTTGGTGGGGCTCGTCGGTCACCAAGGGGGTGAAATGGTCTATGGCGATATTTTTGCCCAAGCCCTCGAACAGATCAATCGACCTTAAGCAATCCATCGAACTTCCATAACCTCCCTAGAAGGGTGATCCTCTAGGGCCACTGACTCCTTTATTTTCTTTTCTTTCAATTGCTTTTCTTTCCACTGCTCCATCATGCTCCATAGCCAACTGATCCACCCCGAGATCTCCCGGATTCTGGCCCAAGCCGGTCACCACGCAACGATTCTGATCGCCGACGGAAACTATCCGGCCTCGAGCAAGCGAGGACCTCGCTCGGAGGTCGTCAGCCTCAATCTCATGCCAGGACTAGTAACATGCAACCAAGTCCTCCAAGCGATTCTTTCGGCCATACCGATCGAAGCGGTCCGCACCATGCAAACCGAGAAATCGGGTCCCTACGCACTCGAATCCGATCCTCCGGTCTGGAGCGACTACCGAAAGACCATGCGCGATGCGGGTCTTGAGCTCGATCTCCTGCCGGTCGACAAATGGGAATTCTACTCGGCAGTCGCCACCGATGACCATGTCCTGACGGTCCAGACTGGCGATACCCAACGCTATGCGAACATCCTGCTCTCGGTCGGCGTTCGCATGTTCCCCCAAGGCTAATTGGCTTCCATGCCGAACGGCTTGTCATCGACACCCTTTCCAAAGGTCCACTGCTATGCTCCGCACGATCCCTAGGATCCGACGCCTCGCTCTTTGTCTCCCTGCGTTGGCTATCGCTTCGTGCGGTTTCTCGGCCTTCGCGCAGGAGTCTCCTGCCGATCGCTTTCGCGGCCACGGAGGCTCAGGGGACTATCCAGAGTGCAAGGTTTCTATCCCATGGAAGGACCAAGACGTCGTCAAGCTCGATTTGCCCGGGATCGGAAACGGTTCGCCTGTTGTCTGGCAAACCGCTCCGAAGTCTTCGCGAGCCTACCTTCTATCGTCCTCACCTACCGATGCGACGCGTCATGTGATCGCGGTCGATTTGGCGAATAATACGGTTGCATGGAATAAGTCCTACACGTCGACCAAGCATCGTTTGCACCAATTTACCACCTATGCCTCATCGACCCCGGCGGTCGACTCAAACGGAATCTACATCGCATGGGGGGAACCCGAACACGTCTATGTCAAGCATTTGGGGCATGACGGACAGGAGATCTGGTCTCGCGATTTCGGCAGGTATGTCTCTCAGCACGGATTTGCCACCTCGCCGATGCTCTTGGACGGCAAGCTCATTTTGCTCGATAGCCAAGACGCCGAAGAGCTTGAGGCGGGAGTCGAGCCTGGGGAAGACCGCATGTTGGCGCTGGATGCCAAAACCGGTCAAACGCTTTGGGAACGCAAACTGCCGACCAAACGCGTTTGTTATGGATTACCGAATGTTCGAGTACTGCCCGATGGTTCCAAGGAACTCGTCTGCGCGACGACCGCCTTGGGAATTTTCGGGATCGATCCGAGCACCGGAGAGATCAAGTGGAATCACGATTGCTTCAAACAACGGATCTGCTCGTCGACCTTGCTGGCCGGTCCGCTAGCGATCGCAACCCACGGCTCAGGGGGAGGGAGGGATAACATGCTCGTGGCCTTCGACATGGACACCCAGCAAGAGCGCTTCCGGATTCAGCGCGCAGCGCCTTATGTTCCCACACCGGTGGCCCAAGGGGATTTGCTATTCCTCTGGTCCGATGCTGGGATCGTCTCATGCGTCAAGCTTGAGGATGGCCAAGTCCTCTGGAGCGAGCGAATCGGCGGGAACTTCTTCTCCTCTCCAATTCTTCTAGGAGATCGCCTTGTGAACGTCTCGGACACCGGTACCGTGACGATCCTTGCTGCGAGCGCCAAGTTCCAGAAGCTCGGTTCGGTCAGCACCGATGCGACGGTTCGCGCGACGCTCGTGGCTTCTGAAGATACGCTGCTACTGAGAACCTACGAACAGCTTTGGATCATCCGATAACGCATTCTTTGGTGTTGGAATTACTGCATGAAAGTCCTGATCGACCAAGAAAAAATAAAACTAGGGATCACCGAACTCGGGGAAAAACTCAATGGCCTCTATGGCCCTGAGCCGATCACTGTCGTAGCCATCATGACCGGTAGCCTCGTGATGCTCGCCGACTTGATCCGCTGCCTGGAAATGCCTCTGCGGATCAGTTTGATCCGGGCCTCCTCGTACCGGGGTGGAACATCGGCCGGCGACTTGCACGTCGAAGAGATCGAGCGTCTCGACATCCAGGACCGCGACGTGCTGCTGATCGATGACATTTTTGACACAGGCAAAACCCTGCTTGAGGTCTCCGAACGATTGAAGATCCTCAACCCTAGATCCCTCAAGACGGCTGTGTTTCTCAACAAACAAGGGACCAGTCGCGTGCAGCTTAAGCCCGATCACAGCGTTTTTCAAATCCCAAATGAATTCGTCGTCGGCTACGGTTTGGACTACGATGATTACTATCGGAACTTACCCTATGTCGCTGTTTTGGAACCATCGGATCTTGAGCAGCATCACCAAGCCAGCAGATGATTGGGGCTAGCACTTCTCCCACTAGTCAGACGACCTACGAGCCCCTACCTCTGAGGGTCCAGATTGTCGCGCGCAATTATTGGCCGATTTCCGATGAGCCAAGCCTGCGGCTCATGCACACCCTGGATGCTTGGAATTCCATCGGTATCGTTTCGAAAGTTCTGACGACGCGCTGGAACAGCCAATGGCCAGACCGAGCTTTCCTCAGGAGTGTCCTTGTCGAGAGGCTTTTGCCTGCTCAAACCTCCTCATGGAACGAAAGCCACTTTCAGCGGAACGTGACCAAGTGGCTCGTCCAACATGCCGATTCCTACGATGCGCTCTATGTCGATTCGTCCGATCCACTGCTGGCTGCCATTGTCGCGAAAATAAAACCGATCGGTAAACCGATCCTAGCTCGCTTTTGCCAGGATCAAAGTGCGGTGGCCAAACCTAAAGCCTTGAGTTCTTACCTCCCCTCAACACCACCGATTGCCGACTCGCTGCGCAAGTGCAGCGCTGTCATCGCCGACCATCGTCGAGCTTACCAATCGCTCTTGGATTTGGGGGTTAGTAAAGAGCGCAGCACCTGGATTCCCGATGCGGTGTTCGCGCCTGCCGAGCGATCCGAATCCTTGCGCCGCTCGGCGGCACACGCCTTGTTTCAAATCTCCGGCGACTTGGCCATCCCGACCCAAACGGCCCTGGTGATGCATTTTGGCGAAACGACCATGAGTCAAATACAAGTCGTACTCCAATCGGTGTGCGATTTGCTCGAACGAGGAATTCCCGTTCGAATGTGGTTGATTCACCCCGGGCCCGATGCCCCCAAAATCTACGAATGGCTTAGACTCCGTGGTTGGCATCACGATGTCTTGATCTTTGATGGATTCGATGTCCTCGATGATCTTATTTGCGTCGCTGATTTGGCCATCGTCTCAAATCCGGCTTGCTCCCTCCAATACTCCACACGCATGGTACTCCAATCGCAACTCCCGATGATCGTCGCGATCGATCCGGCCTTGTCGGATTGGATGCCCGAGACGCCATTGATGAAATGGTACTATTCCAGGGAGTCGCTAGGCAATCAGCTCGCCGATTTTCTCACCCACCGCGAGCAATGGCAAGCCGAAGCCGAGAGCCTGCAACGGCACTACCAACGCCACGAGCCCAAAGAGCATTGGCTAGATCGTTGGCGATCGATCTTCACCGACGTGACCTTGCCGAACCTGCCAGCCGTCGCTCAAAAGAGGTCGATGTGAAGCAATCCTCGCGACCTATCAAGCCTATCAAGGTATGCCTGATCATTCCGACGCTCGACCAAGGGGGAGCGGAGAAACAACTCGCAATGCTCGCTTGCGGAATGGACCGCGATAACTTCGAAACCTCAGTCGTGGTTTTGACCCGAAGCGGACCTCTCGAAGATCGGCTTCGTCAAGCCGGTGTGCAGGTCCATCTGGTCGGTAAACACGCCACGGCCGATCCGCTCGCCTGGATTCGACTCCTGCGAATATTGAAGCGAATTCAACCTGACATCGTCCATACCTGGATCTTCGCCGCCAACGCCTATGGCCGCTCGGCGGCTCGTTGGGCCAAGGTGCCTGTGGTCGTCGGCTCGGAGCGCTCGGTCGACCCATGGAAAGGGACTTGGCAACTGACGATCGATCGGTATCTAGCCAAACGCACCCAGGGGATCTCTACGAACAGTCCAGGGGTCGTCGATTTCTACCACAGCCATGGCATCGATCGATCGAACTTTACCGTTATCCCTAACGGAATCCCGCCCCGTGATCCAAAGCTTGAAATCTCACGCGAAGAAGCCTTCGCACGCTTGGGAATCCCGCTTGATCGTCGGCTGATCCTCTCGATCGGACGCCTGTGGCAACAAAAAGGATACAAGGATCTGATTTGGTCGGCCGAGATGCTCAGGGTCCTTAGACACAACGTCAGCTACGCCATCTTGGGCGATGGTCCCGAACGGGTCCGCTTGGAGGAATACCGCGATAATGTTCGCGCTGCGGGGTCCGTCGAGCTCCTCGGCCACCGCGCCGATGCGATGGAGATCCTTCCCCATGCGGATTTGCTCTGGAATGGTAGCCTCTACGAAGGCCAATCGAATGTCATCCTCGAGGCCATGCAAGCCGGGGTGGCGGTCATCGCAACGGATATCCCAGGAAACCGCGACCTTATCGAAAACGAAAAAACCGGTATCCTGTTCCAAGTCGGTGATGTCGATCGATTGATGCGGGTCTCGAACCAATTGCTCGATGATACCGACCGACGAAACCGACTCATTCAGGCCGCGCGCGAACTTGTGTCGCGCGAGCATTCGGCCGCCACCATGATCCAACGCCATGAAGCCTGGTACCGCAAGCTGTTGCAACGATGAAAAATCCCTCAAGCTTTGAATTCGTTCAACTCCGCTGCGCGATCGCTCCCGGCTCGGTGGATATCCCTCAAGCCGTCGCAGATGCGCTTGGAAATCCCATCGATTTTCCTTCGATAGATCTTGCATTGGTCCCAGGGGATTGCATCGCGATCGCCGTCCACGAAAGCGTGCCTCAACCCGAGCCTATCGTCAAGGCGATCATCGAGTGGCTTCTGAGCAAACATCCTGCAAGCGACCTTTCGATCCGTGTTGTCCTAGCACCCGGCAACGAATCGCTCGCCGAACAACTCAACAACTGGCTCGCGACCCGCTGGCCTGTATCCGAACTTGAGGGTGACTACTCAGCTGACAAATCCTCTGAGAATGCCATCGCGGAATCTACCCCCTCGCATTCGCTCCAACGGGTTCTGTGCCACGATCCGGACGATCAACAAAACCTTGAATACATCGCCGCTACCGATCAATCCGAGGCCATCTACCTAAACCGCGAGCTGGTCGAAGCGGATTTCGTGATCCCAATCTACCGATGGCTCGAACCCAAAGATCCTCGTGGCCATGACCCCTACGTCGTGCTCCCAGCCTTCGGGGATCGAGCCACCCAAGCCCGATACGCAAAGAGCTGGCTCCAAGAGCACGAGCCCGCACGCGGCACCCACAAAAAAGCTTCCGAGTCCGGTTGGCTCGCGGGGATCCAATACGCCATCGGCGCTGTGGCCAACCAAGAAGGACTCATCGCGATGCTCGTCGGTGGTGCTCCTGAATCGGTCGATAAGGTTTGCTCCGAGGGAGTCCATACGGCCCCTAACCCTACCGAAACTCACACCCAACAAAACTTCGAGCTGGTCGTCGTCGAACTGGTCGATCCTTTGCGAGTCCCGAGTTGGACCCAAGTCGCCAGCGCCGCTTGGAGCGCCCAACGTTGGCTCAGCCCAGCCGGGCGTATTGTGGTGGTCGCTACAAGTCTTGCTGAAGTCACACCAGGTATCGGTGCATTGGCCTCGGACGATCCCGATGAAGAGCTTCAGCAAACGCTTCTTACGAGCTCCCTTCAGGACGCCTATGCCGCAGCGGTCCTGCGTGATATCCAGTCTCGCCGAAGTGTTTATGTGCAGTCTCAGGTCGACCCGGAACTACTCGAATCGCTCGGGTTCGCATCGATCCGAGACCCAAGCGAACTCGAACGCTTGATGCAAAAATCCAAACGAGTCGGTGTAATGGAATACTGACCCGAAACGCTGTTGGCTAATCCATAGAATTCGCAAGATCAAACATGGAGGATATCATGGACAACCTAGACATCGATGGGCTGAATCGGCGGTTCGGGCTCGGAGAAGAACTGGTCTTTAAGGTTCATCCAAGCGGCTTGGTGATGGCCGATGTGCAAACCAGCCAGTGCACCGGAGAGTTTTTCTTGCAAGGTGCCCACGTGACTCGGTACCAACCTGACCAGCAGCCGAACCACCAGACTCATCCGATTTTATTCATGAGCCAGCAAGCTCTCTACATGAGTGGCAAGGCGCTTCGGGGAGGAATTCCCATCTGTTTTCCGTGGTTCAATAGCCACCCGAGCGACCCTAATCTGCCTGCCCACGGTTGGGCGCGAACCTCGGTCTGGGATCTGGTGCAAACCCAAAAGGTCGACGGGCGGATCGACGTGGACTTAGGGCTGGCCAAAGACGGATTCGATTTGATCTACCGAATCTCCATGGGCGATACGCTCAAGGTCTCCTTGGAAGTTCGAAATGCAGCGGGAGTACCTTTGGCGTTTGAAGTCGCGCTGCACACCTACTTGAGCCTCGCCAGCATCGACCAGGTTTCGATTGCCGGTGATTTGGAGGAGTGCGGATATTACGATCAATTGACCCAAAAGCTTCATGAGCCGGAGAAACAGCCGATTCGTTTTGTCCAGGAAACCGATCGGATTTACTATGGTCAAGCGGCACGAATCGTGCTCGATGATCCGGCTTGGCAGCGTTCGATCCAGATCGACTCGTCGGGGACCCAAGCTACGGTGGTATGGAATCCGTGGATCGACAAATCCAAACGCATGGCCGATTTCGGTGATCTTGAGTATCTGCGAATGTGTTGCATCGAGACGGCGAACGTTCGCCAAAAGTCCATTCGCCTAGCGCCCGGTCAAACCCATACGACGACCGCGGAATTCCAAGTCAAGAGTCTTTAGAGCTTTCAGAATTATGGGACTCCACTCCAAAATGAGTTAACCACCAAATACTGGAACCACGGACCACACCGAACACACGGAAAAAAGAGGCTCTCCGGCCGTAGCCACCTGTCGCCAGACGGTGGAGGCGTTAATCGCGCCGCCGTCGACCGCTTGGCTGCGGATGGCTACGATTCGCGCTCTCCGGCCGTAGCCACCTGTCGCCAGACGGTGGAGGCGTTAATCGCGCCGCCGTCCACCGCTTGGCTGCGGATGGCTACGATTCGCGCTCTCCGGCCGTAGCCACCTGTCGCCAGACGGTGGAAGCGTTAATCGCGCCGCCGTCGACCGCTTGGCTGCGGATGGCTACGATTCGCGCTCTCCGGCCGTAGCCACCTGTCGCCAGACGGTGGAATCGGTACTCGCGCCGCCATCCACCGCTTGGCAGCGGATGGCTACGATTCGCGCTCTCCGGCCGTAGCCACCTGTCGCCAGACGGTGGAAGCGTTAATCGCGCCGCCGTCGACCGCTTGGCAGCGGATGGCTACGATTCGCGCTCTCCCTCAAGCCTCAAGCTAGGATCGGATCGATCACATGCCCATGCACGTCGGTCAAACGGCGGTCGATTCCGTTTTGACGGACGCTCAATTTCAGATGGTCGATCCCCAAGAGGTGCAGGACCGTCGCGTGCAAGTCGTAACAATAGGTCTTGTTCTCGACGGCTTGATATCCCCAATCGTCGCTTTTCCCATACGCGACCCCGGGCTTGACTCCAGCGCCCCATAACCATGTCACGAAACTTCCACCGTTGTGATCCCGCCCAAGGCTCCCTTGGGCAAATGGGGTCCGACCGAACTCGGTGGTCCAGATGACTAGAGTATCCGAGTCGAGCCCTCGCGCTTTGAGGTCCTTAAGCAACGCAGCGATCGGACGATCGACGCTCTGGGCCATTGGAGGTAGCTCGGTTTGAATGTTTCCATGGTTGTCCCAGTTGTTCGTCGCTCCCTGCGGGCCGCTCCATACCTGAACGAACCGCACGCCGCGTTCGACGAGTCTTCTGGCCAACAAGCACCGCTTTCCAAAATCGTCGGTCGAGGGTACACCGAGCCCATAATCGGTCTGCGTTTGCGCTGTCTCTTGGCCTAGATCGAACGCCTCGGGCGCCGAGAGTTGCATCTTGGCGGCCAGCTCGTATCCGGAGATACGGGCCTCAAAACGGGTGTCCCCAGGGTGCTTGGATTGATGCCGTTGATTGAGCATCCGCAGGAGTCCTTGCCCGTCGCGGTCGGCTTGGCTCAGCGCAAAAGGGTACTTCGGTTCGGCCACAAGATCCGGAATCGACACCTTGGAATTCGCCTGCAAAACCACCCCCTCGTGCACCGTGGGCAAGAAACCGGAACTGAAACAAGCTTGCTGGTTGTAAGGCAGCCCACGGGCATCGGGAAGCACGACGAAGGTAGGTAGATTGTCAGTCAAATTTCCAAGTGCATAGGAGATCCATGCGCCCATGCAAGGAAAGCCCGGGAGCAGGAAGCCCGAGTTCATCATGTAAGTCCCTGGTCCATGGACATTGGTCTTGGTGGTCATCGCCATGAGAAAGGCCATCTGATCGACGAGCTTGGCTTGCTCGGGAAAAAGCTCACTGACCCACCGCCCCGACTGGCCATGCTGCGCGAACTTGTAAGGGCTTTTCATCAGCGCACCGGCTGGAGCGGTGAAACCCTCGGGCTTATCCTTGGGGCCAAGCATTTGGCCATGGAGCCGTTCGAGTTCCGGTTTGTAGTCGAACAAATCCATCGGACTTGCTCCACCGGTCATGAACAATTGCACGATCCGCTTGACCTTAGGGACATGGTGCTCGATTCGACTCGAGCTCTGCACCGCGCCGCTTGGATTGCCATGAGCCTGCCCTTCGAGCATGGTCGCCAAGGCCAAAGTGGCAAACCCTCCGCCGGATTGCAAGAGCATCGCTCGGCGATTCGATACGCTATCCATGGTCGCTCGCATTCATGGGAGAGAGTTTCATAAGCGATACCGGTTAGTCCAGCGGGTCAAGGAACGAACAGAAATTCATTGGAATTAAAAACGATGCGACACAGCGCAGCCAATCCATGTTGGTCGACATAGACTCTCATCTGATCGAGTTCCGATGCGTCGGGTCGGCGTTGGTAAGCCAACTGCCAGAGGGTCTCGATTTGGGCATCGAGCTCCGGAGTCTCTCGGGCAAGTCGCTCCGCAGTCGCTTGGGAGTGGACCAACACAAAAGGATTGTTCAGAAGGGCTAGGGATTGCAATGGAGAGGCCGAGAACGTGCGACTCGGAGCCAGGAGTCCCAGGTCGGGAAAATCCAGCGAGGCCATCAGCGGATCGGGAATTCCTCTCCAAACATACCGATAGATACTGCGTCGATTCGAATTCGCAGCCGACCAATCGTAAGCGGAGTAATCGAGTTTCGGAGTCGACTGGGGGCCGGGCTGCTGGGTGAAATGTTGAACCGCCGGACCGCCGTGTCCGGTATCGAGGCGGCCTGATATCGCCAAGACATAATCTCGAAACGCATCGGCATCGAGCCGCAATCGATTCTGCCTCCAGAGGAGTCGATTCGTCGCATCGATGCTCGATGCCTCCGGCCGATCCTCGGCCGACTGCTGGTAGACCTGACTTGTGACGATCAGCCGATGAAGTTGTTTCAAGGAGCCTTGAGCTCGGTCCCTAAACCATACCGCCAACCAATCGATCAACTCCGGATGCGATGGTTCTCCCCCCATGCGTCCCAAGTCGCTCGGAGTGTCGCACAGGCCCTGACCAAAATGGTAATGCCAAGTTCGGTTCACCACGCTGCGCCAGGTCAAAACGTTGTCTCGATGCGCAATCCAATCGGCAAGTGCTGCTCTGCGGGCCGACTCGGTCAGTTCCGATCGATCCTCAAAACGCGATGGCAGGTGCCCGAGCGCGCTGAGCGATCCGGGGGGGACTTCGCCACGCGGCTTGGATATGTCTCCTCGGTCGAGCAAATGGACTTTCTTGGGTGCTGCAATCGATCCAGGTTGATGGTTGCCGTTTCCCGAAGGGATAGAGACCGAGGTTCCGACGGCATAGACGGTCGCTTGCTCAGGGAGTTTGGCAAGCTCCGCGTCGGCTGCAAGATTGCCCAGATAAGCCGCGAGTGTAAGTTTTTGTTCGTCGGTGCGGTCCGACTCGGGGAGACCTAATATCTGCTCGATTTCTTGCGGCAAGGCGATCGCTTGTCCGGAATCCGCATCGGTCAGAGCGATGCGAAACGCACCGATCAAGTGCGAACCTCCGTGGAGTTGCTTGAGCGTGACACTCAGAGTCGAACCTTGTGCAAGCTCGATCGGCTCTTGGAATTCAAATACCGCATGGTGCGGCTTGGCCACCTCCGGATGGATTCCCCAAGCGGTTTTCGGGTCGCCATCGATGGCCCGTTGGATCCCCCAGCCGGCTTGATTGAAATCCGCACTGCTGCGGGCGATTGGAATCGACTTGCCAGCCGGTAAGTCGGGATGGAAGACCGATACGGAGACCTCGGACAGGTGCAAGTTCCCGTTTTGACAACGGCCGGGTCCGTGCATCGGCAGGGAGGCGTGGGGAAGCACATCGAGTCGAAGGGCTGTGATGCGTTGCAAGGGGACTCGGGCGCTGAGCACATAGGTATCGGTATCCGGTGCGGTCCCACTTGCTAAGTACGAGCGATCGACTTGTTGGGTCAGCGTCGCTCCTTCAAGAGACACAAACGACTCTAGATCGAGAGTTCTCCAAGTCGCAACCGTAGCTTGGCTTCTCGCAAGAGGTTCGATCCGAAGCCGCGCGAACTCACTTTCGAGGACCTTGAGGTCTCGCTCCAAGGCCCCTTTTTTGAGCTGTAGGATTTCACGGCGTTTTGTTGCGTCAGCCGCATCGGCATCGTAGCGAATGTTACCTTTGAGCACGCCCGCAAAGACAGCTTGCAGCGCATAGTAATCCTCTTGGGATATCGGATCGAACTTGTGCGCATGGCATCGTGCACAGTTGGCCGTCGTGCTGACAAACGCCGCCATGGTTTGCGTCAGCATGTCGTCGCGGTCGAGGTAATCGAAGGTAACCGGACCGGTCGAATAGGTGCTCAGGTCAAAGGTACCTGCTCCGAGAAAACCCAGTGCGGGAATTCGATCGGTCGCATCGGGTTCGAAGACATCGACTGCCAATTGTTCACGAATGAATCGATCCCACGGAATATCGTCGTTGAGGGCTTGAATCACGTAATCTCGGTAGGGCCAAGCATGATCGCGTCCGACGTCGTGTTCGTACCCGTGGGAATCTGCGAAGTGAATTGTATCGAGCCAGTGCCTGGCCCAACGCTGACCATAGCCGGGGGAATCCAAGAGCTTATCGACCAACTGTTCGTAGGCCGATTCGGTGGGCGACTCGAGAAATGCGCGTGTCTGCTCGGGTGTGGGAGGGATTCCAACGAGATCGAAATAGACGCGGCGAATGCGTTCCTCAGGGGAGGCCAACGCGGAGCGAGTAAGGCCGCTGGCTTGGAGCTTGGCTCCGACGAACGCATCGATAGGATTGGCCGGACCATTCAATAATCCACCGGATGGTAGATCCGGTATCTGAGGGGCAATCAGCGGCCTGAGCGACCACCAATCCATCGGATCGGTCGCTTCGGGTCGGACTTGCCGATCATCGAAGGCTCCGCGCTGAACCCAATCTTTGAGCGTTTGAATCTCGTCTGCGGAGAGCTTCTCGTCGGGCATTTTCAAATCTGCATCCGAGTGCTCGACGGCACGTATCAACAGACTGGCATCGGGATTTCCGGGGAGGATCGCCGGGCCGCGGGATCCTCCTGTCTCCCATCCGCTCCTCCAATCGAGGGCCAATCCACTTTCCATTTGGCCAGCGTTGTGCGAGTGGCAAGCAAAGCAGTGCTTCTTCAGAAGCGGTTCGACTTGGCGATGAAAAAAGGCTTGGTCGGTTTCTTGAGGAGACTCTTGCGCCAAGGAAACAGCACTCAAGGCCAACAGCGGGCAAAGCCACAGGAACAGGAGCATAGTTAGCGACAGGGAGTTGCGGCTCATGGTTTTTCCGAATCGAAAGCCTGCACGATCGGCTTGAGGAACTCACCGTTGTTGAATCGGTTTCCTTGCTGGCTTGGTTCCGCGAATCGAACCACCACCAAATCGTATTTCGGAAGGATGAACAATCGCTGCTTGCCAAGTCCTGCAGCCATGTAGACCTCCATCGGTTCTTGGTTGGAGTCGGTTCCTACATCCGCTTCGCGGCTGAGAGCCTGCTGGCGAATACGATCCCTGAAGTTTCCTTGTGCGGGCCCAGGATTTCGGCCCGAGTCGGCTTGCTCGTCGACACTGTTGAGCCACCAGGTAAGACCGTATTTTGGATTGGCGGATGAAGGTACAAAGCATTGCTTCAAGAGGTCTTTGCTGAGCAACTCCTTGGTCGATCCATCTGCTTGTTCGATGGAGCCTTGCTGTAGAACGAACTGTCCGAATTTAGCCCAGTTGCGAGCCGTGAGCATCAGACCTCCTGGAATATTGACATTCCCTGCGGAGTCTTTGCCCCACCGTCCGATTTGGATTCCGATTGGGTCGAAAATTCGCAACTTCGCATATGCTTCAAAACTCGTCGCTTGGATGGCCGATTGCGATTGCAGTTTGCGGTTGAGCAATTCACCGAATGCATAGAAGTGACTTGGTCCATAATCGAAATTTTCGCCAGGTTGGTATTTCATGGGAACCTCGACGGCATCCTTAAACCAGTTTCCCGTCGCAAGCTTGCTCAATCCTTGGGATTGGTCTTGGCGAGCGATCCTTTGTTGGCGTTGCGAAAGGATGGAGTTTTTCGGGAGCAATCCTGCGTTGCGAATGGGAAAGGCCGCATCGGCCGGCTCAAGACCTGAGGATAGACTCAGGAGGTGCCGGATCGTGATCTTGCTTTTTTTGGGGTCTTCTTTCCATTCGGTGATGGTTTCGCAAACCCGTTCGTCCAAGGTGAGCAATCTATCTTGGACAGCGAACATCGCAAGAACGCCAGAAAAGCTTTTCGTGCCGCTAGCGAGCATGTGGGGCGTTTCTTGGCCCCAATCGTCGTAGCGTTCAAAGACAAGTTTTCCTCGGTGCTGGATCAAGACAGCGTGCCCGCTGTACCGTTTGGAGTAATCGACAGATGCAGTGAAAAGGTCCTGACGCTTGCTCTCGATTTTCGGATCGCTTGTAGTCTGGTCTTGGGCCAAGAGTGGCCCTGCTAGGAGAAACACTAGTGCGCAGATTGCGAAATGACGCATGGTTTGAATCCACCAGATCGGGTCATGCAAAGTGGTACGACTTAGGAACATGACGTTCATTTTAGCAGGTTTTTGGACTTCAGTTCCTCTTGCCATCGCTCGGCGGCGTCTGTGTGCCCCGCATTGCGAAGTGAGTTGAGTCCATTCTGGAACTGGCCCGATGCCAACATGAGATCTTGGGTGGGTACAACGGGGAGTCTGAGTAGTTCCTCGACCGCTTCGGTGGCCTGTCTGGAGTGTTCGAGCAGTTCGGGTAATGGCGAGCTCTGCGATTTTGAATTCATCAGGTGCATCTGCAGTTCGAAAAACTGATAGATAATCGTTGGGGTCCTGATTTGGTTTCGGTAAGCAAGCAGGCAAGCTTCGGTCGCTTTTGTGTAGCTCTCGAGAGCAAGCTCACTGCGTTGATGCATGTCGTGCATGTGTCCTGTTGTGTGATGTGCTGAGATAAGAAACAGCATTCGCGCTTCGCTGGGGGATTCGGCTTGCAAGAGTCTCTCGGCGAGCGTAACCCATTGTTTAGACACCTCGGCGGCTTGCGTGTTATTCCCATGGTTGGCCAAAAGGAATTGAAGGTTTGTCGCGGTCTTTTGGTAAAACTTCAGGAGATCTGCATTGGAGGTCGATTGCGAAACCGATTCGGTTTCTTTGCGAAGCAAGACTTCGAGTAGTTCTATTGCCGAGGGAATCCTATGGAGTTCGATGAGGATTCGGGCGCGTTCGTGCCCGAACAAGGAAAGAAAAGAAGCGAATTCCGTAGTAGGAATCACCGTGGCATTATCGGTCGAAAAACCGGCCGGTTGGCTCCAAATCAATCCTGCAGCGTCGTCTAGGGCCATGGAAGCCGTCTCGAGTTGAGCCAAGGCCAAATCGGGTTCTTTGGAGCGCTCGTAGAGAATCGACATGTTCGCATGGATTTGGGCTTGGGCCATAGCAAAATCGTAAGAGGTCGATTTTTCTGAGCAGATCCGTTCGATCGCCAGGACTTGAAGTCTTTTCGCTTCGTCGAGGCTGCCATGATAGGCATGGTGCATCGATAACCCAGAGAGGGACTTGGCCAACGCTAAACGTCCCATGACGATATCGGAATCTGAGAGACCCGTTTTATCGATCAGAGGTTCAAGCTCACGAATCGATTGCTCGAATGGGACCTTCGATTCTTGGAATTTTCTCTGGAGTATATAGCAATTTCCCTCGAGAGACTTCAGTTCGCCGATTCGCAAATGAAGCAGCTCAGCGGTTGAACTCAAAGGGTCCGTAGTTTTCAAGCAACGCTGCATCCACTGGCATGCGCGGTCGACAAGCAGCACGGCTTGATCGGGTTTCCCAACTCGGATCTCCAACGATGAGATACGGTGTACGATATGGCTCAGTCGATCCACCGAGTTCGGACTCGGAGGCATCGTTTGTTCGAGATCCATGAGAATCTTGTCGAAAATATCCTTGGATTGACCTGTAAGCTTGCTGTGAATGGTGGCAAGTTTGGGCGATTGAAAAACCTCATGATCGGTCACCAGAAGGTCCTGGAATTTCAAGAGACCTTCAAAGGCCAGAGATTCTCTTCTCTCGGCTACCTGACGGTTTTGAACCGCTTCGATCCTGCGCTGTTCGGCGTTTTGCTCAGCACGTTCTGCAGCGAGTTTAGCTTGCTGGGTTATCTTCAATAGATTCGCTGAATCATCGAGTGCGATGCGAAGCTGTTTGGCTTGCTGCTCGACAATCAGCTTCTGTTTGCCTTGGTACCATAGGAACACTCCACCGCCTAAAAAGGCGATTGCGATTGCCGTTGCCAATCCCGTCGCAAGCGTCCGATTGCGACTTGGCCACCGCAAGGCACGTTCGGTCCATGTTTCGGCTCTAGCGCTGACGGGTTCCCCTGCGATCCAATTCAACAGATCGTCGCGAAAAGCCACCACCGAGGCATAGCGATCGGATGCATCGACCGCCATGGCTTTTTGGGCCACAGCGAATAACGAGAGGATGCCGGGGATTTTGGGAAGCTCCGGTTCAACGCGAGGGTCTTGCTCAGGCACTTGGTTGGTCACTATGCAATGGAGGATCGCACCGAGCGAAAAGACATCGGCCAATCGCAGCGATGCGCTGCGCGCACCTTGGATTGACTCGGGTGCTCTAAACCCTGGGGTACCGACTCCATCGGTTACCGATGCGCTCGTGTTCTCCCCGGCGATCCCCTCCGAATCGAGGGGCTTACGCGCAGAATAGGATTCCCGATCAGAGCATTCCGTGGAGGTCGACTCGATCCTTCGTGCCAATCCCCAGTCGGCGATTAGCGTTTCACCATAAGGTCCAATGAGAATGTTCGAGGGTTTTAAGTCGCGATGGACAACACCTCGGCTATGCGCGTAGGATACCGTGTCGGCGATGTCGACCAGTCGCCTCAGAAGGTCTCTTAGATCTCCTGCGACTTGATCGATCGAGCGATGCGCATCGGATGTACCATCCGACCTTTGATGGAAGTCCCGGATCGACTTGCTAAAGTCTCCTGTTCTATCCCCGTCGATCAGACGCATTGCATAGAAGTCTCTTCCTTGTGCATCTGTCCCTTGTCCATAGATGGGAATGATTCCAGGATGCTCCAGCGATGCGGTCAATTCCGCCTCGGCATGGAAGCGTGCCCGGACCTCGTAATCGTCCTGGAATTCCCGTCGTATTTTTTTGATCGCGACAGGGCGTTGGCACTCGTTATCGATACCCCGATAGATCTCTCCCATGCCTCCAGAACGAAGCAGTTCGAATTCGGTGTACCTTAAATTCTCAGCCGAATCGGGATGATTGTGATCCAGAAGGTACTCGTCTTGAACTCTTTGCAATTCCGGGATGAGTATCTCCGAGGGGATGTTGGGATAGTCCGATGCGAACTTCTCGGGCGTCGGATTCAAACCGCTTCGCAGATGACTTTCGTAATCCGAAGCCAAATCCATCACGTTTCGCCACAGTGTCGAAGTCACTGAGGCACTTGGGTAGCGATCTGGGAGTCCCTCCGAATCCGTGTTCATGCTCATCAATAGACACACTCCTCCCAGAGGATCCGGATCCAATGGATTTTCTGTAGCACTTTGTATTTTCTTTGTCGCAACGTTTTTGCAATCCAAGCTGACGAATGACCGTCTAAATGCATTGATGCGATTCGCCTAAGTTCGCCCGAGGGATCCTCTTGGTCCAGACGCCTAAAGAGATATTCCACGAAGTCCGAGAGATCGACCAGAGCCTCTGGGTTCATGAGTTCGGCCAATAGAGATTCGTCGAGAGCTTCCAGTGGCTCACGATGATAGACGGGCCGCTTCTGAGCGTTCAGCGCGCGGTAGTGACTCCGGATACGATTGATTGCCGAGACGAAAAGAAGATTCCAAAGCTCATCACGGTTCGCTAGACGAGGATGCTTGCCGCCGATGACTCCCTGAAAGACATTCCGGAAGCTACTTTGAACGATGTCCTCGGCACTGGTTGCAGGATCTGAGTTTCTCCGAAAGTGCCTCGAGGCGGTTTTAAGCAGCTTTGGATAGAGTCGATTCCAGATCTGACTTGCAGCATTACGCTCTCCGGCTTGCAATAGCTTTACCCACTGCGTGATAGAGCCTTGATCCTGGTTCATATTCCTAGATTCACTATGGTCAGGAATGGGGGTCAGGAATGGGGCTGCCACGATGGCTGTCCCGAGAACTTCACAAAAACGTCACGGAAGCAATTTCGATAAAAATTTTAGTTCCTATCTCCAGGGGTCAAAAGGGAAAATCCCAAGGGAATACTGAAAAAACGAGACGCGACCCATGCAGGTTCGCCCCGGAATTCGGGAACCGCTCGATCCAGTTTTCGCGTTTCTTCTTATGGAGAGTTCTCAAGAAGCCTGGATCCGACCGAGCCTTGGTATTGCCCACGGGACCTTAACCGATGGGCGGTATCTGCCGGGAGGTGGGTTCGGTCGGATCCCAGGCCGATTGAGTCGCAAGGGGGATCAGTAAGCCCCAAGCAACATGCTTGAAAAAGCAGAAAGTGGAGTCGAGAAAAGCAACTCTCGCCAATTCGCGTCACTGAGAAAACGAAACGCAAACAATCCAAGCCACACGGCCATCAGAGCATCGACAATCCGTCGAGTGACCCAAATCCGCTTGAGGTCCGATAACCCAGAAGACTTTGTGCTCGCAAATTCCGTCACTCGACTCGCGGTACCGATGGAGATTTCCGACGGTGACTCGATCGCAATCGATCCAAGATGCTGCATTCCCATTCGATTCAGCATCGTCGCTGAATCCACTCCCCTTGGTCCTCTTGGTCCCCGTGGTCTGGACCACCCTGTCGGTACCTGCCTTCTTAGACAAAACGATAGGCCAAAGCAACTGATGGTTGCAAAGGCAATCACACACAGAGTCTCAGGCACCGACGCCCTAGTGCTCATGACTCCCATCCGAGGCGAACCCGTGATGGCAATTGTGCCGGATGCCTCAAGCCGCTGCTTAGCAAGCTGACTTTCCAAACCTTCGATCCGTTTTGCGCTTTGATCGAACCTAGTCAGTAGAGATTCCCAAGTCGCTCGGTAAGGCACCTGACTAGCTGGTTCGGACTCGGTCTGAGAATTGAGCTTTCGGTAGACCACGGCCCTTGCCTTGGTCGAGGAGTCTTGGTCTCCAGAGCTCTCGTCCTGCTGCGAATCGTCCTGCTGCGAATTCTTTTCGCGAGCGCGGTCCAACTCAAAAAGGGCCATCTGATGCTCGATGGTCGCCAGTTTCCATCGCTCCGAGCGAACTTCGCTCAGGTCGCGCGACGCTTGGAACGACTCGGGGCTCGGTTCGGTCAGTCGCACCAGCTCCCGTTGGATTTGTTCATAGGATGCACCCGAGAGGACCCCCAAGCGGAGATAGATATGCTCGATGCGACCGACGGCATTGTCTCCCGACGATCTTCTCATATCCCTTGTGTAATGAACCCAACGGATCGAGTCGCTCGAGAGCCGAACCTGCTTCGAGAGCCTTTGCAAGCTCGGCAAACGCTGGCCCGATACAACCGCAGTTGCCGAGAGGATTTTCTCGGCACGCTGGATCGGGAACCAATTCAATGCCCACAGCGCCGTCATCAAACCAAACAAAGCAAGCTGCTTTGCCATCGCATCGTCGCCTGTACTGCTAAAGGTAAACCTTGAGGACTAAATCGATTGTTCGGCCGATTCGACCCCGCAGCATGAGGGATTCTCGTTGGGTCTTCGTGAAGCTAGCAAACCCCAGCGCCTAGTAAGCTCGCCAGTTTCCCGGTCCGCTGAAGCCTGGATTAGGGCCCAGTCCGTAGAAGTTGGGGGGCAGGTTAGGGTGCGGGAAGGGTTGTGGGTAAGCCGGTACACCAAAGCGAATAGAGTTCGACGGAACACCCAAGGGAACTCGGTAGCTCTGGTATCCAAAGCTCTCGACTCGGTAGGTATACGGGGCATGGTAGCCAAACGATGGGGGGCATCGAAACTCGCGAGCGATCACCCGGTCAATCGCCTTGCATAGATTCCTCATCCGAGTGTCCATTCCGTCGGCGAGCGACTTCAAATGCCGATCGGTGCACAGGCATGGATCGGTATAGATCGCAACACGCAGTTGGTTCCAATTCCCTTGGAGCTGTCGGTAGAGTCCCTCGACCTGATTCGGAGGCGCACCGCATTTGAGCCGCTCAAGAAGCCCGCAGGCCAATTGGTCCACGGCCATCGCGTGGCGGACCAAGTGGCCATGGGGTGCGGTTTTCTTTATTCGATTCGCGATGTCCTCGGCCCGACGCTGCACCGCGGAAGCCTCTCCGATGGCCGAAGACCACGGGTTTCCAGCCAAAGCTCCGTTGGCTAACGCCAGGATCGCTATCGCCACTGCGATCGGTTGTTGAATCATTTTGAACACGATGCGACCTCTTGGGTTTCCTAAACAATGGTACCGAACAAGCGTTCCGATCACCGACTGCCCATCGGTTGCCGACCGTCCGGTCTTGGCCGACTACCTCCTAAAGATACAAGTCTCATGCCAAAGGTGTTTTTTTAGAAAATGATGTGTTTTCCTCAAGTCTCATGCGGTTCTCCTCCTGCAGGGACTTGATCGGCTGTCGTCAGCCTGAGTACAGTGCGTTCGTAATGAGTGCGCCGTGGGGTGGCAGTGCCGTGAACAGCAGGGCCATGTCTAGCGAGGGGAGCTTGGCCCTAGGTTTGATTGACCTGCGAATTCGGAAGCCAGAGAGAAAGCGAAGTCGAAAATGAGTGTTCGAGAGCATCGAGAGCGAGCCGAGCAGACCTTGAGTGTTGCTGTATTGACCGTCAGCGACACAAGGACGCTCGAGAACGATCTCGGAGGGAACTTGATTGCAAGTTTGCTCGAGCAAGCCGGTCATCGGGTTGCACATCGCAAGATCGTTCGGGACGAATGCTTGGTGATCCGAGAACTAGCGGAGAAACTCTTAGACAGCGATGGGGTTGATGCATTGTTGGTCACGGGTGGCACGGGCTTGGCGGCACGCGATCAGACGACCGAAGCGATCGAGGGGCTTTATGATGCCAGGATTCCGGGTTACGGCGAGCTATTTCGAATGCTCTCGTACCAAGAGATCGGTTCGGCAGCGATGTTGAGTCGAGCCAGCGGTGGGCGCCGTGGGCAACAAGTGATCCTGACGATGCCTGGTTCGCCTGCCGGAGTACAATTGGCCATGGAGAAGTTGATCATTCCTGAGTTACCCCATTTGGTGCACCATGCAGGCAAATAAAAAAGGCGTCCATCGCGTCGGTGATCGATCCGTTAGAAATGCACTTCGGGTTATTGCACTCGGATGGGTGCTCTTGGTTCAGGGCCGGGCTCTTGAGGCACAGCAAGCCCCCGTGATACCTGCTGCTCAATCTCCTGCTGCCGAGTCGCCACCGGGTACCCCGAGAGAATCCAAACTCGAAACGGATTCCAAGGGGTTTACCAAGCGACCGAGTCGGGTTGGAGAAACAGGGGTGAAGGTCCATTTTGACGTTTCGTATTGCGAGCAAAAAGACCCATTGCAATTGGCAGATGTCTACATGCCCGCGGCTGGGGACATAGAGCATCAACCTCGGTTTCCCGCCATCATTGCGATTCACGGAGGGGCTTGGATATCTGGGGATAAGCGGTTTGATGCGTTGCATTGCCGCAAGATGGCGCAAAAGGGCTATGTGGTTATGGCGATCAACTATCGTTTGGCGCCCAAGCACAAGCATCCTGCGCAGATCGATGACTGCCGTGAGGCGTTGCGTTGGTTGCATGAGCATGCTCACGAGTACCACATCGATCCGGACAGGCTTGGGGTGTGGGGGTATTCGGCAGGCGGACATTTAGCAGCGCTGATGGCGACGGATCGCCGAGCCGAGGACCCTCCGATTCGCGTGTGCGTCGCGGGTGGAGCACCGTGCGACTTAGGGATGATCCCGGAGGACTCTCGAGCCTTGGCAGGATTCCTAGGCGGAACACGCAGGGCTTTGAGCGATGTCTATTCCACGGCATCGCCGATTGAGCATGTCAGTTCGGACGATCCCCCGATTCTGTTGTATCACGGGGATGCCGACGAACTCGTACCGATCGCCTATGCGTCTAAGATGCACAAGAAGCTTCAAGAGTGTGGAGTTGCATGCGAGTATTTGGTGCTTCCGGGCAAATCCCACATCATGGCGTTTGTGGATGCCAAAGGCATTTCGACATCGATCGACTTTTTCGACCGCCATCTTAAACGGTAAAAAAAGGGATTGAAACAGTAGAGGCACAAAAGAGATTGAAACACAGAGGCACAGAGGACACAGAGCCATGTCACTCTGTGATCTCTGTGCCTCTGTGTTTCCAATCTGATTTTTTATTCCGTGTTCTCATGCGCGATAAGTCGCTTTTGGAATGCCCCGATCAGGTGCAAAATCCAAGTTCAACCTCGGCCTAAACACGATCCGACGGATTTAAAGCGAGTCGGGCCGGGAGTTATCGACGGCAGCAAGGAACTGATCGATCAGACCGCTGGGAGCTTTGACGATATGCTCTGGACCGGGAAACCGTCCGTTTTTGACATCGGCGATGTAGTCTCGAAAACCTCCGACGCGCTCTGCCTGCATCGCTTGTTCCATCTCGAAAAGGTTCCGATATTGCTTGGTATGGCGTGGGTAAGGAGGAGCGTGATTCCCCAAGATGTCCTCGGCGAACATGAATTGAATATCGCCACCACTACCAGCCCCAATCGACGAGGTCACCAACCGAGTGCGACTGGAGATTTGCATCAGTAACTCAGCAGGTACGACTTCAACCTCGACGGCCCAGGCTCCTGCTTCTTCGAACGCCTGAATCTGTTGGAATACCGATAGCGCCTCCTGAATGGTCTTTCCGACCGCTTTGAGGCCGCCGGTCCAGGTGCTCAAACGGGGCACGAGACCCGCATGGGCTTCGACAGGGATCCCCGCATTTGCACAAGCCCGAATGAATTCAGGGCCCCATTGGCACATGATCCCATCTGCCCCTATTTCCATGGCATCGTAGCCAGCGCGGACCGCTTCGGCTGCCGTAGCGATCTTGGTCAAGCCAATACAAAACGTCATGAACGTATGAGGTGCTGCGTTTCGGATTGCAATCGCACTGGCCGGGTTGGCTGGATCGAACTTCACCTTCAGCAAATCGATTCCGGCCTCTTGAGCCGCGATCGCTTCGCTGGTCGTAAAGGGCATGGTCTCGGTCAGTACGGTTTTGCCTTTCAAGTCTCTCAGGTGCTTGATGGTGTAGTTTCGAGTCGCGTAGACGCCGCCGAGGGTCATGGTGCGGTGCAACCCTCGCTTGTCGGCGTCTCTCGGAGGCAATGGATTCGAAGGTACAGGATCCGATTTCATGGTTTTGGTTCTCTGTTCGTCAGATCGGGTAGATCGCTTGCGTCAAACGATCTTGGCTATCGGACGGATCGGACGGATCCGTCCGATCCATGCCGTGGCATCCATAGCTGCGAATTAACGCAACTCGATGCTCACCTGCTCCAACTTGCCGTTGAAGGCGTTTTTACGGCCTTCGCCGTAAGCTTCATCGACAGGAGTGCCCGTATCGATCCCAGTGTCTGCCGTATCGTCGAGCGAAAAGACGTTCGCATGCGTCTTGCCTATCGGACCTTGGCCTACCTGCTTACCGTCGATAAATAGTGTTGCCACTCCACCAGCACCCCGGCTTCCCGCACCGGGTTTCGGATCGTAGTCAAAGGCCACTTTAACGGTGTGCTTGCCATCGCTCATGGCTTCTTTGCCATCGACGCGGAAGACTTCCAGCCCAAGGTAGTTGTAGGTGTACATCGGTCGTCCATGATCGACCCAGAATACCCAACCGCCGAATCGGCCTCCTTGGGACAACAAGACTCCGTGGTTCTTGTCCCCTTTGACCTCGACTTGAGCTTGCATGTCCAGCGACGTATTTTTGACGTTGATGAAGGCGTTTTCGGCCATGTAAACCATACCTGGGTAAACGGTCAGTTTGGTTCTGCCGTCCATCAGATCGGGACGTCCTGCGACCTTGGGGTCGAACCGCTCGATGGTTCGATCGTCGATCGGTAGAACCTTGTGCTCAACGGCTTCCTTGGTAAACAGGGCCTGCAATTCCTTGAGTTTCTCGGGGTTCGCAGCCGCAAGATTCTTGCTCATGCTGAAGTCCTCGTCGACATGGTAGAGTTCCCAAGAATCGTCGGTGAGCGGATGGCGAGGTTGCGCTTCCCAGGGGGCTTTGTGGACCGTCCCTGCAAACCAACCATCGTGGTAGACGGCGCGATTCCCAGCGATCTCAAAGTATTGCGTTTTGCGGCGATCGGCGGCCTCTGGTGCGTTGAAGCTGTAAGCCATGCTGACACCCTCGATCGGCCGCTGCTTGACTCCGTTGACTTCCGTGGGAGCTGGGATTTTGGCGGCCTCGAAAACCGTCGGTGCGATATCGACGACGTGGTGGAATTGGTCTCGAACCTGCCCCTTGGACTTGATCCCTGCAGGCCAATGGTAAACGACTCCGTTGCGCGTCCCACCAAAATTGCTTGCAACCTGCTTGGTCCATGTAAAGGGGGTGTTTCCAGCTACGGCCCAACCAGCGGCGAAGTGGTTGAAGCATTCTGGACCACCCCACTGATCGATCTTATCGAGCATGAACTGGGTCGATTCGGCAACGCCGTTGAAATAAGTCATCTCGTTGAACATCCCGAGCATCCCACCCTCGGCGCTGGCTCCGTTGTCTCCGACGACATACATGATCAGCGTGTTGTCCAATTCACCCATGTCGGTGATGCTCTGGACCAAGCGACCCACTTCGTGGTCGGTGTGGGAGGCGAATGCGGCGAACACCTCCATCTGCCTTGCGAACAATCGCTTTTCATCGGCATTGAGATCCTTCCAGTCCCTGATCGCCTCGGGCTTGGGTGCCAATTTCGTCCCCTTGGGAACCACACCAAGTTCGATTTGACGCGCGAGGGTTTGCTCGCGCAGGGCATCCCATCCCATGTCAAATTTACCCTTGTACTTCTCGATCCAGTCTTTCGGTGCGTGATGCGGTGCGTGGGTCGCACCGGTGGCAAAGTACATGAAGAAAGGCTTTTGCGGGGTCAGAGACTGCTGCGCTCGCATCCAAGCGATCGCTTGTGTCGTCATGTCGGTCGTGAAGTGGTAGTCCTCTTGCTCCTCGGGCTTGCGCATCGACGTCGTTCCATGGACAATCATCGGATCCCACTGGTTGGTCTCACCGCCGATGAAGCCGTAGAACTCATCAAAGCCCGATCGGGTTGGCCAGCGATCGAACGGACCGCTTTGGCTAACTTCCCAGGGTGGCGTTTCGTGGTATTTACCCCAGGCCGATGTGGAATAGCCGTTCATGCGAAGAACTTCGGCCATCGGAGTGATGCTCTGAGGCCTTATTCCTGTGTTGCCAGGAAATGCGGTGGCGACCTCCATGATCGCTCCGGCATTGTTGCTGTGGTGGTTGTACCCGGTGAGCAACGCAGTCCTCGTGGGGCTACAGAGGGCAGTGGTATGGAAGCGGTTGTACTTCAAGCCGTTGTTGGCGAGTTTCTCTAGATTCGGCATCAAGCAAGGTCCACCAAAGGCGCTCGAGTGTCCAAATCCGATGTCGTCGATCAAGACCACCACGACGTTGGGAGCTCCCTCCGGAGCTTTCACTTCCCACCTTGGCGGAGCCTTCGCATTCCTTGCATCGAGCTCGGTATAGACGGGTAAGGCAGGCTCGCGGATCGGCAGGACGCTCCGATCGACCGATTGTGCTTGCACCCCATCGATCGTAAGCGATGCGACCGAGAGGCCTGTAAAGACTCCTGTCGCCATGAACAAAGAGATTCGATGCAACATGATTTGCTCTAGCTGTTTTTCGTGATTAGGGACTTCGTTGGTTTTGCAACCTGACAGAGCAAAGATTGTAACCGAAACATGCCAAACAAACGAACCACCGGCTGAAGTGAGTGGTTTTACGCAAAGCGCCGGTTCGGTCACCTATAAGTCCCTCCCCCGTGAGCCGCTTGGGGGCCAGCCGCGGGCGATAGCTTTAGTCCCCGCACTGAATGGATCGTGCTACCCAGCAGGAATGGCTAACCTGCCGGGTCCTTGAGTTCGAGTAATATTTCATGAAGTAATCTTTTTGGGTACAGTCGACCGTGTAAATGAGTCATCCGCCGCGCCATGCGATTCGAGCATGGTTGTGGTTACCTGCGTGATGACAGCGAGGTCGTGTGTATTGAGCTTGCAACGCCGAAGATCGGTTCACGTGGTGCATGATGTTTCCGGATGCGTTCACCGACCGATGTGCTGCACCGATGCTCGTCAGCCGCGTCTACTAACGTGTGTATGTTTCGGTTGGGAATAGTTTCAGCGCACCCAAAGCCATCGACAAGCACACGATGCAAAAGTAGCGTCCGATCTGTCTGATCTGTCTGATCTGTCCCCAAGTTAACATCACTTAACATTTATATTTGCTAAGCGATACTACCTCTGAACCGCTTGGCTGCTAGGCTGTTTTCTCCTCAAGCCTCAAGCCGGCTCAATAGGGTCGAGACTTTTGATGGGATTTGGACCTTGACCACGTTTGAAATGAGCAATGAGCACAGCCGAGAACTGGGTAGTTTTCGAAGATTAAAAGCGAGACATAAGCGGAATCTCCTTGAGGTAAGCGATAGTCTGCTGACGGATGGTAGCCGCTCGGTGAGGAGCTTTTGCAGGAATGGCTCGAGTGGGTCGGATGCTTGACTGGGGCGGGGGGGCTTGAGACAATTCTGTTGGATCGATACTCATGCAAAGGTCTTTTCGCATGGCAAGTGATCGGTTAGGGTCAATCCGCACGGCCTTCGATGACGCCCGAGATTTGCATGAGGTAACGGTTGTGATTTCTATCGATGAGTCTTTTGTTGATTCGGCTGCCCCGAATGCGGAAGCAGCAAAAAATGGACGAAGTCTGGTCCTTAAGAAAAAATATCTCCAGTTGAATATTTCTGGGGATAGTTCGATCCTATTCGGTGAGTGCCAGGGGAGTGGCAAGGATCCTTATCGCTGCTCGTGTGACTTTATTCGCCCTGGTGCTCCGACTTACCGCTGCAGTTGTCCCAGTCGCCAATTTCCATGCAAGCACTCGATCGGTTTGATGTACGCGTACGTTCAAAATGCTTCTTCCTTTAAGACAGCGGAGGTCCCTGAGGACCTACAGAGCAAGCGTGAAAAGGTTGTTGCTCGGGCCGAGAAGCATAAAGAAGCCCCTGCAGGCCCAAAGCAGGTCAATAAAGCCGCGTTGGCCAAGAAGATCAAGATGCAGCTAGAGGGGATCAACCTACTCGAGGAGCTCACCATCGAATTGGCCCGCATCGGCATTGGCAACATGAATGCGAAACTCGCAAGCACCATCGAAAGTCGGGCCAAGCAGCTCGGAGACGCTTATCTGCCTGGGGCTCAAAATGCGCTGCACGCCTACACATCTCTGTTTTCCGACGGTAGCGGAAAGTTCGATGACAAGGCGCCTAGCTCGGTCCGCGAGGCGATCTACAGCGATGCCCTCGATCAACTCGGACGACTCAATGCGTTGGTCAAACAAGGTCGAGCGTATCTGGAGAAGCGGCTGGAGGACCCAGAACTCAAACCCGAAATCGAATCGCCCATTGCAGCTTGGTTGGGACACGCTTGGCAATTGAGCGAGTTGAAAGAAGCCGGGTTGACGCAGGAAAATGCTGAGTTGATGCAATTGGCTTTCAATTCCCACGACGATCTTGCGCGTCGTGAATTTGTTGACACGGGGATCTGGGTTGAACTTGCCACAGGAAAAGTCCTCACTACCAAAACCTATCGCCCCTACAAGGCAGCGAAATTCATCAAGTCTGAGGATAGCTTCTTTCAGATCGCCCAAGTCCCGATGCTTTGCATCTATCCAGGGGACTTCAACGCCCGTTGTCGATGGGAAGAAATGATTCCTCGTCCGACGACCAAGGCGGATTTCGAAAAAGTTCGCAAAGCGTCTTCGAGTGATTTCGCTGCATTGGCTAAATCAGTCAAGAACAATCTCAAGGGACCCCTATCGGAAAAGCAACCGGTTTGCCTGCTGCAATTCAAGACCCTAGGGATCATCGAAGGAGTGTATGTCATCGAAGACAAAGCCGGCAATCGATTTTCGCTCAACGATCGAGGGATGGCCGAAGAACCCTCAAGTGTCGAACTTCTCCGATTGGTGCCTGCCGAAGCGATTCGGGATCAAGTCCTCGTGGGTCGCTTTCGACATGACCTGGACCGATGCCGACTAGAGGTAAAACCCTTGAGCATCGTCACGGAATGTGAAGTTATCCGCTTGACCCTCTAATTCGCTTGATCCTCCAAGGAGAGAACATGAGCATTGCGATTCTCAACGAAGTCTACAGCGAAGTTCGACGCCTCTCGATCGCCGGCAGTTCGGTTGCGCCCGGTGATTTTCGGCTCAAGAAGTTGATCGAACCACTGAAGAAGGCGGGAGCCAAAGCCCCTATCTTTTCCAAAGTGGCCGAGAGTGTCGAGGACCTAGTCAACTCCGACGAACAGAGCTCTGCATCGAGCCTTTTGAACCTCAGCTCCCTGGTTTGCTCGATTCTCTACACCCAAGGCGCAACTGGAGTAGACGGCAAGCTCGAAGGCGTCCAATCCTCATCGGTTCCTTCCCCTCGCAATCAGATCAGCGCTCGGATGCTCAAGCCACTGATCGAGGCGTTGGCGTCGACAGGATCCGGGCGGCTCGTGGCGATCACAAGTGCGATCGATCATGGTCTGTTCGCAGATCTGCGTTTGGTCCGACCTGCTCTCCTGGCAATCGACGACTCCTATAGCGAAATCGGGGATCTGATCGCAGAAAGAGTCCTACCTACGTATGGCAAGGCGATCCTAGCGGATTTGAAGTCGACTTTTGATATCAAGGGAAAGGGTGGACATGCGCGGCGACTGAAGCTGATGCACACGATCGATCCAGTCTTCGCGCGCCAGACGGTCAAGGAATCGCTTGGGGGTGGTTCCCCTGAGGTCAAGGTCGCAGCCATAGAATGTTTGGGTGGCCAAGCAGAGGATTTTTCTTACTTGATCGAGCAATCGAAGGCTTCGGCCAAGGATGTTCGCCAAGCCGCCTACCACGCCTTGTGCAAGATCGCCAACGAGGAGTCCCTGGCGATATTGATCAAGGGGATCGATGGCAAGGATTTGGAGCTTGTCGCACGAGCGGCAAGCGGCAGCAAACCGCTAGAGCTTGTCGATGCCGCTTTGGATCGGGCTAAAAAACTCCTCGTCGAAATCCCATCGAAGAGCGATAAGAAAGAACAGGGCGATCAGGTCGGACGGATCCTCCAACTGATTTCTATTCTCCGCAATCCGATGAAACCTGAGCCCAGGCAATTCTTGCGCCAATGCATTGAAAAGTCCAACGAATTGCGGAAGATCAAATCCACGCCTGGAGGACTCGATATCGTAGAATCCGTCGTTCAGGCCCTAGCCTCCGATAGCGAGAGCATCGATTACTTGATCCAGCAGCGAGATCATTTGCCTGTGGAATGCTTTCATGTGATTCTTGTCCAGGGGATGGAGGTGCTGCCCCCGAAGGATTTTTACCAAACGTTCTCGCCGTACATCAACCGTTCGGCGAAAAAGAACACGCCCGAACACCGCAGGAATGCGATTGTGCGAGAGGGATTGTTTGGTGGCCACGAATACCATTGGCGATGGATCCGCAAAAAGGCACTTAAGCCCATGGATGTCGCTTGGTTGAATGATGCGATCGCGACCGACGACTTGGAGCTCGCCGTGGCACTTGCACAGCCCAATCATGCTGGATTGGTCAAATACATTGACACCAAGCTTGCAGATCCCAAAGCGATGAGCAATTTCGAATCGGCTGTGGCTTCGGCGATGATTGACATCAGCCATCCTAAGACCAACGAGTTCGTGATTGAAAAGATTACCGATTCCTTGAAAACCAAGGGCGCGTATGAGTCCTACACATGGTGCTTGATCGCGGCACGTCTGAATGCCGATGCATTACCCGCCTTGGAGACGCTAGCTGGCGACGCGAAGCTCGCACAGAGTGCAACCGATCGGCTGATCGATGCGATCAGCGAAATCCGCGAGCGCACCAAGAAATAGACTTTCCATTGAACCCCATTCTCTCATTTAGAAATTGCAAAGATGGCCAAGAAAAAACAGGATGACCTCAACGCAACGACAACAAAAGAGAGTGGTCCAAGCTCTCAGGGGAATGTGTTGCGAGCACCAGCCGAGGAGTTCTATGCCCATGAGCTCGATGCTCTTGCGCAGGCCGATTCCTATGAGCGTCCACCGGGTTGGCAGTTGTCTCCTCGGGCGGTGCTGACCTATATCACGGGAGGTACGGTCGGAGGGACGACAATCACCCCCAAGTACGTGGGTTACAAGCGATTGGTAGAGATCGCGATTTCGACGCTTCTGACCGACCGATCCCTTTTGTTGATCGGAGAACCAGGGACGGCCAAGTCTTGGTTGTCGGAGCATTTGGCAGCGGCGATCAATCGCGATTCGACCAAGGTGGTTCAGGGTACGGCCGGCACGACCGAAGAGCAGATCCGATACACCTGGAACTACGCCTTGCTTATCGCCCAAGGTCCGTCGAATACCTCGCTGATTCGAAGTCCCATCATGCGAGCGATGGAGGGGGGATCGATCGCTCGCTTTGAGGAGATCACACGGTGTGCATCCGAGGTCCAAGACGCGATGATCTCTTTGCTGTCGGAAAAACGGATTTCAATTCCAGAACTACAGATGGAGATACCAGCGCAGAAAGGCTTTTCGGTAATCGCCACTGCCAATACTAGAGACCGCGGCGTCAATGACATGTCGGCGGCCCTCAAGCGTCGATTCAACATCGTCGTACTGCCATCGCCAGCCACCTTAGAAACCGAAATGGACATTGTCCGCAGGCGGGTCCATGAGCTTGCCAAGAATCTGGAACTCCAGGCCCCGGTCCCGGCCGATGAGGCGATTGAAAAAGTCGTCACCATCTTCCGCGAATTGCGCACTGGCCAAACGCTCGACGGCAAAAACAAGCTCAAGTCTCCGTCGGGGGTGCTTTCGACCGCCGAAGCGATTTCGGTTCTTGCAGCAAGCATGTCGCTTGCTGGTAACTTTGGCGACGGCAAGGTTTCCCCGGAAGACCTGGCATCCTCCATTCAGGGAGCTGTCATCAAGGACGAGGAAAAAGACAAGATCGTTTGGCAAGAGTATCTTGCGAATGTTCTCAAGAAGCGAGGAGCCGAGTGGCGGTCTCTCTTTGCTGCTTGCTCGGACCAGATGTCATGACGTCTCATTGGGAGATCAACGTATTCGGGGTTCGGCATCTTTCCCCGAGCGGCGCTTGGCATTTGCGACGGTACTTGGATCGCCTTGAGCCCGATTTGGTCATGGTTGAAGGTTTGCATGATGCGGTCGAACTGACCGGGGACTTGGTCAACCAAGGGACCAAGCCACCGGTGGCCATTTTGGCTTACACCGATTCGTTGCCCGTACGGACTTTGGTTTATCCGTTGGCGATTTACAGTCCGGAGTATCAGGCTGTTCTATGGGCCCACGAGAACCGCAAGCCGCTTGAGTTCATCGATCTACCTTCGGATGCCTTTTTGGGATTGCAGGAGCTCGAGATGGAGTTTGCCGGGCGCACGGCTCAGGAATTGCCGGAGGAATTTGCTGACGATATGAACGCAGACGGCACGCTACCGGATAGCGAGTCGTGTCACGTTACGGTTTACGATCGTTTGGCTGAGATTTCAGGAGAGACAAGTTATGACGCTTATTGGGAGCGACGCTTCGAGCACAACCTCAACGAGGATGCCTATCGGTTGGCGGCCAACGAGCTTGGTACTTCGCTTCGAGCTTTGGATAGCGAACCGCTTCGGCGGCGCGCCGAGAATCTGGTCCGAGAGGCGTTCATGCGTCGTCAAATCGAGCGGGCATTGGCACGGGGGATACGTCCGGAGAAGATCGTCGCCATTGTGGGTGCTTATCATGCCCCGGTGCTCAATGGATCGCATTTGGCCATGAGCGACAAGGAGTTCGAGAGTTTGCCTCGCCGCGCGAGCAAACTTACGCTGATGCCCTACTCGTATTTCCGGTTATCTACGCAATCCGGTTACGGTGCCGGGAACCTTGCACCGGCCTATTTTGAGCTTTTGTGGGAGACGCTCCAGAGCGATACTTTGGACGCACTGGGCGTACGCTATCTCAGTTCGGTCGCCAGAAGTTATCGCGAGTTAGGCACTTATCGCTCAACGGCTGAAGTGATCGAAGGGGTCCGACTAGCGCAGACGCTCTCTGCGCTTAAGGAGGGGTATCATCCGACGCTGGAGGATTTGCATGATGCTGCCATCGCGTTGTTGGGCCATGGGGAACGTAGCAACATCGCAGAATCGTTGATGCGGGTTGATGTTGGGACGGCCATTGGGCAACTGCCAAAGGGAGTTAGTCGCACCTCAATCCAGGAGGATTTCGGCAGGCACATCGATCGTCTGAAGTTGGAAAAGTACCGAACGGCGATCAAGCAGGAGTTGTCGATCGATTTGCGGGAGAATCGTCAGGCCAAGACCCAAGCGAGCGCGTTTCTGGATTTGGATCGTTCGAGTTTTTTCCATCGTTTACGAATTCTTGGGGTCCTGTTTGCCGAGCACGTACCGGTTCGGCAAGACTCGGCGACATGGGCCGAGCGTTGGAATCTGCAATGGAGTCCAGAGAGCGAGATCACGCTCGTCGAATCGGTGTTGCTTGGGGAAACAATCGAGTTGGCCTGTGGGTATCGATTCAAACAACTCATCGAGGCCGCTCCGACGATCGATGCGGCCGCGTTGCTCGTGAGTGACGCTTGCAAGTGCAACCTGATGGAGTCGATGGAGCAAGCTAGAGAAAAGCTTCAGCATCTGGCCAGTGAGACTTCTGCCCTGGGCCACATAGCCGCTGCCGCCTTTGAGCTCATGCAGGTGGTCCGCTATGGCGATGTCAGGCGGTTCGATACACAGCCTCTGGTACCGCTTATCGAAGCGTTGTTCGTTCAGGGGTGCTTGGCGTTGCACGAAGCGGCCAATTGCGACGCGACGGCGGCCAAGGAACTTCTGCAGTCGATCGATCAGATGAATCGAGTTTCATTGGAATTTCACGACCGAATCGATGAATCGCTCTGGACCCGCAAGTTGCAAACGCTTTCCGACGCAGACAATCGAAATCCGGTCCTATCCGGGTATGCTTGTGCGTTGCTACTCGAACGTGGATCGATGGGCAACGAGGCGCTGGTCCGTGAGGTTTCGCGTCGGCTTTCTCCCGGCATTTCAGCCGACTTGGGCGCCGGTTGGTTCGAGGGTTTGGCCAAACGGAATCGATATGGATTGATCGCAAGGCAGGTCCTTTGGGATACGCTCGATCGTTACGTAGCGACGTTGGACGACGAGCAGTTCAAACGTTCCTTGGTTTTTCTGCGGCGTGCTTTTGGCGAATTCAGTCCTAACGAGAAGCGGAATATCGCTGAAAATCTAGCCGAGGTTTGGGGAGTCCATGGCGAGGATGTCAAGGAGTCGCTCGATGGCCCGTTGACGCAGCAAGAAGAACAAGCGTTGGAGGATTTGAATGAATTCGATTTTGGGGACATTTAGAAGTCGTTCTGTGGTGTCCGGTCTTTGGTTGGTTTCCAAAGGATTTTCCAGATGAGCGTATCGGTCGAACAGGTCAAACGATGGCGATTGATTTTGGGGGCTTCGTCCCAAGAGCAGCTTGCGAGTTGCTCGCCCGGGTGCGATCTGTCCCCAGAGCAGTTTCAGATGGACCAAGCCTTGGCAGCGATCTACGACGACACTTCCGACGCACTTGACCAGGGTGGCAAGCGGAGCGCGGGACTTGGGGGATCAGCCCCGAGACTTGCAAAATGGCTTGGGGATATCCGCACCTATTTCAAGGAGGACATCGTTTGCGTCATTCAGCAAGATGCCATCGAGAAAAAAGGGCTCAAGCAATTGCTGTTCGAGCCCGAGACGTTGAAGTCCGTCGAGCCGAACGTTCAGTTGGTAGCTACCTTGATGTCGTTGAGCGGACAGATTCCCGAGCGCACCAAACAGACAGCGAGGATGGTTGTCCAAGCCGTTGTCGATGATATCAAGCTGCAGTTGGAGCAGCAGATTCGTCAAGCGATCATGGGAGCGATCAACCGACGCCAGCATACACCTTTACCCAATGCCAGCAGCATCGATTGGAAGTGGACGATCGGACGGAATTTAAAGAATTATCAGCCCAAGTTAGGGACGATTGTCCCGGAGCGAGTTTATTTTTTTTCGCGAGCAGAGCACACCAACAGTTGGACTGTGATCGTCGATATGGACCAGAGTGGTTCGATGGCCGACTCGGTCGTTTATGGGGCGATCATGGGTTCCATCTTTGCTTCATTGCCAGCGCTCAAGACGCATGTGATCGCCTTCGATACCGAGGTGGTCGATTTGACGGAGAAATGCGGGGATGATCCGGTCAACATGCTCTTTGGCGTTCAGCTTGGGGGAGGCACGGACATCAACAAATCGGTAGCTTATTGCCAGAAGTTCATCGAGGATCCGAGCAAAACGCTATTCATCATGATCACCGATTTGTACGAAGGTGGGAATCAGGCCCAGTTGGTTCGACGTTTGGAAGAGATGGTAGGTAGTGGGGTCAAGTGCGTTTGTCTTTTGGCGCTTGCCGATCATGGCAAACCGATATTCGACGAATCGCTGGCCAAGAAATTGGCATCGATTGGGATCCCCTGTTTTGCCTGCAATCCGAGTCGAATGCCTGAGTTGCTCGACAAGGCGCTGCGAGGGCAACTTACGAGCGACCTATCCAGCAACGCATTTCTTGATCGGTAACAAACCCGCCCGGGACAGTCCCCCGTTTTCATCGGTCACGGGATCACTAACCTGCTGGGGCCCAGACGCAGCGTGCTGGGGGGCTAATTTAAATCGCCCAACCGCTTGCGCTGGCTGGCTCACGGGGTTTCCTTATGGATGAACTTCTAAATTCCACGAATGAAGTACAATCATCTTTTGTCAACAAACTCATCACACGATGGACTTGCAATTTCCATGGCCCATTTTTCTATTCCTCCATCGAACACTCCTTGTCCGCGAACCTATTGGGTACTCGAGGGGCTGTTTCTAGCTGGGGCTTTTGCCGGTAAGCCCGATCCGCAAGATCAGATCGTGCGATTGTCCGGACTGCTAGACGCTGGCATCCGGACGTTCATCAATCTGATGGAGGAAGATGAGAGAAACCCGCAAGGGATGCTGTTTGCCCCCTACGATGGCGTCTTAAGCGAACTGGCGAGCCGAGTCGAGGATCCAATCGAATGCATTCGATTTCCCATCCAAGATCGACATATCCCAACCCATGAGCGAATGACTAGCATCCTCGATGCGATCGATTCGTCGATCCAGAGAAATCGCCCGGTCTATGTCCACTGCTTTGGCGGCATCGGACGAACCGGTACGGTGGTCAGTTGCTGGCTCTTGAAGCATGGTCACGCCACCGAGGAGAGTGTGTTTCACGTGCTGAGCGAATTGCGCCAAGCCGACACGGAGCGGTCTTGGCGCGAAGCACCCGAGAACGACACCCAAAAGCGATTCGTATTGAACTGGGCTCAAGAGCGCGGTCAATCGAAGACCAAGCCACCCTCGACAGCGGTTTTGCGCAACGATTGGTTTACTAAGCTCACTGGATTTTCTGAACGCTCCCCGGATGAAGTTCGCCAAAACATCGACGTGCAGGGGACTCGATTGACGAGCCGAGTCAACGGTGCGAGTTACCGATGCGGGCAACTTCAGATCGTATCCCTGGGTGCGTTACGCAAACAAGTCGCACCGATGGATGCTCAGGAGAAGAAGTTGAAGATTTCGGGGATCGTCGGCGATGCCAAAGCCCTTCATGCCGATGCTTCGAACGCGGGAGCATTTTTCCAAGTCGCTTCGCAATTCAATTTGCTCGAGATGATTTCACCTGACGTCACGCCGGAGCAAGGTGTAGGAATCTACGAGCGGGATCCGACGCAAGGACCTGCTTGTGCAGTCGCATGCGGTGCAGGGACGATCTACCGAAACTACATGGTCGACTTGGATGGCCAGGTCGGCCAGACGCGAGCACAGCAGGTCGATTGTCTCGCAGGAATCGGCAGGGTGCTAGGCAATGCGGACCAGCGCCTTTGGAGGATGCAAAATGGTTATGCGTTACCCACTGCCGAGGGGCTCAAGGAAGTCAACTTGAAATTGGAGAAGATGACCGAGACGCAGCTCGACGATCTGCGTTGCGAATTGAAGATTGGGGTGCAGTGGGATACCCAGGTGACTCTCGAAGGTTGTGGGCACAGGGTGACCCAGGCGTATTGTTCGGCACTCCCGGTCGCTTATAGTGGTTTGTCTTCCCGATTGTGGGAACGGTTTGCGCGATTGATTTTGCAGGCAGCTTATGAAGCGACGTTTGCAGCAGCGCTTGTCAATGCGTCGAAGACTGGAAACCGATCGGTGTACTTAACATCGCTCGGTGGTGGCGCGTTTGGCAACGATCCGGATTGGATCCTCGATGCGATCCGTCGGGCAGCGGAGTTGTACCGTCGAAGCGATCTCGATGTGAAGATCGTAAGCTACCGAGTGAGCAATCCAGCGGTCCGCGCGATGTGCGAGGAGTTCTAATCCATCCGATCGAGCTGCACCGCCGGAAACGACCACACGATAAAAAACCCAGGGACAGTCCCCAAGTTTTCGAGTCATCCGTCGAAACTCACCGCAAAGGCGCCAAGTTCGCTAAGAAAAAGACAAAGACAAAAACCTGGGAACAGTACCTGCCTTTTTTCCATTCAAAATAGGTTGGTCCGCACCAGGAGCTTCTTGCCTGGTTCTTAGCCTTGGCGACCTTCGCGCCTTTGCGGTGAACTTGGGACGCTTATCAGTGACAAAAACCCAGGGACAGTACCTGCGTTTTCGAGTCATCCGTCGAAACTCACCGCAAAGGCGCCAAGTTCCCTAAGAAAAAGACAAAGACAAAACCCGGGGACAGTACCTGCCTTTTTTCCATTCAAAATAGGTTGGTCCGTACCAAGAGCTTCTTGCCCGATTCTTAGGCTTGGCGACCTTCGCGCCTTTGCGGTGAACTTGGGACGCTTATCAGTGACAAAAACCCAGGGACAGTCCCCGCGTTTTCGAGTCATCCGTCGAAACTCAACGCAAAGGCGCCAAGTTCCCTAAGAAAAAGACAAACACAAAACCCGGGGACAGTACCTGCCTTTTTTCCATTCAAAATAGATTGATCCGCACCAAGAGCTTCTTGCCTGATTCTTAGGCTTGGCGACCTTCGCGCCTTTGCGGTGAACTTGGGACGCTTATCAGTGACAAAAACCCAGGGACAGTCCCCGCGTTTTCGAATCATCCGTCGAAACTCACCGCAAAGGCGCCAAGTTCGCTAAGAAAAAGACAAAGACAAAAACCTGGGGAAAGTTGCTAGGTTTTTTCTATTCACAATAGATTGATCCGCATCAGGAGAATCTTCACTTGCTTTTGCGCCTTCGCTCTGCACCGATCTTGAAAGAAGTGATCAACCAAAATGGAGTCGTGGTGAACAAGAAGAAATACGCCGCGGCAACTCCGGCTTTTTCTATGCGCAGATCCCGCTCTCGATCTGAACGACTTGAGTTTTCGATCGCGGTGATCATGATCACACTGAAGATGACAGTCAACGTAAAAGTCACTGCGGTAGCGATGAGTGGAATCTTGAAGCGTTTAAGCATTCTGAGGCACCTTAGATCGATGAGATAAGTACGTTCTGTTTCTTGCGAATGAAAACCCTGGGGAGTTGATCTACTAAAACTGCAACTCTCAGCATCCGCATTATTCGGTAGAATCGCTTCGGCCTTGAACAGTTTACATGGAAAAACACTTGAAAGCGATCGCGTTGTTGTATAACCGGTAAAAAATTACTCTTGAGCAGAATTTGTTGTTCAAAAGGTCTAACAGCCCTGACAAAACCCGGGAACAGTACCTGCCTTTTTTCCATTCAAAATAGGTTGGTCCGAACCAAGAACTTCTTGCCTGATTCTTAGCCTTGGCGAACTTCGCGCCTTTGCGGTGAACTTGGGACGCTTATCAGTGCCAAAAACCACCTCGCTGCTGGTTAATAAACCGGTTGCTCTTCTCCGTTCTCATACATCGCAATCAACGGATAAGGGTTGCTCAAGTCCTCATTGCTCAAGACGATGACGTGAGGGAGCCACTGAATAGCTCGCTGTAGATTTGCAAGAGTTCTTTCGAATCTCGCGCGGAGTCTGTCCTCGGGAACATCATGCCCGCCTTGACACACTCGCATGGCGACCCTTTGGATCGACTCGTCAGCGTCTTTGATACGGATGAAGATGAGAACGACGGTGTACCCGAGCGCCGCGTAGGAGGCGAGTTGATCTACTTTCTCGCCGACAGGATCGGACAGAACCGTTTCAAAGATGAAGCTCTCTCGCTGGTTTACCAGTTCCCTACGGAGCGATCTAGAAAGTCAAACGGTAGCCTCAACGTCGGACCTCGACCGCGATAAACTCACGACCAACAAATCGACCTATTGTTTCGCTGCCATTTTCTTCAATGCGGCATATCAGTTCCGGGTGGCCAGCGACAGGCTTGAAATGCGGATATGGACGTTTTTTCAGAACGGCTTCAAGACGTTTGCGGCCCTTGGCCGTCTCCACCTCGGCCAGCAGTTCCGATAACGGACGCTCTCCTCCGGCGATCTGAAGCGCTAGCGCCCGATCGCCGCGAAGCAGAGGCTCGATCGATTTTCCTAGCCCGGCCCAGAATTCAATTTGCCCAGCG
>Ga0315903_10000379_pt1 | contig 66670 bp, 58 predicted proteins | sample LakEriMetagenome_7_FD_203524 | JGI IMG/M metagenome (GOLD analysis project Ga0315903, IMG submission 203524) | Freshwater fungal communities from buoy surface, Lake Erie, Ohio, United States - Buoy 2 MA119 | ecosystem: Environmental > Aquatic > Freshwater > Lake | place: USA: Lake Erie, Ohio... | reverse complement strand
TGGCGCCCTTCGCGGTGCGGCCGCTCGAGGTCGCGGACCCCGCGGCGCTCCGCGCGGCGCTCGCGGGCCACGATGCGGTGCTGTCCTGCCTGCCGTACGCGCTCAACAAGGGCGTCTCGAGCGTCGCGCACGGGCTCGGCCTGCATTATTTCGACCTGACCGAGGACGTGCCGACCACGCAGCACATCCGTGGGCTCGCCACCGACTCGCGCAGCCTGATGGCGCCGCAGTGCGGCCTCGCGCCGGGCTTCATCGGCATCGTCGGTGCGCACCTCGCCTCGCAGTTCGACAGCGTGCGTTCGATCCGGCTGCGGGTCGGCGCGCTGCCGCAGAACCCGACCGGACTCCTCGGGTATGCCTTCAATTGGTCCGCCGAGGGTGTCGTCAACGAATACCTCAACGATTGCGAGGTCATCGAGGAGGGCGTGCACAAGACGGTCTCGGCGATGGAGTGGATCGAGACGATCTACATCGACGGCGTGAAGCTCGAGGCCTTCACCACCTCCGGTGGCCTTGGCACGATGTGCGAGACCTACAAGGGCCGCGTGGCGAACCTCGACTACAAGACCATGCGGTACCCGGGACACGTGGACCTCATGAACTTCTTCTTCCACGAACTCCTGATGCGCGAGCGGCGCGACCTCGCCGGTCAGATCCTCGCCAACGCCAAGCCGCCGGTCGATGCCGACGTGGTCTACGTCCACGCCGCCGCCGAGGGGCAGACCGCGGGCCAGCTCAAGCGCAAGGAGTTCGTGCGCGCCTACTACCCACGCGTCATCGGTGGCCAGTCGCGAACGGCGATCGCCTGGACCACGTCGGCGTCCGTGGTCGCGGTGATCGAGATGGTGCGGGACGGCCTGCTGCCGCAGCAGGGCTTCCTGAAGCAGGAGGACATCCCGCTCGAGGCTTTCCTCGCCACGCGCACCGGTGCGTTGTACCGGGAGTCGGGCCGCAGCTGAGCGGCCGGGGTCAGGCGGCGGATTGCGCCGCCGCCGCGATCGCGGCGGCGCTCGCGCCGGGCAAGTAAAGATACTCGCCACCCAACCAGGCGGCCAGGTTCTTGGCGGCGCCTTGGCTCAGGAAGTTGCGCTGCGTGTCGATCACGACGCTGCGCAGGCCCGAGGCGCCGGCCTGCAGGGCGAGCGCCTGCAGTTCGTCCTCGACGCCTGCCCGGTCGGCGTGGATGCCGATGTTCGCGCGCGCATCCGTGAGCAGCACCAGCACCACGTTTCGCAGGCCGCGTCGGCGCGCCTGGGAAGCCACCTCGAGCGCCGCGAGCAGCGCTGCGGCGAGCGGTGTTCCGCCGCCGGTCGGGATCTGGTCGACGGCGCGCCGCAGCAGTTCCACGCTGCCGGTGGGCGGCAGCAGAAGGTCTGCGCCCTGGCCACGGAACGACAGCAGCGCCACGCGGTCGCGGTTCACATAGGCGCGTTCGAGCAAGGCATGCACCGCGCCTTTGGCTTGGCGCATGCGGTTGAGCGCCATGCTGCCGCTCGCATCGACCGCGAACACGAAGAGGGCGCCCGCCTTGTCGCGGAACCGCTTGATCCGCAGGTCCTCGGCGCGGATCGCCACGCGTCCCGCGCCGCGCGGCCGGATCCGCTGCCAGCGCGCGGCCGCGCGCAGCGTGGCGATGACATCGAGACGGCCTTCGCGCGGCAGTCCGGGATCGCTGCGGACATGGCGGCCACGGGTGCCGTCGGTGCTGCCGCGGGATCCTGAGCGGCCACCACGCACGGCGCGGAACGGCAAGGTCGCCATGAGGTCCGGCAGTTCCGTGGCGATGGCGGCGAGCACCTCGTCATCGAGCGTGAGTTCGCCCTCTGTGGGCGGGGCATCGGATCGCGTCGCGTCGTCCGGGTCGGGCGCGGTGGTGTCCTGCGGCTCGGGGCCTGTGGGTGGCGCGGCGGGCGCTTCGGCGTCGGCGGGCGTGGGGGCAGGCTGCCGCGTCGCACGTGGCGCCAACACCAGGCGTACGGCCAACTCGAGATCCTCGCGCTCGATCCGGTCGCGCAGCGCAAGCGCCGCGCTCGCCCGGGCGGCGCGGTGTGCGAACAGGTCGGCGCGATGCCCTTGCACGCCGAAGGCGTCGGCGGCTGCGGCGAGTTCCTTGGATTGGGCGGGCGTCAGCCGTATCGCGGGCAACGCTGCGCGCGCGGTCGCGGCGAGGTCGCGCAGCAATTGCAGGTCTTCTTCCCAAAGATCACGGGCAGGCGCGAGGTGCCGGCGCACGATCTCGGCGCGTGCCGCGGCCTGGCCGACCGCCGGCAACGGCACGACGAGACCGATCCGATCGAGCAGGTGCGCGCGGGGCGGGCCTTCGGCGGGATCGAAGGTGGCGACGAGGCGCAACCGACACGGGCTCCGCAAGCTGAGTCCCTCGCGCTCGACATGCAGTTCGCCGCTGTCGAGCGTCGCCATCAAGAGGTTGGCGGTCGCCTCCGGCAACAGGTTGCAATCCTCTGCGGCGAGCACGCCCTCATGGGCGCGCGCCAGCAGGCCGGGACGGACGACGCGGGTGCCGCGCTGCAGCGTGGCCTCGAGGTCGAGACCGCCGAGCAGCGCTTCATCGTCGCTGCCGAGCGGCAGCATCTCGAAGGGGAGGTCCGGCAGCAGCGCGCCGAGGCCCTGCAGCAGCGCGCTCTTGCCGCTGCCTGCGGCGCCCGCGAAGGCCACGCCGCGAAGCGCAGGATCCACCGCCAGCATCATCAAGGCGAGGCGCGGCGTGTCGAGCGCGACGAGGCCCGGCAGCGGCAGCCGGTGCAGGTTCATGCGGGACGAGGCGCGCGCGGCCGCGGCATCGCAGGTTCAGCCGAGCGCTTCGGCGAGGATGCGCTTGACGCGCTCGTCATCCGCCGCCGGCTCGAGCGGGTCCTTGCGCAGGCGGTGGGCGAGGGCGAGCGGTGCCACCTTTGCGACATGATCACGGGTCGCTGACGGTGCTTGCTCGTATGCGGCGAGCGCGACGGCGGCGCGGCTCAAGGCGAGTTCGCCCCGATGGCCGTCGATCGCGAGCTTGTCGCAGAGCGAGGCCGCGAGCGCGAGCGCCTCGTCCGTGAGCGTGACCGTCGGCCGTCGGGCGATGGCCGAGGCGAGGGTCGCGCGCAGCGCGGACTGGGCGCGCGCATGGCGTTTGGCGAAGCCCTGCGGGTCATCCTCGAAGGCGAGGCGCCGGCGCACGATCTCGATGCGCTGCCCGATGTCGTGCAAGGTGCGGATCCGGGCATGCAGGCCGAACCGGTCGAGCAACTGCGGACGCAGATCGCCTTCTTCGGGGTTGCCTGAGCCGACGAGGACGAAGCGCGCCGGGTGCCGGATGGAGAGCCCTTCGCGCTCGACCACGTTCACGCCGCTCGCGGCGACATCGAGCAGCACGTCGACCAGATGGTCCTCGAGGAGGTTCACCTCGTCGATGTAGAGGAAGCCGCGGTGCGCCGCGGCGAGCAGTCCCGGTGCGAACGCCTGCACGCCCTCGACCAGTGCGCGCTCAAGGTCGATGGACCCGACGACGCGGTCTTCCGTGGCCCCGAGCGGCAGGTCGACCACCGGCACCGGCCGTCGTACGACCGGGCGGGTCGGGCTTTTGCGGCGAGACGAGGTGCCGCCGCCGGGGCGGCTGCGGGCGGATCCGCCGCAATGCGGGCAGGCACCGGCAGGCGCCGTCGGGTCGCAGTGGTAGGGGCAGCCGTCGACCGCGTCCATGGGTGGCAACAGGTCGGCCAAGGCGCGCACGGCCGTGCTCTTGGCGGTGCCGCGGTGACCGGTCACCAGGACGCCGCCGATCGACGGATCGACGACGGCCAGCAGCAGGGCGAGTTTGAGGTCTTCCTGGCCGACGAGTGCGGCGAAGGGGAACTGGACTGTGGTCGCCAAAGAACTCCGTCCTCACCGTCCCCGTGGCAATTCCCGTGCGCGGAGCGGCCGGTTTGCGGTATCGCATCCAGGCTGCGTACCATAGTGTCAACCAGACTATACACCTCACGGTGTCCTCCGAGGTAGATATGGCGACGCTCACCTTCGTGGTCGGCATCGAGCGCTTCAACGCCGGGGCCTGGGCGGAGGTCGAGCGGCGGTTGGCGCACGAGGGCGCCGAGGTCCGGATCCGCCGCTATCACGACGCCCATGTGGATGCCGCCGACCCGGCGCTGGCCCGGGACTTGGCCGACTCGGACGTCGTCTTCATCAGCCTCATCAACATGCGACCGCAGGCCGACTGGCTCGCTGCACAACTGGCCGGGTCGCGCGCCGCCGCCGTGTTCGCCTACGAGAGCATGCCGGAGGTGATGGCCCTGACGAAGGTCGGCGAGCACCGCTTCAAGGAGAAGAAGGGCGAGGCGCCGAAGGCCGTCAAGCTGCTGATGCGGCTCATCACGCGGGGCCGCGACGAGGATGCGCTCTACGCCTACACCAAGCTCGTGAAGGTCGCGGCGAAGATGCTGCCGCTGATCCCGAAGAAGCTGGCGGGCTTCCGCACTTGGCTCGGCGTGAACCTCTACTGGAACCAGCCGGACGCCGCGAACATCACGCAGATGGTGAAGCTCATCCTGCGCGACACCTGCGGTCAGGCGGGTCTCGAGGTGGCGCCGGTCGCAGTGATCCCGACCATGGGCTGCTTCGACCCGGTCAGCGGCCAGTTGTTCGAGGATTGCGAGGCCTACCTCAAGTGGGCGACCAAGCAGGGGCGATATCGCAAGGGTCAACCGCTCGTCGCCGTGCTCGGCATGCGCAAGCATGTCATCCAGCGCCTGGCTTATCTGCGCGAGCTCACGGGCGGTATCGAGGCGCGCGGCATGGCCGTGCTGCCGGTGTTCGTGTCGGGCATCGAGGCCCACGTCGCGGTGCGAGAGTGGCTCGCCGACCTGCCGATCGATGCGTTCGTGTCGACCATGGGCTTCTCGATCGTCGGCGGTCCGGCGTCCTCCACGAAGCCCGGGCACTACCACGAGACCGCCGCCGACCTGCTCGGCAAGCTGGACGTGCCTTACCTCGTCGCGCAGCCGTTGTTGATGCAGGACGAGCACGAGTGGCGGGAGCGCGGCGCCCATGCCATGCAATCGGTGGTGATGTACGACCTGCCGGAGATGGATGGCGCCGCGAGCGCGGTCGCCCTGGGTGCGATCCGCGACGGCGAACTCACCACGGTCGCCGATCGCCTCGAGCGGGCGCTCGATCAGGTGGAGGGTTGGGTCAGGTTGCGGCACAAGAAAGCGGCCGAGAAGCGCGTGGCGATCGTCCTCTACAACTTCCCGCCGGGGCTCGGCAAGGCGGGCACGGCCGCATTGCTCGACGTGCCAGCTTCCGTCACGGCGCTCCTGAAGCGCTTGCGCAGCGAGGGCTACGCGATCGGACGGGCGCCGCTCGAGGGCGCCGAGTTCACCGAACGCGTCGCGGCGCTCGGACGGGGCGAGGTCGGGCGCCACGTCAGCGTCGCGGAGTTCCGGCGCTGGCTCGCTGGCGGCGCTGCCGATCGCATCGAGCGCTTCTGGGGGCAGGCGCCCGGTGACATCGCGGCCGCCGGGCGCGACGCCATCCGGCTCGACGCGCTGGAGTTCGGCAATGTCGTGATCGGTCTGCAGCCGCCGATGGGCGTGCCGGGCGATCCGATGCGGCTGCTGTTCGAGAAGACCTTCACGCCGCACCACCAGTTCGCGGCGTTCTATGCCTGGTTGCGGCATGGCTTCGAGGCCGACGCGATCATCCATGTCGGCATGCACGGCACCGCGGAATGGATGCCGGGGCTGCAGACCGCGCTCACCGGCGAATGCTGGCCCGACCGTCTGCTAGGTGGCGTGCCACATCTGTATCTCTATCCGCTCAACAACCCGGCCGAGGCGGCCGTGGCGCGTCGGCGCGGTTACGCGACCGTGATCAGCCACGCGATCCCGCCCTACGCGCGCGCAGGCCTCTACAAGCAGCTCGCACAGGCGCAGACACGGCTTGAAGACCCGACCGACGAACTCGAGGGCGCGTTGCCCGAGCTCGTACGAGGGCCCGACGAGGATGCGGCGAGCTATCGCGCGCGCGTGGGCGCTTGGTTGTCGGAGATCGAGCAACGTCTGATCGTCGATGGTCAACATGTGTTCGGCGCGGCGCCGGACCGTCAACGGGCGAGGGCGCTCGTCGAGGCGACGCTGGAGGTCCCGCGGCGGGGCCTGCCGGGGCTGGGCGCCGCGATGGCGCGGACCGGGGTCGCAGCGGACCTGCAGCGCGCGTTGCGCGACGCGTTGCTCGAGCGCTGCGTGTTCGGGCGCGAGGATGCTGCCCGGGTCTGGGGCGAGACGGTGGCGATGCCCCCTCCCGCCGACCTCGCGCACTACATCGGCGAAGGGCGCGGCGTACTGAACGGCATGGCGCGCTGCACCGAGGAGCTCGATGCGGTGGTCCACGCGCTGGCGGGCGGCTATATCCGGCCCGCGTACGGCGCCGATCCTGTGCGCGCCGGTGCGGCCGCGCTGCCGAGCGGACGCAACATCCATGGCATCGATCCGTGGCGGCTGCCCACCGATATCGCCTTGGAGCGGGGTCGCCGCATGGCAGCGGTGCTGCTGGAGCGGCACCAGGCCGCGCATGGCGCATTGCCGCGCACCGTGGCGCAGGCGCTGTGGGCCATGGACACCATCAAGAGCGAAGGCGAGGGCTTGGGCGTGGTGCTCGCGCTCGTGGGCGCCGAGCCGGAGCGCGACGGTCAGGGCAAGATCTTCCGCTACACCCTGTTGCCCCTCGAGCAGCTCGGTCGCCCGCGCATCGATGTGCTGCTCGATGTGTCGGCGGTGTTCCGCGACACCTTCCAGATGAGCCTCGACCTGCTCGATGACCTGTTCCGCCGCGCTGCGCTCGCCGACGAGCCGCCGACATCGAACTTCATCCGCGCGAACAGCGATGCGCTGCGAGCGGCGGGCCGCAGCGAGGAGGAGGCGACGGCGCGCATCTTCACGCAAGCCTCCGGGCTCTACGGCACGGGCGTCGATGAGCTCATCGAAGAGACGCAGTGGGAAGAGCATGGGCAGCTCGCCGAGATGTACCAGCGGCGCAATGCCTTCACGGCAGGCGGCAAGCGCGCGGGCAAGGCTGCGCCCGAGGTCCTGCGCGGATTGCTCGGCACCGTGGATCATGTGTTCCAGGCCATCGACTCCGTCGAGTACGGTCTCACCGACATGAGCCACTACTACGGCCACAGCGGCGCGATGCAGGTCGCGGCGTCACGCGCGCGTGGCGGTGTCGTCGACCTCAGCTACGCGGAGTCGAGCGGCGGTGAGCCGCGGGTGAACGGCGCGGCGGAGCTGCTGCGCATCGAGGCGCGCGCCAAGATCCTGAACCCCAAGTGGTTCGAATCGATGCTGGCGCATGGCCACAGCGGTGCGGCGGAGATCGGCAACCGGTTCACGCACATGGTCGGTTGGGGCGCGCTCGGCTCGCTCGACGGCTGGGTGTTCGAGGATGCGGCGCGCACGTTCGTGCTCGATGAGGGTGTGCGTCGCCGTCTGGAGGCCGCCAATCCCGAAGCGGCGCGCAACGCGGTGGGCCGGCTGATCGAGGCGCATGGTCGAGGGATGTGGAAAGCCGACGACGCGACGCTCGCGACACTGCAGAGCCTCCACGCCGACATCGAGGACCGGCTCGAGGGGGTCGGTGCGGCGGCCTAGCGGCGCCCCGATCTCAGCGGAAGGTCAGCAGCGAGCGGCGCTCGGGGTGCTCCAGGTGCGGCACCGCATTGAACGACAGCAGGCTGGTGCGTGCGCTGTCGTACTGGATGCGCGTCACCGAGGAATTGTGCACCGACCACGAGAGCTTGATGGCCTCGCGCGGCGGCAGGCCCAGCAAGTGTCCGACGGCCGCCCCCACGACGCCTGCCGAGGTGCTGACGACCACCCGCCGGGCACGGCCCTCCCGGGCCATCACCTCGGCGATCGCGGCGGCGACGCGGTCGCTGAACGCCTGCCAGGGCTCGACCCCGGGCGCCTGCAGCTTGCCTTCCGCCCACAGCATGCCGACCTCCTCGAGGCGCCGTTGGAAGGCGCGCGGGTCGATGCGCGTGCCGCTGCCCGGTTCGGGCAGCGAGGCGCCGGTCGCTGCGGCATGGGCACGGATCAGGGAACCGGCAGAGTATTCGTTCAGCCCTTCCAGTTCGGTGACCGTCGTCCCGGAGGGCTCGGCCAGTATCCGCGCCGTGTCCCGCTGCCGGCGCAGCAAGCCGCTGTAGAGGGCGTGAGGCGCCTCGGCGACCCCGTGCAGATGATCGCGCAGCAGACCCACCTGCCGCTCGCCGAGCGGGGAGAGCAGGTCGTAGTCGGGCTGACCGAAGGACGCTTGGCCGTGGCGGACGAGGTAGAGCGTGCTCATCGCGCCATTGTACGCGGCGTCGGCGTCATGCGGCGGCCTCGTACGACGACCGCGGGGCTGCCGCGACATTTGAGCGGCCTGCGGCCAGCGCGTACCATCGCCGGCGCATGAACGCCGGTCGTACAGGACCCCGCAGTGACGAGGCATCGCCCACAGAGGCGTCTTCCGGCGACTTGCGTCCGGCGTGGTGGGTGCGCGCGCTCGCCGCGTTGCCGTTGCCGGTGCTGCACGCGCTCGGCCGTACCTTCGCCTTCCTCGCGACCCATGTCGTCCCGTACCGGCCCAAGGTGGTGCGCGAGAACCTGTCGCGGGCTTTCCCCGAGCTCGACGAGGCGGGGCTGAAGGCGCTCGCCCGGAATTATTACCGGGGTTACGGCGATGTGATGGTCGAGATCGTCAAGTCGGCGGCCATCGGGCGGGACGAGCTGCGGGAGCGGATAATCCTCAAAGATATAGACCTGCTGCGCGCGCCGCTCGTGGCGGGGACGCCGGTGGTGCTCGTCGCGGCGCACCAATGCAACTGGGAGTGGGTCCTGCTCGCGCTCTCGGCGGAGCTTGGCCACCCGGTGGATGCCGCCTACAAGACCCTGACCGACCCGTGGGCCGACCGCGAGATGCGTGCGCTGCGAAGCCGGTTCGGGGCGCGCATGGTCGAGTCGGGCAGGGTGATGCGCGACCTCATCGCGCATCGTCGCCAGCCGCGCGTGATCGCGCTGGTGGCCGACCAGGAGCCGGTGGCGAGCGAACGGCGTCATTGGACCACCTTCCTCAACCGCGATACGGCGTTCTTCATGGGTCCCGAAGTGATCGCGCAGACGCTCGGCTATCCGGTGTTCTTCGTCGCGATCCGCCGTACGGGCCGCGGGCGCTACGAGACGCGGTTCGAGCCGCTCTGGGCACCCGGCGACACCGACGTCCCCGGCATCACCGAGCGGTTCGCGAGGCGCGTGGAGCGGCAGATCCACGACGCGCCGGCCGACTGGCCCTGGTCCCACAAGCGCTGGCGGTTGTCGCGCTAGTCGCTGCCGCTTTTCTCTGCCACTTTGGTCGCTTGTCCGCTGCGGGACGATGCCGGAGAACGACGACCCCATGAACGAGCCGCCGACCCCGCGCCCGCTCGTCGGCCGCAGCAGCGACGACGACTGGTATCTGGTGGAGGGTGCGCCGGACGCAAGCTGCGCTGCGGCGGGAGATGCGCGGCGCGCGATCCGTTATCCGGGACCGCGCGCCGCGATGCCTTGATGAGTGCGGCCAAGAGCGATCGGATGAAGATCGGCCTGGCCGGTGGCGCTCAGGCTGGCGTCAGAACGGCAGGCCGTGCGACGAGCCGCCCATGCAGAGCAGCATGGGGAACGACAGCAGGAAGTTCACGCGCGAGGTGAGGGTGGCGGTGCGTCGCGCCTTGGCCTTCTCCTCGTCGGTGGCGGGCACGAGGCCGATGACCTTCTTCTGGTTCGGCCAGATCAGCGCCCACACGTTGAACAGCATGATGGTGCCGAGCCAGACGCCGATGCCGATGACCACGCTGCCTTCGCGCAGCAGGAACGCGTCCATGAAGCGGGTGCCGAGCAGCCAGGCGCCGGTCAGCCAGGTGGCGAGCGCCGCCCAACGGAACCACAGCAGCGCGCGCGGGGCGACGTACTTGACGATGCCGGCGCCGCCCGGGCCGCCCTTGTCGGCATTGGCGGCGGCGAGCGCAGGGATCTGCGCGACATTGAAGTAGTACAGCAGGCCGATCCAGAAGATGCCGGTGACGATGTGCAGCCAGCGGCTGAGGCTCAGGTGCGAAAAATCGCCGCCTGGCGTCATCGGCAGCAGCATCACGATGACGGAAAAGACGACGCCCAGCGCGACGGTGGTGCCGACGCTGTCGAGGGGATTCTTCATTTTGGACTCCACGGTGGGGGATTCGACCGGGTTTGAAGAATACGGGTCGACCCCGCATAATTCAACGCATCCCACTTGCGGTCGGTGTCATGGACGGACTGGATCGGACAGTTTCGCTGGAGACGGCGCGCGCGCGACCGATGTCGCCGTGCATCAGCGTCTGCGCGCTGGATGCCAGCGGTCATTGCTCCGGGTGCCTGCGCACCCGCGACGAGATCGCCGGCTGGATCCGCATGACCCCGGAGCAGCAGTGGGCCTTGCTTGGCTCGCTCGAGCAGCGGCGCCGCGCGCGCCGCATCTGACCACCCAGGAGACCTTCGTCATGAGCATCGAACAACGCATCAAGGACCAGCTCGCCGCAGCGCCGGTCGTGCTCTTCATGAAGGGCACGCCGGATTTCCCGCAGTGCGGCTTCTCGGCCCAGACCGTCGGCGCACTCCGCGCGTGTGGCGCGCGCTTCCAGCACGTCAACATCCTCGAAGACCCGGAGATGCGCGAAGGCCTCAAGCGCTGGTCCAACTGGCCGACCTATCCCCAGCTCTATGTGAAGGGCGAGCTGCTGGGCGGCTGCGACATCGCGCTCGAGATGTACCACAGCGGCGAACTGAAGGCCGCGCTCGACGAGGCCGGCGCGACCTGAGACCGCCGGGCGGCGTCACGGCAGACGCCGCAGCCCCGGCCGGGGGCGCTACGCGCCCGCTGTCGCGTCAGGGGATGTTCTCGTCCGCGACGGGCGAGGTGGGGTCGAGACCGTTCGTGGCCGGGACATCGTCATGCCAGCCGAGTTCGCGTGCCTTGGCATCGGCCTCGAGGTAGCTCGGCAGACAGAAATTGCAGACCTTGCAGAAGATGTCCGCGGTGCGCTCCGCGTCGTAGGCCGCCGCATGGGCCGCTTGCGAGTCCCACTCCACGCCGCTCGCCATCGTCGCCTTGGCGAGCACCGTCTGGCCGAGCGCTGCGCCTGCGAGGGTGACGGTGTCGAAGCTAGAGAACGGATGGAACGGGTTGCGTTTGATGTCCGCGCGGGTCACAGCGGCGTTGAGGAAGCCGAGATCGAACGAGGCGTTGTGCCCGACGAGGATGGCGCGCTTGCAGCCATGCCGTTTCACGGCTTCCCGCACCTCCTTGAAGATGCGGGTCAGCGCGTCTTTTTCGTCGATGGCCGGACGCAACGGATGGAACGGGTCGATGCCCGTGACCGCGAGGGACGCCGGCTCGATGTTGGACCCCTCGAAGGGCTTCACATGGTACGAGTGCGTCTCGCCGCGGCTCAGGCGGCCGTCAGGCCCGATCTCGATGAGCACGGCCGCGATCTCGAGCAGCGCGTCGCGGGCGGCGTTCAAACCGCCGGTCTCGACGTCCACGACGACCGGCAGGAACCCGCGGAAACGGCGCGCCAAGGGTGGCGGCGACGGTGGCGCCACGTCGCTCACGACTCGACCTGTTGCCAGCGCAGCTGGCCGCCGGCGCGCATCGGCACCACGACATCTCTGCCGCCCATGGGATAGGTGGCCGGAGGCGACCATTCCCGGCGGGCCAGCGTCACGGTGCCCTCGTTGCGTGGCAAGCGGTAGAAATCGGGGCCGTATTCCGACGCGAACCCTTCGAGGCGGTGCAGGGCTCCGGCGTCCTCGAACACCTCGGCGTACAGTTCAAGCGCGGCGTGGGCCGAGTACATGCCCGCACAGCCGCACTCGCTTTCCTTGGTGTGGCGCGCATGGGGCGCGCTGTCGGTGCCCAGGAAAAAGCGCGGGTTTCCGCCGGTCGCGGCCTCGATGAGCGCCTGCCGGTCCTGCTGGGTCTTGAGCACCGGCAAGCAATAGAAATGCGGACGGATCCCGCCGCGGAACAGGTCGTTGCGGTTGTGCAGCAGGTGCTGCGGCGTGATCGTGGCGGCCACGGCTTCGCGCGCGTCCCGGACGAACTCCGCTGCGGCGCGTGTGGTGATGTGCTCGAACACCACGCGCAGTCGCGGATGGCGCTCGAGCAGCGGCGCGAGCACGTCGTCGATGAAACGCTGTTCGCGGTCGAAGACATCCACGTGCTCGTGGGTGACCTCGCCGTGCACCTGCAGCACGACGTCGCGCTCGGCCATGCGTGCGAGCACGGCATCGGTGCGCCGGACATCCGTGACGCCGGAGTCCGAGTTCGTGGTCGCCCCCGCGGGGTACATCTTGAAGCCGGCGACGAAACCGCTGGCGGCGGCGCGATCGACCTCGTCCGGCGGGGTGTTGTCGGTGAGGTAGAGCGTCATCAGCGGCTGGAAATCCGAGCCTGCCGGACGTGCGGCAAGGATGCGGTCGCGGTATGCGGCGGCGAGCGCCGTGGTGGTGACCGGCGGCTTGAGGTTGGGCATGACGATGGCGCGCGCAAACTGCTTCGCGGTGTGCGGGAGCACGGCGGCGAGCGCCGCGCCATCGCGCAGGTGCAGGTGCCAGTCGTCGGGGCGGCGCAGGGTCAGGAAGTCGGTCATGCGGGCCGTGAGCGCCATTCCGTGAGGGACATCATGCTACCACACGCAGGGCGGTACCCCGGACGGGCGGGGGCAAGTTAACATACGGTTTTTCACAAGCCCCGGATGCGGGGCGTGGCATGGCGGACGGCATGACGAACAGTCACGACAGCGACCTCGACCCCGGCGAAACCCGCGAATGGTTGGACTCGATCGACTCCGTGCTCAAGGCGCACGGTCCCGAGCGGGCGCACTTCCTGCTCGAACAGCTCATCGACCACACGCGGCGTTCCGGGGCCTATCTGCCGTTCCGGCCGAACACGGCGTATCTCAACAGCATCTCGACGGGGCAACAGCCGGCCTATCCGGGCAACCGCGAGCTCGAGCGCCGCATCGAGGCCTACATCCGCTGGAACGCGATGGCGATGGTGGTGCAGGCCAACCGCCTGTCCTCCGAATACGGCGGCCACATCGCGACCTACGCGTCGGCGGCGATCCTTTACGAGGTGGGGTTCAACCACTTTTGGCGCGCGGCCACTGACCAGCATCCGGGCGACATGGTGTTCGTCCAGGGTCACGCATCGCCCGGCATCTACGCCCGCGCGTACCTCGAAGGACGGCTCACCGAGGAACAGTTGCGGCATTTCCGCCAGGAAGTCGCGGGCGACGGCTTGTCGTCCTATCCGCATCCCTGGCTCATGCCGGATTTCTGGCAGTTCCCGACTGTGTCGATGGGGCTCGGCCCCATGCAGGCGATCTTCCAAGCCCGCTTCCAGCGCTACCTCGAGCATCGCGGTCTCGTGCCGGCGAGCGACCGCAAGATCTGGGCGTTCCTCGGCGACGGCGAGATGGACGAGCCCGAATCCATGGGCGCGCTCACCATGCCGGTGCGCGAGAAGCTCGACAACCTCGTGTTCGTCATCAACTGCAACCTGCAGCGGCTCGACGGGCCGGTGCGCGGCAACGGCAAGATCATCCAGGAGCTCGAGGCCGCGTTCCTCGGCGCCGGATGGAACGTCATCAAGGTCCTGTGGGGTTCGCGTTGGGATCCGCTACTCGCCAAGGACAACCTTGGTCTGCTGCGGCGCGTGATGGAAGAATGCGTCGACGGCGAGTACCAGAACTTCAAGGCCAAGGGCGGTGCCTACACGCGCGACCATTTCTTCGGCAAGTATCCCGAGCTGAAGGCGATGGTCGCCAACATGTCCGACGACGAGATCTGGGGCCTCAACCGCGGCGGCCATGACGCCCGCAAGGTCTACGCGGCCTACGCCGCGGCCAGTGCGCATCGCGGGCAACCGACCGTCATCCTCGCCAAGACCGTGAAAGGCTTCGGCATGGGCAAGGCCGGCGAGGGCCAGATGGTCACGCACCAGCAGAAGAAGCTCTCGGACGACGACCTGCGCGCCTTCCGCGACCGTTTCAACATCCCGGTCTCCGACGAGGAGATCGCGCACCTGCCGTTCTCGCGGCCGGCGGATGACAGCCCGGAACTGCAGTACATGCGGGGCCGGCGCAAGGCGCTCGGCGGGTACCTCCCGGCGCGCCGCCCGGATGCCACGCCGTTGCCGGTGCCTGCGCTCGAGGCCTTCCGGCCGCTGCTCGAGTCCACCGAAGATCGCGAGATCTCCACCACCATGGCGTTCGTGCGCCTGTTGACCACGCTCCTCAAGGACAAGCAGATCGGACGCCACATCGTGCCGATCGTCCCCGACGAGGCGCGCACCTTCGGCATGGAAGGCCTGTTCCGGCAGGTCGGCATCTATTCTTCGGTCGGCCAGTTGTACGTCCCGCAGGATGCGGACCAGCTCATGTCCTATCGCGAGGACAAGAAAGGCCAGATCCTCGAGGAGGGCATCAACGAAGCGGGCGCCATGTGCTCGTGGATCGCGGCGGGCACCGCCTATTCGAACCACGGCGTGCCGATGGTGCCGTTCTACATCTTCTACTCGATGTTCGGGTTCCAGCGGGTCGGTGATTTCATCTGGGCGGCCGGCGACCAGCGCGCGCGCGGTTTCCTGCTCGGTGCCACGGCGGGGCGTACCACGCTCGCCGGCGAGGGCTTGCAGCACCAGGACGGGCACAGCCAGCTGCTCGCGACCATGGTCCCGAACTGCCGCGCCTACGATCCGACCTTCGCGTATGAGCTCGCGGTGATCATCCAGGACGGCCTGCGGCGCATGTACGCCGAGGGCGAGAGCGTCTTCTACTACATCACCGTGATGAACGAGAACTACGCGATGCCGGCGCTGCCGGCGGGCGCAGAGGAGGGCATCCTCAAGGGGCTCTACGCGTTGCCCGCGGCGAGCGGTCCCAAGACATCTGCCCGGGATGCATCGGCCAAGACGCCGCGTGCCACGCTGCTCGGTTCGGGCACCATCCTGCGCGAGGTCATGGCGGCCGCCGAGACCTTGCGCGAAGAGTACGGTGTGCACTGCGACGTGCTGTCGGCGACCAGCTTCAGCGAGCTGCGTCGCGAGGCGCTCGACTGCGAGCGTTGGAACCTCCTGAACCCGACCGCGCCGCCGCGGGTCCCCTACGTCGCACAGACGCTGGGGCGCCACGCCGGGCCGTTCGTCGCCGCCACCGACTACGTGCGCAACGTCCCTGAACAGGTGCGCCAGTGGGTGCCGGGCCGTTTCGTCGTGCTCGGCACGGACGGCTACGGCCGCTCCGATGCGCGCGCGGCCTTGCGGCACCACTTCGAGGTCGATCGGCGCTTCATCGTGCTCGCCACCTTGCGTGCGCTGGTCGACGAAGGCGCGCTGCCCGCCGCGCGCCTCGAGGGCGTGCTCGCTTCCCTCGGCATCGATCCCGACAAGCCCAACCCCCTGAACGTCTGAGGCCCCAACGTGCCCCAAGTGGAAATCCGCGTACCTGACCTCGGCAGCTTCAAGGATGTCGCGGTCATCGAACTGCTGGTCGCGCCCGGCGACACGCTCGAGCTCGACACCCCGATCGCCACGCTCGAGACCGACAAGGCGACGATGGATGTGCCCTCGACCCAGGCCGGCAAGGTCATGGCGCTGCATATCAGCCGCGGCATGAAAGTGAACTCGGGGGACCTGGTCGCGACGGTGGAAGCCGCTGCGGCCGCCGCGTCTGCGCCGGCACCGGCGGCCGCCGCGCCGTCCGCGAACGCCGCGGCGCCTGCGCCCAGCGCGGTCGCATCGCCGCCCGTCGCCGCGCCGCCGCCCGTGGCGCCCGTCGCGCGTGCGGATCTCGCGCCGATCACTGCAGGCGGATCTGCGGGCGCCCACGCCGGTCCTTCGGTGCGGCGTCTCGCGCGCGAACTCGGCGTCGATCTCGCGCGGGTGACGGGCAGCGGCGTCAAGGGACGCATCAGCCACGAGGACGTCAAGGCCTGGGTGAAGCGGGCGCTGAGCGGTGCGCTTGCCCCTGCCGCACCGGCGCTCCCCAAACTGCCGGTGGTCGACCATGCCGCCTTCGGTCCGGTCGAGACCCGGCCGCTCACGCGCGTGCAGCGCATCTCCGGGCCGCGCTTGCAGGCGTCGTGGATCAACATCCCGCATGTCACGCAGTTCGACGAGGCCGACATCACCGAACTCGAGGCGCTGCGCAACGCCCTGAAGCCGCAGGCGGCGGAACGCGGCGTGAAGCTCACGCCGCTCGCATTCGTGGTCGCGGCCTGCGTGCGGGCGCTTCAGCAGTTCCCGGGGTTCAACGCCTCGCTGGACGAGTCCGGCCAGAACCTGGTCTTCAAAAAATACTTCAACCTCGGGTTCGCGGCGGACACACCGCAGGGCCTGCTGGTGCCGGTGATCCGCGACGCCGACCGCAAGGACATCTATGCGATCGCCGCGGATCTCGCGGCGCTGTCTGAGCGCGCGCGCGGCGGCAAGCTCGGCGCCGCGGACATGCAGGGCGGCTGCTTCACCGTGTCGAGCCTCGGCGGCATCGGCGGGACGGCCTTCACGCCCATCATCAACCCGCCTGAGGTGGCCATCCTCGGCGTCTCGCGTTCGGTGATGCGTCCGGTGTGGCGCGACGGCACGTTCCAACCGCGTCTGATGCTGCCCTTGTCGTTGTCGTACGACCATCGCGTGATCGATGGCGCGGCGGGCGTGCGGTTCACGACCTGGCTCGCCGACTGTCTCGCCAAGCCCGACGCGCTCGTCGCGGCGGCCGCGGGCTGAGGGCGCACCATGGCCACCCAGGACATCAAGGTCCCCGATCTCGGCAATTTCAGCGAGGTGCCGGTCATCGACGTGCTGGTCCAAGCCGGCGACAGCGTCGAGATCGACACGCCGCTCGTCACCCTCGAGACCGACAAGGCGACGATGGACGTGCCGTCGCCCGTCGCCGGCACGATCGAATCGATCACCGTCGCGCGTGGCGCGAAGGTCTCCTCCGGTAGCCTGATCGCGCGCATCGCCGTGTCCGCCTCGGCGGCCCCGGCGCCTACGCCCGCACCGATCCCGGCGCCCACGCCTGCCCCGATGGCGGCTGCGGCCGTGGCCTCCGCGGCCCCGGCGCCCGTCGCGGCGCCGCCGGTTCCGGCACCCGCGCCGCTCGCTGCCGCCGCGTCGATCGAGACCGGCCCGGTGCCGGGAACGGACCGTCACGCCAAGTTGCTGGTGCTCGGCGCAGGCCCCGGCGGTTACACGGCTGCGTTCCGTGCCGCCGACCTCGGTCTTGAGGTCACCCTCATCGAGCGCTGGCCGGTGCTCGGTGGCGTGTGCCTCAATGTCGGTTGCATCCCCTCCAAGGCGCTGTTGCACGCGGCGCGCGTGGTGGATGAGGCGCATTCGATGGCCGCGCACGGCATCTCCTTCGGCGCGCCGCAGATCGACCTCCCCAAGCTCCGCGCCTGGAAATCAGGCGTGGTCGGCAAGTTGACCGGCGGCCTCGCGGGCCTCGCCCGTCAAAGAAAAGTCACGGTGGTCAACGGCACCGGCCGCTTCGTCGCGCCGCGCGTGGTCGAGGTGACGGGCGAGGGCGGCACGCAGCGCATCGGCTTCGATCATTGCATCATCGCCGCCGGCTCCGAGCCCGTGCATCTGCCCTTCGTCCCGAAGGATCCGCGGGTCATGGATTCGACGGGCGCGCTCGAGCTGCAGGACATCCCGAAGCGGCTGCTGGTGATCGGTGGCGGCATCATCGGTCTCGAGATGGGTTGCGTGTACGATGCGCTCGGCAGCAAGGTCAGCGTGGTCGAGCTCATGGACCAGCTCATGCCGGGCGCCGATCCGGATCTCGTCAAGCCGCTCGAGAAGCGCTTGCGCAAGCGCTACGAACAGATCCTGCTCGGCGTGAAGGTGAAGGCCGTCGACGCCTTGCCGGAAGGCCTGCGCGTGAGCTTCGACGGACCCGGCGCTCCCGAGCCGCAGCTCTACGATCGCGTGTTGGTGGCGGTCGGTCGCCGCCCGAACGGCGCGGCGATCGGCGTCGAAGCGGCCGGCCTCACGGTCGATGCGCGCGGATTCCTCGCGGTCGATCGGCAGATGCGCACCGCGCAGCCCCACATCTTCGCGATCGGCGACATCGTTGGCCAGCCCATGCTCGCCCACAAGGCGACGCACGAAGGCAAGGTCGCCGCGGAGGTGATCGCCGGCGAGAAGCGCGCGTTCGACGCGCGGGTCATCCCGTCGGTCGCCTACACCGATCCGGAAGTCGCCTGGGTCGGCCTCACCGAGACCGAGGCCAAGGCCAAGGGCATCGACTACCGGAAGGGCAGCTTCCCGTGGGCAGCGAGCGGACGCTCGTTGGCGCAAGGTCGCGACGAGGGCTTCACCAAGCTGCTCTTCGATCCGGTGACGCATCGCGTCCTGGGCGGTGGCCTCGTCGGTACCAACGCGGGCGAGCTCATCGGCGAAGTCGCGCTCGCGATCGAGATGGGGGCGGATGCGGCGGACATCGGTCTGACGATCCATCCGCATCCGACGCTATCGGAGTCGGTGGCGATGTCGGCGGAGGCCTTCGAGGGCACGTTGACCGATCTCTACCTGCCCAAGCGCAAGTAACGCCCACGCGCAAGTGACCGCTCGGCGGTGGCGCCGTCTTGCGGCCGCTCAACGCAGCCGGCGCAGCTCCTCGAGGTAGGCGTTCTCGTCGGGCAGGCGGCCGGCGCGCTGCGCGTCCCACAGCGCGCGTCCCAAGGCCTCCATCATCCGATGCTCGGCGTCCATGCGCCCATGGCGTGCGGCGAGCTTGGCATGCACCCGCGCGATGCCGGTCGGCCGGTCGGTGCCGACCTGTTCGCGCAAGGCGAGATGCATCGAAAGATGCAGGAAGGGATTGCCCACGCCGCCTTCGGGCGTGAATTCCGCGGCCAGCGCGGATTCGCCGTGTTCGAGCCAGGCGTGGTACTCGGGGTGCTCGACGATGAGCTCGAACAACTGCGTTTCGAGCGCCGTGAGCGGCAGGCCGTCGCGACCGCGACGCCAGGCATCCAACCAGCCGCGCCGCAGCTGGTCGCGCGAATCGCCGAAGAAGAGGCTCATGGAGCATCCTCGGCGCGGGTCTTGCGCTTGAACGCGCAGAGGTCGGCGATCGGGCAGGCCGGACAGTCGGGCTTGCGCGCCTTGCAGACGTAGCGGCCGTGCAGGATCAGCCAATGGTGGGCGTCCTGCAGGAACTCCGCCGGCACGGCGCGCAGCAGTCTTTTCTCGACGGCGAGTGGCGTGCGTCCGGGCGCGAGGCCCGTGCGGTTGGCGACGCGGAAGATGTGGGTGTCGACCGCCATGGTCGCTTCCCCGAACGCCGTGTTCAGCACGACGTTGGCGGTCTTGCGACCGACACCGGGCAGGGCCTCGAGCGCCTCGCGAGCGCGCGGCACCTGACCATCGTGCCGCTCGAGCAGCAACCGGCAGGTCGCGATGACGTTCTTCGCCTTGGTCTTGTAGAGACCGATGGTGCGGATGTGCTCGGTCAGCCGTTCCTCGCCGAGGGCGAGCAGGGCTGCGGGCGTGTCTGCGACCGGGAAGAGCTTGCGCGTGGCGAGGTTGACGCTGCGGTCCGTGGCCTGGGCCGAGAGGATCACGGCGATCAGCAGCTCGAACGGGGTGCGGTACTCGAGTTCGGTGGTCGGGTGCGGGTTCCGCGCGCGCAAGCGCTCGAACATCGCCTGCCGCGCGTCGGGCTTCACGGCGTGCCCTCCGGCAGCGCCCCCGCCGGGGACGCCGCCCGGGCCTTACGCTCGGCGAGACGGGCCAGGCGTTCCGTCTCGCGCCGCCGCTGGCGCGCGACATGGACGTCGTGACGCCGCAGGTTGTCCGCCGGTCGCGGCTCCGGTGTCGCGGGGCGTGCCGCCTCGCGGGGCAGCAGCGTGATGCAATCGACGGGACAGGGTGCGATGCAGAGTTCACACCCTGTGCAGAGTTCCACCAGCACCGTGTGCATCTGGCGCTGCGCGCCGATGATGGCGTCCACCGGGCAGGGGGGCAGGCAGCGCGCGCAGCCGATGCAGCGCTCCGGGTCGATGTGGGCGACCGATGCGGGTCCCTCGGTGCCGCAGTCGGGGTCGAGCGGTCGTAACGGGCGCCCGGTCAGCGCCGCAAGCTGCGCCAAGGTGGCGCTGCCGCCGGGCGGACAGCGGTTGATGTCGGCGTCGCCGACGGCGATGGCTTCGGCGTACGGACGGCAGCCCGAGTATCCGCAGCGGGTGCACTGCGTCTGGGGCAACAACGCGTGGATCGCGTCGGCGGCGGACGTCGTGGCCAGATTCACGCCGGCAGGCTCACGCGGGCAGGCTCACGCGGGCGGGGTCAGTTGACCGACATCCCGCCGGCCGCACCGTCGTCCGGCGAGAGCAGATAGACGCGATCGTCGGCACCCGATGCGCAGAGCACCATGCCCTCCGAGACCCCGAAGCGCATCTTGCGGGGGGCGAGGTTGGCGACCACCACCACCTTGCGACCGACCAGGCTTGCCGCGGTATAGCTGCCGCGGATGCCGGAGAACACTGTCCGTCGCGCGCCGTCCAGATCGAGGGTGAGCCGCAGCAGCTTGTCGGAGCCTTCCACATCGCTGGCCTCGACGACCTCCGCCACCCGCAGGTCCAGCTTGGCGAAATCATCGATGGTGATGATGCCGGGCGCGGCGGCGGGCGGCGGGCCTGATTTCGGTGCGGCTGTTCGGGTGGGTGATTCAGTGGCCGCCTGTGCTGCCGATCGGGTGGTCGCCGGGGCGGTTGCAGGCGCGGGCTGCGGGGCGTCGACCAGTCCGGCGACCGCCTTGGGGTCGAGGCGCTGCGCGAGCGGCTCGTAGGGTGCGAGCGGCATGCCGAGCAGCGGTTGTGCGATCTCGTCCCAGTCGGCGAGCGGTGCGCCGAGGAAGCGCGCCGCCTTGCAGGCCATCTCCGGCAGCACGGGTGCGAGGTAGAGCATCAGTACGCGGAAGAGGTTGATGCCCTGGGTGGCGACCGATAGGACCTCGTCCGCCTTGGCGGGGTCCTTGGCGAGCGCCCAGGGCTTGCGGGCATCCACGTACTGGTTCGCGCGATCGGCGAGCGCCATGATCTCGCGCATGGCCTGCGCGTAGTCGAGGCCCTCGTAGTGCGCGGCGATGCGCGGCGCAGCCGCCGTGAACTCCGCGTACAGCGCGGGATCCGGCAGCTCGCGGGCGAGCGTGCCGCCGCCCTTGGCGACGAAGCCTGCGCAGCGGCTCGCGATGTTGACGAGCTTGCCGACGAGGTCCGAGTTGACGCGCGCGGTGAAATCGCCGAGCGCGAGGTCGATGTCGTCGACGCCCGGACCGAGCTTGGCGGCGAAGTAATAGCGCAGCGGCTCGGGCGGCAGATGCGCGAGATAGCGGCTCGCCGTCACGAAGGTGCCGCGCGACTTCGACATCTTCTGGCCGTCGACGGTGAGGAAGCCGTGGACGTGGACCGCGGTCGGTCGGCGCATCCCCGAGCCGTGCAGGACGGCCGGCCAGAACAGGGTATGGAAGTAGCTGATGTCCTTGCCGATGAAGTGATGCAGTTCGATGTCGCTGTCGACCTTGAGGAAGGCGTCGATGTCGAGCCCCTGTGCATCGCACAGCGCCTTGAGGCTGCCGAGGTAGCCGATCGGCGCATCGAACCAGACATAGAAGTACTTGCCGGGATATCCCGGGATCTCGAAGCCGAAGTAGGGCGCGTCGCGCGAGATGTCCCAGTCCTGCAGCCCGGCTTCGAACCATTCGGCGAGCTTGGCGCGGACGGAGTCCTGCAGCGATCCGCTCGCGACCCACTCGCGCAGCATCGTCTCGAACCGGCCGAGGGCGAAGAAGAGATGCTCGGAGTCCCGCCACACCGGCGTGGTGCCGGAGAGCGTCGACTTCGGGTCGATGAGGTCGGCGGGCGTGTAGGTGGCGCCGCAGGCCTCGCAGGAATCGCCGTATTGGTCGGGTGCCTTGCAGCGCGGGCAGGTGCCCCGCACGAAACGGTCGGGCAGGAACATGCCCGCCTGCTCGTCGTAGGCCTGCCGCACGCTCCGCTGGGAGATGTGGCCGGCCGCTCTCAGTCGGCCGAACATGAGATCGGTGAAATGCCGGTTCTCGGGGCTGTGGGTGCTGTGGAAACTGTCGTGACCGATCAGGAAGCCCTGGTAGTCGGCACGGTGCTCGGCGGCGACGCGGGCGATGAGGGCCTCGGGGGTGATCCCCTCCGCTTGCGCCTTGATCATGATCGGCGTGCCGTGGGTGTCCTCGGCGCAGACGTAGCGGCACTCGTGGCCCCGCAACTTCTGGAAGCGCACCCAGACATCGGTCTGGACCGCCTCGATGATGTGTCCGAGGTGCAGCGGGCCGTTGGCGTAGGGCAGGGCGCTGGTGACGAGGATGCGGCGTGACATGGGCCGATTATCGCACAGGGCTGACGCCCGGCCCGTGCGCCGCCGCGAAGGCCACGCGTAAAAAGGCTAGAATCCGCCCATGTCCAGAGGATCCACGAGCCAGCCGCCGCTCGACGACGCGGTGCTCGCCGCACAGGTCGGAGAGTACATCGAACCCCACCTTCGCCAGTCGCTCGCCGACGCGCGGGCCGTCCGGGGCTGTCGCCTCGAGGCTGGTGCCGGCGGCGCGGACCGCTTGCACCTGCAGCTGGAGCTCGGGTTCCCCACCGGCGGCTACGCGCCGGCGCTTGCCGCGGCGCTGGCCGCGCACCTCGCGCCGCTCTTCGCCGCCCGCGGGATCGCCCCGGAGATCGTGCTCGACCTGCACCACAAGATCTCCGCCCACGTCGTGCAGCGCGGTCTCACGCCGCTCACGGGCATCAAGAACATCGTGGCCGTCGCATCCGGCAAGGGTGGGGTCGGCAAGTCCACCGTCGCCGCGAACCTCGCGCTCGCGTGGGCGGCGCAGGGCGCGCGCGTCGGATTGCTGGACGCCGACATCTACGGGCCGAGCCAGCCCATCATGCTCGGCCTGCAGGGGCAGCGGCCGTCCACGCGTGACGGCAAGCGATTGATCCCGCTGTCGGCGCACGGGCTGGTCGCGATGTCGATCGGCTTCCTCGTCGACGTCGAGCAGCCGATGGTGTGGCGTGGACCGATGGTCACCTCGGCCCTGAACCAGCTGTTGGCCGACACCGATTGGGGCGATCTCGATTACCTGGTCGTCGACATGCCGCCCGGCACGGGCGACATCCAGCTCACGCTCGCGCAGCGCGTGCCGGTCTCGGGCGCGGTGATCGTCACCACGCCCCAGGACATCGCGCTGGCGGACGCCCGCAAGGGCTTGCGCATGTTCGAGAAGGTGCATGTGCCGGTGCTCGGCATCGTCGAGAACATGGCTTTGCACGTCTGCAGCCGCTGCGGCCATGCGGAGCCGGTGTTCGGCGAGGGCGGCGGCGCGCGCATGGCGAGCGAGTACGACGTGCGTCTGCTCGGGTCCCTGCCGCTCGACGGTCGCATCCGCGCCGAGGCCGATGGCGGCCGTCCGAGCGTGGTGGCCGACCCGGCGAGCCCCCGCGCGGAGGCCTATCTCGAGCTCGCCCGGCATGCGGCCGGCGAACTCGCCCGTCGCAGCCGCGACCGCAGCGCCGCTTTCCCCAAGATCGTCGTCGAGGACACATGAGCATCAAGTCCGACCACTGGATCCGCCGCATGGCGGAGTCGCACGGCATGATCGAGCCCTTCGAGCCCGGGCAGGTGCGCTCCGTGGACGGTCGGCGCATCGTCTCCTACGGCACCTCGAGCTACGGCTACGACGTGCGCTGCGCGCGCGAGTTCAAGGTGTTCACGAACATCAACTCGACCATCGTCGACCCCAAGGCCTTCGACGAGAAGAGCTTCGTCGACATCGATTCGGACGTCTGCATCATCCCGCCGAACTCGTTCGCGCTCGCCCGGACCGTCGAGTATTTCCGCGTGCCGCGCAGCGTGCTCGTGGTCTGCCTCGGCAAATCGACCTACGCGCGCTGCGGCATCATCGTCAACGTGACGCCGCTCGAGCCCGAGTGGGAAGGGCACGTGACGCTCGAGTTCTCGAACACGACGACGCTGCCCGCCAAGATCTACGCCAACGAGGGCGTGGCGCAGATGCTGTTCTTTGAGAGCGACGAGGTCTGCGCGACGTCCTACAAGGACCGCGGGGGCAAGTACCAGGGCCAGAAGGGCGTCACGCTGCCGCGCACCTGACGGCGCCGCGCCGCAGGCGGGGACGCCGCCCGCTCAGCGCTTGAGGGTCTTCAGGCGCATCGTCCATTCGAGCTTGCTGCCGCGGCGGCGCTCGGCCTGCACCGGTGCATGGCCAAGGGAGGGCGCGTACCACACCCGCGTCACGCGGTCGGAGCCCGGACGGCGGCTCGACCAGATCACGGTGTCGAGTTCGCCGAGCGCGGTGCGCAGGCGCGCCGGGCCGCCCGGTTCGTAGAGATATTCCTTGATCTCATCCTTGTCGATGAGGAAGAAACGCTGTGGGGTCTGGCCCGCCTCGAGCGCGCGCATCAGCGCCACCTGCACCGACATGCCGTCCTGCAGCCCGTCCCGAGTGGGGAGGTCGACGGGCTGCGCATCGGCCGTGCCGCGGACCCGCCCGGCGCGCCAATCGAAGTCGAGACGGATGTCGCGTGTGATGTCTTCCGTGCCGTCGTCGGCGACGTACCGGATCGGGCGTGGCGTACCGTTCACGAGCGTGAACTGGCTGGTCTGCCGGACCTCGCCCGCGAGCGCGAGCTTGAAGACGCCGCGGGCGTTCGCGCGGGACACATAGCGCCATCGGTCGGCGCCCTCGGCGCTGAGCTCCAAGGTGGTGCTGCCGGCGTTCATCCCGAGGTAGACGACCTCGTAGGTCGCGCTGAAGGCCTTCAGCGGCTCTTGGGCGATGGCCTCGTTACGCAGCATCAGCAGCAATGGCATCAGCAACGAGATCCGCAGCGCGCCCGTCCGCGCGATGCGGACGAGCCGCCCGGCGCGGGGTGCGGCAGGGCGGGTGGGCGGGGAGCGGGTCGGGTTCGCGGTCACGCGGGGTGGGGCTCCGGGTCGGTCGGCGGATCGGGGCTGCGGTCCTGCAGGGGCGCATCGAGGGGGTGGCCGTCGAGCATCGGCTGGCCGTCGGGACAGGTCAGCCGTCCTTCGGCGATCCAGCCGATGACGCGGGGGAAGATGACATGTTCGCGGGCCAGCACGCGGGCGGCCAAGCGCGCCTCGTCATCATCCGCCCGGACCTCCACCGAAGACTGCAGCACCGCGGGTCCGCCGTCGAGGTCGAAGGTCACGTAATGGACCGTACAACCGTGCTCGGGTTCCCCGGCTTCGAGCACGCGCCGGTGGGTGTGGAGGCCCTTGTGGCGCGGCAGCAGCGACGGGTGGATGTTGATGAGGCGTCCCCGCAGGCTGTCGACGAACCCGGCCGACAGGATGCGCATGTAGCCGGCGAGCACCACGAGGTCGACCGCGTGGGGTGCGAGGGCCGCGAGGAGCCGCTCACCGTGCGAGTCGCGCGATTCGTCCGTTTGCGGGGGCACTGCGATCGCCGGCACGCCTGCGGCACGCGCCCGCTCCAAGGCCCTGGCCGCGGGCCGGTCCGAGATCACGACCACGACCTCTGCGCGGATCTGTCCCGCGCGGCAGGCATCGAGGATGGCGCCGAGGTTGCTGCCGTTGCCCGAGGCGAGCACCGCGAGGCGGAGCGGCCGACCGTGGGATGCCGGATCGCTCAACGCCGGATCACTGGACGCGCACATCCCCGTCGCCGGCGCGCACTTCGCCGATCACGGTGGCGGTCTCGCCGTGGCTTTGGAGCAGCCTGATCGCCTCGGCCGCCGACGCCGCGGGCACGATCGCCACCATGCCGATGCCGCAATTGAAGGTGCGGTGCATCTCGTCGTCGGAGATGCGGCCGGTCTGCTGCAACCAGTCGAACACCGGGTCGCGCGCCCACGCGGCGCGTTCGAGCGTGACGCCGCAGTCCTTCGGCAGCACGCGCGGGATGTTGTCGGTCAGGCCGCCGCCCGTGATGTGCGCGAAGCCGTGCACCGGGAGGGCGCGGGCGAGGGCGAGCATCGAGGGGACATAGATCCGCGTGGGGGCGAGCAGCCGGTCGAAGAGCGGGCGGCCAGCGACTGCGGTCGTCGCATCCGCACCGGCCAAGGCCAGCAGCTTGCGTATCAAAGAATATCCGTTGGAGTGCGGTCCGGACGAGGCGAGGCCGATCACCGCGTCGCCGGGGCGCACCCGGCTGCCGTCGATGATCGCGTCCTTCTCGACGACGCCGACGCAGAAGCCGGCGAGGTCGTAGTCGCCCCCGTGGTACATGCCTGGCATCTCGGCGGTCTCGCCGCCGACGAGCGCGCAGCCGGCCTGGCGGCAGCCCTCGACGATGCCTGCGATCACGCTCTCGGCGACCGCGACCTCGAGCTTGCCGGTGGCGTAGTAGTCGAGGAAGAAGAGCGGCTCGGCACCCTGCACTGCGACGTCGTTGACGCACATGCCGACCAAGTCGATGCCGATGGTGTCGTGCCGGCCGGTGTCGATGGCCAGGCGCAGCTTGGTGCCCACGCCATCGGTGCCCGAGACGAGCACCGGGCGGCGCCAACGGCCCTCGGGCAGCTCGACCAGGGCCCCGAAGCCGCCGATCCCGGCGAGCACTTCGGGCCGCGTGGCGCGCTTCACGAGCGGTTTGATCCGCTCGACGAGTTCGTCTCCTGCGTCGATATCGACGCCGGCGTCACGGTAGGTCAGGCCTTTGGGCTCGGGAGTCTGTGTCATGGGGCGGGGGAGGGCCAAAACGCTATGGTATCTTATCGCCCCGTCATGATGCCTTTTGCCCTCTCTCGCCCGCGGCTCCTGTTCGGGGTCGCGTTGCTCGCAGCGCTCCCGCTGGTCACAGCGCCGGGACGGGTCGATGCCGCTCAGGCGGTCGCCGTGGGCGAGGTCGTCGTGACGGGCAGCGGCGATGCCGCATTCGCCGACGGCATGCGCACCGTGCTCGTCCGCCTCACCGGTCGCCGCCAAGCGGCGAACGATCCGGTCTTCGCGCCGCTCATCGCCGGTGCCCGCCGTTACGTCCAGGTCTACCGCCCGCCGAGCGGTGCAAGCCCGGCGCGGATCACCTTCGACGCCGCCGCCGTCGAACGCGCCGTCACCGCCCTTGCTCAACCCGTCTGGACGCGGACACGCCCGGTGGTGCTCGGGGTGGTGAGCCGGCCACCCGAGGGCGCTGATCCCGCCAAGGTCCGTACCGAACTCGAGACCGCCGCCTCGGAACGTGGTCTGCCGCTCAAACTCGCCTCGGCGGCCTCCGCGGGACTGGCGGGACAGCCGGTCGTTGCGGCCGCAGACGCGCTGGCGGCCGCGCGCAGGCTCGGTGCCGATGCCACCTTGCTGGGCACGGGCGAGGGTGGCGAGTGGCAGTGGACGCTCTTCGAGGGCGGTGCGACCACGGTGTTCACGGGCAGCGTCACGGCGGGCGTGGAGGGCGCCGCCGACCAGTTCGCGCTCGGCGCCGCCGCGCCGTCCGCACCGGGTGTGGTCACGGTGCTCGAAGTGCAGGGGATCATCTCGCTCGTTGACGTCGTCAAGGTCCAGCGTGTGCTCGAGTCGCTGCCGGGTGCGCGCAACGTGACGGCGCTCGCGGTGGGCGGCGATGCGACCCGGTTCCGGCTCGAGATCCCGCGCGGCAATGACGGCCTGGTCGAAGCCTTGCTCGCCCGTCCCGAACTCGCGCGTGTCGGCGGGGCGTCGTCCCTGGTCTACCGCGTCGGACGCTGAGTCGCAGGGGTCGTGAGCATGCTGCGTCACCTGCCCAACATCATCTGCGTGCTGCGCATGCTGCTCACCGTGCCCACGGTGCTGGCGATCTCGCGGGGCGAGCATGCCACTGCGCTCGTCTTGTTCACGGTCGCAGCGCTCTCGGACGGGCTCGACGGCTATCTCGCGAAGCGCAACGGCTGGACAAGCCCGCTCGGTACGATCCTCGATCCCCTCGCCGACAAGCTGCTGCTCGTCGCCGTGTTCATGACCTGCGTCTGGCAGGGGCTCGTGCCCGTCTGGCTCGCCGTGGCGGTGGTCGCACGCGACCTGCTGATCATCGGCGGTGCCGTGATCTACCGCGTTTGGTTCGGGCCGGTGAACGGCCACCCGACCGTGCTATCCAAGGTCAACACTGCATTGCAGATCACGGTGGTGGTGGCAGCGCTGCTCGCGGCGATGACCGGGCAGCCCCCGGCGGTGTTCATCCAGGCTTTGGCGGCGGCCACTTTCCTGACCACGCTCGCCTCCGGTGCAGGCTACACGGCGACCTTCGTCCGTCGCGGCTGGCGGCAGCTCGGCGAGCCCGCGGCGGGGTGATGCAGCAACTGCCGCTCGGCGTCCGGCTCCGCGAGCGCGCGACCTTCGATGCGTTCATCGTCTCGCCCGCGAACCTGCTCGCCGTGACCCGCTTGCAGGATGTCGCGCAGGGTGTCGCGGGCGTCCTGTGGCTCTGGGGCGCGGAGGGGACCGGCCGTTCGCATCTGATGCAGGCCGTCTGTGCGGCCGCGCCGGCCCGTCTGCGGATCGGCTACCTGCCGCTCGCCGAACTGCCCGGTTCGGGCGCGGCGATCCTCGACGGTGCGATGGAGCTCGACATCCTCTGCGTCGACGACATCGGCGCGCGCATCGGCGATCGGGAGTTCGAGCACGCCCTGTTCAATGTGTATCGCGCCGCGGAAGAGGCGCGTCGCGGACTGGTGGTGGCCGCTTCGGGGCCGCCTGCGGCGTTGGGCTGGACGCTCGCCGACATCGCCTCGCGCTTCGGTGCCAGCGAGGTGTTCCAGTTGAAGCCGCTCGATGAGGCGCAACAGGAAGAGGCGCTGCGACGCCGGGCGTCCGCGCGCGGTCTCGACCTTCCGGAGGAGACGCTGCGTTACCTGTTGCGCCGCTTCCCGCGCGACATGAGCCGCCTCGGGCGCCTGCTCGACCAGATCGACGACGCGTCGCTGAGCGCGCAGCGACGCCTCACCGTGCCGTTCGTGCGCGGGATACTCGGCGATCCCTGAGCGCGAGGGCGGCGTCGGCGACGCGGGCGCCCTGCGCCTGAGCCAACGCCTTCACATGCGCATCGAGCGCGGGCGCGCTGCCATACGGGGTCAGGTGGGTGGCGCCGTAGGGTGTGCCGCCGGTACGCGTCTCCGACAACGCACGCTCCGAATACGGCAGGCCCACGAGCAGCATGCCGTGGTGCAGCAGCGGCAGCATCATCGTGAGCAGTGTGCTCTCTTGGCCGCCGTGCAGGCTGCTGCTGCCGCCGAACACGCCGGCGGGCTTGCCGGCGAGCGCACCGTCGGCCCACAGCGCGCTGGTCCCGTCGAGGAAATACTTGAGCGCGGCGGCCATGTTGCCGAAGCGGGTCGGGCTGCCGAGCAGGAGGCCGTCACAGCGGCGCAGGTCGTCGAGCGTCGCCCAGGGCGCCCCTTCGTCGGGGACCGCCCGAACCGGACGCTCGTCCTCCGATGAGACCGCAGGGACGCTGCGCAGCGTGGCGCGGGCGCCATCGACGCTCTCGATGCCGCGACAGACCTGTCGTGCCAGTTCCGCCGTGGCGCCGTGACGCGAGTAGTAGACCACCAGGATCTCGGCTTCGGTGCTCATGACCGGCGCTCCGTGAGGGCCGCCGCGTGCGCGGCACGCAAGCGGGCGACGACCTCGTCGGCGGGCCAGTCCTCGTTGCCGGCGGCACGCCGGTGACGGTATTCGAGTCGACCGGCGTCGAGACCCCGATCGGAGACCACGATGCGGTGCGGGATGCCGAGCAGTTCGGCATCGGCGAACTTGACGCCAGGGCGGGCGTCGCGGTCATCGAGCAACACCTCGAGTCCCGCGGCCTGCAGCGCTTCGTAGAGCGCGTCCGCGGCGGCGGCCACCCGCGGCGACTTGCCGGCGTTGAGCGGCACCACCACCACGCTGAAGGGCGCGAGCGGTTCCGGCCAGCAGATCCCGGCCGCGTCGTGGTTCTGTTCGATCGCGGCCGCGACGATGCGCGTGACGCCGATGCCGTAGCAGCCCATGTACATCGTGACCGGTTTGCCGGCCTCATCGAGCACGCTCGCCTGCATGGCTTCGCTGTACTTGCGGCCGAGCTGGAAGATGTGTCCGACCTCGATGCCGCGGCGGATGACGAGGCGACCGTCACCACCGGGGCTCGGGTCGCCCTCGACGACATTGCGCAGGTCGGCGGGCACGGGTTCGGGCAGGTCGCGTCCCCAGTTGACGCCGGTCAGGTGCATATCGAGCTTGTTGGCGCCACAGACGAAGTCCGCCAACGCGAGCGCGGCATGGTCGGCGTAGACGGGGCAGGCAAGCCCGCGCGGTCCGAGATAGCCCGGCTCGCAGCCCGTGGCCTCGAGCACCGCCTCGCGTGCCGCCAGGCGCAGCGGCGAGGCGACGCCCGGGAGTTTCTGCGCCTTGATCGCGTTGAGTTCGTGGTCGCCGCGCACCAGCAGCGCCACGACGCCGCCCGGGTCGCCTTCGACCATGAGCAGCTTCAAGGTGTGCGAGGCCGGCAAGCCCAAGAAGGCCGCGACGTCCGCGATGGTGCGTTGGCCGGGGGTGGCGACCTCCGCGAGGGCCGCGCCCGGGCTCGGACGCGGCGTGGTGGGCGGCAGCGCCGGGGCGAGCTCGAGGTTGGCGGCGTAGTGGTCCGGGCCATCCGAGACGGCGATCGCGTCCTCACCGGAGTCGGCGAGCACCTGGAACTCCTCCGAACCCGTGCCGCCGATGGAGCCGGTGTCGGCTTTGACCGGGCGGAACTCGAGTCCCATGCGATCGAACATGCGGATGTAGGCCGCGCGCATGGCGTCGTAGCCTTCCTGCAGCGACTCGGGCGTGGCATGGAACGAGTAGGCGTCCTTCATGATGAATTCGCGGCCGCGCATCACGCCGAAACGGGGCCGGATCTCGTCGCGGAACTTCACCTGGATCTGGTAGAAGTTCGCCGGCAGTTGCCGATAGCTCTTGAGTTCGCGGCGGGCGAGGTCGGTGATGACTTCCTCGTGTGTGGGGCCGATGACGAAGTCGCGCTGGTGGCGGTCCTTCAGCCGGAGCAGCTCCGGTCCGTACTGCTCCCAACGGCCGGATTCCTGCCAGAGTTCGGCCGGCTGCACCGCCGGCATCAGCACTTCGAGCGCGCCGGCGCGGTCCATCTCCTCGCGGATGATGCCTTCCACTTTGCGCACCACCCGCAGGCCGAAGGTCGTCCAGGTATAGATGCCGGCCGCCAGGCGACGGATCAGGCCCGCGCGCAACATCAGCTGGTGGCTGACCACCTCGGCCTCGGACGGGGTCTCTTTCGTGGTGTTGACGGGGTATCGGGACCAGCGCATGGGTGGGGCTCGGCTCGGTGTGGGGCAAGGTGCGCCATGTTACGGTCGCGGCGATTGTCCCGAAAGGTTCCCGACCCTATCATGGGTCGGCTTGGCGCCTGGCCAAGCCGCCCCGCTTGCGCCCGGACCCCTCCGGGCGACCCCTCCGCCCAACCAGAAGGCGCCAAAGCCCCGTGAGCACCGATCCGACCCCCGAAGAACCGCCACGCCCGCGCCGACTGGGCATCGTGCTGCTGCCCAACCTGTTCACCACCGGCTGCCTCGCTTGCGGGTTCTTCGGCATCATCTCGGCCATCAACGGTGATTTCGGCCGGGCCTGCGCCGCCATCTACTTCGCCATGCTGTTCGACGGCCTCGATGGGCGTGTCGCGCGCTGGACCGGCACCGAGAGCGCCTTCGGCAAGGAGTACGACAGCCTCGCCGACATGGTGGCGTTCGGCGTCGCTCCCGCCCTGATCGCCTACCAGTGGGGCATCGCGCGCATCGCCGAGTACGGCGACGCCTGGGCGCGCTTCGGGTGGGTGGCCGCCTTCCTGTACGCGGTCTGTGCGGCGCTGCGCCTCGCGCGGTTCAACGCCCGCGCCGCCACGGCCGACAAACGCTACTTCGAAGGGCTGCCGAGCCCCTCCGCCGCAGGCTTCGTCGCCGCCTATGTGTGGTTCACGAGCGAGTGGCGCGAACCGGGCCTCGTCGGTCTGGTGGTCCTGTTCGGGGTGCCGGTCCTCGCCGGCATCCTGATGGTGTCCCGCTTCCCGTACACCAGCACCAAGCAGATCGATTGGAACGTGCGGGTCAAGTTCTTCTATTTCGTGATCGTGCCGCTGTCGCTGGCGTTGGTGGCTGCCAACCCGCCGCCGATGCTCTTGTTCCTGTTCACGATGTACGCGTTCTCCGCGCCTGCCGTGTGGCTGCTGCGCAGGGTGCGGCGCGGTGGTGGCGGCACGCCACCGCCATCCGCCGCAGGCTGAGGCGCTGATGCCGCTCCGCCATGGTTGATGCGGCTCGTCGCGCGGCCTATCTCGGCGCGCTCGGCATAGACCAATGGTCGCTGCGACGGCCGGCCGTGACCGCTGCGGCCATGAGTCCGCCCGCGTTGGCCGCAAGTCCGCCCGCCGCGACCGTGGAGCCACCCATGGATTGGGCGGCGCTCGAGGCCTGTGTCCGCGACTGTCGGCGCTGCGTCTTGCACGAGGGACGGACGCAGACGGTGTTCGGCCTGGGCGACCGTCGCGCCGAGTGGATGGTGGTCGGTGACGCACCGGGTGCCGAGGAAGACCGTCAGGGAGAACCTTTCGTCGGCCCGGCCGGACAGTTGCTCACCGCGATGCTGGCCGCGATCGGCTTGGCGCGCGAGACGGTGTACCTCACCAATGCCCTCAAATGCCGTCCGCCCGATGACCGCGATCCGCGTCCGGACGAGGCCGGCCGATGCCTCGCCCACCTGCAGCAGCAGGTGGACCTGGTGCGTCCGAGGATCATCGTCGCCTTCGGCCGCGTCGCGGCGCAGAGCCTGCTCGGCACGACCGCGGCGCTCGGTGCGCTGCGGGGCACCGTGCACCGCTTCGGTAGCCTCAACACGCCGGTCGTAGTCACGTATCATCCCGACTATCTGCTGCGCAGTCCCGGCGAGAAGCGCAAGGCGTGGGAAGACCTCAAGTTCGCCCGCCAGGTGCACGCCGGGCTGCCGGCGTTGCCGGACTGACCCGCCACACCGAGACCATGGCCACCGCCCCCCGACATCTGCCGCTCCCCGGGCTCGCTTTGCGTGCGATGCGCGAGGAGGACCTGCCGGCCGTGTCGGCGGCGGAGCAGGCGTCCTATGCCTTCCCATGGAGCGAGGGGGTGTTCGGGGACTGCCTGCGTGCCGGCTATCACTGCCGCGTCGCCGAGATCGACCACCAGCTCGTCGGCTACGGCATCCTGAGCGTCGGGGCAGGCGAGGCCCACATCCTCAATGTCTGCGTCCGTCCGGAGTTCCGCTGTCGCGGGTTCGGCCGGCGGCTCGTCACCGGGCTCTTCGATCTCGCCCGGTCCCTCGAGGCCGCGGACCTTTTCCTGGAGGTGCGGCCGAGCAATGTCACGGCGATCCGGCTCTACCAGTCGCTCGGTCTCTCCCAGGTCGGCCTGCGCCGCGGCTACTACCAGGCGGAGAACGGGCGCGAAGATGCCATCGTGATGCGCCTGCGCCTCTCCCCCTGAGCGCTGTCCCATGAGACTGCAGCAGGAAGTCGCGCGGCGACGGACCTTCGCCATCATCTCCCATCCGGACGCCGGCAAGACCACGCTCACCGAGAAGCTCTTGCTGTTCGGGGGCGCGATCCAGCTCGCCGGCACCGTCAAGGGGCGCAAGGCGGCGCGGCACGCCACTTCCGACTGGATGCGGCTCGAACAGCAGCGCGGCATCTCGGTTACCTCCTCGGTGATGCAGTTCCCGTACGGCGACTGCGTCGTGAACCTGCTCGATACGCCGGGCCACGAAGACTTCTCCGAGGACACCTACCGCACCTTGACCGCGGTGGACTCGGCGTTGATGGTGATCGACTGCGCGAAGGGCGTCGAAGAGCGCACCATCAAGCTCATGGAGGTCTGCCGGCTGCGTGACACGCCGATCATGACCTTCATCAACAAGCTCGACCGCGAGGGACGGGCGCCCATCGAGCTGCTGGACGAGATCGAGCGCGTGCTCGGCATCGCGACCGCCCCGGTCACCTGGCCGATCGGCATGGGACGCGCCCTGAAGGGCATCTACCATCTCGTCGAGGATCGCATCTACGCCTACGAGGCGGGCGAGCGCGGGCGGGTGGGCGAGAACGTGGTCATCGAGGGGCTGCACAGCGCGGCGGGCCGCGAGCTGCTCGGCGACGATGCCGCCGCGTTCGATGACGAGATCGAGCTGGTGCAGGGCGCCACGCAGGCCTTCGACCTCGAGGCCTACCGTGCGGGCAAGCAGACGCCGGTGTTCTTCGGTTCGGCGATCTCGAACTTCGGCGTCGAGGAACTGCTCAAGGCCTTCACGCGTTTCGCGCCGGGTCCGTTGCCCCGGGCGACGCGGCAGCGTCCCGTCGACGCCTCCGAAGAGAAGCTCTCGGGCTTCGTCTTCAAGATCCAGGCGAACATGGACCCCGCGCACCGCGACCGCATCGCCTTCCTGCGTCTGTGCTCGGGCAAGTACACCCGCGGCATGAAGATGCACCATGTACGCCTCGACAAGGACGTGCGCATCGCCGATGCGCTGACCTTCCTCGCGGCCGACCGTTCGGCGGCGGACGACGCCTACGCGGGCGACATCATCGGCCTGCACAACCACGGCACTATCAACATCGGCGACTCCTTCACCGAGGGCGAGGACCTGGTGTTCACCGGGATCCCGAACTTCGCGCCCGAGATGTTCCGTCGCGCCGTGCTCAAGGATCCGCTCAAGGCGAAGGCGCTGTCGAAGGGCCTCGGCCAGCTGTGCGAGGAGGGCGCCACGCAGCTCTTCCGGCCGCTGCGCAACAACGACCAGATCCTGGGTGCGGTGGGCCAGCTGCAGTTCGAGGTGGTGGCCTTCCGGCTGCAGGACGAGTACGCCGTGCAGTGCGCCTTCGAGCCGATCGGCGTCCACACCGCACGCTGGGTGTACTGCGACGACGAGCGCAAGCTCGCGGAGTTCCGCACCAAGGCCTACGACCACCTCGCTGTCGACCACAGCGGCGCGCTCGTCTACCTCGCACCGTCGCGCGTGAACCTCGGTCTGACGATGGAGCGTTGGCCGGAGATCACGTTCCGCGAGACCCGAGAGCAGGCCGCCTGAGATGGCCAGTCCGTACCTGCGCCGCGACACGGTCTCCTGGGCGCTGTACGACTGGGCGAACTCGGCGTTCTTCACGACGGTGCTCGCCGGCTTCTTCCCGGTGTTCTTCCAGAAATTCTGGAGCACCGGCGTCGATCCGACGGTCAGCACCTCGCGTCTGGGCTTCGCCAACGGCATCGCCGGCCTCGTGGTGGCGCTGCTCGCGCCCGTGCTCGGCGCTGTCGCCGACCGCGCCGGCGCGCGCAAGCGCCAGCTCGTCGCATGGACGATGCTCGGCGTCGCAGGCACCGCCGCGCTCGGCTTCATCGGCGAGGGGCAGTGGTGGTGGGCGGCGGCCTGTTTCGCGGTGGCGGCGATCGGCGCCAACGCCGCGAACATCTTCTACGACGCCTTGCTGCTCGATGTCGCGGAGCCGAAGGACTACGACCGGGTGTCCGCCCTCGGATATTCGCTCGGCTATCTCGGTGGCGGCCTGCTGTTCGCGTTCAACGTGCTGTTGACGCTGAAGCCGCAGTGGTTCGGCCTCGACGATGCCGCAGAGGCGGTCCGTGTCTCGTTCATCAGCGTCGCGGTCTGGTGGTTCCTCTTCATGCTGCCCGCCGCGCTGAACGTCCGCGAGCGGCCACCGCGTGTGCCGCCGGCGGGGTTCCTCGTCAACGCCCGTGACGGGCTGCGTGAGCTGCGGCAGACGCTCAGGAACGTGTCGCAGTACCGCGAGGTGAGCCTGTTCCTGCTCGCCTATTGGCTGTACATCGACGGCGTGCACACCATCTACACCATGGCGGTCGACTACGGCGTCGCGCTCGGATTGCCGAGCTCGAGCCTGCTGGCTGCGCTGTTGCTGACGCAGTTCGTGGCGTTCCCGTCGGCGCTCGCGCTCGGCTGGCTCGGCAACCGCATCGGTGCGAAACGCGGACTGCTCATCTGCATCGCGGTCTATCTGGCGGCGACGCTGTACGCCTGGTTCCTCGATACGGTGGTGGAGTTCTTCGCGCTGGCGGTGGTCATCGGACTCGTGCAGGGCGGCGTGCAGAGCCTGTCCCGTTCGTTCTTCGGGCGGCTCGTGCCCGAAGGCAAGGGCGGTGAGTTCTTCGGCTTCTACAACATGATGGGCAAGTTCGCGAGTTTCCTCGGGCCGATCCTCATCGCCACGGTCGCCCTGTGGACGGGTGATTCAAGGCTGTCCATCACGTCCTTGGTCGTGCTGTTCGTGCTCGGCGGCGTCCTGCTCTGGCGCGTACCGGATCCCGCACGCCCATGAGCGAGCCGCGGTTCCCGTTGTTGCCCCCGGAGATCCCGCAGTACCGCGGCCTCTGGCGGCGTGTGCTCGGGGTCGCAGGTCTCTGGTCGGCGGGCTGGCGTATCGACGGACCGTACCCGAGGTTGCGCAAGTTCGTGATCGTGGTGGCGCCGCACACCTCGAATTGGGACTTCGTCTACGGATTCCTCGCCTATCTCGCGATGCGCATGGATGCCTCGTGGCTGGCCAAAAAAGAAGCGCTCTCCGGGCCCTTCGGGCGTCTCGGGCGTCGCTTCGGCGGTATCCCGGTCGATCGCGGACGCGCGGGGCACATGGTCGAGACCTGCGTCGCGGAGTTCCAGTCGCGCGAGGGCCTCGTACTCGTGATCACGCCGGAGGGCACCCGCAAGAAAGTCCCGGCCTGGAAACGCGGCTATCACCGCATCGCGCATGCAGCCGGTGTACCGATCGTCCCGGTGGCCATCGACTTTTCGCGGCGCGCCATCCGCTTCGGTCCTCCCGTGCAGCCGACGGAGGACGCCGATGCCGACGAGCGTCATCTGCAGTCGTTCTTCCATCCGGGCATGGCGCGGCACCCTGAGCAGTATTGAGGTCCGCGGCGGCACCAGGCGCTGGCGTCAGGGCCAGGTGGCCGGATCGAGCGCGAACGACGTCGCGAGCACGCCGTAGAGCTGCGGATGCTGCTCGCGCAGGTCACCGGGCAGCGAGAAGAAAAGTTCCGCGGCGACCGCCAGGAACTCCGTGAGGTCCTCGGCGCCGTAAGGATCGAGCAGGGTGGCATCCCCGCGGTCGACGGCGTCACAGAGCTCCTCGTACGCGGATTCCAAGGCCGCATGCGCGGCGGGATCGCCGCCCGGCCGTGTCTGCTCCAGGAAATGCGTGAACTCGTGGATCACGACGTTGTAGCCGTCGTCCCGTGATTCGGCTTCCTCGACATCGCGCCAGGAGAGCACGATACGGTCGCCATCGATCGAGAGCCCGGATAGCGCCCGCCAACCCTCGGTGACGACGCCGGTGTCCTCGTCCTCGATGGATTCTTCGACCACGAACTCGTCCGGATGCAGCGTGATGCCGTGCAGAGCCTCGTAGCCGTCGTCCGGGTGGCCGAGGGTGACGAGGCAGGCCTGTGCTGCGATCACCCAGCGCATGGTGTCGTCGATCTCGAGGCCGCCTGCGGGGGTGAACGGCACCCGGCGCAGGAACTCCCCGGCCCGGGTCGCGAGGCGGCTGCGAAGCTCAGGCGGCAGACGCCGCCACAGGCGCACGCGGTCCTCCAGCAGCCTCTCGGGAGCCATGGAACGGGCGCCGATGCCGCTCAGAGCATCTGCCGCACGCGGAGCGACTGCGCCTCGAGGCTCGCGAGCGTCCGCTCGAACTCGGCTACGCGGCCGTGTTCCTGCGCCACGACCTCGGGCGGGGCGTTGCGCACGAAGCTCTCGTTGGCGAGCTTGGCGGTCGCCCGCTTGATCTCGTCGCGCAGCTTTGCGGCGCGCTTGTCGAGCCGCGCAAGTTCGGCTTGGGGATCGATGAGGCCTGCCATCGGCACCAAGGCCCGCATGCCGCCGACGACGGCCAGCGCGGCGGGCGGCGCGGTGGCGCCTGCCTCGAGGACCTGCAGGGTCTCGAGACCCGCGAGCCGCGAGAGATACGCGCCGTGCGCCGCGATCCGGGACCGGTCCTCGGGCGCGGCGTTGTCGAGCAGCACCGGGAGCTTCCGCGCGGGGCTGATGTCCATCTCGCCGCGGATCTGGCGGATGCCGAGCACGAACCCCTTGATCCACTCGACGTCCGCCTCGGCCGGCAGATCGCTCGCCCACGCGGTCGCGGCCGGCCACCGCGCCGTCATCACGGTGCCCCCGCGGCTCGCCGCAGCGCCCGCCAGCGGTGCGACGCGCCGCCAGATCTCCTCGGTGATGAAGGGCATCAGGGGATGCCAGGCGCGCAACAGCGCCTCGAGCACGGTGACCAAGGTGCGACGCGCGGCCCGGCGCTGCGCCTCCGGCAGCGTGGCGTCCTGCAGGATGGGCTTGGTCAGTTCGAGGTACCAGTCGCAGAACTCGTACCAGGTGAATTCGTAGAGCGCCGTGGCGACGAAGTCGAAGCGGTAGTCGGCGTACGCCTGCTCGACCTCGGCGAGCATCCGCCCCATGCGCGAGACGATCCAGCGGTCCGCCACGCCGGGTGCGACCGCGCCCGTGAGCAGCGACGGGTCCACTGGCTTGCCGGTCTCGTCCTCCGCCATCATCAGCACGAAGCGCGAGGCGTTCCACAGCTTGTTGCAGAAGTTGCGGTAGCCGCCGACGCGGGCGAGGTCGAAGCGCAGGTCGGCGCTCTGGGTGGCGAGCGACGCGAAGGTGAGGCGCAGCGCGTCCGTGCCGTGCGCCTCGATGCCCTGCGGGAAGGCCTTGCGCGTCGCTTTGTCGATGGACGGGGCGAGGCGGGGCTGCATCAGCCCGGTGGTGCGCTTGCGCACGAGGTCCTCAAGGGCGATGCCATCGACGATGTCGAGCGGGTCGATGACGTTGCCCTTGGACTTCGACATCTTCTGGCCTTCGGAGTCGCGGATGAGGCCGTGGACGTAGACCTCGCGGAAGGGGACCTCGCCCGTGAACTTGAGGCCCATCATGATCATCCGGGCCACCCAGAAGAAGATGATGTCGAAGCCGGTGACCAGCACCGCCGTCGGATAGAAGCGCTTGAGGGTAGCCGCCTCTGCCGGCCAGCCGAGCGTCGAGAACGGCCACAACGCCGAGGAGAACCAGGTGTCGAGCACGTCCTCGTCCTGGCGCAGCGCGACCGAGGCCGGTAGGCCGTGCGCGGCGCGCACCTCGGCCTCGCTGCGGCCGACGTAGACCTTGCCGTCGGCGTCGTACCACGCCGGGATGCGGTGGCCCCACCAGAGCTGGCGGCTGATGCACCAGTCCTTGATGTTGCGCATCCACTCGAAGTAAGTGCGCGACCAGTTCTCGGGGACGAAGCGGATCGAGCCGTCCTCGACGGCGGCGATGGCGGGCCCGGCGAGCGGCTCGATGCGCACGTACCACTGGTCCGTGAGGTAGGGCTCGATGACCGCGCCGGAGCGGTCGCCGCGCGGCACCATGAGCTTGTGCGGGTCGATGCGCTCGAGCAGGCCCGCCGCCTCGAGTTCCGCTACGACGCGCTTGCGCGCCTCGAAACGGTCGAGGCCCCGGAAGCGCTCGGGCACGTCGTCGGTCATGCGCGCATCGGGCGTGAAGACGTTGAGGCGGGGCAGGCCGTGGCGCGCGCCGACCTCGTGGTCGTTGAAATCGTGGGCCGGCGTGATCTTCACGCAGCCCGAGCCGAACTCCGGGTCCACGTAGTCGTCGGCGATGACCGGGATCTCGCGCTCCGCGAGCGGCAGGCGCAGCGTCTTGCCGACGAGCGCGGAATAGCGCGCATCGCCGGGGTTCACGGCGACTGCGACGTCACCGAGCATCGTCTCGGGGCGCGTGGTGGCGACGACGAGGTGGCCGCTGCCGTCGGCGAGCGGATAGCGCAGGTGCCAGAGCGAACCGTCCTCCTCGGTGTTGAGCACTTCGAGGTCGGAGACGGCGGTCTGCAGCACGGGGTCCCAGTTGACGAGCCGCTTGCCGCGGTAGATCAGGCCTTCTTCGTACAGGCGCACGAAGACTTCAGTGACGGTGCCGGAGAGCCCTTCGTCCATGGTGAAGCGGTCGCGCGACCAGTCCACCGAGGCGCCGAGCCGGCGCATCTGCCGCGCGATCGTCCCGCCCGACTCGCCTTTCCATCTCCAGACGCGTTCGATGAACGCGTCGCGGCCGAGGCCGGCGCGGGTCAGGCCTTCGCCTTCCAGTTGCCGCTCGACGACCATCTGCGTGGCGATGCCCGCGTGGTCGGTCCCCGGCTGCCACAACGCCGCATCGCCGCGCATGCGGTGATAGCGGGTGAGGGCGTCCATGATGGTGTCCTGGAACGCGTGCCCCATGTGCAGCGTGCCCGTGACGTTCGGCGGCGGGATGACGATGCAATAGCCCGGGCCGTCACCCTGCGGCGCGAAGAGGCCGGAGGCCTCCCACTGCGCGTAGAGGCGCTGCTCGATATCGGCGGGCGCGTAGACCTTGTCCATGGTCCGTGGTCCGTCCTCAGCGGCTGCCGCGGCGCGGCGCGGCGCGGCGCAGCAGGAAATCGGTCAGCAGCGCCACCGGCCGTCCCGTGCTGCCCTTGGCGCCGCCGCCCACGTACGCCGAACCGGCGATGTCCATGTGCGCCCAGCGCAGCCCCTTGGTGAAGCGCGCGAGGAAAGCGCCCGCGGTGATCGCGCCGCCGTCGCGCCCGGCGACGTTGGCGAGGTCCGCGAAGTTGCTCTTGAGCTGCTCGCCGTACTCTTCGGTGAGCGGCAGTTGCCAGGCGCGGTCATCGGCGCGCAGGCCCGACTCGACGAGCTCTTGGGCGAGCGCGTCGTCATTGGCCATCACGCCGGTGTGGTGCATGCCGAGGGCGATCACGCAGGCGCCCGTGAGCGTGGCGAGGTCCACCACGGCCTGCGGCTTGAAGCGGCGCGCGTAATGCAGGGCGTCGCAGAGGATCAGCCGGCCCTCGGCGTCGGTGTTGAGGATCTCGACGGTGATGCCGGCGGCGCTCGTGACGATGTCGCCCGGCTTGATCGCGCGGCCGCTCGGCATGTTCTCGCAGGTGGGCACGAGGCCGACCACGTTGAGCGGCAGGCCGAGCTCGGCGACGACCGACATCGTGGCGATGACGGCAGCGGCGCCCGACATGTCGAACTTCATCTCGTCCATCGAGCCCGGGTCCTTGAGCGAGATGCCGCCGGTGTCGAAGGTGATGCCCTTGCCGACGAGCACCACCGGCGCACGAGGCCCGCGCGCCGACTTGTGTTCGATGACGATGAACTTCGGCGGTTGGTCGCTGCCCTGGGTGACAGCGAGGAAACAGCCCATCTTCTCGGCGCGGATCTCGGCTTCCTCGAGGACGCGGACGCGGATAGAGGGGTAGCGGGCGGCGAGGGCGAGCGACTGTTCGGCGAGATAGGTCGGCGTGCAGACGTTGCCCGGCAGGTTCGCGAGGTTACGCATCAGGCGAGCGCCCTCGCCGGAGGCCTGTCCGTGGGCGAGGCCGCGACGCGCGGCCGCGGCCCCTGACGGACGCACCGGACCGAACACGAGGCGCGACAAGGCGGGCGCGGCGGCCTTGGTGCCGGATTTCAGGTCGTTCACGCGATAGAGCGCGGCGTGTGCCGTCTCTGCCGCCGAGCGGCCGAAGAGATAGTCGTCGAGCGCGCGCGGCTCGGGACGCGTCAGCGCGATCGCGGCGCTTGCGACCTTGGTGCGCGAGAGCGCGCCGACGGCCGCGGAGAGCGCGCGACGCCAGCTGCGGCGCGAGACGTCCTTGCCGCCCTGGCCGACCAGCAGCACACGGGTCGCCTTGAGGCGCGGGAACGCCGGCAGGAGCAGCGTCTCTGCGAGGCGTCCGGGGAAGTCCCCGCGCTTGAGGAAGCGGCTGAGGGCGCCGTTGCACTGGCGGTCGATGGCGGCCGCCGCTGCCGAAAGCTCGCCGCCGTCATGGATGCCGACCACGAGACAATCGACCGTGATGCGGGCGGGGCTGGCGGTGTAGATCTCGAACTGCATGCGGGGACTCCATGAAAAGCCGGTGCCGGGTGACCTGCTATTCTATCCATTCCCGGCCCTTCACGGCGCCTCCCGGCGCGGGCCGGTCGAGGAGCGGTTTTGGCGCGGATCCTGTCCCGATACCTGTTGCGCGAAGTCGTGGTCGCCTGGCTGGCCGTGACCGGCGTGCTGCTCGTGATCCTGTTGACCAACCAGTTGGCCTCCGTCTTGGCGCGGGCGGCGGAGGGCGGCTTCCCGCGCGAGGTCGTCCTCGACCTCGTCGGGCTTGGGGTCATGCGCAACCTCGCGGTGTTGCTGCCGGTCGGGCTGCTGCTCGGCGTGATGCTCGCGCTCGGGCGTCTCTACCACGACAGCGAGATGACCGCGGTGGTCGCCTGCGGTGTCGGACCTCGGCGCATCTACGGCCCCATCGCGCTGCTCGCCTTGGTGGTGTCGGCGATCGTGGGTTGGCTCTCGCTGCAGGCCGGGCCCCAGGCGGCGGCCGGCGTACAGGCGCTGCGCAGCACGGCGCTGCAGGCGGGCGAGTTCTCGCCGATCACGCCGGGGCGGTTCCGCAGTTTCGGTGGCGGGTCCGCGGTGTTCTACGCCGAGTCGGCCGCGCCCGACGGCACCTTGCGCAAGATCTTCGTCAAGCGACGCAGCGGCGAGACCTATGAGATCGCGGTCGCCGAGCGTGCGCGGCACGAGATCTCGCCCGATCGCACGCTGCATACGCTCACCCTGCTCGACGGCGAGCGCTATGAGGGTCGTCCGGGTTCCGCGGAGTTCCGTCGCGTACGGTTCGAGGAGAACGTCATCCCCGTGCGGGTGCCGCAGTCGGCGCCGGGTCGATTCGACATCGAATCGGTGCCGACGGGCCAGCTCCTCGGACGCGAGGATCGCGAGGCCAAGGCCGAACTCGCCTGGCGTGTGGGCTTGCCCGTGATGGTGTTCGTGTTGGCGCTGCTCGCCGTGCCGATGGCGCGCCTGCGCCCCCGGCAGGGCAGATACGCGCGGCTGTGGATGGCGATCGCGGTGTATTTCGTGTATTTCAGCCTCACATCTGCGGCGCGCGTCTGGCTCGGACGCGGCCTCGTGCCGAGCGCGCTTGGCCTGTGGTGGGTGCATGCGGGTGTGGTGCTGCTCACGTTGGCGGCGCTGTTCGGGCCGGCGCAGTGGGCGCGCTGGCGTCATCGTGACCGGTTGTCGCCGGCATGACCCGCCTCGACCGCTACATCGTCCGCGCAGTCCTCGGTGGTGTCCTGCTCGTGATGGCGGTGCTGCTCAGCTTGGGCGGGCTCTTCCTGCTGATGGGCCAGCAGGATGACATCGGGGTAGGTAGCTACACCGCCGGGAACGCGCTGACGTTCGTCGCCTTCAATCTTCCGCAGCAAGCCTGGGCCTTGCTGCCCATCGGCGCCCTCATCGGCGCGCTGCTCGGACTCGGCACCTTGGCGCGCGGCAGCGAGATCACCGTGATGCGCGCGGCCGGCCTCTCTCCCTGGCGGCTCGCGCGGGCGGTCGCGATCGCCGGTGTGTTGCTGGTGTCGCTCGGTGCGCTGCTCGGCGAGACGATCGCGCCGCCGCTGCAGCAGATGGCCCGCCAACAGAAAGCCTTCGCGAAGTTCTCCGACGTGAGCTTCGCCGGTTCCGGCGAGGCCTGGGTGCGCGACGGGGCGCTCATCGTCAACGTCGAGCGCCAGACCGGCGAGGGCTTGTTCGGCGGGATGATGGTCTACGAGATCGGCGCCGACGGCGGATTGCGGGCCATGGGGAGCGCGGTGACCGCCACCGCCATCGAGGGCGGCGCGTGGCGGCTCGAGCAATATGCCGAGACCCGCTTCGACGGCGATCGCGCCATCGGCAGCCGTGCCGCCGCACGTACGCTGCAGTCGAACGTGAGCGCCGCGTTCCTCGGGATCGCCGCGACTTCCCCGGGCGACCTGCCGTCGTCCTCGCTGTGGAGCATGATCCGGCACCTCGAATCCAACGGTCTCGACGCGCGCGAGCCGACGTTCTCGTTCTGGTCGCGCATCGCGCGGACCGTCGCGCCCTTGTTCGCGGTGTTGTTGGCCCTGCCGTTCGTGTTCGGGTCGCTGCGCGCCGCCGGCGCGGGTGCCCGGGTCGGCGTGGGCCTGCTGCTCGGCATCGCGTTCTTCCTGCTGCAGCAGATGATCGAGAGCGGTGCGATCGTCTATCAGGGCAACCCCGTGCTGCTGGCCTGGGTCCCGACGGCCTTGATGGCGCTGGCGGGTGTGACCCTCATCGCCCGCACCCGTTAGTCCGGAGACGCCGATGACCACGCTCGTGAAGCGCACCACGCTGATCGTCCGCAGCATCGAGCGTTCGGTCGCCTTCTATCGCGACGTGCTCGGTCTGCGTGTCTGGTACGACGACCGAATCACGCTCTCTGGTGTCGGTTTGGCGGCCGGCGCACGCGGTGACGAGACGCACCTCGTCATCATGGAGGCCTCCGACCCCGTGGTCGCCAAGATCGGCCTGCTCGAGTTCACCAAACCGCGCCTGCCGGAGCCGGCCCGGCGCGAACGTCTGGGCATCGGCGACATCGTGTTCGTCATGCAGGGCGATGATGCCGAGGGCGTGCACCGTCGGGCGCTCGCCTGCGGGGCGCGGGTCCATGCCGCGCCGCACCGTTACGAGGTGCGCGGTGCGGAGGGCGCGATGATCGCGATGACCTCGGTCAGCATCTGGGATCCGGACGACTACTTCATCGAGTACAACCAGCGGCACGCGACGGGAGGCTGAACATGGCAGGAACGGACGACGGCGCGCGGCGGGTCTGGGACCTGCCGGTCAGGCTGATGCACTGGGGGCTCGTGCTGGCGGTGACGGGCGCATGGCTCACGAGGGAGCTCGAGGGTGATTGGTTCGCGTGGCACACCCGTTGCGGCTATGCGGTGCTGCTGATCGCCGCGACCCGCATCGTCTGGGGCTTCGTGGGCACGCGCCATGCGCGCTTCGGTGATTTCGTGCGTGGGCCGCGTGCCATCCTGCACTACCTGCGCGCGGACAAAGATGCGGCGGGCACGCGCATCGTCGGACACAACCCGCTCGGGGCCCTCATGGTCCTCGCGTTGCTGACGATGCTGCTCGCGCAAGCGGTCTTGGGGTTGTTCGCGAACGACCAGGTGATGTCCACCGGTCCGCTGTTCGGTCACGTCGATGCCGCGACCAGCGACCGACTGACCACCCTCCACAAGCAGCTCTTCGACGTCATCGTCGCCGCCATCGCGATACACGTGGCCGCGGCGCTCTTCTACCTGTGGGTGCGGCGCGAGAACCTGATCCTGCCGATGATCACAGGCCGCAAGCCGGGGTCGCTGTTGCCGCCGGGGGCAGGGGACATCGGCCCCTCGCGCACGCTGCTCGCGCTCGCGATCGTCGCGGCGCTCGGCGCCTTGCTCTGGTGGGTGGTGGCGACCGCGCCGGAGGCGTCGCTGTTCGGGTTCTGAGGGCGTCCCTGCCGGCCGGGCCGTCGTCTCAGGCGATGACGGTGTCGATCTCGCCCAGTCCCTCGATGCCACAAGCGATCCGGTCGCCGCGGCGCACGCGTCCGACGCCTGCCGGGGTGCCCGTGTAGATGAGGTCGCCCGCGCGAAGTTCGAACAATCCCGAGAGCACCGCGATGACATCCGGCACGGCCCAGATGAGGCTCGAGAGGTCTGCATCCTGGCGGATCGTGCCGTTCACGGAGAGCCAGATGCGGCCTTGGGTCGGGTGCCCCACCGCTGACACGGGACGCAGCGGGCCGAGCGTCGCCGAGTGGTCGAAACCTTTGGCGGCGTCCCAGGGCTTGCCCTGGGCCTTGGCCTCGGCCTGCAGGTCGCGGCGGGTCCAGTCGATGCCGATGCCGTAACCGAAGATCAGCGCTTGCGCGTCGGCGGCGGGGACGTCGCGTCCGCCTCGCCTGAGCGCCACGACGAGCTCGACCTCGTGATGGAAATCCGTGGTGGCGGAAGGGAAGGGTACCGGCGCCGTGTCGGGCTGCAGCGAATCGGCAGGCTTGCCGAAGAAGAACGGCGGCTCGCGATCGGGGTCGTAGCCCATCTCGCGTGCGTGCTCGGCGTAGTTGCGACCGACGCAATAGATGCGCCGCACCGGGAACAGCACGTCGCTGTCCGCGATGCGTGCCGTCACCGGTGGCGGCGCATCGAAGGCGTAGGCGGTCACTTGTGGCCGAGCTCCTTGAGCAGCGCCGGGGCGTCGTACACCTTGCCGAGCGCCTCGCGCATGATGGCCGGGTGCACGGCGATGGACCGGTTCTTGGCGGTGTCGAACCAGTACGACCCGGAGATCGAGTGGATGTTGCCGTCGAAGATCAGGCCCACGACCTCGCCGCGTGCGTTGAGCAGCGGACTTCCCGAGTTGCCGCCGACGATGTCGTTGTTGGTCGAGAGGTTGACGGGCGTGGAGAGGTCCAGCTTGGCGCGCACCCGCTCCCACGAGGCCGGGATGCGGAACGGCGGCTGGCCGGTGGCCCGCTCAAAGGCGCGATCGAGCCGGGTGAAAGGCTCGACCGGGCTGCCTTTCTCGACCCAGCCCTGCACCGTGCCGTAGTTCAGGCGCAGCGTGAAGGTGGCATCCGGGTAGACCTCCGTGCCGTATACCTTGAAGCGCGCGCGGGCGATCTTCTCCTCGGCGGCGGCGATCGGTGCCTGCACCTCGTCCTCATAGCGCTTGCGCAGCGCACGGGCGGGGGCGTCCACCTCGCGCGCGAGCTTGATCATGGGGTCGTCCGAGGCGGCGATGGCGGCACTGCCGCCGTTCCATAGCGCCAGGCGCACCGCGGGATCGGCGAGCTTGCTGCCGTCGACCAGCGAGGCAGCGAGGCTGTCCGGTGAGTCCTTGGCGAGAAGCTTGCGCACCACCGCGTGGTCGGGTCCCAGCCACTCGCGCATGCGCTCGAAGCCGAAGGACATCGTCAACCGCTCGACCTCCGGATAGACGGGGGTCGCGGCTGCGAGCTGCTGCTGTACGCGCGGCAACTGCGCGTCGGTGAACTCGCGCAGGCGCTCGCCGTTCGGCTTGCCGCGCTCCTCGGCACCGCGCACCAGCGTGCGGGCGATGCGGAACAGGCGGCTCTGGAAGCCGGCGCCGTTCTCGAGATAGGTGAGCTCGGTCGAGATGTCCCGCGCGCGCGCGTTCGCTGCCGCGATGTCGGCCCAAGGGTCGCCGAAGCCGGCGAACGACGCATCGGCCGCCACCTTGGCGCGCAGCTCCGCCTCCTGGGCGCGCTTGTCCGACATCATGCCCTCGTCGAGCAGCGCATCGAGCTGCTTGCGACGCACCTTGATGCCGTTCTCGAGCCCGAACAGCGTGTCGGCCGTGATGCGGCGCTCGGCATCGCCCTTCTTGGCGAACTCGATGTAGCGGCCACGCAGTTCGTTGCTGCGCAGGAGCCACGGCGGCAGCTCGTCGTTGCGCAGGTCGAGCAGTTGGTCGACGGTGAGCAGGCGGTCGGTGGAGCCGGGGTGGCCCGAGACGAGCACGAACTCGCCGGCCTTGGGCCCCTCGAAGTTGATGCGCAGCGGGCGGGCGACCTTCACCGGCTTGCCGTCCTCGTAGGCGCGCAGCAGCGCCATGTCGAGGCACCAGCGGGGGAACTGGAAGTTGTCGGGGTCGCCACCGAAGGCCGCGATGCCTTCCTCGGGCGCGAACACGAGGCGCACGTCGGTGTAGCGCTTGTAGCGATAGACGAAGTGCTGGCCGCCGTTGTAGAGCGCGACGGCCTGGCACTTGAGGCCGGTGTCCTTCTCGCAGGCCTGTTCGAGGTCGGTGAGGGTGCGCTTGCGGGCGTCATTGGCGGCGCGCTCGTCGAGCCCGCGCGTGGCGGCCTCGACCTTGCCGGTGACGTTCTCCATGCCGACGAGCACATCGGCGACCTGCGTGCGGCAGGGGATCTCCTCGCGACGCTCGCGGGCGACGAATCCGTCGTCGAGCAGGCTCTTCTCCTTCGAGGAGTTCTCGGAGAGGCAGGCGGTGATGCAGTGGTGGTTGGTGAGGATCAGGCCCTCGGGCGATACGAAGGACGCCGAGCAGCCCGAGAGGCGCACTGAGGCCTCGCGCACGCGGTCGAGCCACGCCCCGTCGATGGTGACGCCGTACTGCTGCTTCACCTTCGTGGCGGGGAAGTTGTCGTAGGTCCACATGCCTTCGTCGGCGTGGGCGGCGGTGGTCGTGATCAACGCCGCGGCAAGGGCGACGGCAGTCGAGAGGAGGGCGGTGCGAGGCATCGGGTGCTCCGGATGAGGCGAAAAGGTTCTGGGGGGATTCTAGAGCAGGCGGGGCATTTCTGCCCTCTTTGGGCAGATTCCGGCGGAACTCTGCTAATGCCGGTGAATCACCCGGTTTCATCCCCTGACGGCGGTGGTCCGACGCGTTGGAATGGCTGCGCCGGGCGATCTCCGGCGTCAACCACGAGGAGCAGCACACATGACCACTCAGACACGCCGGCGCATCGCCGGCCAGGGGATGACGGAGTACATCATCATCGTCGCATTGGTGGCGATCGCGGCGATCGGCGTCTACTCCGCATTCGGCGACATCGTCCGCGGACAGGCCTCGGTGGCCGCAGTCGCGCTCTCGGGCGAGAACAACACCAACGCACGCGGACTGGTCGGTGCGGCGCGGGGGCGCGCGAATGCCGAGGCCCGGCAGCGCACCATGGAGAACTTCGAGGAATGAGCCTCGGCGCCCGTCGTCCGCGGGGCCAGGTGCTGCTGCTGCTGCTGCCGCTGCTCGCCGTGCTCGGCGCTGCGGCATGGTGGGCCTTCGAGGCCGGCCAGGTCGTCACCGAGAAGCAGCGCCTGCGCGACGCCGCAGATGCTGCGGCGCTCAGTGGTGCGGTCTGGCAGACGCGGGCGCTCAACTTCGACGCCACCATGAACCGGGCGATCATCGCCAACGAGGCGGTGATCGCCCAGTCGGTGAGCCTCCGCTCCTGGTCGGCCTACATGAACCGGCTCCTGCCGTCGGCGGCCGTGCTCACGTCATACGTCCCCTACCTCAACACGGCCACGGTCACGCTGCAGCGGTGGTGGGCGGGGTTCGACCGGGCGCTGCAACCCTCGCTCAGCGGTCTCGAGTCCTTGACCGGCGGGATAGACCACACGCTCGCCGCTGCGCAGCGCACGATGCATGTCGCCACGCTCGCGACCGTCCCCGAGATCGTCCGGACCACGGTCTCCGAGACGGACCCGCGGTTCCGACTGAGCGCAGGCGGTGAGGCGCAGCTGCTGGCGTGGGCGGTCGATTGGCAGCGGTTCAGTTCTTTCTATGGCGGTGCCTGGCGTTGGCGTCAGCAAGACGTCCTCTACCGCTCGCTCGACGGCTTCACCGCGCAGCGCAACTTCACCTTGAGCCCCTTGCTCGGCAGCCGCCTGCTGCGCTTCGAGAAACGGGCCGGCACGGAGCTGCTGGATTTCGAGACTTGGCGGGCGATCGACACCCTGTCGATCCATCAGCCGAGGTACGTGATCTTCGGTTCCATGCGTGAGCGCACCCCGGTGTCATGGGGCGGCGCGGACAATGGGGTCGGCAGCCGCCTGCGGGGCGCCCATGGTGACGCGTGGCGACGCAATCCGCGCGCGGCGCGTGCCGCTGAGCGGAGCATCGTGCGTCAATGGGGCTATCGCGGGCTCCCGTCGCTCTACGACCTGTCGGCGGCGCAGCGCACCCGATTCGATCCGCCGAAGATCATCGTACGGGTGCGCTTGCCGGCCGAGTCGCGTCGGGGTGCGGCGGCGCTGCTCGGGTTCGACCGCGTCGTGCGACTGTCCGGGGCCGAGGTCGGGTTGGAGGGCGGTGAAGAGGCGGCACCCGGCGCGTTGTTCGCCGAAGCTGCGGCCTCCACCGAGTTCCTGCGGCTCGAGCCGCGACGCGACGGCGCACGCGAACTGCCCAGCCTCTACTCGCCGTACTGGCGCTCGACTTTTGTCGCCCTGACGGTCGCCGACCGGGTGTTGCTGGCGACCGTCGATGGCACGCCACCCTGGCTTGCCGGAGTGCCGAAATGATCTCCCGAAGATCCGTGCGTGGCCAGGCATTGGTCGAGTCGCTCGTGGCGATGCTGGTCCTCGGGCCACTGCTGATCGCGACCCTCAGCCTCGCGCAGCGGCAGACGGCGCAGCAGACGGCGCAGTCCGCCGCCTGGGCCGGCGCCATCGCCGCGCATCACGGCATCGACCTTGCTGGGCTGTCCGCGACAGATGATGCGGTGAACGGTCGCGTCGCTGTGTCGCTGCAGCGTACGGCGGTGCCGGGCGCCGCGGAGACCGCCGAGGACATCGCCTTCGCCCTGCTGCAGCCGGCGCTTGCGGTCGGCTCCGGCAGGCTCGAACTCGCACGTGCCGACGCGCGCCGCGCGACCGCATCGGTGGCGCCTGCGCAATGGTTGGACAGCGTGTGGACGATCGACGGTCCAGACCGAGGCCAGCGGGCGGAGCTGTCTGTGCTGGTCGATGACTGGGCAGCGCCGGATGCCGCGGCCGTCTGGCGGCGCACTGCGGCGTTGTCCACCGCAGGACGCATCGACGCCTGGCGCTCCACGCTGCGATGGGCGATCGAGCCGATGCGGCTGTTCGAGCCGGCCATCGCGAGGCTGTGCCTCGGCCGGATCGATCCCGACATCGTGCCGATGGACCGGTTGCCGGCCATACGGCCGGAGTCGGTCGATCTGAGGACCCGTCCATGCTGAGCGTACGCGTACCGATGGCGGCGACGCTTTGCGCCGTCTGTGGGGTGTTGGGGATGACGATCGGAGCGGGACAGGTCGGGCATGCATCAGCCCGGTCGGTTGCGGGCCCTCTCGCGTCTCAGCCCGATCCGACCCCATGGGTGAGCGAGCGCGTGCGGGTCAACGGTGTGCAGATCGACGTGCGCGCGGCGACGGTCCCGGCCGAGTACGCCGCGCTTTCAGCGAGGCTTTCCGCGTTGTGGCAGGTCGGCAAGCCCGGTGGTGCGGTTCAGACGTCGGGTGTCCGGCGTGACGGTGCGACCGTCATCGGGCGTCAACGCGGCGAACGGCATGAGGTCATCCGTCTGCAGTCGATGACGCCGGGGCTCACGCGGGTGGTCGTCTCATCGTTGGACCTCTCGCGTGCTGCGGCGCGTGTGCCCGATCTGCCGTTCCCGCCGGCTCGCGGTGTCAGGGTCCTCTCGGTGATCGAGACCGACGGTCCGCGGGGGGCGACCACCTTCATCTTGCAGGGGCCGCGTGAGGCAGCGGGCGCCGCGACGGACTGGACCGATCGGTTGCGCATCGCGGGATGGACGACGCTGCGCTCCTACGACGGCCGCCGTAGCGTCGTGGGCGATGCCGCCGGGCAGGTGCGCTGGGCCCGTCGCGGTGCCGAGCAGCTCGAGGCGGTCGTGCTTCGGCACGATGTGGCGACGCGATGGGTCGTCCGGGTGTCACGCCATGCGCCCTGAACCCTCGTGGCGTGCCTCCCTCGGCGCTGAGTGCAGGCGAGTGTCCGCGGGGCGTCTGCGCGGACAGGCCACCGTCGAATTCGCGCTGCTCGCCACTGTGTTGTGCGCGGCGTTGCTGATCCCGTGGGCTGACGGACTTTCGCCGGCCGAGTGGTTGTTGGGCGCGCTCGTTGCGGCCGCTCAAGGCTTCACGGGCTGGCTGGCTGTCATCTGAACGTGAAGGGAGATTCTGGGATGGGACGAAGACTGATCGAGCTCTTGGCGGCCTGGTGGCTGCTTCCGGTGGCGCTGGTGTGCGGAGCGCTCGCGTTCCTCGGATCGCAGCGCTATCTCTCGGAACGCGCTGCGGCGGTGGAACAGCGTTGGCAGCAGCGCTACACGCCGGTGAAGGTCATCGTGGCGGCGGTCGACCTGCCTGCGGGGCGGGTCCTGCGCGAGAGCGATCTCGCCCGTCGTGACATGCCGTCCGCATTCGTACCGGGCGGCGCGCTCCCCGCAGCCGCGCGAGACCGGGCGGTCGGTCAGCAACTGGTCGTCGCCTTGAGTGCGGGCGACGCCGTGGTCGAGTCACACCTCGCCGGGCGCAGCGGACCCACGCTCTCGGCACGATTGCAGCAGGGCACCCGCGCAGTCACCGTACCGGTCGACGAGGTGAGCTCGCAGGCGGGTCTCGTGCGCCCGGGCGATCGCGTGGACCTGATGCTCGCCGAGGAGCGCACCGAGGTCACGGGGCGCTGCGTCGTGGTGCGCCCGCTGCTCGAGGCCGTGACGGTGTTGGCCACCGGGCAGACGCAGAAGGCCTTGCCGTCGCCGGGTGCCTCCATCGCGGGTGCGTTCGATGATCCGTCGCTCGGCAGTCCCTACTCGACCATCACGCTCGATGTGACCCCTGAGCAGGCGCAACTGCTCGCCGTCGGATTGCGGATCGGGGAACTCGTGCCGCTGCTCCGCCCGGAGGGCGACTCGCGGGGCTCGCCCTCGGCGATCGCCAGCAGTTCCGGCCGGACCGCCTGCAGCGCGGCGGCATTGACCACGCCGATCAGACAGCCCCGTCCGACCGCGGCCGTCGCAGCGGCGAGCCTTGAACTGCTCGTCGGTGGCGCGGATTCGCCCGCCCGTTCACGCCACTTCTATTCCGAGCCCTGAGTACCCGTTTCCGTCCTCGCTCGAAGCCCCCGCAGGAGATCCCCATCATGATCCGTCTGAAACCCCTGATCTTGTCGTTGCCCGCGGCCGCGACGATGGTCCTCACGCCAGGTGTCGCCGCAGCCGACCGCGACCACGTCGGGTCGCCCGCCGTGCACGCAGAGATGCCGCTCGCGACCCGACCCGACAGCCTGCCGAGAGAGATGACCTTGTTCATCGGCGACAGCCGCGTCCTCGACGTCCGCACGATCCGTGTCGCGGTCGGCAACGGCAAGGTCGTGTCGGTCTCGCCGATCGGCGGGCAGCAACTGGTCTTTATCGGGCAGACGACCGGCAGTACGGTCGTCCAATTGTGGCTGCGCGGCGGCGGCCTCCATCGCATGACCGTATCGGTCGTCGCCAACGACCTGATGGCGACGTTGTCTGCGGTCAACGAGCTGCTGCAGGGCACGAGGGGCGTGACTGCGACCCTGCGCGGTTCCCGCGTCGTGCTGGAGGGCGATGCTGCGGATGCGCGGGCGCGGGAGCGAGCCGCTTCGGTGGCGTCACTGTATCCGGGCACCGTGCTCGATTTCGTCGCGAAGCCCGGGTGGGAGGTGATGGTGAACGTCGATGTGCGGATCGTGGAGTTCCGCCGCGGCCGTTTGCGCGAACTCGGGATCCGCTGGCGCGACGAGATGGACGGTCCGAGCGCCGGCATCATCGGTGATTTCCTGTCCAATGACCGGTTCCGCGTCACCCCGCCCGATTCAGGGATCCCTGCGGAGGCCTTCGATCCGCTACCGGGCAAGACCGCCCTCCGCGGGTACCTCGGCATCGCGAGCACGCTCGACTCCCGGCTCAGGATGCTCGAGCAGGGTGGCGAGGCGACCGTCGTCGCTGAACCGCGCCTGAGTTGCCGCAGCGGCGGTGCCGCGCGCTTCGTCGCGGGCGGCGAGATCCCGGTACCGGTGGTCAACGGTGTCGGGTCGACCGATGTCGAGTATCGCGAGTACGGCGTGATCCTCGACATCAAGCCGATCGCGGATGCGAGCGGCGCCATCTTCGCGCGCATCGAGACCGAGCTCAGCCAGATCGACGGCGCGCAGCGGGTCAACGGGGTGCCGGGCCTGCTCAAGCGGCGCTCGACCACCGACGTGAACCTCCGCAGCGGCGAGACCTTGGTCATCGCCGGGCTCGCAAACCGTCAGCGCAGCACCGACGACGCCGGCCTGCCTGGGCTGGTGCGGATCCCCGGAGCCGGCAGGCTCTTCGGCACTCGCGGACAACGTGGCGAGGAGTCCGAGATCGTCATCTTCCTGACGCCGCGCATCGCCGGGCCCACCGAGGCTTCGACAGCGCAAACCGGCACCGGTGCGGCCGCGGCAGACACCGATGCGGCGTTGCTCGATCGTGCGCGCGGTCGCATCGAGGCCTTGCGACCGACAGAACCCACCGCGGAGCGTCGGCCGTGACGGCGTCGGGCGGTGTTCCCGGGCGACGCGTGCGGCAGGAACACCTGCCCGCCGGCACCCATCTCGCCGGTCAGTCGGACGACTGTGCGATCCGGCTGCGCGGTGCGGGGATCGCCGGCCATCACCTGCGGATCGAGCTTGCCAACGATGGGCTGTATCGCGTCACGGATCTCGGCGGATCGGCCGGGACGCGTGTCAACGGCGAACGCGTGGTGGTCGCGCACGGGCTCGGCGAGATCGACGTGCTGCGGGTCGGCGACAGCGAGTTCACCGTGCATCTCATCCGTCATCGTCCGGCCGCGGAGCCCCCGTCGCGCAGCATCCGTCGGGATGCCGACGGCGCACCGGCAGGGTTCATCGAGATGGCGAACAGACTGCATCGTCGGTTGCTCGCGCAACTGGATCTTCGCCGTCGCGATGTGGCGACGATGGACGACGCTGCGCTGCGGTCGTTGGCGGCCGAGGTGTTGTTGCCGTTGGCGACAGAGGAATCCGCAGGCTCGCAGATCGATGCCACCGACCTGCAGCGATTCGTCCTCGACGAGGCCCTCGGTCTCGGGCCGCTCGAGGCTTTGCTGGCGGATGATGAGGTCCGGGAGATCATGGTCAACGGGCCGTCGCAGATCTTCATCGAGTCGGGCGGGCGCTTGCGGGAGACATCGCTGCGGTTCAGCAGCGAGGCGGCGCTGCGCGGGATCGTCGAGCGGATCGTGACGCCGATCGGACGCCGTATAGACGACGCCTCGCCGATGGTGGACGCGCGGTTGCCGGACGGATCGCGTGTGAACGTCGTGGTGCCGCCGCTCGCCTTGCGCGGCACGGCGGTCACGATCCGCCGCTTCGGGCGGCATCGCCTCGGGCCGCAGCAGCTGGTCGAGCGGGGCAGCCTCGATCCGGCGATGCTCGCGTTCCTGCGCACCTGCGTCGAGCAGCGACGGAACATGGTGGTGTCGGGCGGCACCGGGTCCGGCAAGACGACCCTGCTGAACGTGCTCTCCAGCCTGATCCCGCGCGAAGAGCGTGTGGTCACGATCGAGGACTCGGCGGAATTGGCGTTCGACCATCCGAACCTCGTGTCGCTCGAGACCCGCCCGGCCAACATCGAAGGGCGCGGCGAGGTCACCGTACGCGAGCTCGTCAGGAACGCCCTGCGCATGCGACCCGATCGCCTCGTCATCGGCGAGTGCCGCGGCGGCGAGACGCTGGACATGCTGCAAGCGATGAACACCGGCCATGACGGGTCCTTGAGCACCGTGCACGCCAACAGTCCGCGAGAGCTCCTGTCGCGGCTCGAGGTGATGGTCCTCATGTCGGGCGTCGATCTGCCCGTAGCGGTCATCCGTGAACAGATCGCGGGTTCGGTCCATGTCATCGCCCATCAGGCCCGCTTTGCCTGCGGTACGCGCCGGATCACGCACATCACGGAGGTGACCGGGGTCGTCGCCGGGACGGTGCAGATGCAGGACATCTTCCGTTTCGACGCCGACGCTGCGCCGGACGCCGGTGGCGACGGGGGGCGGTTCCGCGCCACGGGACATATCCCGCAGTTCCTCGAGCGCGCTCGGCAGGCCGGTTCGCGTGCGGACCTGCGGATCTTCCAGTCCGATCCACTCCGGTCCGAGCATCCGCGGTCCGACCATGTCATGCCAGGTGCAGCATGAACGCCACCTTGCTCTCGGCGACTGTGGCGCTGGCCGTCTGCGCGGCACTCGCCGGGTGGGTCATCGCGAGGCTGGCCAAAGACATGATCGGGCAGCATCGCGCCCGTCTGCTGCACCTCAACCAGGTGCAGTTGGTCGAGCTTTTCTTGTTCGTCGAGCCCAAGACCTTCCTGCGCTTGAACGTGGCCGCGTTGGTCGTCGCGGTCGCGGTATGCGGCGGGATCGGTGGTGTCTATGCGGCGGTGTCCGCGATGCTCGTCACGGCGATCACACCGCGCGGACTGTATCTCTGGCTCCGACGACGTCGCCGTCGTGCTTTGGAGCGGCAATTACCGGACATCGCCGACACGATCGCGGCCAGCCTGCGGGCGGGCCTCGGGCTGAGTCAGGCGATCGGACGTGTCGCGCAGCATCAACCCGCGCCCGCTGCGCAGGAGTTCGCGTTGCTGGTGCGGGAGAACCGGCTTGGCCTGCCGCTCGAGCAGGCCTTGGCAGATCTCGCGCGGCGCAACGACCTCCGTGATCTGCACATGATGATCGCGACGCTCGGGATCGCGCGCGACCTCGGCGGGGGACTCGCCGAGGCGCTCGAGCGCTTGGGTGCGTCGATCCGTCGTCGGCTGGCGATGGAGGACCGCATCCGTGCCTTGACGGCCCAAGGTCGTCTGCAAGGCATCGTGATGGGGCTGCTGCCGATCGGTCTTGCCGCGGTGCTGTTCATCCTCGAGCCGGTGCAGATGCGCAAGTTGTTCACCGAGCCGATCGGATGGCTGACCATCGGCGGCGTGCTGCTGCTCGAGGCGGGCGGCATCCTGTTGTTGCGCCGGATCGTGGGGATCCGGGTATGACATCGCTCCTCATCGCCATTGCGGCGGCATTGGCCGCATCGATCTGTGCGGGGATGTTGGGACGACGCATGCCGGCGTGGTGGCAGCGCGTGGCGGAGGGTCGACGGGTCGCATCGCGTGCCGACCAACTGCCGTCGATTTTCCGCCTGTTGATCACCTTGGCCGAGCCGGTCGCGGCGTGGTTGGGGCCGCGCCTTCCGACGGGGTCGCGCGAGTCGGTGCAACGACGCCTTCGGCGGGCGGGCATCGATGAGGAGATCCTTCCGCAGCAGTGGCTCGCGCTTTGCGGGGTGTCGTTGTTCGGCGCCGTAGCCGTCGTCGGCGGCGTGGGAGGATCGGTCGCCTGGGCCTTGGTCGGCGCGATCGCCGGCGCCGGCCTGCCGATGCTCTGGATGCGCGATGTCATCGCGCGGCGCACGCAAGAGGTGGTCCGCGACCTGCCGGTGTATGTGGACATGCTCACGCTGGCGCTGGAGGCGGGTGGCGCGCTGAGCGTCGCCCTGAAGGTCGCGACCGAACGCGCGCCTGACGGTGTGTTGCGTCGGGGCTTCCTTCGGGTCCAAGGCGACTTGCGTGCGGGGCGAAGCCGCAGTGAGGCCTTGCAGGCGCTCGCCGAGCGGCTGGCGGTCCCGGCGGTCGATCCCCTCGTCGCAGCCTTGGTGCAGGCGGAGTCCAGCGGCGCGAGCCTCGCCTCGATGCTGCGCGCGCAGGCCGACCAACGACTGCACGAGCGATTCGCGCGCGCAGAGAAGCTCGCCTTGGAAGCGCCGGTCAAGATGCTGGGGCCGTTGGTGCTCTGCATCTTCCCGTGCACGTTCCTGGTGCTCGCTTTCCCTCTCGTGATGCGCGTCCTGGAGGGACCCTGAGGTGGCGATGCAGAGCGAAGAGGTGCTGTGGGTCGATGGTGGGGCAACGGGGCTTCGGGTGGGTCGGGCCGAATCACTGTGTAGCCGGGCGCGCGGCGTCTGGCCGGATCACAGATGGCCGGTCGATCGCGTCCTGCTGATCCCGGCTTGTCGGGCAGTGCACACATTCGGCCTGCGCGCAGCGCTCGATGTGGTGTTCTCCGATGAGGAAGGCCGGGTCATCGCCTTGCACGACGCACTGCCCCCGTGGCGTGTCCGTCGGCATCCTGCGGCATGCGCGACCTGGGAGTTCGCGCCAGGAGTCGCCTCCCGGCTCGGCGTCGGGACCGGCACGCGCCTGCAATCCCGACGGTTGCGGGGCGCGACGCTCATCGAGTTCCTCATCGCGGCGATGCTGGTCTTCCTGCCGATGGTGTTCCTGACCTTGGAGCTCGCGCGCTTGGTCGTGTCCCGTCATGCACTCCAACATGCGGTCAACGACGCCGCTCGGGAAGCCGGCTTCGCGACCACTGATGGACTCGGTCTGCGCCGGTCGATCGCGTATGGGCTGCTGCCCTTGTTCGTCCCCGTCGATCCGGCCGTCGCGTTGGACGCGGCGTCCCGCCCCGCGGAATCCGTCTTCTCGGCGCCCACGGGTGTGACGGCGATCGGACGTTCCTATTCCGAGGTCTTCCGGGCGGACCTCGTCGACATCCGCCTTGAGTCCATCGACGGAACCCCGCGCGACATCGGCTTAGAGACGATCGGATGGCCGGCTTCCGGCGGGGTGTGGCGCCTGCGGGTGCGCCACTGTCGCGAATTGGTGTTTCCGTTGGCCCGGCAGTTGATCCCGGAGCTGGTGCGCTGGACCACGACCTCCGTCTTCGATCAGGCCTGTCTCGCGCGTGACCGTTTGCCGATCGAGGTCTCGGCGCTGGTGTTGCGGCCGATCCGGAAGTGGCGACCTGCCGCGGGGGATCTTCCGGTTTTGCCGCCCGCCGACCCGGACGATGGGCCGACCGTTCCGCCGCCCGACCCTCCGGTCACCGATCCGGTGCCGGGTCCGGCGCCCGCGCCGACGCCGGATGCGCCGATCATCGAGCTTCGGCGCTGAGCGCGGTCAACGGATCGATGGGTGATCGATGTCGCGCGCGGCGCCCTGGATCGACCTCATCGAGACCGGCCGACCGTTGGCGACGCGCTGTCGCAACCAAGCCCCCGCCCCGCGATCGCCTCCGAGCGTCATGACCTCGGGCCACACCGCGCGCGGCAGGATGCAGGGCGCGCCCACCGTGCCGTCGTATTCGGCTGCTGCGGGCGTATCGGGCGCCGCGTGCCACGCGTCGATGAGGTGGCGCAGGTCATCGGCCGTGATGTAGGGCGTGTCGCCGAGCATCACGAGCGCGGCAGCCGGTGACGGCCGGTCCGGGCTCTGTCGCGCCGCGCCGACCTCATGTCCATGGCATGCCAACGCCGCCAGCCCGCAGCGCAGCGAATGTGCCATGCCGCTGTCCCAATCCGTGCAGTCGACCTCGCGGACATCGCGCAGGTCGATGGCGGCGCGGATGGCGGGTGCATGCGCGCCGAGCACCACGGTCACACGCGGACCCTCGGCGTCCGGCGGCAGGACGGAGACGGCGGTGTCGATCACGCGGCGCAGCATCGGCACGCCGTCGATCAGCGCGAGCTGCTTCGGGGAGCCGTAGCGTCGGGAGGCGCCGGCGGCGAGCACGAGGGCGTGCAAGGCGGGGAGGGTGTGGATCACGTTACCGCGTTCCTGGTGGGCGGGGTCGAGGGCCACTCGTCCGTGCCGTGCTTGGGGACCAGACACTCATGACCATGCGGCTGTCCTCCCTGCCACCCTGCCGCGGTCGTACGCGAACGGTACCGCAGAGGCATTCTGGCACAGCTTTTTCGTGCGCTCATCGGGCATGCCACCGTTGCCGTCGGTGCGCCATGGCACGCGCAAGGCGGTCGCGATCGCCGTTTCGCCGAAGGTGCCCGGCGGTACGGTGAGCGCAGCGATTCTGCAATAATATTGCGGGTCTCGTTCGTCCGATCGGTGGACAAAGCGGGGAGGGCGATTGTCGGGTGCGGTTGACGTTCCGTTGGTAGATAATCCGGACGGAGCGGCAGGTACATGCCGCATCCGTCCGGGCAGTCGTTGTTGCCGTCGGGCAGCGACGGTGGTCTGAAGAGAACATTTGTTGACGGGGGTCGAAAAATGCCGAAGCTCTCCAAGGCACCACATGTCGTGTGGGTCGCGCCATTGTCTTTTGTGCTGGCTTTGCCTGCACAGGGCCAAGCGCCGGACGAGGGAGTCGGTCTCGAAGAAGTGGTCGTCACAGCGCGCAAACGCGAAGAGAACCTCCAGGACGTACCGATCGCCGTCACGGCCTTCCGTGCGGAGGAACTGCAGCGGGTCGGCATCAAGGATATCGAGGGGATCGTCAGCCGTGATCCCTCGCTCGGATTCGATCGGGGCATCGCCCCCTACGACACCCGAATCGTCATCCGCGGTCTGTCGCCGACCCGCGGGCGCCCCAACGTGGCGACCCTGGTCGATGGGGTCGATGTGTCGAGCGAGGCGATCGGCACCGCCGGTGGTTCGTTGCTGATCAACCCGCGGCTGGTGGACATCGAGCGCGTGGAGATCGTGAAAGGCCCGCAGAGCGCGCTCTATGGACGCTCGGCGTTCGCGGGCGCGATCTCGTACATCACCAAGGACCCGGGCGATGTGGTCGGGGGCGAGGTGTCCACCGAGTATGCCGACAACAACCAATATGAAGTGAAGGGCAGCCTGTCCTTGCCGCTGACGGAGACGCTCGGCGTCCGTCTCAACGGGTACAAGTTCGACGATGCAGGTTTCTACAAGTCGACCACCGGGCAGGAGCTCGGCGGCGGTGACGGCATGGGTGGCTCCTTCACCCTGAATTGGGAGCCGAACGAGAGCTACTCGTTGAAGTTCCGCACCGAATACGCCGACGATCATTTCGCGCCGCCGGCACAAGCCTTCGTGCCTTTCAACGGCGTCACCGTGATGTCGGCGGCGGCCTCGAGCTGCCGCACGTATTCGATCCCGAACCCGGCGGGCGGCCCCGCGCTCGTCTCGACGGGTCCTCTGCTCGACGCGTCCTGCCAGTTCCTTGACGCGAATCCCGCGCTGCCGGCGAACACCATCAACTTGGTGCGTCTGTTCGAGACGAGCTCGGGCAACCTCGGCGCCTACGACGACATGACCCTGTTGTCTTTCCGCGGCCAGATGGTCGGCAGCAGAGGGCTTCGCGTGGCCTACAACAAGGACTTCACGCGCTCGACGGACGGTGTGAATGCGCCCGACTTCAGCGGCACCGACCGTCAGGTGCTGCGGTTGTCGGCGGTGCAGAACTACAAGACCTCTTTCGGCACGTTCTCCTCGCTTACGGGCTACACCAAGGCCGATGTCGATACCGACCTCGATTTCGACAAGACCGATCGCCCGAGCGTCCAGCAGACCATCAAGACCGACGGCATCACGGAGCAGTTCAGCCAGGAATTGCGCTTCACCTCGGACTTCGACGGGCCGCTGCAGTTCATGGCAGGCGCGCAGTACTGGACCGAACGCGCCGACCAGTTCGACCGCAACATCTCGGTGTTGGGGAGCGGCACGGCTTGTACCTTGCTTGTCGCCGGGCCGCCCGGGACGCCGCCACGTTGCGCGCAATTCCTCGGCCCGCCGGGCGGCGCGACCTTCACGAGCACCGATGTCTCCCAGTACATGGACGATGTGGACCGCTTGCGCCAAGCGACGCTCGTCAGGCGCCTGGTCGATCATCAGTCCTTCTATCTCGAGTTCGAGTGGAGCCTCACAGATACGCTGACGCTGATCGCTGAAGCGCGCTATGTCGACGAGGACAATACCGTCAGCGGTCCGATCACGGCCGGCAACCAAGGTCCCGGCACGGTGATCGTCTGCGGCGCGACCGGCGACTGCCGCAACGCCGCCAATATCCCTTATGCCGCACAGCCGGGCTTCCCGCGCAGTTTCGCGCCACCGCCGCAGGTCGGCACCAACCGGTTCGTGCGCAACGATTCCTACACGACGCCGAAGGCGACGTTGCAGTGGCGGCCTTCGGACAACCTCAACGTCTACGGGTCTTATTCCGAGGGTCGCAAGCCCGGCGGCTTCGGGACGCTCACGCTGGCATCCTTCGGGCTGTCGAGCCGTGATGACGTGGAGTACGAATCCGAGAAGATCAAGGTCTACGAACTGGGTGCCAAGTGGATCTCTGACGATCGCAGCGTCTCGATCAACGGCGCGGCGTTCTTGCAGGACTTCACCGACAAGCAGGTCAGCACGCAGTTGATCATCGGCAGCACGCTCGGCAACCGGATCACCAACGCCGGCGGCGGCGAGTTGCAGGGGCTCGAGCTCGCGGGGCAGTGGCGCATCACCGACACCCTGACCGCCGGGTTCGGTGTCACGCACTTCCTGAAGTACGAGTTCACCGACTACACCACCCTGACGAGCGGTCCGGCTGAGATCGCCCGCGTCGGTAACTGCACGCCCGTGACCACCCTGATCACCTCGGGGACCACCAACTCCGCGCAGACGACCTGCAGCGTCGATCGTGCCGGCAAGAAGTTCGAGGATACGCCCGAGACGGCGGCGGCCCTCAATCTGTCGTATCGCAAGCCGATGGGCGACGGCGGCCGCTACTGGTTCGCCGACGCGGATTATTCTTATGTCGGCGAGCGCTTTGTCGAGGATGACAATTCGGTCTGGCTGCAGGCCTACAGCAACGTCAACCTGCGCTTCGGCTTGGGCGGTGATCGTTGGAGCGCCACGCTGTTCGTCGACAACGCGACCGACGACGACAAAGTGAAATCGGCAGGCACCACGCCCGCCGTGAGTTACGGCGACGTCCGCTCGGCGGTACGGGTCCCTCCTGCCGGTACGCTGCCGGCGAACCTGCGTAATCCGCTCTCGCCGTTCAGTCTTGCGATCCCAGGCGGCTACTTCGCGGAGATGCCCAAGCCACGGACCTTCGGCCTGCGCGTCGCGTACGAGTTCTGACCCGGGCGATCGTCGCCGAGGGGCGGACCGTCGGCAGGAGGCTCAGCGTGCTGGGTGGGTCTCTGCCGGCGTCCGCGACAGCCTGAACCCGCGCCAGAGCAGCCAGGCGGCGATCGGGTTGGCGATGGCGGACACGATGGCCATGGACAGGCCGATCCGCGACTCGTCGCCGAGCACGTGGTCGGTCACGAAACCGACGGCGAACGGACCGACGGTCGCGCCCACGAGCACCAGCGACAGCTGGTACCACGCCCCGAACTGGGCGCGCATCCGGTCCGGGGTGATCGATTGCACGAACGCACCCGCGGGACCCGTCGCGGCGCTGCCGAAGAAGAACATCAGGAAGATCACCGCGGCATGTCCGACCATGCTCGGCATGAACGGCGCGACCACGCCAGGCAGCAAGAGGCCGATGCCGCAACCCGCAAGCACCCGGAGCTTGGCGCGTGTGTCGCCGCGGGACTCGAGCCAATCGGAGAGGGTGCCGCCCATGAAGGCGCCCAGAAGGCCGCCGAGCAGCGCGACCGTGCCGATCGTGAGCGCGGCCTCGCCGATCCCTGCGTCGTACTGGCGGCGATAGAGTTCGGGCGTCCAGATCATCACGGCGAACGCGGTGATCGTGGTGGCGCCATAGCCTGCGAAGACGTAGCCGTATCCCTGGGCGTTCGACCTGAAATGCGCCCAGACCTCCGCGAACGTGGCGTGGGCGACGCCTTGGGGCCGCGCCGGCTCCCGCACGAACAGCATCAGCAGCGCCACCGGCAGCCCCATGAGGCCGACCACCGCCATGACGAGCCGCCAGCCGGACAATTCGCCGAAGAGGGGCAGCGAGACGCTGCCCAAGGACATCACCCAGCCGATGACGGTGCCGCCGAGCAGATAGGCGAGTCCCGTCCCCGCCGTGACGCCGGCGCTGAAGACGCCCACGGCGAGCGCGAGCCGCTGCGGCGGGAAGTACCCGGCGAGCAGCGAGTAGGCTGAGGGCGACAAGGTCGCCTCGCCGACGCCGACGCCGACCCGGTAGGCGAAGAGCTGCAGATAGGAGCGCGCCGTGCCGGACAGGGCGGTCATCAGGCACCAGAGCGTGATGCCGAGGGTGACGATCCATTTGCGGCTGTAACGGTCGGCCCATCGCGCGATGAGCAGGCCGACGCCGCAATAGAAGATCGCGAATGCGGCGCCTGCGAGCAGGCTGAAGGCGGTGTCGGAGATGCCGAGCTCGGCCTTGATGGGCTGCACGAGCAGGGAAAGGATGAGACGGTCGATGAACGACACGCAGTTGGCGAGCGCGAGGACGCCGACCACATACCACGCATAGACAGGCCGGAACGTCGGTGTGGCCGACGACGGATCGGACGTGGTCATGTCGGCATCGCCCTGTTCGTCGCGGATGACCGGATGAGTATATCCGCGTCGGAGGGGCCGGTCAGAACCTGGGGGTGCGTTTCTCGATGAACGCGCGCGCGCCCTCGGCGAATTCCGGCGAGCCGAAACTGTCGTCGAAGAGCCGGCGCGTCTCGGGGGTCTCGCGCAGCGTGCCGGCAGCGATCATGTCGGAGACCGTCTTGGCGGCGCGCACCGAGTTGCCGGCGTTGCCGGCGATCTCACGGGCGAGCGCGTCGGCGCGCGCGGCGAGCGCCTCGGCGGCGACGATCTCGTTGATCATCCCCCACGCCAAGGCCTCCTCCGCGCCGATGCGCCGGCCGGTGAACAGGATCTCCTTGGTGCGCGAGGGGCCGACCAGGTCCTGCAGGCGCTTGGTGTCCGCCAAGCTGTAGGCGATGCCGAGGCGGGCGGGCGGGATCGCGAAGAACGCATCCGGTGAGGCGAGCCGAAGGTCGCAGGCGAGGGCGAGCCCGCAGCCGCCGCCGGTGCAGGCGCCTCGCACCACGGCGAGGGTCGGCGTCGGGATCGCCGCCCAATCCGCCTGGGCATCGAGCACGGCCTGCTGCATCGCGCGCATGTGCGCCGGGTCGCCGAGGTTCCGGTGCATCTCGGTGATGTCGGCACCGGCGCTGAACGCCGCGTCACCCGCACCCTGCAGCAAGGTCACGCGCAACGCCGGATCCGCGGCGATGCGTGCGGCGAGGTCGCGCAGACCGAGCCATTCGGCGATCGACAAGGCGTTGCGCTTGTCGGGCCGGTCGAGGGTGACCCGCGCGATGGGCGGGGAGAGTTCCGAGAGCAATCCGGGCATGCCATGATGTTACCAACACCGGTCAACGAACGGTCAGCAGGAGCAGTGATGGGAACGTATGCGGAACTTTCTGGGAAGGTCGTGATCATCACCGGCGCCGGGCGCCCCAAGGGTCTCGGCGAGGCGATGGCGAAGCGTCTTGCGGCCGAAGGCTGCAAGGTGGTGGTGAGCGACATCGGCGCGGCACGGGGCGCGGAGATGCCTGCCGGCGCGATCGGCAGCAGCGAGGGCATCGAGGCGATCGTCGGCGCGATCCGCGCCGCAGGCGGCGAGGCGACGGGGATCGCCTGCGACGTCCTCGAAGAGGCGCAAGTGGAGGCCTTGGTCGCGCATACGGTCGCGGCCTATGGCGGCCTCGACATCATGGTCAACAACGCGGGCATCGGCTACCTGATGAAACCCACGGTCGAATTGACACAGGCCGATTGGGACGCGGTGCTCGGCGTCAACCTGCGCGGTGCGTTCTACGGCATCAAGCATGCGGCGCAACGCATGATCGCGCAGGGGCGCGGGGGGCGGATCATCAACATCGGCAGCCAAGCCTCGAAATCCGGTTTCCCTTTCGCCGCGGCGTATGTCGCCTCCAAGCACGGCATGGTGGGCCTCACGCGCTCGGCGGCCATCGAGCTCGGGCCGCACCGCATCACGGTGAACACCATCTGCCCCAACCACGTGACCACCGGCCTCGGCGCGTGGCAGAACCAGTTCTTCAGCGCCGCGACGGGGCGCAGCGAGGCGCAGTACCTTGCCGACATGCGCAACCGCATCCCGCTCGGGCGGCCGGGGCAGCAGGAGGACATCGCCAAGGCCTGCGCGTTCCTCGCGTCGGACGAGGCGGCCTACATCACCGGTGAGGCGATGAACGTCTCGGGCGGCGAGGAGTACCACTGACGGGCTCCGGCACCTGCGCGGCGCTCCAGCCGGTCGTCACCGCCGGCCGGTCGTCACCGATCTAGCAGCGCGGCGAGCGCGAGCACGCGCGCGTCTTCGCCGCGCGGCGCGATCACCTGCAGACCGACCGGCAGCGTGCCGGACGGCACCGGACAGGGGACCGAGGCTGCGGGCACCGCCGCGGCGGTGGCGATCACCGTCAGGTCGGCGAGGGTATCGGGCGGACGCCCGGCGTGTTCGAAAGCGACGACCGGTGCCGTCGGCGTCACGCAGGCGTACAGGTCGGCGACCCGCGCCTCCCAGGTGAACTGCATCTCGACCACCCGCGCTTCGAGGTCGAGCAAGCGTTCGGCGGTGAGCGAGGCGCCGTAGTCGAGCAGGGCGCGCAGGCGGGGCGAATACGCCTCGGGCCGCGTCTCGAGACCCTCCCGGTGGGTGCGCCACATCTCATGCTCGCAGAGCGCGAACACCGCGCGCCGGGTGCGGCGCAGGTCCAGGGGGCGAAGGTCGATGGGGACGAGTTCGGCACCCCATTCCCGCAGATGCGCGAGCGCCGCGTTGTAGCCCTCGATCACCGCGTCGGCGGGCGCGAGGTCGTCGAAGCCGATGCCATAGCCGATGCGCCGGCCGGCGAGAGGCCGGTCCGCGGCGCGCGAGCCGTCGATGGGGTCTCCGTCGTCTTGCGCTCCGTAGTCGATGGACAGCGCGTGGCGCGGGTCGTGTTGCCCGATGACCTTGAGCATCATCGCGAGGTCCGAGACGCGCCGCGCCATGGGGCCCACATGGTCGAACCGCGGATGCACCGGCAACACGCCGCGCGTGCTGACGCGGCCGAAGGAGGGTTTGAGCGCGGTCACGCCGCAGAGCGCCGCCGGGATGCGGACCGACCCGATGGTGTCCGTGCCGAGCGCCAGATCGCAGAGTCCCGCAGCGAGCGCACCGGCGGACCCTCCGCTCGACCCGCCGGTCGATCGTGCCGGATCGAGCGGCAGGCGGATGGGCCCCGCGCTCGAGACGCCTTCCGCCGCGAGCGCGCCT
>Ga0315903_10000377_pt1 | contig 66747 bp, 58 predicted proteins | sample LakEriMetagenome_7_FD_203524 | JGI IMG/M metagenome (GOLD analysis project Ga0315903, IMG submission 203524) | Freshwater fungal communities from buoy surface, Lake Erie, Ohio, United States - Buoy 2 MA119 | ecosystem: Environmental > Aquatic > Freshwater > Lake | place: USA: Lake Erie, Ohio... | reverse complement strand
AACAAGGTCTGAGCAATTGACCAGTCCGATAAAGATCACTTTTCCTGCAGACATGCCTGAAGAAGAAGTTCTTAATCTTGCCGATTCTCTCTGCCGAGCATGGGGCGCCGACGGTCTGATTTCAAATCCATTCTTTAATTTCTGGGCTTGGTACACGCCGGATCGAGCAGCTTGGGCAAAAGGGGAGCGCTGGCTTCGATGTGATGCGATGTCAATGAATAAGGCAGAGAAATACATTTCTTGGAAGGGCCAACGCTTGTATACGGGAGTTAACGTCTAAGTTGTTGCACTCAACACTCTCAGGCTAAAATTCTGCAATGCCAATCTACAAGTGCCCCCGTTGCCGCGGAAACGATGTCTATTTCGCCAATCGCCAGGAAGTTAGATCCACCGGCGGTCCTTTTGGTGAGTCCTACACCGTCGATGTTAAGAAACCATTTTGTAGACCCTGCGGCGAACCAATGGACAATCTGGGGCCAACACCTGAAGAAGCACAGGCGAGTGCAGCTGCCTTTGATAAAACGATTAACTTTTTTACTTCCAAGCGTGGAATTCTAGTTATCATTCTTGTGCTTTTTACTGCCATTGCACTTATTTATGGCATCTACTCTCTAATTAATGGTTGGGTGCAATGCATGGATGGATACAACTATTCATCTGAGGTTGTTGATGGAGAAACCCTCTACATCAACCAATGCGACGCTTACTAGATTTTCTAGCCCATGTCCTTCGTTATGTACTCAACTACCTGGTGCGGGTATTGCAAGCGCCTGAAAACTCAATTGGCTGATCTCGGAGTTACCTTCGAAGAGATCAACATTGAGGAGGTTGAGGGTACGGCCGAGATTGTCGAGAAGGTAAATGGTGGCAATCGCACAGTGCCGACGTTGCTCTTCTCAGATGGAAGTGCGATGACTAATCCTTCTGCTAAAGAGGTCGTCGAGAAGTTAGCCTCGCTGTAAGCGGCCTATGCACTGATGCGAACTTCTTGACTGTCTAGGGATTACACTCACTTCTAATCACACCCGCCTCATCAACACCTGCCACAACTCCTCAACGCCGTAATACGCCGCAAACGCAGCGCGTGAGTGCTTCTTCGTTGCCTTGAACTTCTTCTCCCACTCGATCATCGTGATCACCTTGCGCTCTGCCCACGCCGGCACAGATTCGAATAGCGCACGCGTCTGCAGATGACCCCAATCAGATAACGCCATGCTCTTCTGCGAAAAGGCAATCAACGCACTCGCCCCAGCTTCAAACTCTGGCCGCGTAGCAGACAACGGAATCCCAATTCCATTCATCACCGAATGTCGCCCAAGAGGCAGACTCACACCCAACCACTCAGACATTCCTGAGTTAACGCTTCGACATGACTTACACGCATTCCACGAATACCGCCCAAACCCACCTGCAACAGCTCGCGCACAGATGTAACAAAGAACTAGCCCACTTGGACAATCAAGCATTCCCAAATTGACTGGAATCTGTTCTTCACACCGACAGCGCTGACTTGATTGCTTGGATAGATCACTTAACGCAAAACAACTTGTACACAATGAAAGAGACATGGCACATACCCTTACTGGGCCCATGAAAAAGACCCGCTACTTCCGACGGTGTCTTTCATCGCCGGCAGGTATTCCTTGAGGGCCACCGAACGCGGGTCGTACATTGCGCGGAGGGCACTAAGCATGCTCAAGGGCTTATCGCTTAGTTCTTTACCTAGGCAAAAGATAGCAGGCAAGTCTGACAAGTCATGTGTAGAGATCAACGAGATTTCACGTGAGGTACTCTAAAGAGATGAGCCGGTGGCAAGATGATGTAACCCGTGAAGAGTGGGAGCGCTGGCAGCAGATTGCCGAACATGCATCTCGTGGACGCAATCGCAGCAGCATGAACAGCTCTCAAGATCTTGCATCAAATGTTATGGAGAAGCTCTTCAAGGCAGAGAGCCGCCCCGAAAATATAGAAGCATGGATTTGGCGGGTCACGAAAACGACCTACATCGACATGTGGCGAGCGCGCTCTAAATTGAACAAAGTCGATATCGATGACTATCAAAATACGGAGGATGCATATTTCTTACGAGCAGTATCTGAAACCATGATGGGACCAAAGACTGCCTACATACTTCAAGAGTCAGTCAATGAAATCCTTGGTTTCTTATCTGAAAAGCACCAAAAACTTGTCTTGATGTACGCAGCCGGATTTACGCCTACAGAAATCGCTGAAGATCTCGGGTACGCCAGCCCACAGGCCGTTTCCAACCAGATACGCCGCATTCAGGAGCTCATCAAAGAGCACGTAGAGAGTACCTACCTCTAAGACCAAGAGATTTGTCAGTGGTGCCCGCTATTTTGGGTCTATGACAGTGATTCAACCCCACCTCGCACTCGAGATCGGTCCTGCCTTCTAACAGTTACTCCTGCCCGAAACACGTGGGCCGCATGCTCGGAGTCCGAGCAAAAATACTTTCGCAACCTTGATTACTTTGCCTCCTCCAAATACGTCTTACATATTAGAGGCCCAAAAAACCTGAACTTCCAACGAAAGGAAATGCAATGAACGTAAAAGCACTACTCGATATCGACCTTGTAGCTCTGGAATCAACAGAGAAGGTCACCATGATGCTCGATATGACAGCACCGATTACCGATGCTGCAATGTCTCGCCCCGGACAAGCAGTTGAGGTTGTCCTAGATCGCAGTGGATCTATGTCTGGCCCAGTCTTTAACTCTGCCAAGGAATCAATCCTTAAGCTGATTGATCGTCTTGCACCGCAAGATTCATTTGGCTTGATTGCATTCGATAACCAAGCACTCATCGTCGCTCCCATTCGCACTATGGCAGATCACGATATGCCGGCACTCCGCAAAGCAATTCGTGAAATGCACACAGGCGGAAATACAGATATCTCTGTCGGATACACCATGGGTCTTCGCGAACTCTCACGCGTTGCAACTGATGCAGGTGCCACCTTGCTTCTGATCTCTGATGGCCATGCCAACAGTGGTGAACAAAATCCAGCCGTGCTGGCTCAAATTGCAACTACGCATGCACGCAACAAGGTCACAACTTCTACCATCGGCCTTGGAACAGGCTATGACGAGAATATCCTGGAAGCTTTGGCGCAAGGCGGAAATGGCGCACATCGCTTTGCCTACACAATCGATGAAGCAATCGGTGCCATTGCAGCAGAGGTTGATGACCTTCTAGAAAAATCAGTCGTAAACGCAGTCATGCGCTTTACGCCTTCTCCTTTGCTCACAACTAACCCACGCATTGAGATCTTGCAGCGTCTGCCTCACTTCAAAGAAGGCGACACATTCGTTGTCCAGCTTGGCGATCTCTATGCGGGGGAGAACCGCCGCTTTGTGATCGACATCGAAGTACCCGGCATGCCAGCTCTTGGCCTTGCAACCATTGCAGAGATCGTTCTGGAGTATCTAGATGTTGCAAAGATGCAGGAGATCACCGTCTCTATGCCGATCCAAGTCAACGTTGTTCCAGATGATGTTGCTAAGGGTCGCCTGGCAGATCCTGTCGTGCGTGCAGAACGTTTGATTCTCACAGCCCAGACTGAAAAAGAAGCTGCAATTGATGAGATTCGAAAGGGCATGAACCAGGAAGCATCATCACGATTGAAAACAACTGCACAGCTCTTACGTCTTGAGGCGAGCACCATCCGCGTCACAGATGAACGCACGGCAGAATCGCTTCAGATCATCACATCGGAGGCCGATGAGATGGATGTGTTAGCCAAGTCTGCAGAATTCGATGACGCTGCCTATTCATCTAAGCGTCTCTATGAAAACTTCTCAGAGAAATCCCGCTCTCGCAAGAAGCGCGACAGCGATGAGAATCCAAAAACTCAAGATGACTACCTCAACTAAGGAGAATGCGATGACATTGAACCCACATCACTATCCAATGGCTCTCTTCTCAGAGATCCTTCCCAACTTATTTCAAGGAGGCACAGATGACAGTGACGTCATCCACATCGCTCACAGTAACTACAAGCGTCGCAGTGATATGCCATTCGACTCCATCGTCACCATGTATGCATGGGCAAGGCCTGCAGATTGGAGCGTGCAAGAACTTCGTTACGGGATCCCTGACAATCTCATATCGGATATCGACCTTAACCGTTTACGCAAAGCAGTCGACTTTGCTCACCAGCAATGGAAATCCGGCGATCGAGTTCTCATCCGCTGCCAAGCAGGACTGAACCGTTCAGGACTTGTCACAGCACTTGTCTTAATCAAAGAGGGCTATAGCCCAGATCAAGCAATTGATCTGATCCGTGCCCAACGAGGTGAAGATGCACTGTGTAATTCCCAATTCGAACAGTGGCTACTCAACAGCGCAGCTTCATATATCAATCCACCATCTTCATTATCAGCCTAAGGAGATCTACATGAGCAAGAAAGTCACAATTGTTCATTTATCTGAGTACGCCAACTGGTTCTTCTCAGATGCTCACCCAACGCAGGGTCGCCGCTTTATCAACGGCTTTAACGCAATAGTCAGCGATCAGCGCATTCTTGAACCGCGTCTGGCAACAACATCAGAGCTATCTCGTGTGCACAGTCCTGCATATATCAAGGAAGTCACAGAAGAGTTCTTATGCACTGAGTGGAGCGGAGCGCGCGAAGACCTTGCGCGCTTTGCAACACTCTTTGCCGGTGGCACGTTGGTAGCACTAGATGCTTTGCTCAGTAAAGAAGCAGATGTTGCAATCCACCTACCTGCAGCAAAACACCATGCCCAATACGATCACTCATCTGGTTTCTGCGTATTCAATGATTTCGCACTTGCCGCAGATATTGCAACTAAAGATCATGGCTTAAAAGTTGCGATCATTGATATCGATGCCCATCATGGTGATGGGGTTGAAAACCTAACTCGTGAGAATCCCAACGTCTTAACATTTTCTATCCATGAGCAGGGAATCTTTCCGGGCACAGGAAACTCTGATGAACCAGAGAACTCTGTATTTAACTTTCCTCTGAGTAGTGCAACAACCGGCTTAGGAGATAGTGCACTATTAGCTGGAATCAATAGATTCATTCCAATTGCTCGTGACTTTCAACCAGATCTTCTCTTCATCACATCAGGTGCTGATGGTCTGGCAGAAGATCCACTGACAAATCTCCAATACACCGTCGATGGGTATGCGTCCGCAGCAAGTCTCTTGGCCAAAGTATTTCCGGACACTCCAAAACTCATGGGTGGTGCAGGTGGCTACCTGCCTGACACAGGCACACCAGAAGTCTGGGCCGCTGTTGCAGGGGAGATATCTCGGTAACGGGTCCGTCGTGTGACATCTTGGGCATCGGACACTGAACCTTGTCAGTGGGCTCTGATACTTTCCAAACTATGGAGAACTTACAAGGCTTTGAAGGTTTGTCAGCTCTGGAAGAGTCGATTGTCAGGCTTCACGAGGTCTTTAACTCCCTGCTAGCTGGCGGATTTACGGAAGACCAAGCGTTGACATTCATAGTAAAGATGACACGATCAGAATCTGATTCATAGTCCTGCCGCAGACCGCACCTTGACTGGCAGATTCACCCGAAAGATTAGAGAGAAACACGAGGAATAACATGACAGAACCAAAGACATATCTCACCGAAAGATTTCACAGAGCGATGGCATATGCCACCGAACTCCACAAAGACCAAACGCGCAAGAGCACGACAATCACATACATCAGCCACCCCTTCGGCGTTGCATCCCTTGTGCTCGAAGCAAACGGTGATGAGGACCAAGCAATCGCCGCACTCTTGCACGACATTCCAGAAGATTGCGGTGGCGAACCTCGCCTTCGAGAAATCGCAGAGATGTTTGGCCCTCGCGTCGAAAAAATTGTCAGAGGATGCAGTGACTCCCTCGTTGAGGATCCAGAAGAGAAAGCTCCATGGCGAGAACGCAAAGAAGTGCACATTGATCATCTCAACGATGCCGACATGGACACTCTCATTGTCACCGCAGCCGACAAGGCACATAACGCCCGATCAATCGCAACCGATCTGCAGAACCAAGGCCCTTCACTCTGGGATCGCTTTAACGCCAATCGTGATGACATCATCTGGTACTACGAATCGGTCTACGCCGTCCTAAGCCAACGCCAAGTCAGTTCCAGCTTGCTAACGCCACTCAGGAATGCAATTGATGTGATGATTGACCGCCGCTGACTGGATTGCGCAGCGTCAACCCTTAAACCTCTCACCGCACTTATTGCACTGGAAGTAGTAGTTGCCCACTACCCAAACCTGACTGATATCAGTTGCCCGACACATCGGACACTGTCTATTCGCCACGTTGCCCATGTGGATTCTCCTTTCGCCAAGCAGCATTGATTTCCCACTCTCGTGCATATCGATCGCGAGATTCAGTAACTTGCTCAACTCTCTTCAAATACACAGCTCGATCATCCTCTGACATGGATTCATCGCGTACTAACTTCATCCATTTTTCGATCTCTTGATCGAACCACCTAAAGTCCCAGACGCCCATGACTATTCCCCTTTCTTCTTAGTAACAGACGTAGCGCATATCTTGTTATGGGCCTTCACGAATGATTTTGCGTCATCGTTTTTCACTTCAATTTGGTAGTCGCCACAGCGCTGACAGATAGAAGTCCATAAGTACTCGCCGATCTCCTCTTTGTAGATAAAGCCAACGATTAGCGCTACGGAGCTACCCTTAAGTGACGGCAATTCTTTATGTCCCCAAGCAAGGTGAATCTGCTCAAGCTTGATGCCATCAAGTTTGTCTTCAACTCTTTTCGTGACTTTCACCGCTATCTCTTGATAGTAATTTCCGTGCTCATGGAGGACTAGCCCACACGTACAGTGCTCGGTGCCCGCACCGTTCGTGTAGATGCAATGGAGTCCTTGCCTCTGCCAACGTCGCAAGTTTCCATAAAACAATCGTGTTCGAAAGAGCCCGTATTTAGCGCGATCATCTGCCGCTTTGATCTCAGCCTTCAGCTCCTGGAGAAATTGTGCAGTAACGCGAACATCCTCGTAAGTGATCGTGTAACCAGCATCCTGCAGGTGGGGAACACCTGCAGGAGCCGATACGTCATCGTTATGCGGCTTCATCGAACTCATCCTCTGCCGCAAGTTCTTCAACGCTCTTAACTCGTCGAAGGATTTCAACGGCCTGCTCATGCATGCCATTGATTTCAAAGAGTTCAGCTATAGCTGTATCCACCTTGATCAGGAACTTCCACTCTTTCCAACCCATAGCAATCGCTAAAGATTTAGCATCCTCAAAGAGTTGGCTGGCTGCCTCTAACTCTCCTAGAAGTCTCTGGGCGACCCCGAGGAAATACTTCAGAGTCCACACCTTGCGGTCATCCCTAAGAACTGTATAGAAGTCCAACGATTTCTGTCCGTGATGAATGATGTTGACCGGATCTTTGAGTTCTACGTAAATCTCGCTTAACCGAAAGTCACACTCAACAACATAATCAATCTCATCATGTGATTTAAATGCTGACCTCGACTTCAGGTAAGCATCTCTTGATTCTTCATACCGCCCGAGCTCAAACAAGCCCATTCCAATATTGAAGTAATCAATCCCGAAGGATTCTTCGCGCAGAAACATCTCTGTCTGCACAATCGCCTCTTGGTGGCACGCTATGGAGTTCTCGTATTGACCCGCTGCAAACCAGTAACGACCTTGATCTCGCAGTAGATCATCTAGCTCTTCAATGTTGATTGCTTTGGCTGCTTCTATCGCATCGCCCAGAGCTTTCGCCGCATCTTGCTGACGATCAAGCTTTTCATAATTCTTCGATAAACCTACATTTACATCGAAGATCTCGCGCTCGTACTCACTAACACTTTCACGTTCAAAGATTTCCTTTGCTGTCTCACACAGCGCAAGTGATTCCTTGAACTTGCCCTGATCGAAAGCTATTCGACCTAAGGCAACATACGCATCGGCTCTTATACTCCCTTCGTTGTTAGCCGCACGCTGCCACAACTCTTTGCTGAATTCATCTATTGATCTCTCTTCAGACACCTCTTCCCTCCTGAGATTGATTGGATAATGTATGTGGCGCTACTGACAATTCAGTGTGACCACCGGTTTCTCCATAGACGGCTATGCCGTGTGCATGGAGCGCTCGGAGAAGATCTACCTCTTCGAGAAATGAGACGATTGAAACCCACCCACAGCCACAAATAGCCTGAAAGTGATCACCTTCAACATCGAATACAGCGTTTATATGTTTCCCGAACATCGAAACACCAAGCCCTTACTGGGCCTATCAAAGAGAAAGACCCGCTACTTCCGGCGGTGTCTTTCATCGCCGGCAGGTTTTCCTTTAGGGCCACCGGACGCGGGTCGTTCATTGCGCGGAGGGCACTAAGCAAGCTAAAGGGCTTTTCGCTTAGTTCTTAACCTAGGGGAAAGATAGCATCCCCTTCTGCCATTTTCAATCAGCCATGGGTAGATCTTGTCGGGGTGTGTTGCTAGATTTCAGCACATGATCGGTGCACGGAATGTGAAGCTGCACAAGCGTATGGATGATGGTGAAACCATCGATTTCTTTGGTTCGCTTGAGGAGTTTGAATTCAAATGCCCGGCTAGCCTTAAGGCGATTGCGGTCGATGACATTTGTGTTATCGAATTCGGCTCAGAAATTTCCCCCGATCAAATTGCAGCTAACTTAACTTTTATTGGCAATGAATCGGCTGACTTCAATGACGAAGCCTTGGACGATTACGATGTTTTTGATTGGGGTGAATATCAGATTTTGCCGGGGTTAATTCAACGTCAGGTTATCGTGATTGAAGAAGGCACTCAATCTGTACATCAGATCGTTGGCATAGAGCTGAGTGATAATGTTGAATTGTTTGCTAGAAAGCCCCAATATCTGAGTCAGTTCATCAATGAATCTTTTAGTGAAAACAATTTGCTTGCATATCATTCCTGGTATTCAGAAGGTCCGGGACCGGTGTCATGGGATGGCGAGTCAGCTGTGTTTTTGATTCGAGGTTTTTTGATTGAAACGAGTGATGGAGATTTAGGCCAGTCAACTGCCCTCTCTAAAGCGGTTTCGGTTGCCCATGTGGGTAAGTTCATGCACGAATGGCTTGATGAGAGAGATTTGGTCACGCAGTTTGTTTTATTCAATGTAACACCTATTTGGGGTTCCGATAAGTTATCTCGTGATTTCCATGAGGCAACCAAAAAGCTATCGCATGAAAGAACATTGTCAACCAATCTATCATCAGAGATAACTGAGGAGATTCTTAACTGCATTCGCAAATTCAATCCATCCAGCTCCAGAATTCTGAGTATTCTGGAAGATGTTGGAGACTGGCGTGCAGAAAACCTAATTCAACTCTTGGTTAGACTTGCAAATCCAAGTGACGAAGATGAACCGATTCTTTTTGAGGACTTACCAGACTTAATCACAAGTTAATTTCCCGAACCACCAAGGAATGCAATTGATCTGATGTTTGATCGTCGCTGACTCGATTGCTTGGATGGATCACTTAGCGCAAAACAACCTGCACACAGTGAAAGAGACATCGCACATATCCCTACTGGGCCTATGAAAAACCAACCATTTCCGACGGTGTCTTTCATCGCCGGCAGGTATTCCTTGAGGGCCACCGAACGCGGGTCGTACATTGCGCGGAGGGCACTAAGCATGCTCAAGGGCTTATCGCTTAGTTCTTTACCTAGGGAAAAGATATCAGTGGGAAGTGAATTCAGGCGACAATCCTTAGAACCTACTTACATTCAGCACATACGAGAGAAGCCGGAAAGTTCTCCTCTAAATCCTTAGATATCAAACTGAAAGTTTTTTTGTCATAGTCAATTGAATCTGTCACAGTCTTGCAATAGTCACAGACCAATGCCCAGTAATGCATTTCTTTTCCGTAACGCTTAAAGTGTTTTCGATAGGAATGCAGAGCAACAATTTCACACGTAGGACATGGAACCATACTGGGTCCTTGTAGGAACCAACCATCTGCAGAGAATCTCATATTCATATTACGCACATCTGCTGCCTGTGGCGTGAACCCCTCATCTCTGAGAACGAGCTCAAAAAGAGACTCGGAGAAACCAAAAAAAGTAGCATCTGCAAATTCATCAATAGTCTCGACCACGACTTCTTTAGGTGCGAGCGCCTGCGCTGCCTGATAGGCCTGGAAGATTGCTGAAATATCAGCCTCTTTAAGTTGAGGCTCGGCCCTGCTGAGAAAGTCTTTAGCGAACTCTATTTCCCTTTCATCACCCGAAGCTACTGCAGCAGCAACAAAGGCATTGGCCGCATAACTGTCCAATCTAATTTCTACGGAATCATGACCATACACAAGAGCCTTTTCGATTTCGGCGAAATCACCAGTTGACTTAAATTTTAAGGTGTGTGCACGGACTAAAGCATTTAGTGGGTATGACTTGCTCGCTTCCGGATTGAATTTCAATGCTAATTCAGCGACCTCAATCGCTTTCTCAAATTGACCGAGATCACAATAGGCTCCGCAGAGAACTGTTAATGAGTAGTAGTTGAGTCTGGCCTCTTCCAAAATCTGATTGCAGATTATGATCGATAGATCTGGGCGGGCAATTTCCCTTAGGTGTCGTGCGATTTTGTTTCTATTGGCTGGTATCGGATCCAGAGAGAGCAAGGAAATTTCATAAGCCGCCAGGAGTGTGGATTCAACTGAAGAGAATTGATGGTGTCTGTTCTTTAGGAATAGATGAAGTTTAGCCAAGCCCTCTTGATAACTAGATGAATCTTGACTATTGAGACTTGTTAAAAATTCACCGGTACCTACGATAGAGGAAAGGTAGTTCTGTACTGTACTGCGCAACGTGACCTCATCAATTTTCGACTCCCTATAGATCAGTCTCAGAATCTGAATTGAAGTGTCCTCAAGGACGGCCCAATTTGAAACAGTTCGGGCGGAAGCGCTTCGATCTAGCAGAGTCAGAAGCGATTCCATAATCCTATTCTTGGCTAACTTTCCTCCAAAGGCAATCCTTTACTCAGTCATGCTTCTGCGGAATGCTCTCAGAATTATTTGCTCATTCCGTAGTCGATCACACCCACGACGCGCCAGGATTCTGATAAGTGCAGTGCTCTATGTTTCAATCATTCGTGAATATAGGCGAGACGTGACAACTGGACAGTTGTGTATTAGATTGAAGAAAAGTGACCGCCCAAGTAGGTTAGAGAGTGCTGTCGGAAGGAACTTGTAGATGAGATTGGCTCTACCGGATCTGCAATACGAAGAACAAGTTCATCAAACGGGTATCGCACTTATAAACTTGTTTGGCACAGACTTCTTCAATTTCATCGACTCCGAACTTGAGAAAAGTGACGGTATAGATTGGCTGACTACATATAGAAAGTCGAATCTAGTTTATGCAAATTACAATTTTGTGGATCCCTCAAATTTACTTAAAGAGTTACTGCGGGTTAGCACCTCTCCACTCAGAAAGCCTATTCGAGCCACGATCGAGAATAGAGATTCAGTTCCCTTTTTCAATCGCTTAAAGGTTATTCTTGATGATCGCAATGATTGGGTCCACCATAATTCTAAGTTTTCAAGTGAACAGTTAAAAACGCTTATCCTCAATATTTATCCAATTTCTGAAAAGCTAGGTTTGTTAGTAAAGACTGAGTGCGATTTCTTGTTGAGCAAACTGGATGGCGTAGTTCCTGATATTGCACAGGTTGAGAACCCTATAGTTCCTGAAACTGAGTCAAAAACAGAGTCTGAGCTGATTAAAGCCATTCAAAACATAATTCCAAGTGATGAGAGACCCATCGGAGAAATGATTGAATCTGAATTTACAGAATTTTCTTATGTTCTACATCTGACTGGCGAAGTTCGAAATCGAAAGAACAATGAATTGCTAAGTGAGTTAAATCCAGATATGGCAGAAAGCATTGGCGCATTGCTAATTGCACGCAAACCCAATGGTGGACGTCTTCGCTTAACTCGCGATGGAGTTATAGCAGCATACTTTGAAGATCACTGGGGTTATCTGGCAACAGTTTCACGGGAACAATGGTTTCCGGACCATCTCCACTTAAGTGTTTAGATCACCTGCCACATATTTTTGAATAACTCCTCATGTTCAGATAATGCGAGTCGACTTGGCAAATTGGCACTATCTACCGGAAGCTTTAGATCGATGTCTTGAAAGTCTCTATAATCGTGTAGAACGAAGTCATGCAACTTTACTTTGAACCTTTTTTCTCGGTCATGGAAATACACTATGAGCAATCCCTTGTCAAAGAGTTTGTGAAGGTCTGCTCTAAGCGGTAGGGCATTCTCAATGTGGTCACTTTCCGCTCCGTAGTAGGGAACAATGTGCGCAACTTCAATAGCTTGAATACTCGTTGATCCAGTAATCGCACACTTGTTCTCATAGGCAGATAGCACCAATTCCCTAAATTGAAAGGCGCCCGGTCTGTCTATCGTTTCCCGAAGTTCACGAGGCAACTGTTCTCTCTTTGTCTGCCAATCGGGATCAGGTTCCCAATCTTGATATTCGACTGGAAGTTCGTCGGGTGAATGACCGAGCCATATCAATGCGGCGTTCTTTACCTGAAGTAGACCAAGTGCCGTGACAGTACCTCCGCCACCAGAGGGTGCACTCTCACTAGAAAAATCTGGGTGCCATAGCAAGCCTGCATTCTCGATGATGCGGCGAGCCATAACTGGCATTCCGCTAACGATTGGTATCCCCATCGTGCTCGCTACGTCCGAAAAGAAGATGCTGGGAATAGAAGATCCCACGGTGGTTTCAACAGGGGGAAGACCCAGCAAGTCTGTAATTTCCTTAATTATTTGGTTTTTTGTGGGTAGCGATCGCGTCATTTGATGAGAAATGTCCCCTCTGCCGTATATGTTGACCGCATGAGCGTAACCTTTATTGATTTGTTTGCCGGGATTGGTGGCTTCCATGCGGCGGGCGAGTCTTTTGGTTGGGATTGTGTGTTCGCTAATGAGATCGATCCTGCGGCTGCGGCGATTTATGAACTTAATTGGAAGCAACCGGCCCTAGGCAACATTCATGATCACACACGTGGAGTTAAGAAAAAGCCAATTCCGGCGCACGATGTCTTATTTGGCGGCTTCCCTTGTCAGCCATTTTCCAAGAGCGGTAAGCAACTGGGAATGGAGGAAGATCGGGGTTCTCTTTTTCATGACATTGCATATATTTTAGAGAAACACAAACCTTCTCTGGTTGTGTTAGAAAATGTCCGCAATATTGCTGGGCCGCGACATGCGCATGAATGGAAATACATTATTGAGAAATTGCGTGAACTCGGATATCGCGTCTCGTCGAAGCCTTTCGTCGTATCTCCTCATAAAATTCCTCCAAGTTATGGCGGTACTCCACAAGCTCGAGAGAGAGTCTTTATCGTTGGAACAAAACTGCCTACGAAGAGACACCCACTTGCGGGCGATGACACCCCTCTGAAGTTTCCGACAGACTTTGAAGGATGGGACATCGGAAATTGGGATTTGTTCAACGACCTGCCACTTGAGCCAAACTCATCCGCAAACAAGTTGAAGTACCGCTTGAGCAATGATGAAGTTGAAATTCTAGATGCATGGAATGATTTGGTTACGGAGATGCTCATACATCGTGACGGATTGCGACTCCCCGGATTCCCGTTGTGGTCTGACCTTTGGGGTAAAAAACCTCTTTACCAAAAGGATAAAAAAGCTCCAGACTGGAAAAAGGATTTTGAAGCGAAGAACGAACAATTCTACGATGAGCATAAAAAGATAATTGATCAGTGGTTATCGAAGCACCCAGAGATTAGGAGCACCACGCCATCCAAGCGAAAGTTAGAGTGGCAAGCTCAGGATATGAAGTCCCTTTGGGATGGATTGATTCACTTTCGTCCATCAGGCATTCGTGTGAAGCGTCCGACATATGTGCCGGCACTAGTTGCAATCACACAGACCACAATAATTGGCAAATACAAGCGCAGGATTACTCCAATAGAGGCAGCACGTCTACAAGGTATGGCGGACTCTTTCACTTTTGGTGATCAAAGTGACGTCATGAGTTATAAGCAACTTGGCAACGGTGTTGCCGTGGGTGCTGTATATCAAGTAATCAAGGCAGCAGTTGAACGAGATATGGATATTCTAAAGATAACAAATCCAGCCCTCCTGAAGGCTGTCAGGAAAGCACCACAAAGTCCGGTCAAAACTAAGTCAGACAGCAAAGACTCTCGAATATCAGAAATTTCCTAGACGCTCTATTGAGCCCTAACGTTATCTTCAACAACAAATCCAGTTGAATTATCTGGAAAAAGTAAACCAAGTGCATAGACTTCTGGCATATCTGTACGTTCATAGACTGGTTTGATGAGGTGAATTTGAATAGTGATCGCGTCTTGGAAGTACATCTGATCATCGCCCGGATAACCAATGCCTGCTCGACCTGATCTTCCCTGAAATATATTCGCAATTACTTGCTCTTCTGGATCTCGCGATGGGTCAGATTTATGCTGAAGCATAGAACGCTCTCTTGAAGTCTGGGAACTGCTGGAAACATCCCAATCCATGAACACTAAATTCGCAGACCGGAAAGACAGTTCATCCGGCAAGGACTGAACAGCCCAAATCAGGTCATCGAGTTCAGCCCTATTTTCCGGTGACATTGGCCAGTCAGTTAGCAGTTCTAGGGCATCATCGATGTTAAGGCTGACGAAGTAATTCCCCCGATCTGCACGGGTCTCCTGAGGCATGCGTTGCAAATTACTAATCCAGGAATAGAGTCTTTCTCTGAAACTATCCTGAAATTGCAACAATCTAGGATCAAAAAGCATGTGTTGCTTAAAGGTTGAGAGTCGGCGCTGGCTAATTCCAAGTGAAATGACTTGGCTGCGAACTGGTCGATATGCAGGATCCAACAAGAATCTTCGACGCCATTCGGCCAAACGTTGACCTTTCTGGTCGACTTTCCCTAATTGACTTCTTATCGAATCCTCATGATCCACGTATGAAATGTAAGCTTGGATATGGTCCTCGAAGAACCAACCGCGCAACAAATCTTTGTACTTCCTCTTATATCCGAAGAAGCGACCACGTTGCTGAATAACATCAACGTTCCCGACTCCGGTCGATCGTGGCATGTAAGTCACAGCCAAATTCTCAATAGTGAATCCACGTTCTAGTTTGTTTCCACCGATCAGGATCCAGCCGGCCTTACTTAGCCATTCATTTGCATTAATATTGTTTGTCTCTGAATTTACTATCCTCACTTCAATCTTTGATATCCACCATCGAATCTCTTTTAATGCAGAATCTAAATTCCAATCTCTTTCCAACTCACATGTCTTCTTAAGTTCAATCAGGGCAGGCTCAAAGTAATTTAACTTTTCATTTGCATAAACATACTCTTCAGGTTCTCGTAAAATAACTTCCCAAGAAGTCAAAACACTACTGACCCAACTCTCATATTTATTGTGCAGAAGCATTTGCGCAGAAGGGTGGATCAGCATACTAACTGGTTTTGGATAGCTACGTTTCTGCGCTACATAAAGTGCTAACAAGTAGTAGGCAATGGATTGTTTTAAACTATTTGGAATAGGCGCAGTCGGTGACGTGTCAAAAACCTGTGCCGCTTCATCATCCGGAATATTCTTAGTGAACTCGTCAAAATTGTTGAAGAGTTCGTTACCACCCAAATAATCTGGTCCCGATTCCAGAAGAGTGACAAACTTTGGTGAGAGGGTGTCTTCAATACTCACCAAGAGAGGACCTTGAGGTGTTGCCGTATACATTATGTAACTGTGCCGATTTAAGGATCGACGTAAGCGGCCAATTGCAGAGTAGATGGTTGATTCTTCACCGGTAGACCAGCTCAGGTTTAGACCAGCCTGATCGCCCTCATCATCAATTATCAACACAGGATATTCATTTAGATCAATTTTTGAACGCAAGCTTTCAATTAGAGCCGTTGTGGCATCGATAGAAGTCCGATTCTTCAGAACAGTGATGACAACTGTTGGCTTGAAAACGTCTGGAGCATCCTCCTCCCTCCAGATACTGAGAGCGCGTTGCAACCTTGTGAGGTTAGAAGAATGCTCCCGTTTTTTTGGCTTAACAAACATCACCCACGGATTAGCACCACCGTTTCCGTCTGCCTTTAGGTCCTTAATTAGTCGGTCTGAGGTTTGTAACAGTAGTTGATCTTTCGTTCCAGCCAGGACCACTACAAACGGGAAGCCATTCTCATGCGCGAGTGCAACGAGAGCAGTGAATGACATCGTCTTACCGCTTTGCACTTCGCCAACTACTAGTTGGCAATTAGAACTCGGAGCACCGCCTAGCAGTTCAGTGCGCTCAAGAATCTTGGTAGTTATCCTCACTAGTTTTTCAGTTGAAGCACCATCAAGATTCTGTCTTTTGACAAATTCTTGAAACTCACCGCCAGTGCGAATCATCTTCTTCAAAAATCATGTCAACGTCGGATCTTGATGAGAGGTAATTCCGTAGTAGATCATTAATGCTTAAACGTAAGAAACCCGCTGTATCAAAACCAGAGTTCAGCCCTTGGATCTCAGCGATACCTATGGCAAGCGCAATTCGTAAGACAGGCTCCAGTGAATCAGAATCAGCGACGGTAAATGACTTCATGAATGGATGTTCTCGGTTAATGGTGATTATCCACTTATTCAGTTCGGCGTCTTGCCTTACTCGAAGCCAACTTGTGTCAGCAATCTGATCTTTTACTTCCAAAATGATGTCTGAATTAAACTGAGGAATCAAGCGGATAATTTTCTGTATAACAGCTGTGTCGCTATTACGTGGCGGTTCAGGCTTCTCGTCAGTAGAGAGATTCTCAAAACTATCACCCAACGTATCGACAGCATTACCGCCGATTAGTGCCTTGGTCGCTGCTTCAACAACATCCGACAAAGACCCTTGAAGTTTTGCCTTTCCAGCCTTCGAGTTATCACTCGCACGGAAATTCTTAGCCATCTTTAATAGCGGATTCGGTTCGGCGTTCAGGGCGTCACGAATCTTTCGAAGCGCTTCTTCCTCTTGTCCCTCGCGCCAGACCACAGCATCCTTGAAGGAAGTGACATTAAGTTCAGAAACATCGAGTTCCCCGACAACTCTTTGACGCTCAAAACTGTTCGCTCCTCCAAACAATTTTGCGGGTCGGTACAAATCATCTGGGCTATCGGCCATGTTGCCAGCACCTTGAACTACTTTACGACGCCAAAGTAGGGCTAACCCCGCGCGCTTGGTCTCGCCTTTCTCAAGAATCCCAACCCAGCCACGAATTTTCGGAACAGGATCAGTTGGATTTACAGGATTATGAGACTCACTCAACTCGATCTCAAAATCCTTCACCCATTCAAAAACTTTGTCATCCACTGGACCCATATCTGTCGGCCAAAAAGGGGCATTAAGCCAGTTTGTAACAGGCGCTTCTTGAACCTCGCCATTGATCAACAAAACCAGCTCTCCAGTTCTCAAGAAATCACGATACATACTTCGAAGATAACTTCTCAGTCTAGAAGCGGCGCCGGCCAAAGGTACAGGTTGATTCAAATTCCTAAGAATAATTCTGGTCCCATGAACCTTTGGGTTGGTTGCTTCCTCTTTCTCTATATCAAGTTCATAAATTTCATTCTTGATTATTTTAGGTATATCAAATGTAACGGTACGAATTATTGGCTCACCCAATGCACGTGTGCGGACGGTGAAGAAATTTGCATACCAGCAAGCGGAACTCTTCATACCGATGCCGTATTGGGATATACCCTTTTTGTTGGTAGGCGGCATTGCAGGAGTAAAAGCTCGCTCAATATCCTTGGTGTAAATTCCTGCTGCATTGTCAATAAGTTGTATCGTCGAGTTTTCTCCCGAACTAAAATTTATCTCGATTCGCAATTTATAGTCCGGGCCGTGAAGCGCAATCAATTCCTCTTTATGCTCTTGATAAGACTGGATGGAATTGTCGACCATCTCGCCGAGTGCGACCCACGGGGTGTATCGAAGCGATGGGAACAAGGCATAGAGGCCGATTCCTGGGCGAATAGCTACACGTTCTGGCAGGTTCAGATCATCTGTCATCTCACAAGCGTAGGCGATCTAGCCAAGATTGACAGCTAAATTGCCTGATGAGAGCCCCGCGACCAGATTTCCCTTCGGAATAGTCATCCGTTCTTCAATCTGATTACGAGTCAAGGAGTTTGTCGGTGACCTCTGATACTTTTGAATATATGGAGAACTTGGAAGGCTTTGAGGGATTCCCAGAATGACTACCCCTACCGCGTCATCGTCACCCGTGAATTCTTCGCCACGTGAGTCTTCCATTGGCTTCGTGAGTATAACTCGGACGGTATTCGGGCTACATTTACGATACGAGATTACGTCAGAGTGTTATCGAATGGGTGGGTAAGGAAATAATGGAGAAGAAGACATCAGGGCCATTCATCGACCACGTAAATCGAAATATGTTTGATGCGCTCACCGATGCCTTAAAGAATTCTGATCGAGTCGATATTGCTGTCGGGTACTTCTTTTTCTCAGGATTCAAAGCACTGGCTGAGTCCTTCAAGGACAAAAAAATACGTATATTAGTGGGGAAAGAGATCGATCCGGCATGCGTGCCAGACATAATAAAGTATTCGAAACTAAATGATGAGTCGTTAGAGAAATGGGCGCCAAGAAAGCCCACCAATTCTGCACTTCAATTGAAGCAAAACTATGTTGATGCGCTAGTTGAGTTTGTGAACAACAGTGACACTTTTGATGAGGAAATCTCTGAGAACGCGTTCAAAATGTTTGCAGAAAAAATAGCAAATGGCAGTTTAGAAATAAAAGTTACAAAGAGAGATAATCCCTACCACGGAAAACTTTACCTTCTCCACAATAAGGAGGAAATACAGGAACAAAGAAAATTACCTGGAACCGTGATTGTAGGATCTAGCAATTTAACATGGAGTGGACTAATTGGCCAAGGTGAATTAAACAAGGAGCTAACTTCGACTGAAGAATTCGATGCAGCAAACAAAATATTTCTAGATCTTTGGGATTCTTCAGAAGCAATAACTGTCGCCGATTTGAGCTGCGCAGATGAATTCCTTGCGACGATCAAAAAGAAATTATGGATCTATCAACAACCAACCCCTTATGAACTATATATGCGCGTACTACATGAGTTATTCAAGAAACCCGATGACTTTCATAAGATACAAACTCCTAGTTCAATCACAGATGGAGCATTTTTGGATTTGGAATATCAGACTGACGCTATCCGTATTGCGCTTGATCGATTGGATAAATTCGATGGAGTAATAATTGCAGACGTTGTTGGCCTTGGAAAGAGCATCATTGGTTCCGCTGTTGCGAATAACCTTGGCATGAACACTGTAATTCTTGCCCCACCGCACTTAGTTCCTCAATGGGAAGATTATAAAGAGATTTTCGGCATCAAAGGATCCAAGGTTTATAGCTCAGGGAATATTCCCGTTGTTTATGAAAAGTACGCTGATTCCAGTAAACCAATATTGCTAATTATTGATGAAGCCCACAGATTTCGAAATGAAGATACCAATGATTACAAACTCCTTCACCAGATTTGTCGAAGTAATCCTCACAACAAAGTAATTCTCTTAACCGCCACCCCATTCAACAATTCACCCCAAGATATCTTCGCTCTGATGAAGCTTTTTCAAACTCCAGGGAGGGCGACTATTCGAAGTGTAGATAATTTGAGCATGCGTTTTAGAGAACTTATAGCAAAATATAAGAAATTAAGGGTCGAATTACGTAAATCTTCTAAGGCGAATCTGGAAAAAGAGAAAAAGGAAATAGCTCGCGAAACTCGACGTTTCTTGGAACCAATTGTTATCCGACGATCAAGATTAGATTTAGAAAAAATCTCTCGCTATAAGAAGGATTTGGAAACTCAGAATATTTCGTTTCCTATTATTCAAGGACCAACCCTGCTCACTTATGATTTGAAAGAACTATCAGCACTTTACATCGATACTTTAAGCAAGATCAGCAGTGATCAAACAGAGCAAAGCCAAGGTTATATCGGGGCTAGATACAAACCTGCGACCTATGTCAAGGAGCGCGAAAAATTTTTAGAGAGATTTGGTGAAGCTTTTGACGATGGAGATCTAAAAGTCGCCCAAACAAACTTGTCAGAATTTATGCGTAAATTGTTAGTTATGCGCTTCGAAAGCTCAAAATATGCATTTAGAACAACACTCGAGAGAATGATTGCAAATAATAAGTTAATAATTAATTGGTGGAGTCAAATGGGAATCGTACCCATCATGAAAAAGGGTAATTTGCCAGATCCTGATGATTTTGCTTTGGACGATGGCATCGGATTAGATGATTTCGAGAGTAAATTGGAGAAACTTCGAGAATCCAAGGGCCTGTTGGAGGTTCCTGCAGAGTGGATCGATAATAAATTTATTTTGGATGTGACCAGTGATACCGAGCTGCTCGAACAGATTCATCATTCATGGTTTGAGGACGCAGATTTGGCTCTCCTGGACCCCAAACTTGATGAATTGGAGATGCAGATTAAGAAGCTTTTGGAGGAGAATTCGGAGAGAAAAATTGTTGTATTTTCTTCGTATGCGGATACCGTCAACTCTATCGCTAACGGATTAAGCGATAGAGGAATGGCTGGTGTCCTAGCATTCACTGCAGCCGACTCGTCGAGGGATTCCAGAAAAATTCTCTTGAGCAATTTTGATGCCAGTTATGCGCTTGGACCTCAACAAGACGAATTTCAAGTTCTTATCTGTACAGATGCTCTTAGCGAAGGCGTGAACTTACATCGTGCTGGAGTGATTTTTAATTATGATATTCCCTATAATCCAACCCGAGTAGTACAAAGAATTGGAAGAATAAATCGAATAAACAAGAAAGTTTTTGATGTGATTCACATTTACAACTTCTTCCCTACAGTTATTGGAAACTCGATTGTAAGTATTAAAGCCATTTCTACGCTAAAAAAGGCTCTGATAAATAGCATCATGGGTGATGATGTCCGAGCTTTAACGCCAGACGAAAACCTGGAGACCTTCTTTATGGACGAATTCGTACAGGCTGACAAGGGAGAGGAAGACTTGAGTTGGGATGCGGCATTCATTGAGGAATATGAAAATGCAGTTAAGGTCTCTTCAGTTCTGCAAAAAATCGAACAAATCCCACGCAGGTCGCGAATATCGCGAAATTCTAAGCAAATGGATCTTGGTTTGGTGTTTAGTAAACACGGGCAAAGTACGATTTTTATTTCTGCGCAGCCGGAAGCGGATCCTGAGATCCTCTCAACTGAAGAAGCCCTAAACTTGTTTAAGGCGGATCCTGATGAACAGGGCTCTGAAATGAGCCAGAAATTCTCTCCACTATTCAAAGCAGTTCGCGACAAATTAGATTCGAAGCACGAACTCCCCGTCATAAAGGGAAGAAGGAATGACGCTCTGAACTTGCTTGAAGCTCTCAGACTTCAGCTACCTGCAGCCTCTAGTTATTGCGTTGATCTAATAAAGATTATCAGAGATCTCGATGATATCGACGAGGGTACATTAAAAGACTTGGCGCAAATTCGCGAAAAAACTCCAGAAAAGATCTACGAAATCGTAAAAAGCGCTGTACCCGAGTCTCATGTCCGCAATATTCTTGCCCGGGTTCAGCGTATGGAAGATGAGGCTCATACGATTTTGTTGGCAGAGGAGTTTCAAAAATGACTATACCAAGCGCAATTTTGTCTAATCCGTTTGATCAAAACCAATTTACGGGGTTTATAAAAGATTTCTTTCCGGATTTTAGAATTGATGAACGAAAAATTGATGTTGCGAAAAGCGGGTTCTCAAGCATTACAAGACTTGGCGAATCGGATTCTCTTGTGACATCTGTTTTAGTAATAAGGAGTAGCAAGAGTTTAGACAGTCGTATCACTTTAACAAATAATAGTTTTAAGATACTAAAGAAATACAATATTTACAGAGCTCTCATAGTTTATGTAAACGAAGATGATTCGATTTGGAGACTATCACTCCTTACAGCGCTCCCTACATTCGATTCTTCTGGAAAAGTTGTAATTAGTTACTCAAATCCTGAGAGACATTCATACGTTCTTGGTTCTGATGTTGGCGTGGCTACAGCTCGGAAATATCTTCTCAATATGGGCCGAGTGTCGGACTTTGATGACTTAAGATTTCGTTTTTCTATTGAAGCAATTAATAAGGAGTTTTATAACGCTATTGCCAAGTTTTTTTATGACTTAATCGGAACCTATGATTCTGATGCAAATTTTCTCAAAAAACCACTACTGTTGCTCCCGGGCAAAGCGAGCCATCTTGAAAACCAAGAATACGCAATTCGGTTGTTTGGACGCCTTATTTTCTGTTGGTTTCTTCGCGAAAAGAAGAGTCGCGCTAATGTTCAATTACTGCAAAGCGAGGTATTTGATGGAGGCTTAGAGAATAAGACATCCATTCTTCGAGAAGTATTGGAGCCTTTATTCTTTGAGTGTCTTAACAAACCGCTAGCAGACAGAGCAGCAAAATACACAGATGGTGTATTCGCATTAATTCCTTACCTCAATGGTGGACTTTTTCACCCAAATGAAGGGAGTGGAGGAGATTACTATCCTGCTCCGAATGGTACTAGGGGAGTGGAAATCCCTAACTCGTGGTTCATCAATCTCTTTGAAACTTTGAAAACTTATAACTTCACAATAGACGAAAATCTTGATTTTGATGTGGAACTTTCTATTGACCCCGAAATGCTAGGTCGCATTTTTGAAAACTTACTTGCAGAGATAAATCCTGAAACTGGAGAAAGCGCCCGAAAGACAACGGGAAGTTTTTACACTCCACGCCGAATCGTAAGCCACATGACAGATATGTGTTTGACTCAGTATCTGTTGAACGAGACGACTATCTCTGAAAATCAAATTAAGGCGTTGATGACTATCAATACTCTTGATGATCTCGAACATCCACTCAATATCAGTGAGCGAAATCTATTGGTTGAAAAATTATATTCATTGAAGAGTCTTGATCCAGCGTGCGGTAGTGGAGCTTTTCCGATTGGTCTTTTACAAAAAATGGTATTTCTTCTTGAGCAACTTGATGCTGACTATGAGATAAGTAAAGAGAAGTTTGGAAAAAGTTTTTTTTCAGGAAAAAGACATCTCGCTGAGAATAAGAATTACCTTAGAAAACTAGTGTTGATTAGGGATGTGATTCACGGTGTTGATATACAACCGGTTGCTGTAGAGATCAGCAAGTTACGTTGTTTTTTGACCTTGATTGTTGAACAAGAAGTTATTGACGAATTGGACAATAGAGGTTTAGAACCTTTACCAAACCTTGATTTTCAATTTGTATGCGGAAACTCGCTAATAGGGCTAGATGAGCAAAGACAGATGATTTTTGGTGAAGATTCCCACCTTGAGGAGGAACTTGATCTGATTCGGGAAGAGTTCTACTCAACTAACAGCAGTAAGCGAAGGGAAGCGCTTAAGGGTAAATATCTGAAATTGGTAAATGAGGAACTAACTCTTTTTGGTGAGAGTTCCAGAACCTCTCAATTGAAGAGTTTTCAGCCTTTTGTCGTAAACAATCAAGCAAGTTTCTTTGACCCTAAAACTATGTTTGGTATTGCTGAGTTTCATATTGTCATTGGCAATCCCCCTTATGTGAAACTGGAACACTTAGACAAGACGGTAATTGCAAGTCTCCAAGCTCAATATTTTGAGTTGAAAAATGGTAGCAAGAAATCTTGGGCTGATGACCTCTATGTTCATTTTATTTTTAAGGCTTTTGAACTAACTTCAGAAAAAGGGTTGGTTTGTTTTATCACAAACGATAGCTTCATCGGGTTAGAGAGCAAAATAAGAGTGCGCGATAAATTGCTTACCGAGAACCTAATTGAATTGATTAACTGCCCCAAAGAAACTTTTGGAGCAACCATATATACAGCAATTTTCTTAGCATCGCATACTGACAGTATCTATGAGGAGTACATCGCTTCAAGATTTAGTTATCCTGAATTTGAGTTAGAAGATGTTAATCGAGTTCGTAAATCTTATGTTCTTGAGATGCCAAATCAGCGCCTCGTGGCTCAAGAAAATGTCTTAGTGTCTAAATTGTTGACAAAATCCAAATTTGTTGATTTTTTGAAAATAATTGACGGGGGCATTCATACGGGTAATGTGCGAGACAAGATTTTCTTCAGAAATGAATCGAACAAAGCCAAAGATAGACTGCTTCAAGGTAAGCAAATCCAGCGTTGGAACGTGTGGTGGGATACGCCTTCTGCGAAATATCGCTATTTGAATGCGGGTTACAAACCCACTGATACCTTTGGAATCGGAAGAGGTGGAAAGTCAAGTAAGTTAAAGGAATATTGGAGTATGCATGACCCTGCAATCCACTTCCTTCCTGAGAGGTTATTGATGCGACAAACCTCTGATACGCTTTTTGTGGCGTATCAGAATTTGAAGGAAGACGGCCAGTTCTACACCGATAACACCTTGTTTACAATTTCTCTTAGTGGAAAGCTAGGGTCTCTGAAATATTTTCTAGCACTTCTAAACAGCAGATTGATCAATTATGTATATAGGTATTTATCCATGGAAGAAGGAAAAATTCTCGCACAAGTGAAAACCTCACTAGTAGAGGAAGTGCCCTTGGTGTTTGACGCATCAAGAGAAAAAGAAGTCGTGAAGATTGTTGACGTAATTATCCGGAAGAGAAGGTTGAATCCTGGGTGTGACGTATCTGAATATGAAATGCAATTGGATAGTTTAGTATGTGATATTTATGGTCTTGATGATTTCGAAAAGAAGCAAATTATGGGCACTTCTAGTTGATTGCTTTTGCTAAATCTTGAAGAAAGTAAAAATTAAAGCTATCTTCTGTGTTTTTTCCTATCAGTTGAAGAGTTAACTGGCACCTGCAGTCCACCTGACTCCAATAAGGAATGGGGTAAAACGAACTTGGAGAATCGGGTCACCTCATGTTAGAGCTGTCATTATGGGAAATACAATGCCATGTTAGTGCATATGAGATTAAATTATCCCAGAGATAGACCAGTGGAGCCACTTACTGATTGGAATGGTTTGAGGTAAGTTGCACCTGTGAACGCAGGTTAATCACGAGCAAAGCGGGAGCTGGGACAGTCATGGCGATTAAGCAATCTTTCTGGAAGGTTGGGAGTAAGCCAACCGCTCTTGTCCCCAGCAAACTGAAAAATGAAGAACTTTTAGAGGACATGATTGAAAACGATCCTTCCATTCTGGAGGATGAGTGGCTGATTATTGGTCGACAGGTTGTTACCAAATACAAGAAGGAAATTGATCTCCTTGCTATAGCTCCTGACAGCTCGCTAGTAATCATTGAACTCAAGAGAAGTAAAACTCCGAGAGATGTAGTTGCACAGGCAATTGATTACGCCACCTGGGTTGATGAACTCAAGGCTGATGAAATTTCGAACATTTATGAGCAGTACTCTAATGGAGGCAGTCTCTCGGAAGCATTTCGTAGCAAATTTCAGATTGATCTCGAAGAAGAGAATCTGAATCAGAGTCACCAGATGGTGATCGTCGCATCAGAATTAGATGATGCGACTGAGAGAATTATTCAATATTTGTCCGAGCGAGGGATTCCAATCAACGCAGTCTTTTTTGAAGTGTTCGCTGATGGGACCGATCAATTTCTCTCACGTCGCTGGTTTGTTGATCCGGCGACTGTCCAATCTTTGCAAGGATCAGCGTCGGTCAGCAAAGAACCTTGGAATGGTGAATTCTTTGTTTCGTTTGGTGATGATTCCACGAGGTCATGGGAAGACGCGCGTAAGTATGGATTTGTTTCGGCTGGGGGTGGAGTTTGGTATTCGAGAACTCTCAATCTCCTGAAACCTGGAGATCGAGTCTGGGTTCGAATTCCCAAGGTTGGCTATGTGGGTGTTGGTGTCGTCGAGAGCGAGGCTGTTGCTGCCACAGAGTTTGAAGTGGACGATAACGGTAAAGCTATCTCGGTCTTGGAGATTAAGACATCTGCGAACTATGCAAGGCACGTTGGTACTGAAGACCAGGAATACTTTGTGAAAATCAATTGGACTAAGGCAGTCTCACGCGAAGACGCCCATGACGAATTAGGTTTTTTTGGTAATCAAAACTCAGTCTGCAAGCCGACCGTTACTAGATGGCGAAATACAGTTGATCGTTTGAAAGAGAAGTTCCAAGTAAACTAAATACTTGCGGGGCTTAGTTCAACCCTCTAATGTTCCAATTTAACGCCGAGGTTGTTGCTCGGTCATGGAGAAATTATAAAGTTATGAGTCGGCTTTAACTACAGATAAATACGGCAAGTAATCAAGGGTTATCCATCCGCATTTGTCATAGAGGAACTTTCCGGCAACAGTTGCATAGAGCATGAAGGTTTTACAACCCATGTTCTTATGGGTTTGCATTACGTATTGGAGAAGTTCTTGGCCGTAACCATTCTTTTGGTGAGTGGTGGGAGTGCCCATGTTCCATATTCCGACGGTGTCCTTAAAGACCATGGCGGTGACGAGGGAGACCATTTCGTTTTCTTTGAATAGTCCGTAGGTGAAATCGCTGGGACCGGTGAGAAGCATTTGTTTGAAGTCGGCGATCATTTCATCAGACATTTTATAGATTTCGTTATAGATGGCACACATGGTGTCGAGGTCGTCTTCGTTGAGACGGCGTACAGATAGGTCGCTGCGCAATTGGAAGGAATCAACGCTCTCATCTGCCTGCCAGACCATGAATGGTGTTCCGCCAAGGTTTTTATAGCCGTGTTCGACGAGTGCGGCCATCTGGGAAATGCCTGGCCCAATGAGGCGGATATCTGCTGGGATGTTTTCTGCCTTGATTGCGGTGATTACTTCATCGACTAAACCTTTTCGGCTGCTATGAATAACGACGCCGTTGAACATTGCGAATTGAGAACCAATTGATGTGAGTTCCCAGCCGTCTCCGTTTAGATGAACGGTTGAGGGGATTTTTGCGAGGAAGGAATTTGATCCCTCCTGTAGCGCCTGGATCAGGGCGAGGCGTTCTTCATAGCTTGTGTACATCGGTTGAGTTTAATTGCCCGAGTTAATAAAGGGAATGCATTCAAACTGATTAATGCTTCAGAGCGGCAGTGTGCGTCCACGATCCAACGGCAACGGCCAATCGATACGGTGTCCAAGTTTTTCGGAGGCCATCAGTGCCCATCGTGGATTGCGCAGCATTGCACGCGCTAAGAAGACTGCATCTGCTTCGCCGCTTGTGATGATGTGTTCGGCTTGTTCGGGTTCGGTGATTAGGCCTACCGCTGCTGTGGGGATGTTGGCTTCGGTGCGGATGGCGGTGGCGAAGGGGACTTGGAAGTTTGGTTTGGCATCGATCTTGGCATTATGGATGGCACCGCCGGATGAGACATCGATGAGGTCGACTCCGATGGCTTTAAGTTGAATGCAGAGTTCTATCGAGTCAATCAGGTTCCATCCGTTATCGGCCCAGTCGGTTGCGGAGATTCTCACCATAAGTGGAGTGGTTGCTGGGATTGCTGCGCGGACTGCTTTTGTTGTTTCTAATAAGAAGCGGATGCGGTTTTGAAAGCTGCCACCGTATTCATCGGTGCGATGGTTCATGAGCGGTGAGTAGAACTGGTGCATCAAATATCCGTGGGCTGCGTGGATTTCGATGACATCGAATCCGACCTTTACTGCGCGTGCTGCTGCATCAGCGAAGTGTTCGGTGATTTCATTTATTTCATCTGTAGTTAACTCGCGGGGGATTGGGTAGCCCTCGAATGCGGTTGCAGATGATGAGACTGCTTGCCATCCGCCTTCTTCAGGGGAAGCCATGCGGTGGTCATCCCATGGGCGCATCGTGGAAGCTTTGCGACCTGCGTGGGCTAATTGAATTCCCATCTTCACGCTCATTGAATGTGCAAAGTCGATCATTGGCTTAAAGCTCATCGCGTGTGCGTCATCTTCGATTGATGGACAGCCGATAGAGATGCGACCTTGCGGGGTAACTCCGGTTGCTTCGACCATGATCATGCCGGGTGCACCGGTGGCGAGTGCGCCGAGGTGTGCTTGGTGCCAGGGGCCGACGTGTCCATCGGTGGCCATGTATTGGCACATAGGTGAGACCCATACGCGATTTTGGAATTCGGTGTCGCGGATTTTTAGCGGTGCGAAGAGTGCGCTCATGTGGCGATCTTACTTGTGTATTGGGTGAGATGAAAAAAGACCTGCAGTGTGACCTGCAGGTCTTTTTTGTAGCTCAATCTTTCTTGCACTCCATTGACTGTGGTGAAAAGAATAACACCGAATTTGGATACATCGGCTTTAATAGGTGCATGGAGATTGTTCGTAAAGGGTTTCAAGTACTTCTCGGTGCAGCGCTGATTTATGCTGGCATTACGCATTTAACAACCAGTCGTCTTGAGTTTCAGGCACAGGTGCCGACGTGGGTGCCGCTATCTACTGACTTTGTTGTGTTGGCATCAGGAGTTGTGGAGATTGTTCTGGGCATCATGCTCGCCTCCTTGCAATATCGTCGCCAAGTCGGCTGGATTACTGCAGCATTCTTTGTTGCAATCTTTCCTGGCAATATCTCGCAGTATGTAAATGGGATTGATGCCTTTGGTTTAGATACTGATCAGGCGAGGCTTACGAGGTTGTTCTTCCAACCGTTGCTTGTGCTGTGGGCGTTGTGGGGGACTGGAGTTCTCATGCGCAGTCCAGTTAAAAACCAAGCGTAGGAACTATCTCAGGAAGCATAGTAAAAGACAGTGAATTTTCTTAATCGCTTAAATGAGTGGGAATTGATTGAGTCCATGTCTCAATCAAAGGCAATTAGCCAATAAGGCTCTCTGAGCTTTATTGCGTCCATTCCTTGGTTAGAAGAAATAAAGGTAGACAGAGTTTCACAGGCTCTATTCCAGATAATTTCCAAGCCCAATTCTGACCCACTGCTCACCTTAAAATTCAAAATCTTTTGAGCAAATTTTGCTCGATCATCCGTCAACACGCACGCTTCTTCTATGCGGCACAAAGAAGTTGGAGGCAAATTGCCCATCTGGTAGCCAATCCAGCCAAACCTCAAAATCACCTTGAGAAATTCTGAATCAACATCATGAAGAAATTTTGTACAGAGAAGTTCAAAAACTTCGTAAGGTACCAAGAGCTCCGTACCCTCTGGAGCAATCCTTCCAATTTTGCCGAAGTGTAGATCACTCAATGATTGGGAGCGGTTATCAAAACCCGTAACGATCCTTAGCTCGATTTCATCTTCGACCAGATAGATATTATCTAGGACAAATGAAGAGCAGATTGCTACTGCGATATGGAATTTTTGCTCCTCGGTAATCTCCCCCACATCGAGAGACCTTTGCTCCTCACTAATTTCCTTCACTTGGAGGGGATAGATATTGCTTGATTCATGAGGAATTACTTTCTTACGTTTCTTGATGGCGGCAAGTAAGAGCATCGAAAATAGCAAAATCCACAGCCATGTTGAATCTTGGTATCGGAGCAGGAAATACAATGAAAATGCCAGAGTTACTTTAAGCAAACCTCTGAGTAATGTTCTAAACATTTCCGGTAGCCTCTTTTTCTTAATCTCCAGATTACTCACTCTTTTTGTTCTGGGCAAGAAGGCGCATAATAGTGACCATTCAAATCTGATTGAAAGAGACTTTCAACCAATAGATTAGTTTCAACTCACTTTTTAGGAGGAGTGCCGAATGCCAAATGGTGGTTTTGGTTGTGCCTACTGTCGTTTTTACACACCCGGTAAGTGCAATCTGCGCAATGCGAGGATAACTTCAGATCATTGGACCGTGTGTGCAAATGTCACATATCTTGATAATGGACCTACGAGTGTGAAGCAATATTTGGGCTATCGTTCTCTTGACACTACTTCAGTTGAGATTAAGGGAAGCATTTTTGCAATTACTTCTGATGAAGGCGCTTATCAGGATATCCCTTGGTTGGAGAACCAAGAGATTAGGTCTGTTGATGTAGTTAGAGAGTGTTCAGTCTGCGGAACCGACGCTAAACGGCCGAAATCGATTAACTGGAAAGATCAGACGTACACCTTTTGTTCTTACAACCACTATTTCGAGTGGCGAGATCTCCAAATACAATCTGGTTTAGCGATTGATGAGATCACAAATACTGGACTAAGGACGCAAGCATCTGACTTTACTGAACTGAGATTGATAAGTGAGAATGGTTCTCCAGAACAACGTGAAAAATCGCTTCGACTTAATTTTTGGCAAAGATTCTTCCATCGCGGCCGACAATTGTTGTTCGCCTTTTTTGTCATCGCACTCTTGGTTGTATTCGTAAATCTAGTTTTTTAACAGCTTGACCCGCACATAGAAAAGGGGTTCCACCGCCCTTCCTGACTCAGTTCCGTTTCGAGGCTTATAATGAGACACCTGCTTCGAAAAAGCGGGGGATGCCGCACCCAGGCAGGATGAATCGATCGATAAGTGATCACCCTGTGCACAATGGGTAGCTCCCTCAGGCCAAATAGAGATCATATGAATGGTCATCTCGCAGTAGACCAGTCGAACTTGTCCGATATGTCTAGTCAAGACGCGCTAGATCTAGGAGACTAAGCCCCTTCTAGGGAACTTCCCGGCTGCATCGAGCGCGCAAGAAATGTGGGGTCAACCGTCACCATGGCGACGAAAACGTCTAAGGCCTCGTTTCTTCCTTTATTGGTCGCCGCTATCGCAATTTCGATCAGCATTGCGATTTTTTTTCTTACTCGCACGATGGCGAATGCCTTTCTATTGCACCTCTTCGCTTATTTGCTGACGCCATTTGTGGTTGCCCTCTGCCTAGCCTGGGACGCAATTGCACAGCGAATTGGCAAGGGAAATGATCCTTGGTTCACAACTAATTCGGCATATTCATTAATTCTTCGCATTCTCACCGGAGTCTCATTTGTTGTTGCATTCCCACATATCCGTGAAATGGCAATCAAAATTGCCGAGAAGTTTGCAGGACAGTGATGAAGAGAATCGCAGCATGGACTACGGCTCTTTTACTCTCCGTGAGTGCATTGAGTTCGATTCCTACTTCAATGCCTGCTGCTCTCGCTATTGATTCAATTGATGGAGCGTTCGAAGATCTAAGTAGGTGTCTACAGTCTCAGGGCAAGGCCAAGGTTTTGGACGTTTTTTATCTCATTGATGAATCTGGAAGTTTAAGAGATACCGATCCCAAGAATGCTCGCGCGGATATTCTAAGCTCGAGCTTGCAGCAGTTGGCATCATTTAGAAACGATGTGACTGTCAATTATTCAGTTGGCTTTTTCGCACATGAGTATGGCGTTTGGCAATCATGGAGAGCAGTAAATAAGGGTGGAATTGTTCCTGAAGCGGCTCGTCTCAACGCAGAGGTAAGAGAGCGTAATCGAGGTAAGCAAACCGACTGGTTGCAGGGCATTAATGGTGCGATTGATGAACTTAACGCTCAACATGAGCGAACTAAAGGATGTAGCACACTAATTTGGTTGACTGATGGTGGCATTACACTCTCTACTCAAGAACAAACTGACGATGCCATCGAGCAGCTATGTTCAAATAGATTTGATGTATTACGCAAAAATGGCGTGACAGTTTTGGGAATTTTGCTCAAGAACGATGCCGCACTTGCGATGCTTACTGCAGAACAGCAAGAAGCTCAAGCCTATTACATGTCTTTGATGGAGCCGCTAGTAACTGGTCAAGGTGTTTTGACTGATGGAACAGCATTAAATTGCGGAAGTTTTCCAATTCCAAAGAATTATCGCCAAGGAGCACTTTTTGTTGCTTCTGATCCCAAGGATTTGGCTTATGAATTCTTGAAGCTACCTCCACGAATTGAAGGTTGCGCAGCAGTCAAAAGCTTTGACAAAGGTGAATTTGAAATTGAGCCGGGAGTAAGTGAATTCCAGATTGTCACCACAGCGAGCAATTGGAGTCTCTTAGATCCAAACGGTAAATCTCTCACATCAACTAGTAGGGATATTCGCGTTTTTGAAACGGCTGGAGCTGCACAAATAAAAGTAGGCACCAATAATTCCGGTCGTGGATCTTGGGCTTTCAAAGGCACAGGTGGTGAATCCAATCTTTATTATTGCAGTGGCCTTGATATTCGCATAGATCCAGGAACAGAATTCATTTCAGGGAAATCAGGAATACTCTCCGGAAAAGTTGTCTCACAATCGACAGGGCGCCCTGCAGATTTAACTAAGTATGACCCTGATCATCCGATAACAGTTGAGTTGATTACTGGAGGAAAGAGCGGAGCAAAGAAAGAGGCAGAGCAGAGCGATCCAGCTAGCTTCCTATTACAAAAATTTACTCCTGGCACTGATAGCGCTGAAGCTGAAGTGCGAATCACGCTTTACTTGAAGACAAAGCGTGGCACACCTTTAGCACCAGTTTCTATTTCACAGAAAATCGATGTTCGTCTCTTGAGTAACTATCCGACACTTAAGAGTGAGCCAATTAAACTATCTAACTTAGAGTCTGAACTTGTACCAGCGACAGGTTCCGTAGATTTCAAAGGCCCTGAACTCGCGGACGGCAAAGTCTGTATTGATACAAGCGCAAAGCCAATCGTTATTAAAGACGGCAAATCGCGTGCAGATTCTTACAAGATTTCTACAGCGGGTGTAGATGCGCAAGGTTGCCTACCAATTCGTCAAGGAGAAGAGAGCACTCTTAAGTTAACGGTCAGCAACCCCGTAACGGCATCGACAGATGTAATCCTTGGTGTACCAATTTCATATTACTCAGATGCTGAGCCTGGCAAGAGTTTCACCCTGAATGCACAAGTTAACTTCGGATCTGATCCGGCTGGCGACCCTTTTTGGTGGATCGTATTTTTGACGGTTCTAGGTATTGGCCTTCCACTCGGGTTGATCTATCTGCTGCTTTGGTGGGCAACTCGCATCGCATACGGTCGTCAACTACAACGTGCTGAATATCCGGTTGCAATCACAACCGAGGGACGTATTACAAATCGTGACGGCAGCGCAATAGTTACGCATGGAGATAACTATCAGGGACGACCACAACAGGATGACATCAGAGTTCTGCAGGACGGCGGCGCGACCCTCAGTGCGAAGTTACCGAAAACAGTTCTTGCTGAGCCTTGGTATGAGATAAAGGCACCTGAAGGTTCTCGAGTTATTTCCGTTGGAAATATCGCTCCACGTGTGAAGAATAAGAAACGATTTGCAAGTGGAAAGCTCGCACCGATCGTGGGCGATCTTGGAAAGATTTGGTACTTACTCATTACCGATGAAGCACTCAAAAAGGCTGAAAAGGGTTCATTGATTGATGCCAAGCTAGTCATATTCAATCGTCGCGACTTAACAAATCTCAACCAACATCGTGACTCATTAGCTAAGGTTTCAAGTAAGCCAAACTTAGGTAAAGAGGTTGATGCACTCATTACTACGGTAAAGGCTGAAACCCCGAAGACTGATGGAAAAGGCGACGGCGGAAACGGCGGAAACGGCGGAAACGGCGGCAACGGCGGAAACGGCGGCACTGGTGGAAGCACTGGCAGCGGCGGTCGAACTCCCCCTGGAGGAAGCCCGGGAAGACCTAGTGGTCCAGGTACTCCAGGTGCGACATCGCGCCCGAACTTGGCAGGAGCTCCATCGCGATCAGTTGGGCCAGCCACTTCTCCAGCATCAAACCCTGGTGGACCCTCACGTGCAACGCCACCAACAACTCCTGGCGGCGCGCCATCTAGACCATCTGCACCAGGTGCACCACCTCGTCGAGGCGGCCCAGGTGCTCCGAGTTAAACAGATTTGAAAAACTAAATAGACTAATTTCAGTTCAAGACGATCGAAAGGCAGCAAAAATGTTATCCAAGTTCCTTCTCGTAGGTGTTGGTGGCTCAGGTGGTAAAACTCTGCGCGCACTCAGAAACAACCTTGAACTCAAGTTAAGCCAAGCTAATTGGACAGACGGCATTCCAATGGGATGGCAGATGCTGCATATTGATAGCCCAGTCCTTCAAGACGGCACCGGATTTCCTGCGCCGATGTTGCCACCTGCCGACTACAAGGGTTTATCGAGATCTGGGCAAAGGTTTGCAGATGCTTACGCCAACGCATTCACTTTTGTTGAGCCAGAAGATAAAGAAGACTACAAGCGTTTTCTTCCTAGTGATAAGGAAGTAAGCGTTGATATCACCGTTGGCGCTGGACAGTTCCGTGGAGTAGGACGTGTACTTGCGCTCGCGGCTCATGATCAGATCAAGCAGGCACTTCGTGGGAAGTTGGATTTACTCCTTCGCGCTGAAGCCGAACCAGAACTTAAGCGTTTAGCACGTCAATTGGGACTTGATGATCAAATACAGGCAGCACCAACAATTATTGTGATCTCCTCCATTGCAGGCGGTTCCGGTGCAGGCCAATTCCTTGAGATTTCAGAGATGATCAAGGGGTTGGAACCATCTAAAAACTGGGTCCATGAAATCTTTAACATGCTCTACGCACCGGATGTATTTACTCAAGTGGATCCTGAGCTATTAGCTGGAAATGCGCTCTTCTCAATGGGCGAAATTATGAGTGGCCTTTGGACATCTCCCGCCAAGGGAACAGTGCGCATGACAGAACGCATGGGCGCAAATATCCCATATCAAGATTCAGATTATAAGACCGGCGCAAAGTATAACTTCATGATTGGAAAGGGTGGCTTTGCAGCGCAGGAAGATGTTTATTTAGCTGTCGCGACATCTCTGACAACTTGGATGACAGACCAGGAAGTTAACGACAAAATCACCGCCTTCTCCCGTGGAAACTTCCAAGCTTCAACACTCGAAACCAATTTGCCAGATGAATCAGGCCTTAAGACAGCAAATAAAGATGCAACTCCATTTATGGCACTTGGTTTTGGTCGAGTAGGACTAGGAAAAGAGCGTTTTGTTGCTTACTCAGCACAACGGTTGGCGCGTTCAGGAATTGATCGCATGCTTTATGCCCACACACTCGAAGATCCAAAATTTGCAATTAAGACAGAGGACGAATGGGTTACTTTCTATGCAGAGAAAAATCTTTTCGATTTCATCGATGATGTTCAATTAAATGAAGAGACCGAAGAGCACAACGACATTATCGACGCGATTCGTCCAAATCGCGATGCGATGTATGCCAATCTCAAGAGTCAGGTTCTTGCAGTGGCTTCTCAGACATTGAATCCAAGAACGAATTCTCAATCACTCATTGAATGGGATGACAGCCTTCGTGCCGGTTTCAACAACTACATCGAGCAATTTTTAGACGAAGAAGCTTCAGAGCGTAATTCAATTATGCGTCCGTGGGTCAAGAAGAAGAAAGTGGATGTACTTTCTGCAACCTCTAGGTATGTTTCACAACATGGAATAAAAGTTACTTGTGAGATTCTTCATCGACTTTCGACGAAACTCACCGGAGTCGCAGATGAACTGCGTGCGGAAGCTGATGTTTCCCTCAAGTACGCCGCTGATTTGTCATCATATATTCGCGGTGAATTAGGTCGATTCCCAGAAAAGAACCAAAATGAAATTCCATCTGGCCACGAAGTAGTCGAAGCGGCTCTAGGTGAAGTTGCATTCTCCTTCTACTACCGTTCGGAAGCCGCACTCAAGCAGACAGTTTCTGCTCTTGTTGCGGATATGGCTGAGAACTTCATCGATCCACTTCGCACAGATCTTATGAGCATTTATCGAGGTTTACTCAATTCTAAAGATGAGTTCATTGATTGGTCGACTGAAGAGTCACTTTCTGTCCCACGCCACTTTGAGCCTTCGAAGAATGAGAAGCTCTTGATTGAGACTACTGACTACCCAAATCAATTTGCGGAATTGGTAACCAATTCAGTAACTTCAGAGAAGCGCACAAATGCCATGCGTCAGGTAGTTGATGAGGTAATTATGGGCGGTTTGGCACTTCCAGATCTGGACCGTAGAAATTATTGGGAGTTCATCACGACAACTCGAGATTGGGTACCAACCCCGAAGGAAGCTCGTGAAGATCGCCAACAGAACGCTCAATCAGCTAAGTTCGATGTTTCAATTAACCCAGTCGACTATCTCGAGCGAGCTCAGAAGTGGATGAAGCGGCTTGGGACACCATTCGCAGGATTTATCAATGAGAGTTTGTCTTCGTATCTGACCAATGAACGCGATCGGTCTGTTCTGAAGGAACGCCAAGAGAAGTTCCTCGCAAAACTCGAGGAAGCAATCACTGATGGCGCACCACTCGTTAACATCAATCAGACTTTGCTGGGAACAATCCATAAGAGCAGGCCCACAACTGATTACGTGATCTCCACAATTCCTTTAGATGCAACAAGTGACATCTTCACAAAAGTTGGTGAAATCTTGGAGCGTAAGGGATTAACCGGCGCTGTAGGCGGCAAAACTTTTGATCCGCAATCTACAAACCAAAGTATTGATTTCTTTAGCGTTCATATGCCTGTTCAGCCTATGGTCTTGGACTCAATCATTGGACCTATCTCGCAGTACTGGAATTCACATAATGCTTTGCCGTCGACGCGTGCTGGTCTGATGCTTCATCGTCGGCCACGTTATCTGTATGAGTCAATCCCTGCAGGAGAGATTCCAAAGCAGGATATTTTTAAGGGCTACTTCATTGCTAGAGCACTGAAGCATTTTGTCTCCGATAAGGAACTTACAAAGGATGAGCGAAAGAAAAAGGGTCCGAAGCTATCTATCTGGTCAGGAGAAGGATCGAAGTATCACTCATTCCCATATCCACTTTTATCCACTGATGAGATCGAAGCAATGGACTTCCCAGGCGGGATAATTTTCTCTCTCTCAATTGCAATCGTGGCCTGTAACGGTACTCAATCACTTCAACCACTCGAGGCTTATAAGCGCCTACAAGAGCTAGCCGATGTAAAGAGTTCGGCATCAGCGGTCAAACATTGGTTAGAAAGTGGTGACACTTCAGATGGACCGACACCTGATCCAGAGCGTGCAGGAAGAAAAGAAGATACTGCCGACGGTCGTCGAGATGCACTACTTAAGTACATTGCCGACACCATTACAAAATACGAAGCTAGGTTTGCTCGTCAGAGCTTGTCTTCTGAGCGTGACGGTGCTCTTGAAAAAGACATTACCTGGGAATTGAGAGAACCTCTGCTAGCGTCCTTGAGAACTCTACAAAAAGATATCCAGAAACTCAGCTTTGAAGAAGGCGAGACGGAAGACTAAATGCCATTCACATGGATCAATGACTCGGTCAGCATAGTTTTGCTGCCTAGTGAAAAAAGATATCCGAAGCTGCATGAGCAGCTCAAGGAGTGGATCGGTGATGGGCTTCTTGGCAATTTCATTTGGATGACTGCTGAAGATATTCAATTGGAAGAGTACGGACCCCCAACCAGTCGTGGAACGGTGTGGGGTCTCGACGAAGACCGTGAGTTGAGTGGAATTGAAGTAAATCTCTTTGATGAGCTTGCTCGAAATAATCGCTTTAAGACTGTTCGATTGATCGCAGTTCGTGTCCTTTCAAATACATTTGAACCTGACGAAAGTGAGTATGAAAAGTTTGACACACTCTCGGAAACCATCAGGCTTTCACTTCCGCTGGCATTGAGTGATGACACACCGGGAGAAAAGACAAATCTACGTCGCATTAATTTGGTGGTTTTCCCAACAGAGTTAAAGAGCACGAATTATTCCACGGTCTTTAAAGGCCAGTGGGATCACCATGTCATTGCCTCTCCAGAGGATCGCAAGACTCCACTTTCTGCAGATCGTTTTGTGAAAGAGGATTCTCGATATCCAAAGTTTATCGCTATGCATGTTGCAGCTACCGGTGGACTCTGGAATGGAATTGCGCGAAGTCCTTTTGATGATTTAGCAAAACCCGAGAGTGGAGCAAATTCATATCAGTTATCCCGCGTTTTCGTAAACTCTGTTCTTACAGATGGTTTATCTCGAAGAATCGCCGCATCAGTACTTTCAGACTTAGCTGATCCAAATATCGATCTACATGCCAAGGGCCTTGTAGCCGAGATTGAAAACACATACTTTATTGAAGATGACGATATTGATCAGGTCGTCAATCAGATGGTTGAAATCGTCTTTGATTCTGACAAGAAAGTTCTTCGCTTTGCTGAACCTGATGCTGAGGAAGAACTTGAAAAACAGCGTTGGACAGAGTGGCAAAGTATTAAAGATTTTATGAAATTCTGCGGACAACGATTTATTGTTATGCCAAAGTGGTGTTGGATCTGGCTTCGCCGACGTATTGGTAAGAAGTTGCAAGATTCTCTCATCGGTCCAGATGGTGGCATCATGATTGGCGTCGATCAAAACGATGCTGAAGATATTCGTGACCGCCTACTCTTTGGGCAGATGGAAACTATTGCAAATAACGTTAAAGAAGCACAGAAGGCGCTAGTTACGCCTTTCCGACGCACCAGTACAACTTCGCGTGCAACGCTTTGGTCGGAGATGAGACAGCTTATTTACGGCATCCTTGAGGGAGGAGATCTCTCAAAGTTTGGAATTAATGATTCGAACGGTCGCTTCCCGATATTTGCGAAAGTTTCTGATGTCATTCAGGATCCCAAGGAGTGCTGGACTATAGGCACCGAACTTCAAGGCCTCAGTGAGATCAAAGTTGTGGGCTGGTCGAATATTGATCAAGCTCCAGAACTAGTCGAGATTCATACAGCTCACGTTGCAGAACGGCGCCGAGAGTTGGATTCAAAACTGAACAAACTGATCGAAATTGACACCAAAATTGCAGAATTATCGGGGGATGTGCGATGAGCATTGATGAACCTGTAGAGCCAGGTAATGTAGATCCAGAATCTAATGAGAGTCCATCATCTGATCCTGTAGACGCACCAATTCCTCCGACAGTTGTTCCTCCAATAAATTATGTGCCTCCTACCGGCTCAGACGAGCCCCCTACAAATCCAGATGAGGTTCCAGACAAGTCCAAGGTTGAAGAAGAACTTCGGCGTGCAGCCAAGGAAGCAGAGGCGGCACGTTTAGCTGCGGAGAAAGATCGAGAAGAGCAATTAGCCGCCTTAACTTTAGAGCGCGAAAAGGTTTTGGCAGAAGCTCAAGTGCTTACCGATGAAATAACTGTCAAAGAGGAGAAAGCGGCAGAGTTTTTTGTGTGGGTAGAGCGCCACCGTAGAACATTCCTATGGAAGATGTTTGCCAAGATGCGAAGCGAGAGTAACGCAATCGTTGCAAAGCAAGAGTCCTATGTTGCCACGATGGCTAATCTTGAGTTACCAGAACCTGGTGAACTTGTTCGTCTACGTAAGCGTTTCCATCTCACAATTTTGAGTGTTATTGGATTTAGCTTTCTTGTCTGGCTGATCTACTTCTTGATTACAACATACGTGCCATATGCGTGGGCGCTCAAGTTAACTTCATTTGGCTCAACCATTTTCAATTACACATTAGGTATTGCTCTGGCTACTGTCTTTGGAGCCTTAGTCCTTTACTATCGTGATTGGAGTCGTTTTTACTGGCGAGTGAAAAAACTGAACAAGCAATTAGAGAACATTGCTAAGGGCGTAGACAAAGTTCGCCAGGAACAGGTAAGACTCGTCTCACTCTATCCTCAAGTTGTTGATTGGCTTGAGATCCTGGGCTATTCGCTCAATCGACCTTGGACTATGAATGATCGCTGGTTTAAGTCATACCTTTCTGACCTGAATCAAGATGAATTCCCATTCTCCTTACGCATCGCTCAAGCACAAGAGAGTGATGCATCGGCGATGAATAAACTCCATGGACGAGCCTTGAAGCGCTTTGCGACCAAAGGATGGAGAAGCAAGGTATTAAAGGCCCAGGTACTCGCAATTGCTCAGAAGGTAGGTCTTCCAACTGAGCGGATGAATGTTGAGGGCTTAGATGCTGATATTGCTTACTCGCCAGGTGGACCGCGAAGTGAAATGCGAAAAGGGCTAGAGAATCAAGATGCGCTAGAGCTAGTTGCGCGACGACAATTGATTCCATTGACCTATCAGGTTCAAAGCGAAGAGATTACGAAAGCGCGACCATCAGTAAAAGAGAACCGCACCAATATTTTGGATCCGATTCAAGCTGATCAGGCAGGGCTTGAAGAAGAAGAGCAGATGAACTGGGATGCATTCCTTAGAGAGCCTATTGGGCCATTTAATGGATTAGTTACGCCATTTAGCATTGCCTCATTAGCGAAGGGGCAAGTCGGATATGGATATCACGAGAAGATGAAATCCCACTTTGTGGTTCCAGAAAGACTTGAGTCAGATTCCAAAATGAATCCAGATGCACGAGTCGAGACGTATTCTGAGACCGCAAATTTGCCAATGGATATCGTGATTCGCATGGATCTTTCAGATCCTTTGCCACCAAAATCGATAAAGATTAATTCAACGGGAGTCGAGGACGACCCAATCGAGGATGAGCATCCTCCAAAGCCACCAGGTCCAGGAATCGAACCCCCACTAGATGAGCCTGAAGACTAAGCAAACCCAAACTTAGGTTTGTCTGGGTTATCTTTTGGCTCCTTCGGCATCTGTGGAACATCTTCAACCTTGAACGCTTCAAGTTCATGAGGTTCAATCGTTCCATCTGCCATCGCTCTAGTTGTGAGATTTAAGAACATCTTCTCAAAGAGATTACGCGCAAAACGTCCGTTACCGTCCTCACCTTTCGGCTTAAAGTCGATTATGTACTCTCTGAGAGCCTGCTCGACTTCTGAAGTGACTACAACTGGAGTTGCGCTACTGATCAATTTAAATATCTTGATTAAGTCTTCGGTACCGTAATCTTCAAACTCGATAAAGGTTTGGAATCTTGATTTCAAACCTTGATTGGACTTTATGAATTCATCCATATCTTTGCTGTATCCAGCAACAACGATTGCCAAGCTATCTCGCTTATCTTCCATAGCTTTAACAAGAGTGGATATCGCTTCATCACCAAAACCGTTATTTGATCCTGAGTCACTGGCTAGGGAATAAGCTTCATCGATGAAGAGAACGCCCCCATCTGCTAAATTGATCGCTTCTTGAGTTCGAATCGCCGTTTGACCAACATATCCAGCGACCAATTGAGAACGATCAACTTCAATGAGTTGTCCACCATTAAGTAAACCAATTGCTTTATATAGGCGCCCAATAAGGCGTGCCACCGTCGTTTTACCGGTACCCGGGTTTCCCGTGAAGACTAGGTGGAGTCCAATTGGAACTGCAGAACGATTCTGCTGCGCGAGCACTGTATTTGCACGGTGAAGTGCAATAAGTGCATTTACCTGCTGCTTCGCCTTTTCCAGACCAATAAGTGCGTTGAGTTCAGCCAGCACATCATCAAGAGACTCAGACTTGCCACCATGAGATTTATTTGGTTTTGCGACAGGCTTCTTAGGTTGAGCAGGTTTACCCGGCGAGTCATTCTTCGGACGATCGTTCTTATCTAACGGTACATCTGGATCCTCGCCAGCGGGATCTTGGGGGTTAAAGATAAAGTCAATAACGGCATCTCTAACTTCTACGGGATCTCTGACATCTAATTCATTGAGAATATTGGTTGCACCTTGGCTAATGCTAAGTGGAGCATTGCGGACCACAGGGATTTTATCGAGCTCTTTGTCGATTGACTTAATGGTGAGTTCGGTACCAGAAGTTCCAACTTTGCTTAAAAGTGCACGGAGAATATGTAACTCAGTTATTTGAGCATGCGAATGACGCTTACATACCTCAATGGCAGTTTCTTCAATTATTTTTCGCAGCTTCATAGAGGTTCATATACTAGCGTCACCTATCGGATAGGCACAGAGAACCCTAACTTCTGGATATCTAATTGCTTTGATTACCTGCAGCAAAGAGCATGCTTCCCACGCCCATGGCTATCCAGTGCGAATAGTTATAGATCGCATCCGGCAGGTAGATACCAAACCAGTCGTAATAGACATCAACGTCTTGAAAGCTCATAAACCAATCGAGCCCACCCCACATGAACAAGAGTGATCCAAATGCTTGCATCGTTTTCTCCTAACAATATTTGGAAAGATTACGCCTGTTTACTCCGAAAATGTGGATGAAAAACCAGAAAGTTTTGAGATCGTGACCGGTCAGAGAGCCTAGGTACCGAGAGCGTTCTATGCCAAACTGTCTGCCATTGATATTAATTACGTGAGACAGGGTGCAAAACAATGTTGCGACCAATTCTTTTTATTGGCCTTGGCGGCGCTGGTGGCAAGACTCTACGTGCTATAAAACAGCAACTGCTTCAAGACCTCATTGCAAAGGGTTATGACGCAGAAATTCTTACAGCGTGGCAATTCTTGCACATTGATACACCGACTTTTCAAGACGGTGCAACTTTCCCAGCACCTATGCTCTCCGCTCAAGAATATCACTCGGTCACTAGACCGGGGATCACTCTGCGAGACATCATAAATAAAGTTGAATACTTGTGCCCACCGACTGAAATACAGAAAATACTTGCGGGCTGGAGTACCGAGGATGTACCAATTCATATTAATAACGGAGCTGCACAGATTCGCGCGATTGGACGCCTTGCGCTAGTTTCAGACTTACGAACCACTTTCGATGTTATTCAGCAAGCTATCTCCAGAATGCTTAGTCCGGTCGCCTTTCAAGAACTTCAAGCAGTTGCATCCGCATTTGGTGTTGAATTTGAAGAAACCACGCCTCAGGTTTTCATCATCTCGTCATTGGGTGGAGGATCTGGTTCTGGCATGTTTACTGACGTCGCAGAACTTGTAAAAAGAGCAACAAATGAATCGTGGGGAAGTCAAACCGTTTCTCTCCTTTACACCCCACACGTTTTCAGGGTCCTCGCGCGCATGGGCGGAGCTATCCCCATGAACTCTCTTGGAGCGATGAACGAGTTGATTGCTGGCGAAGGAACTGGAATTTCTTTAAGTACCGAAATTCTCTACAACAAGTGTGGGATTCCATTAGGTAGAAAAGATGCGGAAACCACTTTCGGCAGCAAATCAAATATTTTGGTGGGATCCGAATCAGGAGAGATGGAAGACATCATCTTCGACCTTGGAATTACATTTGCACAGGCGATCGCGCAAGGAAAAGTCTCTGAATTCTTAATCAATCTAATCTCAATTCATAATTCTCAAAGCAGAATAAGTAATGCTGACGCTGGACTTGCCACAGGAGTATCGAGTTTTGATGACAAGTCTGCGAGCGGCCCTCAGAATCTCTTACCTCTTTGGTCTAATCAGTTGCTCACTCATTCAGTAGCTTATAAAATAGCGGAACGTAAGTTAAACGTGCAAACATGGAATCAATTCTGGAAGGGCAGGCGCGCACGCCCACTCATTGAAAGCATTCCATTAGACGTAGAAACACGTCGCTCAATGATTGCAGGATGGTTCATCGCCCCTCTCTTTGGTATGCGCAAATTGGAGAACGGACCTTCTGGGCGGTCTGTGAAGATTTGGAATCCGACACTCGGCGTACCAGGTTGGAGTTCTTTTCCTGATCCGCTACTACCCACTCACCCCGAAGATATGAGCAAACCGTTATGGAGGCTCCCTCAACTTTTACTCTCTACTGGAATAGCACTCGTCGAATATGGTCTCAGTGGTGATCCCACATTCATTGATGGTTATCGCCAACTTAACTATTTAGGTAGCGAAGTGAACACCGCAACAGCTCGTCGAGCTCGTTGGGACAGAGATCGCAGCGCCAGAGTTTCTTGGAAACAAGTCGGAGTGCCAACATACTTATCTGATTGGATTCAAACCGGAGTCAAGCCAGTCGAAGAATTCGCGTTGTCGAACGCCCTTGCTGAGGTGCATGGAAGTCAGACGGGGCGCGCCGAGGCTCTTTATAAGGCGGTGGAAAGAATTCGCGAGAATTACGCCCAATTGTGGAAAGAGTGCGAAGGCAAACCATGGCACGAAATGCCCGAGACTTGGGAGCTAAGAGACGATATCGATTTAGCGCTTAAAGATATCGGTGACTACGCTAGAAATTTTTACTAATAACTTAGGGCAGAACGTAGTTAACCTAAGAGTCCATCAAAGAAGTCACTGATTCCACCCTCTTCGCCTCCGGAGCTACCTCCACCTTCATCATTGTTCACGTCATTAGGTTCGGTGCCAATAACTGTTGCACCTATTATTACACCAGCCGCTGTCGTAACCGTGCGAGGGCCTACAAATCCACCAAGAACTGCTTGTGACTTCGGATCTGAGTTAGCATTCATCACTTGAAACTGCCACTCAGGCTGCTTCGCACGCCACTCGAGATAAGCAATCTCTTCCAACTCCAACTTAAAGCGATGCTTAAATTTCGCAAGAAGATCCGGATCCATTGACTCTTCTTCTTGGAGTCGTTGCTCCTCTTCGATTTCAAATTTTGACTTTGGTCGGACATACGGAACTCTTGGTACGATCCCATCTATCGAAGAGTCAGGCTCCTCTTGCAGCGATACGACAGTAAAATACGTTGAATTACACTTGGGACACTTGCCGATATGTGCTTCATATTCGGCATTGCAGGCTGAACAACTCTTCAGATTCACATCTTTACCTTATCCATCCTTGGCTCAAGATTGAAGCATTCCTAGACCAGCCGAGGGAACACTAACCAGTCAGATTCTGACTTCTTCCACGTGCATGTAATACAGTTTTAGGCAGTGGCTTGCGATCGCGCCGTGCCAAACGAAAGGCAAATACCGGTGAATAATTCTAGACTCCTTAGCTTTGCTCTTCTCGGAGCGCTATCTCTCTCGACTTTAACAGCCTGTGGCGGTCCAAGTGTCGAAAATCTGGAAGCCACCTGTGAAACCTTAAGAACTCAGATGAAGCCTTTCGAAACAATTGCGATGATAGAACGAGACCTTTATTACGATGGTGATTCCGTAGCCATGCTGTTGGGCACAGAGACTCGAGCAGAGAATAAAAGGTTTATCTATCAGAGTTTTCCGTTTATGAAGGAGTACACAATTGAAGGTCTCCAGAACGGAGAATACGAAAAAGGCTTGAAGAACTATCAAGTACAAGCGGCCATTCAACTCTTCGCTTCCACACCAAATCCAATAGTTCTCACGGATGAAGAGAAGGTTGCGTTAGAGGCCTCCAGTGATCCATACACCGAAATAATTGAACCGAAAGTAATCCGAGTAATGGGAGAACCATATTCAGATGATGGGTGTGATGGGCTAGATCGCACAAATGATGTGGAGTACGAACTTTTAATTGATAAGTTATACGAAGACACCCAGAGCGCAGTAGAAGATAGCGTAGGGCATCTCCTCGGAATCTTACTTTGTGAGCGCGATGGCAAGATCGGTGAAGAAAAGTGCGACACCGAAGATTTTGAAATGCCCTACACCGACCCCTCATTACTCCCACCATCACCTGAAGAACTAGAGATACTTGAAGAACGCAGACAGGATGCAGAGAGAGAATCACAAAACCCATCTACGCCGTCTTATTCAAACGCTTCACCATTCCAACTCTGTTCGAGTCTGGGAGCAGTCGTTCAAACAGAGAGCTACGGCCAACTCACATGCACATATGCTCGGGTTAACAGAATCAGGGCATTAGTTTGGATGAGGTCTTAGATGTCTCTTGGCGGATTGCTTAAGATTTTAAATAGCGACAGGTTCGAACTTAGACCTCGAGGTTTCTTCAATGTCGAAAACGGTAACTTTACAATTACCAACGACTACTTCGATTCATGCGATTGTCACATTGAAACTCTCGGACAATCATCCTGCCAAGAGTGCGGTAAAGGCTCAGGTTTGAACTCGGTAACCTTTCCTTCAGGAGATGGCGATGGAATATATGTAGCCTTCGAAATTGTGATGTTAGCTCCAACACCCAGCGATCGGGACCTTTCAGTTGGACTTATCGCTCTCTTTGATTATCAAATCCAAATCGCAAATTCTGCACGAGTGGCCATTGCGGCCAATACCGTCCCTGATTTTCCATTCGAAATTGCCAATCAGTTTGAGGATTGCCTTGCTCTTGGGATTGGTTCTGTAGACACAGGCAATGCGTTGTACATTGGCAACGGTTCCTTTAGCACCAGCGCACAAGATGCTGTAGTTGATATCCGAGCAATGGTTCCAGGCGTGTACAAGTGCACTGCTTATTGCGAAGAGGTCGATACGACAGTTGATGGCATTGCTGATCGATTGTCGCAAACACAAGGCGGATCAAGAGAAGAATGGGCGCGCATAGCAAGAATCACTGCAAAGACGTTTCAGGCAATGACAGAAGACGAACCTGACATTGCTCTCTGGAATTCAGCTCCAGGGATTGTTTCAAGAGCCATAGTCGCAGTGCACGAGGAAGTAGCTTCACTTCTTGAAAGTGATGAAATTACCATTCTAGATTGGGAGCTACTCAAGGCTCAGTTTAGATTTGGCACTGTTGTTAAAGCTCATAAGCGCTCAGTGGTCGAATCTGTGATTTGGGAGAATGTTTTATTGGCAAGAGAGTACGACCGAGCTGCCGGAGAGTGCAGTCTCGAGGAGGAAATCAGATTGCATTACGACTTAAGAACGTGGCTCTACCAAGGCCGGGAGCTGGGATTTCAAGACTGCATCAACTATTTAACAAAACTCACCTATGAGCCAAGTGACGAAGAAGAGGTTTATCTGTACATGCGGCGAGGAATGAAGAGCGCCGCTGCGAAATATCGCTAATTCGCCATGAGAAATAGGGTAACCCTATTAACTCCAGTCCCAGAAATTTTTTCCGTAATCACACTCAAGTATTACCTCACACATGCGATCCAGACTGCCAACAATGTTGTATTGCAAGAGTTCGGTTGTACTTACTGCAGTGCTCACCCCAAAGACATTACCTAGATTATCAATCAGTGGCCCACCGCTGTTGCCACTTGAGAGAGCTGCAGTCACGAGTATGTCGTTATCAGTGGTTACGTTCAAGACTGTACCAGTCGAAATAGAACCCGAGTAGCCATCGGCAGAGCCATAAGAAAGAACCCAATAACCCGGGGCTGGCGGATATGTAGACAAATCAAGGAATGGCATTTCTATATCTGCATATAAGAGAGCCAAATCATTATCTGCATCATAATTTTCTAAAAAAACATCAAAGACCTCACCAGCACTGTTCTCAATAGTCAGAGTTCCTTGATCAATGCAATCTTCAATAACATGATGGTTAGAAAACAACGCAGTCTTTCCCTGGTCAGCATAGCCCTCGAGGTCGACCGCAAATGCAGTCCCGATCGCCCCCTGATCCTCTGAGAGTGTGCAGAAAAGCGTCACAACACTTTCATCTAACTTTTCAATTATGCCTTCAAAATCACGAGGTTCTACATAAGGGTTCGTTACGGGATCCGAAACTCGGTAATGTTCAATAGGTCCGCGAGTTGATGAAAACAAAAACGCAACAGCAATGATTGTTGCAAGAGTTGCGATTCGCCAAACATTGGCATTTCCCCAAGCTGCAGCAAGTGCCTGTATGGGACCAGAGGACTTCTTTTGATTGTAGTTCTCTGCAACATCTGCAGGATCCGAAGGCGAATCGGCTAGACCGAAGGGTTCAACATCACTCATAGGCAGAACATTACGCAGCAACTCTGAGGATTTTGTTAATGGCGATGCAACACACTCGGATCGGAGAGCCTTTCTTTCTTGAGCCTGACCAGTCAAGGGCGCTGCGTGAAAAATCTACTGGGCTACTCAATTTTTTTTAGAGGCAATCCCTTGCCAGTTAAAAAGAGCAAAAGATAGAATATTGGTCGGTCGGAATCTCTCCGCCAATCCGAAGGCAGTATTGGGGTACAAAGTGGTAAACGAACTCGATGAAGTTACTGGTCCAGTTAACGCAGATGGCCGCGATACGAATGTAATTGATAAGCAACTGCCGGTAACTATTGGCGCAGGAACGAAATTCTTCGAGCTTGCATTATGGGTGGGCGGAATTCTTCTTTTCGGAATCATTGGAATCGCTTCAACAGGTGATCCAGCTATGGCAGCCCTCTTTGCGATTGCCGGTGTTATCCCAGGTTTAATTTTTCAATTTATGAAGCAGAATGCTCTCGCATACTTCCGAAAGCTAGCCCAGAAGATTCAAGCAGATGCTTCACAGATCGATAATTTCCTTGAGCAGAGAGTTCAAATTTTGCAGAACCTCACACGCTTACTAGATAAATCTATCGATCTTGATAAAGATGTAATGAAGACTGTCGCGGCCTATCGTGGTGGAGTTAATCCCAATGCCGATCAGGTGCGAAACGAAGCTTCTGCAGCAATGGATGGTATCCAGGCCCGCATCAATCTTGCCTTCGAAGCGTATCCAGAGCTTAGAGCACAGGAAAATATCAATGATGCAATGCGTCAGAACTCAACTCTGCAAAAGGAGATCACAGCTGCACGTGTGCTCTACAACGACACTGTGACTATGTGGAATCAAGATATATTCTCATGGCCAACAAAGATCATCGTTGCAGCCAAGCAAGGTTACACAACTCGTATTCCGTATACAGCCTCTGTGGAAACTAAGGCACAGGCTCGCGGAACGTTCTTCTAATGCCAGAGTTCGACGAACCGATCGAAGATTACGAATCCTTCTTCAGAGATGAACATGCTCGCAATGTAACGGAGTATTTTGAAGATCTGGTTCGCGCATCAGGTGTTGACGAACAGTTGAATATCGAGACAGTGGCGGAGCTACGCGAATTTGAGCAGAACGTTTCGGCGAGTTCGTCATCACGGCGTTGGTGGAAGGCAGGTCGAATCTTCGCCATTATCGCTGCCATTGGGCTCGTTGCCTTAGCAGTCTCCATGCAATCCTTTTACTACTTAGCAATCGCCCCGGCAATTGCACTCATTGTTTTGGTTTTTATGAAAATCAACCCTGCGATTTCCCAACTCAATGAAAAAGTAGCGGAATTAGAGAAATTGCGCGATGCAAAGTCTGATCAGGCGTGGGTCCAAATGGCGCCCCTTAATGAGCTATATAGCTGGGATATGGCAGCAACGCTCTTTATGAAGACATTCCCTCTGATGACTCTAGATGGCTTCTTCTCCTCAGAAAGATTGGCTGACCTGACGAATAACTATGGGCTCTCTCCAGCCTTTAATGAAGGTCGTTCAATCTTCATTGCCCAAAGCGGAGCTTTTAAGGATAACCCTTTTGTTATTGCTCGATATAAAGAACATTGGATGGGAAGCAAGACCTATGTAGGGTCAATTGTCATTCAGTGGGTTGAATCCGTTCGAGATGCACAAGGTAACTGGGTAAATGTTCAACGCACACAAACATTGACCGCATCTGTGGTCAAGCCGTTTCCTGAATATCAAGTACGTTCCACAATTATCTACGGACATGAAATCGCACCTAACCTCTCATTCACTAGAGCACCATCAAGTCTTTCTGGCCTTGAAGATGGCTTCATGAATAACCGTCGCAAGGAGAGTGCGATAAAGAAGATTGAGAAGAAAGCCCGCAAAGACATTAAAACAGGTTCGGGTGAGCTGACTGTGATGTCTAACAAGGAGTTTGAAGCGCTTTTCAATGCAACGGATCGAGATCATGAAGTTGAATTCCGTTTGCTCTTCACTCCACTTGCGCAGCAAGAAATGGTCAAGCTGCTCAACGATAAAAACGTTGGATTTGGCGATGACTTCACATTTAACAAGTCAGGAATGGTCAATTTTGTTGAACCGCAACACCTTGCCAATGTGGAGTTAGATGTAAATCTAAATCGATTTAAGTCGCAAGAGTTGGCTTCAGCCCGCGCTTTCTTCAATGATTTTCACAATAGATACTTCAAGTCTATGTATTTTGGTTTTGCTCCACTTTGGACAATTCCGATGTACCGCGAAAAGCGCACTATGTCTCTTCGCAGCGAAAGGTCATCTGACTCTTCCTTCTGGGAGCATGAGGGAATAGCCAATGCAATGGGTCAGGAGCATTTCCGTCACCCAGAATCAGTGACTGAGAACATTCTAAAGACAAGTGCAAGTGGCAGCGGATCTACCAAGAATGTCACGGTAACTGCTTATGGTTATGAGGGCATTCCACGTACGGACATCATTCCGATGCTCGGTGGGGACGGAAATATGCACCCGGTTCCAGTGCATTGGATTCAATACATCGAAGTCTCCCAGTCAACGACCATGGTTGTTGGCGCGGTAAGCAACAATGTTCACTCTAACGACGCTGATGATGAAGAGCTCGGCAGAAGCTGGCAGAGTGCGATGAGCAAGCATGGCATCGCTGCAGAGGACGTTGCCTACCGTGGTGTATTAGCAGCCGTACTTCTTCGCTAGCGATTACCTTCGGTGCATGGTCTGAGTCAGATTCAGAATGGTATGACGCTAACTGCAATTAATTCGGCCATAAACTCTGAGTGAAGAGAGAGGCGGCAAGTGATGAGTACCAGTCAGATTCTTGGAGTCCGCATGCTTTGTTTGGCACTTGGTTGGGCATTTGGCGCGTTGATCTTCGGTACTGAAGCAGAGTGGATCTGGGGGATGAAGAGTTTTATCTGGTGCGGTATGGCCGGTGGAATGATTGGGATCATGCTTACGAGTAAGTAAGTCTCGATTAGTTCAACCCTGATTTAAACTCTTAATACTCCAGTTCAACGTCGCAGCTATTGCTACCCAGACTTGATACGGCATGACTGCTATCGCCATTGGTATTGAGATGGTGAAGAGGATGTAGGTCATGGGAATGGTGAGGAGGGCGGTGGCGGAGAGGGCGAGTGCTGCGCCGGTGAGATTGTGTGGGCGGTAGAAGAGCCAGGCCCAAGTAAGTGCGGCAGCGACTGAAAGTGCGAAGAATGCGATGTAGGTAAAGGCTGCGGGTTTGGATGCGCGTTGGCCGATGATGGTGGCAGCTATTCCAAGGACGATGAAGTTATAGGGCCAGATAATTCCGAAGATAAATCCTGGTGGTTGCCATGAAGGTTTATTGATGTTGGCATACCAATTATCGCCAGTGTTGACCCAGAGACCTGATCCGATGGCATAGATCAGCACTATTGCGATTCCACTTGCTGCGATCAGGGTGCGAAAGGTCATGCAGTGATCTTACTTGGCGGCTATTTGAGCGCGATTTAGGACTTTAGTCTGTGTCTATTCTGTGAGTATGCGGGTTCATTGGGCATATAGGTAGGCCACCTTGTTAAACTTAGGGCTATAGAGCTCGTGATCACCGCTATCAAAGGCCGCTGGAGGGCTGGCAATTGCCACCGTTGGCGTTCTGCGAAAAGAGGAATCGTTGTGTTTAGGTATTTAGTCGCACTTACATTGATCCTGGGCCTTAGCCCTGGGGCGGCTCAGGCTGCGCCATCGGTGGCTAGTGTGCAACAAGAGGTCAATCGCCTACGTACCTTGGCGGCTGAAAAGTTTGAGGATGCCAACGAGGCAACTATTCGCATCAAGGCTCTGGAGCGCGAAACGGGTGTGCTGGAAAGTCGGGAAGCGGTCCTGCGCAAGGAACTCGATGCGGCCAGTGCGACCTTGTCCCGCATCGCAATCTCGCAGTACACAGCCGGTGGATTTGGGCAGGGTTTTGACCTGCTCTTCTCATCTGATCCCTCCAAGTATCTTTCAGATGCGGGGACTATGGATTTACTTGCGCGAAATTACTCAACGCAGTTACGTGAGTATGCAACGACAAAGCAGAAGGTAGAAGCCTCTCAGTTGGTTGTGGCAGATAGAACGGCGCAGTTGCGGGCAGAGCGCGAAAAACTCAATAAGCAGGTGGCTAATGCAAAGGCTGATTTAGCAAAGGCGGAGAAGCTCCTTAAAGGTTTAAAGAAGGAAGATCGTGAACGCCTGGCTAGGGAAGAGGCTGCGCGCGAGAATAAGATTTTGGATGCTTCAAAGAAATATGCTGCCGGCTATAAAGGAGATAACACGCGCGGATCTAAGGCTTTGAAGTATGCACTCCAGCAAGTTGGAGATGTTTATGTATGGGCAGCTGCCGGGCCAACTCGTTGGGATTGTTCTGGGTTAACAATGCGTGCATTCCAACAGGCTGGTGTCTCACTCCCACATTCATCTCGTATTCAGATTAAATATGGAAAGTCGATCTCTTCGCGCTCGCTAAAGCCAGGTGATTTAGTCTTCTTCGGTAAACCAATTAGCCACGTTGGAATGTATATGGGTGGCGGCAAGATGGTGCATGCACCTCGACCAGGCAAGAGAGTAGAAGTAACGAGTTTCACTATGTCATTTGGACGCAAACCTTTTGTGGGCGCACGTAGACTATGAAGATGAAAATTAGTTCGCTTCTAATTCTCGTACTTGTTGGCGGTTTATTTCTGCCAAGTCAGCCTGCTTTCTCGGCAACACCTAAGCCAACGCTGGCCCAGATTGAGGCGGCGAAGAAGGCAGAGGCTGCGAAGAAAAAGATTGCAGCCGATGCTCTCAAGCGGTTAGAGAAGGCGCGTGGCAATCTCAAGGCGCTAACAGCAATTGCAAATGCTGCACGGGCGAAATATGTTGCAGCCCAGCGAGAGTTAGTTGTGGCTACAACGAAATCACAGGCTGCAACGAAGGCGTACAACGAGGCGGCAGCATCTGTTGCATATACACATCGTGAGATCGGCAAGTTAGCTATTCATGCATATACATCAGGTGGCGGGGTAAGTGACCTGGAGGCAGTCTTGAGTGCCAGCGGTCCACAAGACATGATTGATCGTCTCTCAACTATTGAAAATTTAGGTGTGAAAAATAAGACGGCGCTGACACGCTTTAAGGCGGCCGAAGAGATTGCACAAGCGGCCAAGGTTGTAGCCGATACCGCTAAAGAAGAGCAGCGTTTGGTCACAGAGCGTGTAGCTGCTGCAAAGAAAGAGGCAGATGATTCAGAAGCCGAGCAGAAGAAAGAGGTAGATAAACTGCAGGCGGTGCAAGATAAATTGCAACGTGATTTAGCATCTGCCAAGAAAATTCGCGTTACTTTAGAACAACAGAGACAGCTTGCGATTTTGGAAGAAGCTCGCGCAAATGAAGCGACTAAGGTAAAAGGTCAATCAAAGATTTGGAAGACGGGCGGACCAACGGGAGTAAGTTCATCGCGAACGACCGAGGCGATGCGATTAAAGGCTGTGGAATTTGCCAAGCGTCAGGTGTTATCGGGTAAGCCATATGTGTGGGGAGATGAAGGACCTAATAGTTTTGACTGCTCCGGACTTGTCTATGCCGCTTATAAATCTGCAGGACTGGGTTGGCCGAACTGGGATCGACTTAACTCGGGGTTGTATTACACATATACAAAACAGATTCCTCTATCGGAGATGGAGCCAGGCGATCTGCTCTTCTACTCATACAAGGGAACGATCAGCACTATCCACCACATCAGCATTTATGCTGGAAACGAGATGATGTGGGAAGCGCGTTCAACTAAGAGCGGATTGAAGTATTCAAATATCTACAGCATGCCCGGCATGATGCCGTATGCCGGCAGAGTGTAAAGTCGTGAGAGATCTAAAAAATTGTAAGGTTATCGGTGGCTTTGTTGCTGCTCTTCTACTTCTTGGGGCAAATCCGGCCAGTGGTGCTGGCCAGGATATTGGAACACTCTCACACATTCATAGCGTGCGCGCCTATGGGGATCAAGTAATTCTTGGTACGCATGAAGGACTCTTTCGATATGTCGATGAGAAAACCGTTCTCCTCATGGGTAAAGAAATATTTGATGTCATGGGTCTAGCAGTCTTTGGTAAGCAACTTTATGCAAGTGGACATCCAGGCTCGGGTTCTAAGTTGCCGCAGCCTGTGGGGCTGCTTTCTTCAGCAGATGGTGGCAAGAGTTGGAAGAAATTGGGTTTGCAAGGGGAAGTTGATTTTCATCTCCTTGAGACTGCCGGTGCTGATATGTATGGCGCTGATTCAGGAAGTGGCAATCTTCTTTACTCCAACAATGCGGGGAAAAAGTGGACGAGTCGAGGCAAGAATTTAATGAGCGATATCGCGGTCAATCCAGCCAAAGTCGGCTCTGCACTTGCTTTGCGTGATGGGAAGTTGATTTCAACGCAGAATTCATTTACCAAGATGCGTGCAGTTGATTCCATACTGACATTTTCTTCGCTTGATTGGATAAAGGGGAGTTTGCTAGCCACAGCCGGCAAGAGCCTCTATCGATCTAGTGATCTTGGACTGAGTTGGAAGAAGATGAGTGATTTTCCAGAGGCCACATCAACGGTGACTCAATCTTCAAAGATCATCGCAGTTGTGGCCGGAAATTCAATTTATAAGTCAACAGATGGTGGCAAAACCTTTAAGAAGATGTAGCACGACTTACGCAAGCTATTGAGCGAAAAAAAGACCTGCAGTATGACCTGCAGGTCTTTTTCTTGCACTCCTATGACTCCGAGTTGGAATCGTAGCACCACGTTCAGAGACTTTTCAGAATGTCATCTTTATCCACAACCGATTAGTTCGAGAGTCAACAACTTCTGAATTCACTCTAGGTTGCGCACGCGTGTGGCTGTAGCTCAACGGACAGAGCACTCCTTTGACTCTGGAGATGGTTGTGGGTTCGAATCACACCAGTCACACGCTTCGTCAGAGGCTCTGGGATTTAGTCACCTAGAGCCTCTTTCACAAATTACTCTTGAGGTTTAGATCAAGCCTTTTTCGAGTCCTTTGAGAACTTCTTGTGCGCGCTCTTTGAGTTCAGGCAGATCAGATAAACGATTGAGGCCAAATACCTGTTGTGACATGCGATGGTTCTTGGCAAAAGTTTCTTTATGTCGATCAAGGAAGTCCCAGTACAAAGTGGTGAACGGACATGCGGTGTGGCCGGTGCGAAGTTTTGGATTGTAGGCACAGCCCTTGCAGTAGTTACTCATGCGCGAGATGTAGGCACCCCCTGCGGCATACGGCTTTGTCATCATGAGGCCACCATCTGCGTGCACGCCCATGCCGATGATGTTGGGGACCATTACCCAATCGGTGGCATCGATAAATACGCGGCGCATCCATTCGAGGAACTCTTGTGGGTTGGTGCCGGTGACAAGTGCGAGGTTGCTCAATAGCATCAGGCGCGGGATGTGATGGACCCAGGCGCGTTCGTTGATATCAATAACAGTTGATTTGATGCAGTTCATCTGCGTTTTATTGGGATCTTCAAAGAGAGGCAAGAGCTTGCGGTTTGCTTGTAATTGATTGTTGTTGCGGTAATCAGGGCCAAGAAACCAATACATACCATTGACGTATTCACGCCAGCCGATGATCTGTCGGACAAAGGCTTCGGCGGATTCGATGGGGACTTTGCCGGTTTTAAACGCTTTTTCAGCGGCTTGAATCACTTCGGCAGGATGTAAGAGTCCGTTGTTCAGGTAGGGACTCAAGAGTGAGTGATGCAGCGACCAACTATCGAGTGCCATCGCATCTTCGTAGGGACCAAAGTGCGCAAAGTGATGAGTGAAGAAGTAATCCAGTTGTGCGAGTGCACCTTTACGTGTTGTGGCCCATGTGGTGGAGGGCGACATTTTTAACTCTTTGGCTACTTCGGTATCGATCTCATCGCGAGTATGTTCGAGGTAGCCGGGCCATGTGTAGTTCTTTGGTGGTGGCAGACGATTATCTTTATCGAAGTTCCACGCACCACCAGCGGGTTGGTCAGCTTCCATCAAAATATTAAGTCGCACCCGTTGCTTCCGATAGAAGTTCTCCATTAAGTATGACTTTTGAGAACTTGCCCATGAGAGGAAGAGAACGCGCGGGGTTAAGAAGAAATCATTCGGGATGAATTTGGCTTTCAGTGTGGCGAGTTTTTCGGTGAGGCGAAAAGATGATTGTTCGGCGCAGATGATTGGTGCGCCGCTATGTTCTTTTTGAATTTCTTGCAGCCCAGTGGATGTGTTAGCTGCTTTGCGGTAATCGACGGTGAAGCCCTCGGACTGTAACTCTTTGGCGAAGTGGCGGGCGGAAGAGATAAGAAAGAAGAGACGTTCTGGATGCCAGTTGTCACCCGTGACCATTGCTTGGCTTTCAATCATCGCGATTACATCATTAGCTTTATCGGCTCCTTTGAGAACGCCGTAATTGCGGTGCAATTGATCAAAGGGAATGTAGAGAATGCGTTGCGCTGGGCCCGGATTCATGGCAAAAGGCTAGAGCATTTGGCCCCTGGCAGTCAGGTGAAAATTCGACTGGTCACGCGTGACATTAGGGGAGGGCTCAGGTAAGAATTGCCCATGGCATTTTTTGATAACAGTAAGAAGAAAAAGAAGGTCGACGAGGTCATGGCCTCGATGCACGCCCCAGAGATTCCAGCGAATCTGCCGGATTGGTTTGTTAAGGGTGCGGTGGATATGCCATCGCTCTCAATATTTAGTAATTGTGCAGTCCTCGCAAATTCATGGATCAATGTTGAGGTTGCTGCTGTCTATGTTGGCAATCGTATTCCTGCGCAATGTAGTCAATGTGATGACGCTTCATCATGTTCAACCTGTGGCAAGAGTCCCAGTAACTACTTAAAGATGATGTCGGCCAATGCTGATGGCGATTATCTCATCTGGAATCTCTCACGGTCAGAGCGTTCTCAAGATATGAGAGTGCAAGATGGAATTTTCTCCTTTTTCGACGCATCGGTCTATAGCAGCTTTAATACTGATAGCGGATTCTCTTTTGCATCCCAGAAGATGGTTCCTGTGCGCTTAGGAACTATCGCAGTGGCTGACACTGGAGATGGTTCTGGACGTTTGTTTATGGCGGATGCATTTGCAACGATCGATAGCGATGACTTCATCACAGGTGTTGACGTTTTGCCGGGTGAGTATCAAATCGTTGCCTGGATTGGTTACACAAGCTCAGGTGATTTAGCGCCGATGGCCATGGGAGCTTTTGGTCCAGAGCTACATGCTGATCTTGCACGAGATATTGCTAGCGCTCCTGAAATCAATCCCGAGCTTCGTGGAATCATTGAAGGAAGTCCGGATGGCATGGTCTTTGCCCGCATGGGAAATCACCAAGATCATTACGCTGATATAAATCGAGATTTCCCATTTAATCAAGGCGATATGACGTGGCATTTGCAGCGAATACTCGAGACAAACGAGGAAGAGTTCTATAAGCGACTCGAAAATGAATTTGTTGTAGAAGATTGCATATTCTCAGCTTATGCATTTCATGTGCGTGGAAAGAAGAGCGCCTCAAATCGAGCTATTGATATGCTTGAGAGAAAATTTGGTGCAGAGCTTAGTGATGCCCAGCGTCGCGATGCAGTGAATCTGCGAGCCCTGCCAGCTGGTATTCCTCCGCAAAGTTTTCACTGTTCTCGGCTGGGGCTCGCGTTCCAAAATCAGGCAGATCGCGAAGATTCGGAAGGCAAAACTGATCAGGCAATTGACAGCTACCTGCAAGCAGCGATGCATGGAAATCCAAACGCTTTGGGTTCATTTACTTGGCATCATTTGTTGGCTGGTAATTGCCAAGCCGCAATCGATGGCTACGACAAAGCTAAGTCAAAGTGCATCGATCCATATCGCACTGGTGTGTTGAAGTCGAGCGCTTTCCATCAGGGCATAATCCTTTCGGAGATGGCCAATTGCGATTCAAATTACGCACTCTCTCGCTTAGGTGCGGGTGCAAAACTTGGTGACGCTATTGCTATCTGGGAGCCAAACCTTGAGACTGGGCATACAGAAACGCGTTTCTTCTTAGCGATGGCACAACACAAGGTCGGCGAATTTGAAGGTCGCGACGTGACGCTGCGGGGGATGAGCGATCAGCAGTGGAGCGATATGAAGGATGAGATGAGAGATATGAGCCGTAACGCAAAGGGCTTCTTTCAAACGTGGTGTGTTGAGGGTGCTGAATTCTTAAAGCAGTTTAAACGCTAGTAATTAAGGAAGAAGCTCGCGGCCAGCTGCGTAGTGGCGGCTGATCACTGCGGCATCAAGTGGTGAGTTGAAGATTGCGATCTCATCTAGTGCTGCGCGAGTGCCTGAGTAATATCGAGGACAGAGAATGTCTGAGCCTGTGCACTTCGCACTTGGGTAGCTCAATGCGCGACCGAAGTTGACTTCAGCACCATCACTAAATCCGATACCAAACGTTGCAGATTGCCCAACGAGTGCGCCGTCGATGTAAAGAGATTGGATCGCACCATTTGAAACCCAGGCAAAGTGATGGAAGCGGCCGTCATATAAATTGTTTGCATTAGGAGCTCCGGATACAGATCCGCGAATGATGCCACCGACAGCTGCATCGGCTGTGATGCGACCCTCTGGAGTAAATGCCAAACGCAAGAAGTTATATCCATTTGCAATATGGAAGATGTTCTCATCTCCGCCTGCTGATGTAGCTACCCAGCCTGAGATTGTAAAGACCGAATCCGAATAGAAGTCTGTTGACTGAGTAAATCTAAATCCAGAGTCACTCGTTGAATTTGCAGATATAAAGCCATCTGTAACGCCGCCTGTTGTGCGCACAGTGGAGTATGCACCAGCCCACAAATTGCTGTTAAGAGTCAGAGCAGTTGAACCTGAGTTTGCAAGCACACCGTTCATACGGAAGTAATAAGCTGGAGAATCCTGCAACACATTCTGTGAATAAGAGATGTTGTATACGTTGGTGATCAATGCAGTTGTGGTCGCGCTAAATCGTGTATCAGGTGTGATGCCGGTAAAGACTGGTGTGATTCGGAAACGGTATGACGTACCGGCTGTGAGTCCAGTGACCGTGGCGCTTGTTGTGGTGCTGTTAGCGCGAACAAATTCGCTCCAAGTTGCGCCATCTGTTGAGACTTCAATCTTGTAGGTAGCAAGGCCATTTGTCATTGCTGGGGCGTTCCATGTCAATCCTGCAGAGGTGTTATTGCCGGAGACCTTAGTGGCAATTGCGTTAGTAACCGTTGGGCTTCCAGTCGTGACGGCAACAGTCGTTGCTTGGCCTGTGAGGTCAAGAACTGCGTTAAATCGTGGAGTGATACGGAATCGGTAAGAGGTTGCAAAGGAAAGGCCTGTAACAGTGGCATTAGTTGTCGTTGATGCGGTGCGCTCGAACACAACCCATGTTGATCCATCGGTAGAAACTTCGATCTGATAGTTATCAAGGCCTGTAGTAATCGTTGGGGCACTCCATGTCAGTCCAACGTTTGCGAAATTCGAAGTGGAAGGCGTTGCAAGAGCGTTAGTGACTTTCTGGAAGTTTGTTGTCGCGCTATTTGAGACAGTGGCAGCTGCTGCAGAGACTGAAGTACCAATACTTGGCGTTACGCGGAATGTGTAAGCAGTACCTGCCTCAAGGCCTGTAACAGTGGTTGATGTAACAGTTGAATTTGGGCGAGTGAAAGTTGTCCAGACGCTGCCATCCTTGCTGTACTCAACGAGATAGGTAGTAATACCCGCTGTCTGTGATGGTGCCATCCAAGAAAGTGCAACCGAATCAATTTTGCCTGCAACAGCTGTCGCAGTCACTGTTGGAATCTTCACAAAGACATCAAAAGTCATTGGATTAGAACTGATGATCGTTCCAGCTGCATCTTGAGCCGTAATCGTCATTGTGTAGCGTCCTTGCGGCAATGAAACGAAGCTAAAGTTGATCGAAGATGTTGAACCTGGGTTTGTAGCCCATGAGTAATCACCGAGTGGGTTATTGGTTTCGCGAGTTGCACCGTTGCCAGCAAGAGTTGGTAGATAGTTAGCAGTGCTAAATCCCGCTGGACCTTGCAACTTAATTGCAATGCGTGCTGTGGCAAAGCCTGCATTGGTAAATCGCTCATTCGTAAATGTTGTTGTGACAGTCTGTGAGGCTGTTGTAAATCCAGTTGTCGTAGATGCAGTTGAACTCATCTTTGGCGCTGCTGCTGCACTCCCTGGTGTTACTGCAAGAGGAAGAACTGGTCCACCGTATTCAACGATGTATCCCAGCGCCCAGCCGTAACGTGAGTTGCTGAGTGTGTCGATTGGCCCGTCATTCCACACACCATATGAATCAGCCATCGCCCAGTTTTCACCGCCATAGGCATTATTTGGTTCGCCCGAACCCCAGTTTGAGTAGCCGGTCGTCACTGGGCAATTAGATGTACCTGGTGCAGCATAGAAGGCAGTGTTTGCTTCTGGGCCATCTGCATATCGCCAGCAACCCTCCTGTTGCGCGTCACTAACTCCGAGCCAGAAGCTGTTGTTGCCAGCTTTCCTGCGAAGGAGTTCAAACTCAGCTGCAGTATTAGGTGTTGCAAGGTATCCCTGCATCCCAAGGTAAGTCATACCTAGAGCATTTGTGCGGGCTGCCTGCCAAGGAATTCTGTCGTAGATAAACTGGTAGTAGTGGCCATTTTTGCCGTAAAGCTGAACGGTAGGAACTTCCAGCACAACATCATCGCTGGCATTTGCCTTACCGATACTGTTTTTGATTTCAACGGCGCATCTAAGTCTTTTGCCAACTGCTAAATCATAGACATCTCCGGTAAAGATTAAATTTTGAGTTGATCCCAGAATTGTGTCAAAGGAAGATGAATATGAATTAGAGATAATTCCCCAGGTAAAGGTTGCTTTCTCGTCACCGACAAGTTTGCGAATCTCGCAGATAAGCACCTGATTACCAGGAGGTGATTGTGAGGTTATCCCCTTGATATCGGCTGAGAAATATTCTGGAGCAGTTGGCTCTTTAACATAAGTTTGTGCGGCAGCAGTTCCTTGTGAGACAAGATTTGTAACAGTTACCTTGCACTGTAAATACTTGTGGACACTCGTCAAGATATTGGCTTGATCAAAGACAAAAGTTGAGTTGAGCCCAACAACCGGTGCTGTCGCTGAGTTTGACCAAGAATAGGTTTGTACGGTCCACTCGTATTTGATTGACTCGTATTGATCAGGTTGTTCGACTTGGCAGGTAACGATCTGTCCTGGTGTTGGAGTCACGTTAGCTTCCAGGCCGTTGATCTTTACCGATGGCGATGGCGTACCGATATATGGCATGGAAACGCTGACGTAGTTATAGCGTGTGCCACCAGGGCCAGAGACACCGGATCCACAGATAATTGATTTGCCGATCGCCTTTACGATGATCTCTTTTGTCAGAATGAGTGTGGTGCCTTCACCAACAAGGGTTGCGCCAGAACCCAATTGATCACGTGAGTAATAATTACCGACATACCAAAGTGGTCGAAGGGTGCTCTCAACATTGTTACGCCAGGTCGCATTTGAACAGGTGATATTTGTGCCAGTCTTCGGGGCAGATGATCCAATTCCTGTGATTGATTGCTGTGTATCAAGGACTGGTGCGGAAGGAATCGTGATTTTTCTTTCAACAGGCTGCTGAGCGGTACGCGATTTACCAATCACCAAACAAGTAAAGGTCTGTCCGGCATCCTCATTTGTGACCACCACCGAGGTGCTGCGCTCACCTGAAATACGATTTGGTGATGTCCAGTAGAGATCAAAATCCACCGTGTTCTCAGACCAAGTGCCCTTATCGCAGGTAAGTGTTGCTCCAACACGAGCGCTGCCAGAAATAGTTGCAGCTTCGATATTTGTTGGTGCAGCTTGGTTATATTCTTTTGCTGCCTTTGAAACCAGAACGATTCCATTGGAGATATTCTTTAAATAATAGGTAACGCGGGTGAAGATTGTTGGTTTGCCCCGATCGCATCCTTGAGCAGATCCCCAACTTGTTAATCCGACAAGAACTTGTTTTCCATCGACCGAACCCATGAGTGGGCCACCTGAATCACCACTACATCCGCCGGCATAGATTCTCTCAGCCTTGATATAGCGACCAGTTGCAAGCATTACTTCAGGTTTGAACCCTGTGCCGTAGGCACGTTTTGCCGCAGCATCTTGCAGATCTAAGTTTGCGGTGCGCAGGAACTTCGCAGGCTCATCGTTTTGATCGAGGCCCCAGCCATACATCTTGAATTTTGTAAGCTTTGAAATTTTTGAAATCTGAGCTGCCGTTGGGATTGATACGGGCGTGATGCCATAAACCGGTTTCGTTAGTTTGAGAAGTCCCATATCATTTGTAATTGTCTTCTTGCTATATCGCGTATCGCGCCAGGTTCCTGAAACTTCAAGAAGGGGCGCATCGCTATCGAGTGTGTCTGAACCAAGCTTGACCCAGTAGAAGCCCTTATCGAATGTGCAGTGGGCAGCGGTAATGATGATGTCGGCACGGATTAATGAACCGGTGCAGATAAATTCAGCTTTCTGGCTAATGTTCTTTGTATACCAAATCGAAGCCACCCAGGGGGCGGTAGTACTTGCTTCAGGTACTTCTTCACCGAAGACAACGGCCTTAGCTTGAGTGGTTGCAAAGGGTGCAATTAAAAGTCCGAGGATAAGCGAGGTCGCAAGAGATACGGCTAGTCCGCGACGACGCATCGACACCGTTACTCCTTTACGAAAGTTATCTTGTTACACCCCGGTGATACGAGGACTGCTCCGCGCTCAAAAGTTCCTGTTGCAATCCAATAGGCAGTAATTTTACGTCCCTTGTATGTACCTAAATCAACTCCAATAGTGATACCGGAGATGCCCAATGATTTTATGCACGCCTGATGGGTGCCTGAGAGACTGGTCAGACTTCCAGGAAGCTCCAGTGGGCGGATCTTTTCGGCGATTGGCCCGATATACCCGCCGTAATTGGCCCCTGAATTTGTTGAGCGAACGGCTTGGCTGAGATCTCTGCCGACATCCTCACCATTGCCGTAGATCGTGCCACCATCTTGAGGTGCAGGCGTTGTTGGAATCTCTGGCTCAGATGTTGGAGCTGCTGTCGCCTCTGTTGCAGGTGATGTTAAATCTACTGAATCTGTTGGCTCACTTGTAATCGGCGCAGTGGTCTCTTCACTTGTAATCGGCGCAGTGGTCTTTTCACTTGTAATCGGTGGAATCACCGTTGTGCCGTCATCGGAGAGACCGTTGATTCCGACAAATGCCATGACGGTCAAAATTGATGCCGCAGCCAACCACGAAGTGTTCTTCGTGACGCCTTCTGAGAAGAATTTCCCAAAGCGATTGCTTCGGATAACGGTGGCATCTTCTGCCACTAAAGATTTCAGGTGGGCGTCAAAGCGGGATGCAACATCGGCTGGCATCGACTCTGGCTGCTTATCGCTAGCTAGAGATGCCAACGCTTGCTCAATCTCGCGTTCGTCTCTTGGATCCATTACTGGCCACCTTTCTCTACTTTGACGGATTGGACGGGCGTTTGGTTCCCGACTTCGCGCTCGCCCAAATATGCCGCCAGCGCCTCTTTACCCCGCGAACAGCGAGACTTGATCGTTCCTGGGGCAACTCCTGCGATGGCAGCGGCCTCATCTATCGAGTACCCCTCGATGATTGTCATGGTGAGGGCAAGGCGTTGATCATCGGGCAGAGTTGCCAGTGCTTGGGTAATGATGACTTTGGTATCGCTCTGGTCGGCAAAGGATGTGGTGTCATGAATTCCCTCGCTATCGCTCTCGCTTAGTTGAGGGCGAACCGATTCTTTACGTAAGAGGTCTATACACGCGTTCTGAACGATCATGTACATCCATGTGGTGACTTTGGATTCGTTACGGAATGTGTGGGCCTTGCGAAAAACTGCTGTCATCGCCTCTTGCACGGCATCTTCTGCGATTGCAACATCGCGAACAGTCTTGCGAGCCACGCTCCACATCCAGTCTCGGCGGCGTTCTAGCAAAATTGCGATCGCGTTCTTCTCACCGGCTAAATAGGCGTGCATCAGCTCTTCATCGCTGCGCACATCTGCCAACATGGAAAAACTCCCAACACGTGCCGGTTGTGGCACATGCTGGGAGTTTAATTCCTATTTCTAGAAAGTACCTTCCCCTGCAGCGAGATAGCTGACGGTAAAGGGGCGGGAAGTCATGGGCTTCTGGGTACCTGAGCGTAGAACTCGGATGCGGTAGGTGACATCGTGATCACACCAGGTCGGTGCTGTTCCGAAATCCCCGAGGCACAATGGGTTGACCGGCAAAAGTGCCACACCCAAGGCATCAGTACGTCCTGAGTACGAGAGCACCCATTCACCGCTGAGCTCATCGAATTCATCAAGGATGACGCGACGACTTACAGATGGTGGAGCAACAAGTACGCGCACCATAGGCATATCGGTGATCATGTCGTAATCCTCTTCGGCGAAGTCGCGATGCACGCGATCTGCACCATCTTGCCAAGTCCAGCTAATTGCAGCTTGGGCCTTTGGAGTGCCAAGTGCGTTGGCAGGTGCAACTGATGCAACCAAGCCAGCAACGAGGGTGAGAGCAATTGCTGCTCGTGAGATTGTTCTATTCATTACATTCACGGCCATTCTCCTTCTGTGTATTCGAATTTCACCTTCTGAAATTTCGTTTCGAGTGGCTTACATAGGCTTTGACGCAACCGGTATCAAAAAAGTTCCCTATGGATATTTCGATGGAACTAAATCCAAGACTCATGCGTCTTAGCCCATGTAAAGCGAAAAAACGAACCGCTTTTAAGGAGAAGAAAATGAGAAAAGTACTCGCACTTATTGCAATGGTTGTAGGCATGGTTGTTGCAGTGCCAAACCAAGCATCAGCCATTACTTATGGAGACCTAGTGACAGATCCTGTTGCGCAAGCTCCTTATGTTGTATCGATCTGGTCTTCTCCTACGATCGATGGGGATAAGAAGTACATCTGCACCGGAACACTCATTGATCCTCGCGTTGTTGTGACGGCAGCTAACTGCCTCAATGAGAAGGTTTTCTACTTCGCCAAGGTGGGGGCGAATACCCTTGATGATGAGACAGAATTTGTAGCTGCCACCAATTGGATGGCTCTACCTCGCTTTACTGCTAAATCTCCGATTAGCGATATTGCTGTCATGCACTTAGCTGGTACCTACACCGGGTCAATCATTCCTGGTGTTGCTAGCGAGGATGATGTAAGTGCTATTGCGCGTACTCGTCCATACATCATGTACGGCTGGGGAATCGATCAGAACAAGCAGGCCGCAGATCTATTGCGCAGCGCTACTTTGACGCCACAGGATTCAGTAGCCGGTCGCTACTACGGCAAGTACTTTAATAAGAATTTGATGATGGCTGCCGGTCGCGGTATTCCAGTAGAGAAGGTCTATGCGGGAGGTTGCGTCGGCGATGCCGGTGCACCGCTTGTCGCCACAGTTAATGGAGTAACAAAGTTGATCGGTATCACCAGCTGGTTTGCGAAGGATTGCAAAGTGGCAGCACCTACTGTCTTTGCACGCGTTTCCTACTATGCCAAGGACATCGCTAAAGCTGTTATCGATGTGAAGGCGGCTGCCAAGTCAGTCAAGATTACAAAGAGTGTTGTGAAAGTTGATGCACCTGTGATGAACGGACAGCTTTACATCAACGGCATCTATCCAAACAATCGTTTCTACCACGGCCAGATGCTCACAGTTGATGGCTGGTGGTGGGGAAGTAGCGTCGAGGCAGAGAGCATTCGCTGGTATGTCACCACATTGCCTAACGCACCTATGAATCGCGTGGGTCGCTTGGTCGGTACAGGACCTTCGATCTATCTCACCTGGTCATTGCTTCAGCAGAGCGCTGGTTCATATCTAGTTGCCGAAGTCACCGGATCAATGGGCAATCAGGTCACAACCGATGTTGCTGCGGTCTACTTAAACCCTTACTTGATCGGGTAATCTACTGATCAAGTCGGGGAGAGTTGTCATGAAAAAATCGAGTACGTACTTTGGATTTGTAGCTATCGCAGCGCTCTTGTTTACTGGATGTTCAGCGATTCAATCGGTGACTTCTGAGGCCTACGCCTTAGGTCTTGCTACAGGTCAAGAGTATTCAGGGCTTAAAGAAACGACAGACAATCTGCAATCGTGGATTCCTGAAGAGGAGGGCATTGCATCTGAGCCAATCATCAAGGGCGATGAAGATTCAGTGAGGAAGTACTGCGCTGGTATCTGGATTGTTGTAGGTATTACATCGGGCTTAGAGAATTCAGACTCGAACAAAAGTGATTTCGTCTCCGGTTGCCTTGACGGCGCTGGTTTCTAGTTTTTCTGCCTTAAGATTTGTGTATGGAATTAACTACATGCCTCTGGTTTAACGGTCACGCACGCGAGGCCGCAATCTTTTACACGAGTATCTTTCCCGAAAGCTCGATGGAAGATAACTGGATCGCGCCAACTGACACACCGGGTAACAAGCAGGGCGAAGAGATTATCGTTAATTTCCGCATTTTTGGTCGGCCATTTATTGGACTTAATGGGGGACCGCAATTTCCATTTACGGAAGCGGTCTCGCTACAGATTCCATGTGCCGATCAGGCAGAGATCGATAAGTACTGGGAGCTACTCATTGCAGATGGCGGGCAAGAAAGTCAGTGTGGTTGGCTAAAAGATAAGTTCGGATTTTCATGGCAGGTTGTTTCATCCGAGATGGGCCAGTACTTAGGTGGGCCTGATGCAGCAGGAGCGCAGCGAGCAACGCAGGCAATGCTTGAAATGCGCAAGATTGATTTGGCGGCTATGAAGGCTGCGTATTTAGCGAACTGAACGCAAGACTTAAGTCACCTTTTCCCAACTCATTTCCCAGGTGGATATATTGAGTTTTTGGCATTAAGCCATTGCAGTAACTGGGCCGTAGAACGTTCGGCGTAGCCAAGTGCGCCGGTTGTGAATTCATCAAAGTTGATGGAGTACCCGTACTTCATCGATAGGGCTAACTTGTTGAGATTAAACTCAATTTCTTTATTTGGATCCCAGATAAGTTCGCGACCAACGATTTCATTCTGTTTAGCTAAGTCGATCAATGACGA